>ERZ1036441.69-NODE-69-length-98354-cov-69.946215_pt1 | contig 98354 bp, 79 predicted proteins | sample MGYA00514225_ERZ1036441 | MGnify/ENA primary metagenome ERZ1036441 (study PRJEB33795, sample SAMN09464925) | human gut metagenome | host: Homo sapiens | place: USA: Stanford, California | collected 2016-08 | study: EMG produced TPA metagenomics assembly of the... | reverse complement strand
TATAGAAAATAATAAAATAAAAGGTTATAAATCTACCCTCACCACCCCTCACCCTTGACCCATATCTTATAATAAAAAGATAACGGGGAATCTTAAAAACTCAATCATCTTTTTCAGATTTACCACAACGTTTCCAGAATACTCCATTATTTTATTCAAAACAGTACCGAAATGAATGAAACCTTGCTTTCTAACTGCTGATTACTCATTATTTCTTTATCCGCACGTTTACTGTTTGGGCAACGTCACCGAGAAATATGGATTGGGCGTATGTTGTTCGAAGATGATAGCTTTCATCTTTTCTACAACGTCCGGATGTTGGAGTGCTATATCGGTATCTTCGTGAATGTCCGTTTTTAAGTTGTAGAGGAACGGTGTTCCTTTTTTTACCACCATCTTCCAATCGTCCATACGTACGGCAATCTGGTCCGTTTCATCAAATTCCCAATACAGGAAATCATGTTTCTTTTGTTTTTTCTTACCCAGCAGTGTGGGAGCAAAAGAAATCCCATCGAAATAATCGATTTCTTTTTCTTTATTGCGATATTTCTTTTCGTAGTCCTTGATGCCGATCACTTCGCAGAATGTAGGCATTAAATCATAAAAAGCACAGATATGATCGTTCACTTTACCTGCTGGTATGTGCCCCGGCCAACGCGCGATAAACGGAATACGTATTCCTCCTTCATGGCACTGGCGTTTTAATCCACGCAGTTTTCCGTCTCTGCCGAAGAAAGTAGGGTCGGCTCCGCCTTCTTCGTGAGGGCCGTTGTCACTGGAGAAAATAACCAATGTGTTTTCGTCCAGCCCTTTCTCTTTCAGCTTTTTCAGGACTTCACCCACGTAATAATCCAGCCGGGTAATCATTCCTGCAAATTGAGCATGGGTGTGCGTAATAGCATTGTATCGTGAGCCTTCGCTTCCTTTAAACTCTTTGTCCGGGTTGAATTTGGCTTTGTATTCATTCAGGATAGAATCTTCCGGTTGAACGAGTTCCGCATGAGGCAAGGTGTAAGTCAATATGCCGAAAAACGGTTGTTGGTCGTCTTGTTGGTCCAGCCACTCCAATGCTTTCTGATGAATCATGTCGGCCGAGTATTGCGGACGTTTCTGGTAGTCGGGACCATACATCGGATATTTGATGTTTTCATTCATCACCACACGCACCACTCCGGTGTCGCCCAACGCTTTACTATAACGGTTCAGGAAATTGGGGTAGTAGAGATGAGCCTGAAATTGACAGATGTAACCGTAGTATTCATCTATTCCCCGTTTGTCGGGAGTAGAACGCGAGCCTTCATATCCTCCCGCCCATTTGCCGAACATACCCGTGGTATAGCCATTGTCTTTCATTATTTCCGGCAAGATTACATGGTCGGAATCATAAGGATGTTGTCCTACTATCGAATATTCTTGGTTTTGCCCATACAACACGATCGGTACATTTTTCCAGTATTCTTTGTTGCCTCGCACCTCACAGTGGCCTGAATGTTGCCCTGTCATGAATGAAGCTCTGGAAGGCGCGCTGACGGGACTGCCGGCGTATGCCTGTGTAAAACGCATGCCTTCATTCGCCATCGTGTCTATATGAGGGGTGCAGATAAATGGTTGACCGTAACAACCTAAATCTCCATATCCCATGTCGTCACAAAGAATGAAAAGTATGTTGGGTTGGGTGTTCTTTTTCTGTCCGTTGGCAGTTAAGGTAGATAGAAACAGCGTGCCGCCTATCAACGAGATTGATTTGTAATTCATCATATTATGCAATTAAATAAGGTTAAGCTAGTTAGAATGAAATGCCTCTCTAAGGCTTTGTGGCTGTCTTTATGAGGCATTTCATCATTCTATATCCTAAATCTATTTTCCGATTAAATCTTTTCCTTCGCGTACGCTTTGAAGGATATTTTGCAGTTCGGCCACTTTCTCCGGCATATTCTTTGCGTAGTTGGTCACCTCTTTCACTTCTTTCATTTTATAAAGCTGCGGTTCTTTAGAGTTTCCGGTTTCTATCTTCGGTCCCCATTGGATCATTTTCGGTCCGTCATTCGGTTCGATGTACTTCCAGTCTTTGGTGCGGACGGACAGCGTGTGGTTGGAAGCCTGCTCTATTACCCACGGGCGGTCTGTCTTTTCTTTACCTAGCCAACTTCCCAGATAGTTGTAGCTATCCGGTGCAGTGTTTTTAGGCATCGTAGCTCCGGTGAGGGAAGCCAGAGAAGCCAACCAGTCTACTTGCGAAACCAACAGGTCTGAAGTCATGCCTTTTTCTGCTCCCGCAGGCCAGCTGACAATGGCGGGAATACGCGTGCCTCCTTCGAAGGCGCTGTATTTGTTACCCCGTAACGGTCCCGCAGGGCTATGACCGTTGAGCAGTTCTTCTGCTTTGTCATCGTATCCGTCGTCTACCACCGGGCCGTTGTCACTTGAAAGAATGATGAGCGTATTTTCTCTTAAACCCAATTTCTCTAATGTATTCAGAATCTCACCGACACAATAATCGAACTGTACGATAGCGTCACCTCTTAATCCCATCGGGTTTTTACCTCTGAAACGGTCGTGAGGAAAGCGGGGAACGTGTACGTCGTTAGTGGCAAAGTAAAGGAAGAAAGGTTTGTTTTTGTTCTCCTCAATAAACTGAATGGCATGTGTCGTTAATGAATCAGCAATGTTTTCGTCTTTCCAGAGTGCTTTTCCTCCGCCTTTCATGAAACCGATGCGGGAAATCCCGTTGACGATGGACATGTCGTGACCGTGACTTGGCTTGAGGTTGTAAAGTAATTCAGGATTACTTTTTCCGGTAGGTTCGCCCTCGAAGTTCTTTTGATAACTTACTTCGATAGGAGCACTCGGATCGTAGTTGGCAACTTTTCCGTTTTCGATATAGACACAAGGCACGCGGTCGGCTGTAGCTGCCATGATATAATGATAGTCGAATCCTAAATCACCTAATGCGCAAGGCAACGGAGCATTCCAGTCTTGAGTAGCGGTTTTATCTCCAAGTCCCAAATGCCATTTGCCTACTGCGGCAGTAGCATAACCGACACTTTTGAACATATCTGCCATGGTATATTGCTCGGGGCGGATAATCATTCCGGCATTTCCTGCCGCTACATCCGTTCCTTCTTTACGCCAGGCATATTCTCCTGTCAGCATGGAATAGCGGGAAGGGGTACTGGTGGCGGCTGTTGCATGAGCGTTGGTGAAAAGAATTCCGGATTTTGCCAGCCGGTTGACATTAGGGGTTTGCACGTTTTTGGCTCCGTAACATTCCAAATCGCCATAACCGAGATCATCAGCGTAGATAAATACGACGTTGGGTGTTTTTGACTTTGTCGGTGTAGTGTTTTCCGGTGCTTTGTTAGTGGCTGTTGCAGTGCAGGCAACAGTGGACATAAGGGTTAGAATGAAAGGTTGTTTCATTGTTTTTGGGGGTTAAGTGTGTTATTATTAGTAGAAAAAGATGTGTCTGTTCTTTGCCGGACACATCTTTTTCATCGTCTGTTTAACTTAATTCAATGATTTCTTCATTGCAGTTTGTCAGCTTTTCTATTCCTTCGTTGGTTACTACCCAAGAGTTTTCAATGCCTACGGGGCCTACACCCGGAATAACGATTTTCGGTTCGAGGGCAAAGACCATGCCCGGTTCTAATTGTTGTTTCATGCGGGGAGCTAATACTGGAGCTTCATTAATTTCGAGTCCGATACCGTGGCCGATAAACTTGGCTTGTTGCCCTGTTCCCATAAATTTGTCGGCAAATCCGGCTTCTTTGGCCATTTCGGCAGCTATGTCGTAAAGCACTTCACAAGCAATGCCCGGTTTGGCGATGGAAGCTATCTTTGTTTGGATATCCAAACAAACCTGATGGGCGGTGTAAGCCTCTTCGGGCAGCTTTCCTATTGAGAATACGCGGCTCATATCGTTCATGTAGCCGTTGAAGTTACCTCCCAAGTCCACCATAACGCTTTGACCTTCCTTTAGCGGAGTTTTATTTGCTCCTCCCGGCAAAGCAGGATCAAGTCCCTGTCCACCTAAAGCAAAATCATAGGGCGAGGGGTATCCGGCATTGTCTCCGGTCAGTACGCTACCCATGAATATTTCCATGCTGCGTCCGAATACCCGGAAAATTCCGAGGCAACCTTGCAGACGCATCAGGCGTTCTATTTCAATGGAAAACTCGATGTCTGTCATACCGGGGCGATATACGCTTGGAATCTGTTCGTATGCCTTGGCGTGGGCAATGCCCGAACGGCGGAACATCTCAATTTCTACAGGTGTTTTCACACTGCGTGCCTGACGAATCAACGGGGTGCCATTTACAACTTCTGCTTCCGGAAACAGGCTGGCCAGACGGCAATATTCCGTATAAGGGAGCTCGTCACCTTCTAACATCAGTTTGGTTGGCATCGGCAATCCTTGTTCTTTCAACAGGTCAACGATTTGTTCCGGTTTGCGAATCGAGAACGAATGTTCTCCTGTGATATTATTAGGGCGTTTGAAAAACAATAGTGCAGGCGAATGAAGGGGGAGGTAAAGATAGCCACTGACTACACAGCCATACGTGTAAATTAAATTTGCATTACAAGTGATAAGTGCGGCGTCAATGCCCTGTGACACCATCAGACTGCGAATCTTGTCACGGCGAAATTTCAATTCGGGTTGTAGCATTTTTTATTTATTACATGATTATTAATTACAAAACTATCAATGGTAAATTATTAGTTGTGAGTTGTTTATCTGATATAACAAATTCACAAACCATTATTTAACCTATCATGCCACAAAGATAATTAATTCCAGCGAAAATAATGTTAATCTCAAAAAAATAGCGCTACCCGCGTCCTGTCACAGGAGGCGAGCAGCGCAAACCACAAATACAAATACAACTAAACAAAGTCTTCTAAATAACGCCTTGTCCCATCATTGCGTGAGCTACTTTCATAAATCCGGCAATGTTGGCACCCTTCACATAATTAATGTATCCGTCGGGTTCCGTGCCGTACTTCACGCATTGTGCATGGATGCCGTGCATGATTGCATGGAGCTTTTCGTCCACTTCGGCAGCACTCCAGCTTAGGTGCATTGCGTTTTGAGACATTTCCAAACCGGAAGTGGCAACACCGCCTGCGTTGACCGCTTTACCCGGAGCATACATTATCTTATGTTCAATAAAGAGGTCGATTGCTTCGGGAGTACATCCCATGTTGGAAATTTCTCCGACGCAAAGTACGTCATTTTTTATGAGATTTTGAGCATCTTCTCCATTTAATTCATTTTGGGTAGCACAAGGAAGTGCGATGTCTGCTTTCACTTCCCACGGGCGCTTTCCTTCTACAAAGGTAGCATTCGGATACTGTTCTGCATAAGGTGCAACAATGTCATTACCCGAAGAACGAAGTTCGAGCATATAGTCTATCTTTTCGCCGCTGATACCATCCGGATCGTAGATATATCCGTCCGGGCCGGAAATTGTAATCACTTTGGCACCCAGTTCGGTAGCTTTGGTAGCTGCTCCCCATGCAACGTTGCCGAAACCGGAAATAGCGACTGTCTTACCTTTTATATCAATACCTTTCGCTTGTAGCATCTGATTTACAAAATACAGACCACCGAAACCGGTAGCTTCCGGGCGAATCAACGAGCCTCCGAATTCTAATCCCTTGCCGGTGAATGTGCCTGTAAATTCACGAGTCAGTTTCTTATACATACCGAACATATAACCTACTTCACGTCCGCCTACGCCGATATCACCGGCAGGTACATCCATATCCGGTCCGAGGTGACGCCATAACTCCAACATGAAAGCTTGGCAGAAACGCATGATTTCAGCATCACTCTTACCGCGCGGAGAGAAATCGGAACCTCCTTTTCCACCACCCATAGGCAGCGTGGTCAGTGCATTTTTGAATGTCTGTTCGAAACCGAGGAATTTCAGAATGGAAAGATTGACGGAAGCATGGAAACGGATACCACCTTTATAAGGACCGATCGCATTATTGAATTGTACACGATAACCGAGGTTGGTCTGCACCTCGCCTTTGTCATCCACCCACGTCACACGGAAAGTGAAGATACGGTCGGGTTCTACCAATCTTTCTATGATTTTAGCTTTTTCAAATTCAGGATGTTGATTGTATATATCTTCGATAGAAAGAAGAACTTCCTTCACTGCTTGAAGATATTCAGATTCACCGGGATGCTTAGCCTCCAAAGAGGACATGATTTTCTGGATGTTCATGATACTATATTTTAAAAGGTTAATTCTGATAAAATGTCAACTAATTCACTGCAAATATAGGAAAATTTTTCAAAGTTGCTTGTTTTAATGCGGATATTTTGATTAAATAATGATAAAATGTCAAATTCTTCTGCTGAAAAACACAAAGCCCCGCAGCCTGTAATGTAAAATACAGGTTACGGGGCTTGTATGTGTTTATAAATAGGAAGTGCCGCTTTAGAATTTTGGTCTCATTCCTAGATTATACATGATGAATCCGTAAATATCAGCTTGTTCTTCCAGTACTTTGGCCATTGGTTTGCCTGCGCCATGCCCGGCTTTGCTGTCAATACGGATCAGTGTCGGATTCGTACCGTCGTTGTCGGCTTGCAGGGTAGCGGCAAACTTGAATGAGTGGGCAGGGACTACACGGTCGTCATGGTCGGCGGTAGTGACCAGTGTTGCCGGATATTTCGTGCCCGGTTTAAGGTTGTGCAGTGGAGAGTAGCCTTTGAGGTATTCAAACATCTCTTTGCTGTCTTCGCTTGTGCCGTAATCGCTTGCCCAGTTCCAGCCGATAGTGAATTTATGGTAGCGGAGCATATCCATCACACCTACTTGCGGGATCGCTACACGGAACAGGTCGGGACGCTGTGTCATGCAGGCACCTACCAACAGACCACCGTTGGAACCTCCTACAATGGCGATTTTATCTTTATTCGTATATTTCTGGTCGATCAGATATTCGGCAGCAGAGATGAAATCGTCGAATACGTTCTGTTTCTGCATTTTAGTTCCGGCTACGTGCCAGTCTTCACCGTATTCACTACCACCGCGCAGGTTTACTTGTGCGTAGATACCCCCATTTTCGAGGAATGGAATACGTGTGGCGCTGAAGCCCGGGTTGAGGCTGATACCGAAGCCACCGTATCCGTAGAGGAATACAGGGTTTTTGCCGTCTTTCTTCAAATCTTTCTTATAAGTAAGGAACATCGGAATTTTTACGCCGTCTTTGCTGGCGAAGAATACTTGTTCGGTCACAAAATCGTCTGAGTTGAATTGTACTTTCGGGGCACGATATAGTTCGTAGGTATTCTGATCCATGTCGTATTTGTAGGTAGCACCCGGTATGGTGAATGAAGTGAATCCGAAGAAACATTCTTTGTCGTCTTTGTTGCCGCTAAAGCCTACGGAACCGAGTGACGGCAGTTGGATTTCCTGGATTTGTTTGCCGTCGAGACCGTAAACGTATGCGTGGTTCGAGGCATCTTTGTCATAGGTAAGGAACAGTTTGCCACCGATCACTTCCGCATTTGAAAGAACAGCTTCCGATTCGGGTACGAGCTCTTTCCAGTCTTCCAGCTTCGGACGGTTGATGTCGGCTACCATGATCCGGTTTTTCGGTGCACCGTAGTTGGTATAAATATAAATCTGGTCGCCGATAACTTCGATTGGGTAATATTGGTAGTCGAGGTCTGTAGTCAGCTGGATGAAGGGTGAATTCGGCTTTTTCAAATCCCGTATAAACAGGTTGTTACCTCTTCCGGCGCCGGATTCCGTCAGGAAGAGAATCCGTTCGTCTTCACTGGTGCTCGATGTATAGAAACGTTTCGGATAAGCAGGATTCTGATAAATCAGTTTATCTTTTGACTGTGGCTCACCGATTTTGTGATAATAGATTTTGTGATTCTCGTTCACGTTGGAGAACTCTTTTCCTTTGGTCGGTGCATCATAGGCACTATAGTAGAAACCGTCTCCCTGCCAGGCAGCACCGGTGAACTTGGCCCATTCGATGTGGTCTTCCAGCAGTTTTCCGCTTTCGGTATCCATTACATAAATTTCAGACCAGTCCGAACCGCTGCGTGAAATACTGTAAGCGGTGTACTTGCCGTCGTTTGAGAAATAAAGACCGGTCAGTGCTACTGTTCCGTCGTCCGATAGTTTGTTCGGATCAAGGAAAACACGCGGTTCGCCGTCCAATGAGTCCTGCACATAGAATACACTCTGGTTCTGCAGACCGTCATTTTTACTGAAATAATACTTTCCATGTTTCTTGATCGGGGCACTGATTTTCTCGTAATCGGCCAGTGTCGTCAATCGTTTCAGAAGGTTTTCGCGGAACGGGATCTGGCTAAGATACTCATTCGTTACTTTGTTTTGTGCTTCTACCCAGGCAGTAGTGGCTGCGCTGGTGTCATTTTCCAACCATCTGTAAGGGTCGGGAACTTGTGTGCCGAAGTACACATCTACAGTGTCTACCTTTGCCGTCTCGGGGTAGACCAGCTTTTTTTGTTGGGGAGCGCATGACATCACCATGATTCCACTCATTAATAAAGTTGCTTTTTTCATGTGAATAAAAAGTCTTTTTGAATAAACTTAAAGTTACAAATCTACAAAATAATAAGAGATAAACAAGTAAACTTTATAAAGAAGATGATGGAAAATGAGATTTAAAGAATTAACTTTGCAAAATGTGATTCTGCAGATAGACGATTTGAAATAAGAAAGGAGAATGACTTTATGCTTAGTAAATATAAATTAAACCAGCTTTACTTCAAAGATACACAGTTCGCCAACCTGATGACAAGGCGAATTTTTAACGTGTTGTTAATCGCCAACCCTTATGACGCTTTTATGCTGGAAGATGACGGGCGCATTGATGAGAAGATTTTCAATGAATACACCTCTTTATCTTTGCGTTATCCGCCTCGTTTCTCGCAGGTATCCACAGAGGAGGAGGCATTGGCGCAGTTGGAAAATATGTCGTTCGACCTGGTGATTTGTATGCCGAGCACAGGGGATAATGACAGTTTCGACATCGGTCGCCATATCAAAGAGAAATACGAGCATATTCCTATCGTCATCCTGACTCCTTTCAGCCATGGTATTACCAAACGGATTATCAATGAAGATTTAAGTGCGTTTGAATATGTGTTCTGTTGGTTAGGCAATACCGACCTGTTGGTGTCTATTATCAAATTAATAGAGGACAAGATGAATCTGGAACACGATGTGCAGGAAGTCGGTGTGCAGTTGATTCTTTTGGTGGAGGATGGTATTCGTTTCTATTCTTCTATTTTGCCGAATCTGTATAAGTTTGTGTTGAAGCAGAGTCAGGAGTTCTCTACTGAAGCCTTGAATGCGCACCAGCGTACACTTCGTATGCGCGGGCGGCCTAAGATTGTACTGGCACGTACGTATCAGGAGGCAATGGAAATTTATCATAAATATCAGAATAATATATTAGGAGTAATCACCGATGTCCGTTTCCCGAAAGTGGAGCGGGGGGAGAAAGACGGTCTGGCAGGTATCAAGTTGTGTGCCGAGATACGCAAGAACGATCCGTTTGTTCCGTTGATTATCCAGTCGTCCGAGTCGGAGAATGCATCTTATGCAGCTAAGTACGGTGCTAGCTTTATTGATAAGAACTCAAAAAAGATGGATGTCGATTTGCGTCGTATTGTTTCCGATGATTTTGGTTTTGGTGATTTTATATTCCGTAACCCGGCTACCGGGGAAGAGATTGCCCGTGTCCGGAATTTGAAAGAGTTGCAAAACATTCTTTTTGCTGTACCTGCGGAGTCTTTCTTATATCATATCAGCCGGAATCATGTGTCGCGTTGGTTTTATTCCCGTGCTATGTTTCCCGTAGCCGAGTTCTTGAAACCGATAACATGGAATAGTCTTCAAGATGTGGATGCTCACCGGAAAATCATCTTTGAGGCTATTGTGAAGTATCGTAAGATGAAGAATCAGGGAGTCGTGGCTGTGTTTAAGCGAGACCGTTTCGACCGATATTCTAACTTTGCCCGTATCGGGGATGGTTCTTTAGGAGGAAAAGGGCGTGGACTGGCGTTTATTGATAATATGGTGAAACGTCATCCGGAGTTTGAAGAGTTTGAGAACGCACGTATTGCTATTCCTAAAACGGTGGTACTCTGTACAGATGTGTTTGATGAATTTATGGACACTAATAATCTGTATCAGATTGCGCTGTCAGATGCGGATGATGCTACGATTCTAAAATACTTTCTGAAGGCAAAGTTGCCGGATCGCTTGGTAGAGGACTTTTTTACTTTCTTTGACGTAGTGAAATCACCGATTGCCATCCGTTCTTCATCTTTATTGGAAGATTCTCATTATCAGCCGTTCGCAGGAATTTATAGTACATATATGATTCCCTATCTGGATGACCGGTATGAAATGTTGCGTATGCTTTCGGATGCGATTAAAGGGGTGTATGCTTCGGTTTATTTCCGCGACAGTAAAGCGTATATGCAGGCCACTTCGAATGTGATTGACCAGGAAAAGATGGCTGTTATCTTGCAGGAGGTAGTTGGTAATCAATATGGCGACCGTTATTATCCGTCTATGTCCGGTGTGGCCCGTTCGCTGAATTATTATCCGTTAGGGGATGAAAAAGCAGAAGAAGGAACGGTTAATCTGGCTTTGGGATTGGGAAAATATATTGTAGACGGTGGTATGACCCTTCGTTTTTCTCCTTATCATCCTAACCAGGTGTTGCAAACCAGCGAAATGGAAATCGCCCTGAAAGAAACCCAGACCCGTTTTTATGCTTTGGACTTGAAAAATGCCGGGCATGATTTTTCTATCGACGATGGTTTCAATTTATTGAAACTCCATGTCAAAGAGGCGGAAAATGATGGTGCCTTGCGTTATATCGCTTCTACGTATGACCCGTATGACCAGATTATCCGGGATGGTTTATATCCCGGAGGTCGGAAGGTGATTACTTTTGCCAATATCCTGCAACATGATGTATTCCCGTTGGCTCGTATTCTGCAATTAGTCTTGAAATATGGTGAGCAGGAGATGCGCCGTCCGGTTGAAATTGAATTTGCGGCTACGATGAGTCGTGAACATGATAAATCTGGAACTTTCTATCTGTTACAAATACGTCCTATCGTAGACAGTAAAGAAATGCTGGATGAGGATTTGAACGAGATACCGGATGAAGATGTGATTCTCCGTTCGTATAATTCGTTGGGACACGGTATCATGAATGATATTTATGATGTGGTCTATGTAAAGACCGATAATTATAGTGCCTCCAACAATCAGACAATTGCTTGGGAGATAGAAAAGATCAACCAACAATTCTTGAATGAAGGAAAGAATTATGTGCTTGTCGGTCCGGGACGTTGGGGAAGCAGCGATACTTGGCTCGGCATCCCTGTGAAGTGGCCGCATATCTCGGCTGCCCGTGTGATTGTGGAAGCCGGACTGACCAACTATCGGGTAGATCCCAGTCAAGGAACACATTTCTTTCAGAATCTGACTTCGTTCGGGGTTGGATATTTCACTATCAACGCCTTTATGAATGATGGGGTTTATAATCAGGATTTCCTCAATGCGCAACCGGCAGTGGAGGAAACAAAATATCTTCGTCATGTTCGCTTTGAAAAGCCGATGATGGTCAAGATGGATGGAAAGAAAAAGCTGGGGGTGGTGATGATACCGGACGCCGGTAGGTAAAACTATTTATTATGGATTGTCTGGCAAAAAATGAATGTATTTTTGATAGATTTGTTTATGAGAGTCTTGAAAAAACATGAATGGATTGGAGATGACTAATTCTTACTTGCTGCTTTTTGTCTCTTTTTAAATGGAGAATCTTAAAAAAAGAACAGAAATAAGAGAAATAAGCCTTGCATTACGTCTGTAATATTTGTTAATTTGCGATGTCTTTTGAAAAGAGAGAAAGGAACTTTTTCCTTTATTTGGGTAGAAATATTAATTTTAAAAAGAAGGTTATGAAAAGAATTTCGTTTTTTTTATTTGCGATGCTGATCAGTTCAATGAGTTTGTTTACGTCTTGTGGTGACGACGACGATGATGATACTACTGCTTCCGGAATGGTGGTCGGCACGTATGATGGTACTTTAGTCGTTAGTTTAGAAGGACAGCAAGTGGGTAATGAATCTAAATCGTTGGCTTTGGTCAAAAATGGTGATAATGCGGTAGATGTAGTTATCAAGAATTTCAAGTTAAATGTAAATCTTGGAGAAGATGCAGTGATACCGGTGAGTTTGGGTGATTTGAAAGTGGAAAGATGTCTTTTGACACAGAAAGATGGAAAATATACTTTTAATGGCGCTACGGAATTGAAAGGGATAGAAGTGCCGCTGGCTCCAGGAATGAATTTACCTGTTGACTGTAAGGTTAATATCAAAGATGCAACGGTCAATGGCAAGAGTTTGAACTTGCCGATTGTTGTTGGTGTTAGTTCAAATGGTAACGAACTTATGGATGTTGATGTTCAATATATTGGAACGAAACAGTAAAAGTTTCGATTGTTTCATTGGCAAAAATGAATCATTGGTAGATAGTGCTTGCATTGGTATTATAAAATAGACATATTGCGCATACATAAATGTGGGAAAAGCGTGACGAATTAGCTGAAAATAGCGTTCGTTACGCTTTGTTTTTTGGGTGGTAAGCCATAGGATGACTATTTATATGAGAAATTTAAAAATATATCTCATTTGGGGTAGAAAATAGGGAATGTGACTCCCAAATCTTAAAAATAGAATATAAAATACGTAGAATTGACCTTGTGAAGGTAGAAATAAAATTGTTACTTTGCGGTCAATTTTTTATCGAAAAGAAGATTATTAACTAAAATGAAGATTATGAAGAAAAATTTGTTGTATTTGTTTATGCTTATTTGTTCAGTTAGTCTGTTTACGGGATGCAGTGACGATGACGATAATGGTGGAGGAGACCTCGCGATGGCACTTCAAAGTTCAGTGGTAGGGACTTATGAAGGTGATTTGCGTGTAGTTCTTCCCGCACTTCAATTGGATAATACACAGAAACGAAAGATATTTGTGAAAGCTGATGGACAAGAGAATGTACAATTGGTTTTAAGAGACTTTAGTATCGAAGTGGCAGGCAATCCTGTAACAGTAGGTGATATTGATGTATCGGGCATTGTGTTGTCAGGTGATGTCAGCAATGTTCAGTTGGAAGAAAAGAAAGTGATAATTTCACATCCCGATTTGGGCGAACTGCCTGTGACTGTTTCAGGTAATGTGGCTTCTGGTAAAGCTAATTTGAGTATCCAAGTAGTATGGAATTCTATGGATATAGATGTAACGTTTGCTGGTGACCGCATTAGTACAGAGGTTGATGATAGTGATTATGCTAAGGAACTGGTAGGATGGTATGCACAGGAAGGTATAACGGCAACCGGGGCTCCCGAAGATCTTGAGATGAAATGGCCGGGTTCGTTAGGTATTGAGTTTACTTATGCAGGATATAATAAAATAAATGTGAAACAATTTTATGTCTCTTTTCCACCTCAAACAGAACGTATAAGTATAGAAAATGTTGCGGTTGAAAAAGAAACAGATGGCACTATTTCTATTGCAGAAGTAAAGAAAACCATTGAAGGTTATTCAAATAAAGGCGAGGAGTTATCGTTGGTTTTCTCAGGCTTTGTAAAGGATGGCAAACCGACATTGAATATTTCTTTAAAGTCTTCTCAATATGATATTACTTATGTGTATGTAGGTGAACCGAAGAAACTCACAGGTGCAGCTATTGAATCCTTTACAATTGTTGGAGATGTAGTAAAAGTACAGCCGGAAATGGACGATAAAAGAAACGTTGTATTCTTTGTGAAAAAAGGAACTGTTGCTGAACAGCTTAAATTAGTGCCTGCTTTTACTGTTTCGGAAGGTGCGAAAGTGATGTATAATGATGCAGAATATGTAGCTGGTACTCCTGTTGATTTTTCTGTAGAGCAAACTTTTGAAGTTGTATCGCAGAAAGGGGACAATTTTTCATATACTGTGACTTATCGGGAATGGACTGAGCCTTTTGCTATGAATTTTGATGAGTGGGAACAACAAAATGAAGCAACGGATGAAAATAAAAAATATTATGGTCCTGTAGGTGGATGGTCAAGTTCAAATGGTGGAGTTGAATATTTGAAAAATATGGGTGGTTTATTGGAGATGATGGCTGGTGTAAATCCATATCCTGCAGATAAACCTTATGCAGTAGTGCAGACTGATGATTCGAAATCTGGTAGTGCAGCTCGTTTAGAGTCACTTGATACAAAAGGAGTGAAATCTATATTTGGTTTCCCTGCTGTTCCTAAAGTAACTTCTGGTTCTGTATTTAATGGATTCTTTAAAGTTGAAACAGATAACACATTGAGAAGTACTCGATTTGGTGATCCTTGTGATAGAGAACCTAAATCATTTACAGGTTCTTACAAGTATACTTCGGGAGAAGTTTATTACGAAGCATTGTATCCAAGAGATACTCAGAAGGCAAATGAGGTGAAAGAAGTTGATAAAAAAGATACACCTGCTATCAATGCTGTGTTGTATGAAGTTGATACGTACGCATTTGATTATTTGGATGGTACCAATCTTCTCACTTCGGATAAAGTAGTGGCAATTGCATCTGTTAAATATGATGAAGCTGCTGAAGCTGGCAAATATATCGATTTTAATGTAGGCTTTACGTATAACGACGGTAAATCTTGGGATGCTTCTAAGAAGTATAAACTAGCTATAGTGTGCTCTTCAAGTAAAGATGGAGATAAATTCTCTGGTGCACCGGGCAGCGTATTGTATGTTGATGATTTAAAGGTGTCTTTCTAAAATGTATAGGCAGATATAAACAAATATTCCATATACGATTATTACCCCCACTACATTTTTTGTAGTGGGGGTAATTTGTTCAATATCCATTCTCATTGCCTTCACGTTATTTTAGGTTTATCCGATAAATCATGAGGGAGAACGTCGCATTTCATACATTTTGCCCCTATAAAATAGACCTGCTTTCATCGCTTCCATTGTCCGTTCCTTCAGGTTGCAGAAACTACTGTAATGCTAAATGGGGGAATTTTTATTTGGGGTAGATACGACAGAAATCAAAACAATTTCTCAAATATAAAGCGGCGGTTTTGCTATAATAAAGCGGTGCTTTTGCTATGATAAAGCGGTGCTTTATTATAATGAAATGACAGTTATAAGTAATGTAAATGAAATACGCTGATTCGCCGGACTTGTTATGACAAGTATTAATATTCAAGCCGACATCTATTAATACTTGAGCCGACAGGTATTAATTCTTATCCGATGAGTTGTTAATACCTGAAATGGTGGGCATATATATACACCGTCTTGGATATATATATCTACCATGGCAGGTATATATGTCCACCGTGCTGGTTATATCTGTCTACCAAATCGACAGGGGTGAAAGCGGTGAAAGCAAATTTTGAGCCGTTCTCCAGCTTTGCTTTCATCCGTAACAAGCTTACAAACAGACGCTTCCTGCAAAAGGTGAAAGCGATGAAACTTGGTTTAAATGTATAGTGGTAGAATTCGGTAAATGGCAACTAAACGATGAAAATCGTATTGAAAACTTGGTGATTGCTACGGATTTTAATGCTTGTATGGATGTTGTGTCACAAAAAATCTCTGTCTTAAATAGTGATAATCCGTTTTCTGTTATTATCTTTGTGGTATTAAAACATAGAATCAAGCAACCATGGCAAAGTTTATCAACCCTTTCACAGACGTAGGTTTCAAGAAAATCTTCGGTCAGGAAGTCAGCAAGGACTTGCTGATAGATTTTCTAAATGACCTTCTAGTGGACGAAAAGAGCATCACTGACATCACTTTTCTGGATAAGGAGATCTTGCCCGAATACATGGGCGACCGTGGTGTCATCTACGACATTTACTGTACGACTGAGAACGGCGAGCAGTTTATTGTCTAGATGCAGAACCGCCAGCAGGTCAACTTCCGCGAACGTGCGTTGTATTACCTTTCCCATGCCATTTCCCGTCAGGGCGAGAAGGGTGCCGACTGGCGTTTCAACCTGAAAGCTGTTTACGGTGTTTTCTTCATGAACTTCCGGCTGGAGGATATGCCCCACAAGCTTCGTACGGACATCGTTCTCTCCGACCGTGACACGCACGAACAATTCTCCGACAAGCTTCGTTTTATATTCATCGAGCTTCCCTCTTTCACGAAGGAAGAGGAGGAATGCGTGACAGATTTTGAACGTTGGATTTATGTACTGAAGAATATGGAAACATTGAACAGAATGCCTTTCAAGGCGCGAAAGTCGGTATTCGAGAAGTTGGAAAAGATTGTCGACATCGCCTCTCTTTCCAAGGAGGAGCGTGCGAAGTATGACGAGAGTATCAAGGTGTATCGTGATAGTCTGGTGACGATGGAGTTTGCCGAGCAAAAGGGGAGAGCCGAAGGTTTGGCGGAAGGGATGGAGAAAGGATTAGCAAAAGGATTGGCGAAAGGCAAGGCTGAAGGTAAAGCTGAAGAACGTCGTATTATAGCCGGTCAGTTGAAACGGATGGGCATGTCCTTTGATGCTATCCGCGAGGTGACGGGACTTTCCGATTCGGAAATCGATAAGTTGTAAATATATCAACACTTTTCCGTATCTTTGCACCCAAATCGTTTTTTCAACTAAATATTTTAATGAATGAAAATGAAAAAAGTGTTAGCCGGAATGATGATGTGTCTGGCAATGGCTTCCTGTATTCAGGATGAAGCCTTGAACGTAGAAGCGGCCATAGATGGCTGTAGAGGAAAAGATATTCAGCAATGTTTGATTGATCCGAATGCATTTACTATCCAGTTGTATGTGTCGAAAGCAGCAGACCCATCGAAAATCAATCTTCATTTTGAACTTCCTGTCGGAGCTACCGTAGCACCAGAACGGAAAATGCCGACAGACGGAACGGATACATATAGCTTTGTAGGAGAAGATAACACACGTAATTTTAAAGTTACATCCGAAGACGGTGCTTTCTCTGCAACCTATAAAGTGACACTTTGGCAGACGGAAATGCCGACTGTCTATGGTTTTGAGACGTTAAGTTCTTCTACACCTTATCATACATTTTATGAACAAAAGGATGATGGATATATTTTGCGTCGTTTGGAATGGGCAAGTGGAAATGATGGGTATAAATTGACGGGACAGGCAAAAACTCCTTTGGATTATCCTACAGTACAAGTCAATGGTGGTACTGAAAATGGTGGTAAATGTGTAAAACTGGAGACTAAAGATACAGGTAGTTTCGGAGCAATGGTGGGTATGCATATTGCGGCAGGTAATCTGTTCATCGGTTCGTTTGAACTATCGGGGCATCCATTGAACGAAGCAATGAAAGCAACTCATTTTGGATTCCCCTATTTCTATGAACCGAAAAGTCTGAAAGGGTATTATAAATATAAAGCGGGTCCTCAGTTCTCTGTGAAAGGAAAAATCGATCCAAGTAGAAAAGACCAATGCGATATTTATGGTGTGCTGTACGAAACAGATGACAATGTACAGTTCCTTGACGGTACCAACTCGCTCACTTCTCCGAATATTGTAGCTTTGGCGCGAGATCGTAGCAAACTGCCGGAAACAGATGAGTGGAAAGATTTTAATTTTGATTTTGAATTCAAGGAAGGAAAATTCATAGACTCTGAAAAACTGGAGAATGGTATCTATAAACTTGCCATCGTATTTTCTTCAAGTGTCGACGGTGCTAATTTTGAAGGAGCAGTGGGCAGTACATTGTATATAGACCAAGTGGAGATTGTAAACACTAGCGACTCAAACAACTAATGGTAAACTTATTATCAATCATTCAATAATAAAGAAATGAAGAAAACAATATATAATAGAATTGCCGGATTTCTACTTCTGGCAATACTTGGTTTGCAATTGTCTTATGCACAAAGCGAACGTAACAAATCCATTATCTATTCATATCTGCACGGATGGGAATATAGCATTAAAGCAGGGTTTAGCATTGGCGGAACCTCTCCGTTGCCTTTGCCGAAGGAAATACGTAGTATTGACAGCTATTCTCCGAATATTGCCATTGCTATCGAAGGAAATGCCACCAAATGGTTTGGCAACGACAAGAAATGGGGAATGACTGCCGGCATACGGTTGGAAAACAAAACCATGACCACCGAGGCTACTGTAAAAAACTATGGAATGAAGATTATCAATACCAATGGCGGAGAATTGCAAGGACTTTGGACCGGTGGAGTGAAGACGAAAGTAAAGAACTCCTACCTGACTATCCCATTGCTTGCCAATTACAAGATAAGCAGCCGCTGGAGAGTATCGCTTGGTCCTTACTTCTCTTATATGAGCGAAGGCAACTTCTCCGGTCATGTATATGAGGGACATTTGCGTACTCCGGACGAAAACGGCCAACTTGTTGATTTCAGTGGTGGGAGCATAGCTACTTACGACTTTTCGGAAAATCTGCGGAAGTTTCAGTGGGGAGCACAACTTGGAGGTGAATGGAAAGCCTTCAAACATCTGAATGTTTATGCTGACCTGACTTGGGGGCTGAACGATATGTTCCAGAAAGATTTCGATACCATCACGTTTGCCATGTATCCCATCTATCTGAATATTGGATTTGGATATGCATTCTGATTAATAGAGCTAAAAAAAGAAAGCCGCCCAAAATTTGGACGGCTTTTTTGGGGGGGGCTGACCTGTTATTGCGGACTATTGTACCTATACGAAAACTATTGGTTTGATTTTTAGGTAGTTGCTTTATTAATAAAATCATAATACAATGTGATTTTGTTTCTGTTTTACACCCTTTAGGGTATAAATTTAGTTGTGGTTTTATGAATTATACCTTATGGGGTATAAAAAACTCCCGCACTTCCTTCTGGAAGGCGGGAGCCTTTAGATAAACTATAGCTTATATATCTTTCGCTGATTATACGATACCTTGTGCCATCATTGCTTTAGCAACCTTCATGAATCCGGCTACGTTAGCACCCTTCACATAGTTTACGTATCCGTCGGCTTCTGTACCGTACTGAACGCAAGCTTCGTGGATATTCTTCATGATGCTCTTCAGCTTTTCGTCTACTTCTTCAGCGCTCCAGCTCAATTTGATAGAGTTTTGAGTCATTTCAAGACCTGATACTGACACACCACCAGCGTTAGCAGCTTTACCCGGAGCGTAAAGGATCTTAGCATCCTGGAACACTTTGATAGCTTCCGGAGTAGAAGGCATGTTAGCTCCTTCAGATACGGCGATACAGCCGTTTGCTACCAGTTGACGAGCGTGGTCGCCATTCAATTCATTTTGAGTTGCAGAAGGAAGAGCGATATCACATTTTTCACCCCAAGGTTTAGCTCCTTCTACATATTTGCAACCATATTTTTCTGCGTATTCACGGATACGGCCACGGTACAGATTCTTCAGTTCCATGATGTAATCCAGTTTTTCGCGGTCGATACCATCCGGATCGTAGATATAACCGTCAGAGTCAGAGCAAGTAACTACCTTACCACCCAGTTCGATTACTTTTTCGATTGTATATTGAGCAACGTTACCAGAACCGGAAACCAGACAAACTTTACCTTTCAGGTCAGTGCCTTTTGTTTTCAGCATTTCCATCAGGAAGTAGATGTTACCATAACCGGTAGCTTCCGGACGAATCAGTGAACCACCGAATTCGCGGCCCTTACCTGTGAATGTTCCGGTAAATTCATGAGCCAGTTTTTTATACATACCGAACATGAAACCTACTTCACGGCCACCAACACCGATGTCACCGGCAGGAACGTCAGTTTCAGGACCGATGTGACGCCACAGTTCCAGCATGAATGCTTGTACGAAGCGCATTACTTCAGCATTTGACTTTCCACGAGGAGAGAAGTCGGAACCACCTTTACCACCACCCATCGGCAGCGTAGTCAGTGAGTTTTTGAATGTTTGTTCAAAGGCAAGGAACTTCAAGATAGAAAGGTTTACAGATGCATGGAAACGGATACCGCCTTTGTAAGGACCGATCGCGTTGTTGTGCTGAACACGGTAACCCATGTTGGTCTGAATATTACCTTTGTCATCCATCCAAGTCACGCGGAACTGATATACTCTATCAGGAATACACAAACGTTCGATCAAGTTTACTTTATCAAACTCCGGGTGTTTGTTGTATTCTTCTTCAATAGTAGAAAGTACTTCTTCTACTGCTTGATGATACTCCGGTTCATTGGGAAATCTTCTTTTCAGATCGTCTAATACCTTTGCTGCATTCATAATCTTTTTTTTCTTTAATTGGTTGATATAAATAAAGTGCTAATTTGACAATTTGCTAATATACCGTTTGACTATGTGCTTTTGTGCTATATAGCAGATTTGCACATCTGCGTATGGGTACATCGGATATTTATTTTCGGTTGCAAAAGTAAAGATAAAAATTGAACTAGCAAACATTTTATAAAGAAAAATGCGATAAAACATCAAATTTGATATTTTATCGCATTAAAAATAGGAAAAAAGATATTTATTTGTTCTTTTTGATCGACTTATAGACAGGAATAAATACTAATGCTGCCGAAATGACAAGCATTACTATCGTCATCCCGTCAATTCGTTCGGCTTTTGTCAGAACTAAATAGCAAAGCGCCAACCAAAGCAGGCTGATGCAAACTATTTGTGATTTGGATAACGGGCGTTTCATTTCACTCCTCTTTTCTTTTTGTCAACAATGGCATCGATCACGGCTACGGCTGTGATATTCACAATGTCACGGACAGAACTTTCGAAATCGGTGAAGTGGATAGGCTTGTTCAATCCCATCTGGATAGGGCCGATGAATTCTGTATCCGGGTCCATTGCCTGCAACAGTTTGTAACCGGCGTTTGCTGAACTTAGATTCGGGAAAATCAATGTATTTACGTCTTTACCTTTCAGGCGGGTAAACGGATATTTGGTATCACGCAATTCGCGGTTCATGGCAAAATTTACCTGCATTTCACCGTCGATAGCCAATTCCGGATATGCTTCCTGCATGTGAGCAACTGCTTCGTGCACTTTCACTGGGCTACCTGCGGTATCAGCGCCGAAGTTAGAGTATGACAACATAGAGATAACCGGTGTGTGATTGAAGAAACGAACTGTTTTATCGGACAGTTTGGCGATATCAATCAATGTTTCCGTATCGGGGTGGCGGTTAATCAATGTGTCTGCCAGGAAGTAAGTACCTTTCTTGGAGTTCAGGATATGCATGGTACCGAAGTGTTTGAAGCCCGGTTGGATGCCGATCACTTCTTTTGCCACTTTGATCGTATTGCTATATCTTGTATAAAGTCCGGTGATGAATGCGTCTGCATCTCCTGTTTCCACCATCATCATACCGAAGTAGTTGCGTTCGAACATCTTGTCGTTGGCTTCTTCGTAGGTAAATCCTTCGCGTGCACGTTTTTCTGCAAGGATGCGGGAGTAACGCTCGCGACGATCTGATTCGTCCGGGTGGCGAAGATTGACGATTTCAATACCTTCCAGGCTAAGCTCCATTTCTTCTGCCAGTTTTCCGATAGCTTCGTCGTTTCCTAATAAGATAGGATGACAGATACCTTCGGCTTTTGCTTCAACGGCAGCTTTCAGCATATTCGGGTGGATACCCTCGGCAAATACGACGCGTTGCGGTGAGCGGCGGGCAGTATCATACAGTTGGCGGGTCAGTTTGGATTCGTAACCCATCAATTCGCGCAGGTGAACACAGTAAGCGTCCCAGTCTTTGATTTCTGTGCGAGCCACTCCGCTTTCCATAGCAGCTTTTGCCACTGCGCAGGAAACTTCGGTGATGAGGCGTGGGTCTACCGGTTTCGGGATAAAGTATTCCGCACCGAAAGAAAGGTTGTTTACGTGGTAGGCTGCGTTGACTACATCAGGTACCGGTTGTTTTGCCAGGTTGGCAATGGCGTGTACGGCCGCAATCTTCATTTCTTCGTTGATTGCTTTAGCTTGAGTGTCCAAAGCACCACGGAAGATATATGGGAAACCGATTACATTATTAATCTGGTTCGGATAGTCGGAACGTCCGGTAGCCATCAGTACGTCAGGACGTGCTGCCATGGCATCTTCGTAAGAGATTTCCGGTGTCGGGTTGGCCAATGCGAATACGATGGGCATCGGAGCCATGCTGCGTACCATATCTTGACTCAACACATTTCCTTTTGACAGGCCGAGGAATACATCCGCGCCCTTGATTGCTTCTTCCAGTGTATGGATATCTGTGCGGTCGGTTGCAAAATATCTTTTTTGTTCGTTCAGATCGGTACGTGTCTTGCTGATAACGCCTTTACTATCCAGCATGACAATATTTTCGAGGCGAGCGCCCAAAGATACATATAATTTAGTACAAGATACTGCGGATGCACCGGCACCGTTCACGACGATTTTCACATCCTCGATTTTCTTTCCTGCCACCTGCAAGGCATTTACCAAACCGGCGCTGGAGATAATAGCAGTACCGTGCTGGTCGTCGTGCATTACAGGAATGTCTAATTCTTCTTTCAAGCGACGTTCGATTTCAAAACATTCGGGCGCCTTGATGTCTTCCAGATTGATACCTCCAAAGGTAGGGGCGATTGCTTTCACTGCCGCAATGAATTTCTCCGGATCTTTCTCGTCTACTTCGATGTCGAAAACGTCGATACCGGCATAGATTTTGAAAAGCAGCCCTTTACCTTCCATTACAGGTTTGCCGCTTAATGCGCCTATATCGCCCAGTCCGAGTACGGCTGTACCGTTAGAAATAACAGCTACAAGATTTCCTTTAGCTGTATACTTGTATGCATCCTGCGGGTTCTTCTCAATTTCGAGACAAGGTTCTGCTACACCGGGGGAATATGCGAGTGATAAGTCGGTTTGAGTACTATAAGGTTTGGTAGGCACTACCTCAATCTTGCCGGGTTTGCCCTGTGAGTGATAGAGCAAAGCGGCTTCTTTCGTTATTTTAGCCATGGTATATATGTAATTTGTTAATAAGTTATCAATTGGCTGCAAATGTAGGAATAAAAGTTAGAAATTGTTGCTGTTGATTGGTAATTTCTATTAATTTTATAGCAGAATGGCTGAATTTATGATATGAGATACATAGGATATGCATTTATATCCTATTCTTTTTTAAAAGCTTAGATATTGATTTATTGAAATTTTAACAAGCGCTTTGGTTGTCGGCTTTAGTTATTTCGTTATTTTTGAGTCCATATATGATTTAACCTTATTTGATGATGATTACCACCCAACAACTTCAATTATTGAAGGAAGGAAATAAAAATGCTTTTGAAGCGTTGTATCGTGCATACAATGCTCGCATTTACAGTTTTGTCCTTTCTATGATAGGCGATGCCGGGGTGGCAAAGGATATTACACAGGATATTTTTCTCCAAATCTGGGAGAAACGGCTCAATATTGATTTGGAAGGGAACTTGGGCGGTTATCTTTTTAAGATATCCCAAAATATGGTATACCATTACGTAAGGCGCGAACTCCTGCTTCAAAATTATGTGGATAAACTATCCAATGAATCGGCTGACGAATCCGTAGAGATAGATGAAGAGTTGGATTATTTATTTTTAGAAGAATATATCCTGAAACTTTTGGAAGAACTGCCTCCTGCCCGTCGGGAAGTTTTTATGCTCTATTGGAAATCCGGGCTGAACTATCGTGAGATAGCTGAACAGTTGGATATATCCGAAAAGACTGTTGCTACACAGGTACATCGTTCTTTGGATTTCCTGCGTGACAAACTGGGGACGATTGCCTTTTCTGTCTCTCTCTTCCTGCACCATATCTAATGCTTGATCTTTAATAAAAGTTAATATCTAACTTATCTTTATTTTCTTGTAGTCCTTTTCTGTCTCTCAAGGCTAGTATATATAGAACAGGAAAATTATGGAGCAACACGATTACATAGTACTATTGGAAAAATTCTTCAAGAAGGAGGCCTCTTCTGAAGAAAGAAGGATACTTATTGAATGGATTCGCAAACCGGGGATTCGTGATGAGTTTAATTCGCTTTGCGAGCAGATGTGGAAAGAAGCAGCTGTCGAAATAGATAAGACAGTGGAAGAAGAAATGTGGAATCATCTGCAGCGGAATTTGGATGAACCCAAAATTCTGTATCCGAAGAAGCGGCGTTGGCAACCTATTATATATAAGGTGGCGGCCACTATATTATTACCGGTTTGTTTGGGGCTGGCTACTTATTTCGGAGTAGGACATATAAATAAGGTATCGCAGGATACTTTCATGGTTGCAGTAGATTACGGGCAGAAAGCGAACCTGACTTTACCTGATGGAACGAAAGTCTGGTTGAATTCGGCTACTCATCTTTCTTATGATGCGGAGTATAACAAATCCGACCGAAAGATTTATTTAGACGGAGAAGCCTATTTTGAGGTGGCAAAGAACAAAGACAAGCGCTTTATCGTCTGCTGTAATGATTTGGAGATAGAAGCGTTGGGAACAACCTTTGATGTGAAGGGATATGGCGACGATCTTTCCGTCACGACACTGCTGGCGGAAGGAAGTGTCAGGGTTTCTAATAAAACGAATACCACATTGTTGAAACCCGGAGAAAAGGTAGAGTATCATAAGAACAAGCAGACATTTACTAAATCGCCCATCTCGGATCTGCGTGAAATCGACTTTTGGCGGAACAATATGTTGATTTTTAATTCAGCGCCTTTAGCAGAGATCGCGACCACGTTGGAGCGGATGTACGGGGTGAAAGTCGTGTTTGACTCGGAGAAGCTGAAGAATGTGCCGTTTTCCGGAACCATCCGGAACAGCAGTTTGCATAATGTATTTTACATTATAAGCCTTACTTATCCTTTGACTTATAAGTTAGAAGGAGATACGGTGAAAATTGGAAGTAGTATTAACTAAAAAAAGACGATTTATGGAAGACACCTCATAATAAAACAAAGAGGGTAGAATTATGTAGCAGCATAATTCCACCCTGAAATTAAATACGGTTTATACATGATAGTAAAAAAGATATTTTTCCTTATGCGGATAAGGGAAAGGGAATCCTTTTTGCATCACGATTTCACAAAGATAATAAAAAGTCTGATTTTCAGACTTATATTTTAAAGAATTTAAAGCTAATTACTAATGAGAAAACAATTACATATCATATTCAGGCTTGTTATGTTCTGTTGTATCTTGTTGTTTGTGTCTCAAGAGGTAAGTGCGCAGATCACTTTCTCTGTAAAGAATCAGACAATACGCCAGACGATACGAGTAATTGAGAAGAAGGCTGATTACAGCTTCTTTTATACGGATAAGCTTCCCGGATTGGATCAAAAGATTTCATTGAAAGTGGACAATGAAAGTATCGATTCGGTTTTAGAAAAAGTTTTCAAAGGGTCACCTATTAGTTATAAGATAGAATCGGGCAAGCAAGTAGTGCTTACCCTGAAAACCGAACAAAACGCCTCCCAGAAAGGAGATAAGAAAACAATAACCGGTGTTGTAGCCGATCGGAGGGGGGAACCTTTGATTGGTGTTACCGTGAGAGTGGAAGGAGAGAATATTGGGACCGCTACTGACATTGACGGACGTTTCTCTTTGGAAGCTCCCATAGGGGCAAAAATCAGTTTCTCCTATATCGGTTACGTTTCCCAGTCTCATACGGTCAATAAACAGAACATCTATAATGTGTCTTTGAGCGAAGATTCGCAAGTGCTGGAAGAAGTTGTCGTAGTGGGATACGGTTCTATGAAACGGAAAGATATTACGACGGCAGTATCTGTGGTTTCTACGGCCGATATTGAAGAACGTCCGATCATGACAGCCGCACAAGCCATTCAGGGAAAAGCAGCCGGTATTCAAGTTGTGCAGCCATCGGGTATGCCGGGTTCCGGGGTGACCATCCGGGTGAGAGGTGCTACTTCCGTGCAGGCATCCAATGAGCCGTTGTATGTGGTAGATGGTTTGCCGTCGGATGATATTTCGAATATCAGTCCGAACGATATTGAAAGTATGCAAATCCTGAAAGATGCTTCATCAGCAGCTATTTATGGAGCACGTGCGGCAAACGGAGTGGTGTTGATTACGACCAAGAGAGGAAAGATCGGTGCACCGCAGGTGAAAATGAGTGCTTATGTGGGTTTTTCTAAATTAGGGAAGAAGATAGATGCCTTGAACACAGAGCAATATAAAGACTTGATGAAAGACTTGAAAGCTGTTTCGGACGTTGCTCCCAATATTCCTGAAAATGAAACACGCTATGTGGACTGGACTGATTTATTCTTCGGTACGGGTGTTAATCAGAACTATCAATTATCCGTGGCAAATGGAACCGAGAAATTACAATATTTTGTATCCGGAGGTTATTCCGACGAACAAGGTATTGTGGAGAAAGCACATTTCAACCGATATAATTTCCGTGCGAATTTGGATAGTGAGCAGACAAAATGGTTAAAGATGGCGTTGAATTTTGCGTATTCGCATACAGGAGGACAATGGGTGAACGAAAGCCGCAGTTCTTTGCGTGCCGGTTCCATCTTGTCCGTAGTGAATACTCCTCCGTTTATGCAGAAGTGGAACCCGTATGATCCGAACGAATACGACGAACAGGCTTATGGTGCACGTATTCTGAATCCGCTGGCTGCCAATGCTGCGGACAGCAACACGAATACAGATCATATTAATGGTTCGCTCGGCTTTACGGTTGATATATACAAAGGTCTGAAATTCAAAACAACTTTTGGCATTGAACTGACTAATGAACACTGGGATTATTATCTGGACCCGATTTCAACTTCGGACGGACGCGGTACAAAAGGACGTGTGGAAGAGAGTTTCTCACGAAACTTCGAATGGCTGTTTGAGAATTTGCTAACCTATGATTGTTCCTTCAACAAACATAACCTTTCCATCTTGGGAGGAGCCACTCAACAGCGTGCACAATATAACGCATCCTGGATGGCTGGTTTCGATCTGGCAGAGTCTTATCCTGATATTCATTCCATCAGTGCCGCCAATCAGTTGGATAAAGACGCTTGTGGTTCTTCCGCCTCCGCATGGACGCTGGCCTCTTTTTTAGGTCGCATAGCGTACAATTATGACAGCCGTTATTTGCTGACGGTCAACTTCCGTGCCGACGGTTCTTCCCGTTTTGCTCCGGGACACCGTTGGGGTACTTTTCCTTCTGTTTCGGCAGGTTGGAGAATTTCAAGCGAAAAGTTTATGCAACCTTTGCAAGACATCGTAACCGATTTGAAGCTACGTGCCGGATGGGGTATGAACGGTAACCAGGGCGGTTTTGGAAACTACGCTTACATGGCTTCCATGAGTGCTAGTAAACTGCCGGTTTCAGAAGGTAACTTATATCCGGGACTTGCCATCAGACCCGGTTCGGCAGCCAATAAAGAACTGACTTGGGAAAAAACAAGCCAGTGGAATCTGGGTCTCGACCTGACAATGTTTGATTCCCGTTTATCCTTCTCGGTGGACGCTTACTACAAAAAAACAACCGACTTACTACTGACAGTCAGCCTGCCGGAGAATGTAGTGCCAAGCAGTGTGACAAGAAACGATGGTGAAATGGTGAATAAAGGTATGGAGTTCACTGTCTCTTCCCAGAATTTGAAAGGCAACTTCCAGTGGAATACCGATTTCAATATCTCTTTCAACCGGAATAAGTTGACGAAGCTCGGCTTGAATAAAGTCTATTATTATGCTGAAATGTATGAATCCAAGGAGAAAGCTGTCATCCTGAAAGAAGGTCTTCCATTGGGAACATTCTTTGGATATATATCAGAAGGCGTCGATCCGGAAACTGGAAATATCATCTATCGTGACCTGAATGGTAACGGCTTTATCGATCCGGAAGATCGCACTACCTTGGGAAATGCCCAGCCTAAGTTCATATATGGTATGACGAATACATTCTCGTATGCCGGCTTCGACCTGTCTGTTTTCTTGCAGGGAAGTCAGGGCAATAAAATTTTTAATGCGTCACGCATCGATATGGAAGGTATGACCGACTTTAGAAACCAGTCGGTTCGTGTATTGGATCGTTGGAAACGACCGGGTATGATTACCAATGTCCCCCGCGTTGGTAATACAGAGAACAATCACAACTCCTCCCGTTTTGTAGAAGACGGATCTTATTTGCGCTTGAAAACAGTCACTTTGTCCTATAATTTCCCTAAGAAATGGTTGAATAAAATACATCTGTCCAGATTGCAGGCTTACGTCACCGGACAGAATCTTTTCACGTTGACAAAATACAAGGGATACGATCCTGAAGTAAATGCTTTTGGCGGCGACTCCGTTGCCCAAGGAGTGGACTATGGTACTTATCCTCAATCGAGGGCGGTAATTTTTGGTTTGAATGTTGAATTTTAATAGGTGCGAAAATGAAAAACATAATAAAGTTAGCTTATGTCGTACTCTGCGTCTTAGTCGTTTCATGCAGTAATTTTCTGGATGAGAAACCGCAATCGGATTTTATGCAGGAGGGTACCGGAACGGAAGATCAGGAGTCTAAATACGGAAGTCTGGCAGATGCGCAAGCCGAGTTGCAAGGTGCGTATGAAAGCTTTAAGGCAGATATATTCCAGTCGGAAAATTACACCATTGGAGATGTACAATCCGATAATTGCTATATTGGTGGAGACGGCGTGGCCGAACAAGAATTTGATTTGTTGAAGCTGACTTCTACCAATTATAAGGTAGAATTGGTCTGGTCACAGTATTATTCAATGGCTGGCACTGCAACCAGTGTGATTGAAAATACGAAAATGATGGATCCTGCCTCTACCGTAGCAGAAGAGCGTAATCGGGTCATCGCAGAAGCAAAATTCTTGCGGGCATGGGCCTATTTCGATATCGTCCGTTTATGGGGAGACGCTCCGATGGTGTTGGATTTGATTCCGACCATTACAGCCGAGAATCTGGATAAATGGTATCCGGTGATGTATCCTGAACGTTCTGTCGCAGATAAAATCTACGACCAGATACTGGATGATCTGAACGAAGAAAATACCATTCGTTACCTGGTAAGCAAAAATAAAGGAGTTTTCCAGGCCACCAAAGGCGCCGCTTATGCTTTGCGTGCCAAGGTGTTGGCAACCAGAGGAGAGAAATCAACACGCGACTATGCCAAAGTGGTTGAAGCTTGCGACAAAGTGATAGCAGAGGGTTATACGCTGGTCGGCAACTTTGATGAGTTGTGGCAACCTGACAAGAAATTCTCTTCCGAAAGTATCTTTGAAGTCTATTACACCTCTGATGCTCCCAACTGGGCTTATTGGGTGTTGCTGAAAGAAGACGACGGCTCGGTGACCTGGAGACGTTATTGTACGCCTACTCATGATTTGGTTGCTAAATTCGACAAGGAGAAAGATACCCGTTATGCATCCAGTATCCTTTGGAAATCGGTTCCTTATGACACCTATTGGCCGGCGGACAGTTATCCGTTGTCTTATAAAATTCGCGAGAAGACTTCCAACATTATTCTGATGCGATTGGCGGATATACTCTTGTTGAAAGCCGAAGCACTGGTAGAGTTAGACCGCACTCCGGAAGCGATTCGAATCGTGAACGGCATTAGAGAACGTGCGGGCTTTGCTCCCTCTTCTCTGGATGAGAATATGGGACAGGCTAGGGGCCGCTTGGCGGTAGAGAATGAACGTCAATTGGAGTTGTATATGGAAGGTCAGCGTTGGTTTGACCTGGTACGTAATAACCGTTTGCTGGAAGTGATGCAGAAACATAAAGACAAAGATGGCAGATTGCTGTTTGCAGGTTTGCAGGCTTTCCGGCAGTTGTGGCCGATTCCTCAAGGAGAGAAAGATAAAAACACCAATCTGACTCAAAATGAAGGTTATTAATGAAAAGAGGAACGTAAAATTTTAAAAGAAAAAATGATGAAACACAATAATCTGTTTTTATGGTTGCTGGGGCTAACCGTTTGCTGGCTGGCTTCATGTAGCGAAGAAGATGGTCGGGTGAAGTATCCATATTCATGTCCTGAACTATCAGGACTACAATTCTCGACTACCGATCAGACTCCTGCTGCCGATTCTCTTTATTTCTCTGTAAAGATTCACGATCCGGAGACTCCTTTGTCTACGCTGGAAGTGAAATTGATGGTAGGTGAAACCTTGGTAAGTTCGCAGTCGATTCGTACGAAAGGCACTGATGTGTCGATTGTTGAGAAAGGAATTTATATCCCGTTTGAGGCTGACTTGGAAGAGAATCAGGAGGCTAAAGTAGTATTGACTGCCATCAATGTGGAAGGCAGTGAAGTCACTCAAACGTTTGATTTCCATATCGTCCGTCCACAGATTCCGGAAGTGCTCTATCTTCACTATAACGGTGAGGTGGTAGAAATGACCCGGAGCGCAGAGAATCCTTATCTGTATTTGACGGAAGTTTCCGGCTCGGAAGAGGGCTATCCGATGGAGCTAACCGGAAAAATTTCCACTACGGAATCATTGGACGATGCGGAATTGATTTGGGGAGCTGCTGAAAAGAGTAATACAGCTGTCCTTATTGAAGCGTCGGGACCCAGCTTTGCCTTTGACTACCGGGATTGGTTTGTTGAACAGATCACTTTCGACGTGATGACTTTTAAACTGGGTGTCGTCGGTTTCCAGAAGAACCTGAAAATTAAAGAAACCGAGTTGATAGCCAGTGAAGGATTGTTCCGTGCCCAGATTAGTTTTACTCAAGGTGAAGAATTTGAAATGAGTGGATTTGAAGATGTGGAACATGCTTACAACCGCGACTTCTTTAGTTATAATCCGGACAATGGTAAGTTTACCTTCCTGCGCAAATCGGGAACTTGGGAAATATACTATTCTTCTAAATTCAATTATATTTGGGTTGCACGGATGAGTGATACCGCACCTACTTGTTTCTGGTTGGTAGGACACGGATTCACTTGTGCTCCTGTCTGGAACGAGGCTTACAATAGCGGAGGCTGGAATTTGGAAGATATATCACAGTTGGGATATATTGTGCCGATTGGTGAACAAAAATATCAAACTACTGTGTATTTGAGTAACACTCATGAATGGGAGTCTTTCGAAATCGAAATTTACAGCGATTTGCAATGGAATAAAGATAAAGGTATGGAGTTGCAAGCAGGTTCGTTGTCCGGTGATACGGATGGAATTGAACTATCGGCTTCCAATGGAATAACGAGTGGCGACGGCTTCGTACCTGGCTATTACCGTCTGACTTTCGACACTTCGCAGGGAGTAGGCAAAGAAACATTGCACATCGAACGATTGAGTGATTAATGTCTGAAAGAGTGATATATAGAAAAACAGGAAAGCCTATGAGAAATATACTATATATGATAGGGGGAAGCCTGTGTCTCCTGCTGTTCATGACCGGCTGTAAATCGGCTGACGGGGCGAAAGCCCCCGTGTCATTGACTTGGGAGATGGGAGTTGCCGAAGTGCAGCCCGGCTACTATGAGAACTCATTTATCCTGAAGAATATATCAGATGCTCCTTTGGGAAAGGACTGGATCATCTATTATTCGCAGTTGCCTCGTGAGATTCTTCAAGACGAATCTGCATCGGTCAAGGTAGAGGTAGTAAATGCGAACTTCTTCCGGATGTATCCGGCGGAAAACTTCCAGCCATTGGCACCGGGAGATTCGCTGATTGTGACGTTCTGTTGTACTAACGGACTGAAAAAACTGTCACATGCTCCCGAAGGTACTTACTGGGTGAGTCAGGCAGGCGGCAAGCAAGGTACTCCCTTGCCTGTCGAACTGACCATACAGCCGCTACAAGGAATGGAGGCGGAAGACTGGTATCCCGCACTTGATAAGATATATGCTTCAAACTTGGCGTTAGAGACTACTGCCAAGTTGCAACAAACTGATATTTTCCCGTCAGTAAAGGAAGCGTTTCCGGCTGTCGGTAAAGAAAACGTTACCATAGAAAATAAGGTGAAACTGACTTTTCATCCCGATTTTGCCAACGAAGCAGGATTGTTGAAAGAAAAGTTGGAAACACTCTATGGGCTGGAAGTCATTTCCGAAGCACCGGTAACGGTTCATCTGGATTATTTGCCGCAACAGGAGACGGCTGCGAATGACGAATACTACCGGATGAACACAGGAAATAGTCTGATAAATATTTCAGCTCCTACGTCACACGGCATTTTCAATGGCACGCAAACCTTGCTCTCTCTCTTGAAAGGACAAGAGAAACCGTTCCGTTTGGAAGCTGTATCTATCCGTGACTATCCCGACTTGCCGTATCGCGGACAAATGCTGGATATTGCCAGAAACTTCACGACGGCAGACCAATTAAAGAAGCTGATAGACGCCATCTCTTCTTATAAACTGAACGTGCTGCATTTCCATTTTTCGGATGATGAAGGCTGGCGTCTTCAGATTCCCGGTCTGGAAGAACTGACCTCGGTCGGTGCACGTCGGGGACACACCACGGATGAACTGGAATGTTTGTATCCGGGCTACGATGGCAACTATGATCCGTCTGCGCCTACCTCCGGTAACGGATATTATACTCGTGAAGAGTTTATAGATTTATTGCGTTATGCAGCTCAAAGACATGTACGTGTAATCCCGGAAATAGAGTCTCCGGGGCACGCCCGGGCGGCAATTGTGTCCATGAAAGCACGTTATCATAAATATATAAACACCGATCCTGAAAAGGCTGTCGAATATTTGTTGAGTGACGCGCAAGATACTTCCCGCTATGTTTCCGCACAGTCTTATACAGATAACGTGATGAATGTGGCATTACCCTCCACGTATCGGTTTATGGAAAAAGTGATTCGTGAGCTGATGGCTATGTATGAAGAAGCGGAGGTACCTTTGACTACCATTCACTTGGGAGGCGATGAAGTGCCTGATGGAGCTTGGATGGGTTCGCCTGTCTGCCGGGCGTTTATGGATGAACATGGAATGACGAGTGCGCATGAACTGTCCGAATACTACATCACGAAGATGGCAGACTATCTGCAACAATATCATGTGCAGTTCAGTGGCTGGCAGGAAGCAGCGTTGGGACATTCGGAGGCTACCGACCGCCATTTGAACAGGCTTGCGGCAGGAGTATATTGCTGGAATACAGTTCCCGAATGGGAAGCGGACGAAATACCTTATCAGGTAGCCAACAAAGGCTATCCGGTGATCCTCTGCAACGTGAACAACTTCTATCTGGATTTGGCCTATGATGCTCACCCCGATGAAAGAGGGCTCTCGTGGGCCGGATATGTGGATGAATCTAAAGGCTTTTCCATGCTTCCATATCACATCTATCGCTCTTCGCGTACTGATATGGCTGGTAATCCGGTCGATTTAGGTATTGCGGAAAGAGGAAAAACAGTTTTGACCGCATCCGGCAAGGAGCGTATCCAAGGAGTACAAGCGCAATTGTTTGCAGAAACGATCCGTGATTTCAAGTGGGTGGAATATTATACCTTTCCTAAAATCCTCGGACTGGTAGAACGCGGGTGGAATGCTTTTCCCGCTTGGAGTATGCTGGCAGGAGAGAAAGAACAGCAGGCTTTCAACAAAGCGCTGGTTTTGTTCTATTCGAAAGCGAGTGAGAAGGAAATGCCCCATTGGGCGTCCCGAAACATTAACTTCCGTTTGCCTCACCCCGGACTTTGCTTCAAAGAAGGCAAGCTCTATGCCAACACCCCCATCCGGGGAGGGGAGATACGCTATACGACCGATGGAGCGGAACCAACTCTTGATTCAGCGCTTTGGGAAGCTCCCATAGCCTGTGATGCTTCGGTTGTGAAAGCTAAACTGTTTTATTTAAACAAAGAGAGTGTGACAAGCACTCTCAAAGTAAATTAATCCACAAAAAGTAGACAAGTTATGAACTATGATAAGATAAAAAGAAGCGGTATATTATTCCTGTTGGGAATAGGTGCGATCACATCGTTGTCGTGCAATGACAATGATAATGGAGGGTATCCGGAACGGGTACCGACCCGCTTGTCGGTAATGCCTTTGCCGGAAAGAGTTGATTATAAAGAATCGGTGGTCACTCTTCCGCAGAATGTGACTGTTAGCCAGAATATTCCGGCTTCTACGTCACAACTGTTGAAATCCACGCTGGAAGAGAAACTGTCTCTTTCCGCGAGTGACGCCTCTAACGATCATGCCTTTATCCGGGTGAAACAAGAATCTGATCTGGCCAAAGAAGCCTATCGTCTGACCGTAACCAAAGAGGGGGCCTGCATCTATTATTCGACGGAAACCGGACTTCTTTGGGGAATCCAGACGTTGAGGCAAGCACTCGAACAAGCTAATTTCTTCACTTCGGGAAACTCGAAATATCTTCCGATGGTAGATATAAAGGATGCTCCCAAATACGACTGGCGCGGATTCCATATCGATGTGGTACGGCACATGTTTACAGTTGACTATCTGAAAAAGGTGATAGACTGTCTGTCTTTCTACAAGATAAACAAGCTCCACTTGCATTTGACCGACGATCAGGGCTGGCGCATCGAAGTGAAAAAATATCCTTTACTGACGCAGGAGGGAAGCTGGCGTGACTTCGACGAGTATGACAAGAGATGCGTAGAGCTTTCCCAACAAGATTATAACTACGAGATAGATCCCCGTTTTGTGAGAAATGGTTCGCAATATGGTGGTCATTATACACAAGAAGAGATGAAAGGCTTGGTGAGTTACGCATTGGAAAGAGGTATTGATATTGTTCCCGAAATAGATATGCCAGGGCATTTCTCGGCGGCTATCAAAGTGTATCCCGAACTGTCGTGTACGGGAGAAGCTGGTTGGGGAGAAGAATTTTCTTATCCTATTTGCCCTTCCCGGCCGGAAAACTATCAGTTTGTGCAATCTATCATTGATGAAATGGTTGAAATCTTTCCTTCGGAATATTTCCATATAGGAGCTGACGAGGTAGAAAAGGATAACTGGGAGCAGTGTGAAGTCTGTCAGCAGTTGATGCAACAGGAAGGTTATCAGAAAGTGGATGAATTGCAAAACCGCTTTGTGAAGATAATGACGAATTATGTGAAAGGTAAAGGTAAGAAAGTGATGGGATGGGACGATGCTTTTCTTGAGAAAGATCCACAAGACCTGATCTATACCTATTGGCGTGACTGGCTGCCCGACCAGCCGGGAAAGATTACCCAGAAAGGTTATCCGATTGTATTTATGGAGTGGTCTCGTTTCTATTTGAGCGCAACGCCTTCGGACGAAGGATTAAGCTCTTTGTATAACTTCGAGTTCGAACCCCAGTTTCCTAGTATTGTGAAGCAGAATGTATTAGGCTTCCAAGCCTGTGTCTGGACGGAAATGATTCCCAATGAGCGGAAGTTCGGTCAGCATGTTTTCCCTTCTCTTCAGGCCTTTTCAGAATTGGCGTGGGGAAGTGACCGCAACTGGATTGATTTCACCAATCGCCTGAAATGGCATGTTAAATGGTTGAATGAGAATGGATTTTACTTCACCAAACCGGGATTTATTTAATCCCGGTGTCATCAGAACGATATGAAATCAGAACGTTTACTTTCATTAGACGTGCTTCGGGGAATCACCATTGTCGGAATGATTTTGGTGAACAACCCTGGGACGTGGGAATCTGTTTATGCGCCCTTGCGGCATGCCGAATGGAACGGACTGACACCGACAGACCTGGTCTTCCCATTCTTTATGTTTATCATGGGTGTTTCTATGAGCTTTGCCTTATCCAGGTTCGACCATCACTTCAGCCGTAGCTTTATCACCAAACTGGTGCGGCGCACAGTGATTTTATTCTTGTTGGGACTTTTTCTTTCCTGGTTTTCGTTGGTGTGTGCGGGGGTGGAACAGCCTTTCTCACAGATACGTATTCTAGGTGTGTTGCAACGACTGGCGTTAGCTTACTTCTTTGGTTCCTTGTTGATTATGAGTGTCCGGCGTCCGGCAAATCTGGCATGGATCTCCGCGATTATTCTGATAGGCTATTCTGTTCTGTTGGCTTTGGGGCACGGCTTTGAACTATCCGAGCAGAATATTATTGCCGTTACAGACCGAACATTGTTCGGAGAAACTCATCTGTATCGGGAGTGGTTGCCGGACGGCGGACGTATCTTTTTCGATCCGGAAGGGCTGTTAAGTACCTTGCCGTGTATTGCGCAAGTGATAATAGGTTATTTCTGCGGAAATATCTTGCGGGAGAAGACAGAAATTCATCACCGGCTGTTACAGATATCCATACTGGGTATTGCTCTTTTATTTGCCGGATGGTTGCTTAGTTACGGTTGCCCGTTGAATAAAAAAGTATGGAGTCCGACTTTTGTTTTGGTAACCTGTGGTTTTGCTTCTTTATTTCTTGTGTTTCTCACCTGGCTTATTGATATTCGTAAAAAACAGAAATGGGCGTATCCTTTCCATGTTTTTGGCACGAATCCGTTGTTCATCTATGTGGTGGCCGGTGTGTTGGCTACTCTGCTCGAGGTTATCACAGTTAGTGGAATTAGTCTGCAAGGGAAGGTTTATACCTCCATCCTGCTCATTCTTCCCGACGCTTATTTGGCCTCTCTGATTTACGGACTTCTGTTTATCGGATTCAATTATTTGATTGTGTGGGGCTTGTACAAAAAGCGGATCTTTATAAAGATATAAAAAGACAGGTCTGAAAAACGGATCGTTTATACCGATTCTTTTCGAAAGTTGGTTTTCGTAATGAATCGGTATAAACTCTATTCATACTACTGAATTTTCACAAATTATTCGGGGAAACCATAAATAGACTGGAAGAACCTACAATTTCACCTCTTTCGTGAATACTTCCCCGAAACGATTCTTAACCACCACTTTGACAGACTTCGTACCTTTCGCAGGCTGTGCCCGGAAAAGATGCCGTGTATGATAGCCGGTTTTCTTTCCTTTCACCATGTTGATGTAATCCTGGTCTTCATCATCAAAAGCCTGCATGGCACCTTTCAATACTCCGTCTTCGTACCAGTTTACCGTATACGTTCTGTCCCAATCCCAGATGTTGGCTACCACATAGTCTTTCTGGCTTTCAAATTCTCCCGGCTTGTAGAGCCGGAACTGATAATCGGGAGAACAGCCTGTCGCTTTGTAACGCCACTTCACATCGTCACCTTTCACTTCTACCACCAGATAACCGTTCGGCGCTCCGCAACGGTTCACGTGTCCTGCCCACCATGCACCGCAGGCAGCTCCGATATTATGTTCATAAATAGTAGGCGCAGGTTGCTGATTCTCATAGAAATGTGTGTGTCCCGAGAAAATATGAACCTGATACGGTCTTAATAGTTGGAAAAGCGCGTTGGCGTTGCGTGCATTTCCACCGGCCGATACCGTGTTGTTGGCTACCGGAGCGTGTACGTTCAGGAATACGGTGCTTCCTTCGGGCACATAACTTAAATCTTTTCTCAACCAGTCCAGATCTTCCGGTGTGAATCGTTCCGTGTATTTCTTATTACCATCGTAGTCGATGTCTTTCATTGCGATTACATGGATTTTTCCAATGTTGAATGAATAGTTGGCCGGACCAAACGACTGGTAATAATTCTGTTCCCCATATCCGTCTGCCGGATGATCCGTCTGTGTCATGGACTTGTAGAGCAGGTTGAAATCATGGTTTCCCATTAGTTGGAACATTGTGATACCTAAATTAGAGACGGCTTGCCGGTAAGGAGCATATAAGTTCATGGCATCCCACACAAGGTCGCCCAGTCCCATACCAACGATTTCGAAGTTCTTTAGCGAGTCGGCAGTCTGTTTCAGGTCGGGCACTGTCTCTGTGCGGAAGCGGTCCAGTTGCTTCTCGTTCCTCACTTGCGGATCGGAAATGGCGATATATACAAATTCATCCGCCGGCTTTTGCCGCTTGGTCAGAACGAAGTTGCACTGATTCTCGCTTTTCTTCGCATCCAAATATTGATAGAAGCCGTCGGCTACACCCTCTTTGGAAGGAAGCTCATAGTCTGCCGGAGTAGAGATGTAAACCATCGGATAACGTGCCGGATCGGTGTTCAAAACATAGTTCCCTTGCGCGTCGGTTGTTTTAAAATGCGCACCGTCAGTTACTACTACACCGCTGACAGGCTTACCTGTGTTATCTTTCACACTGCCTTTCACAACAGTCTGACCAAAAGCGGCAACAACATTTAGCTGGAGACATAAGATTGCCGCAAACAGCATATTTCTATTACATACTTTTTTCATTGCTTATAACTTTCTTAGAGTGACTTGATTGAATAATGCGATAATCTCTTCCGGTTCGTCTGCCGACTTTACAGCCTCTTCGAAAGACTTGCTGTTATCGTCGAAACACATCACATTGGCACAATCCAGAATGTGTGCCATGTTGGATGTAGCAACTTCCCGGCTCACTTCTTCCTTTTTCAGTGCCTTTTTATAATATTTGTTCACCTTGTTGACTGCCTTGTAAATGGAAGGCTTCAAAATCTCAACGGAAGAATCAGTGAATCCGATCGTTACATCATACTCGTGCGTGTAATTCTGGATGAAAGTATTCCATTTTCCGGTAATGTCACTACCTAGATAATGTTCCGTTTCAAACACCGGTTTAGTTGTCGGAATTTCTCCATATACATCGAATATAAATGTAGCTTTGGGTTTCTTCCCTACGGGAGTCGCTTCTTTCTCTGCTCTATTTCCTGCTGTATTTCCTACCGTATTCTCCGCAACGTTTCTTGAAACATTTTCCTTTCCGCGGATATTTTCGTTCATGGCAAGTTCTCCTTTCTGTGCCATTGCTGTCATTGTTATATATAACATGACAGCCATACTGATAATTTTCTTCATACACATTGAATTTTAAATTTATGGTTGATACATTTCTTTATTTGCCATATTCCGTTATTGTTGCCACATTAATCGAATATTAAAATCATCACCTCCCATATTCTGCTTGGCAGCCTGATAGTTTTTCAGGTTGGTACGTTGCAGGGCAGCCGGATATTTGAAACGTTTCGGCATTTGGTTGTTGGCATTCGCGATGCCGGGTCCTACGGGCAACACAGGAAAGCCGGTACGGTTATATTCGAACCACTGCTGATAGTCGCAGAAGAACAGTGCGACGAATTTCTGGTTCATGATACGTTCCAAAGTATCGTCATAAGCTGCTTCCGGATTCTCAAAGTAATTGTCGGGCAATACCTGTCCCCACTGTTCGATAGCTGCCTGCACTCCTTTTTGATACGCTTCTTTGGCAGCGTTGCTTCCTCCGTCGATCACCCCTTTCTTCAGTAGCTCCGCTTTGATAAATTCGACTTCGGCATAAGGCATCATGGCAAGTTTCATGGGAGCTTTCGCCATTTCTTGATTCAGTCCCGAAGCCGTGATAGAGGGCAACGTCTGATAACCGCTGGGCAAACCTACATAATCCTTTGTCTGGTCGGGCAGAGTGACCTGCGTTGCATACACTTGCAGACGAGGGTCGTTCCATCCTTTTAGCAGGTCGACAAAGAACTCGGAAATCTGAACGTATGAAGTGAAATCCTGCGGCCGGGTGAGCGGAGCTTCCTGCGGATAAGTTCCGCTGATGGCAAGCAGGGCAGCATCATCGTTCGATTCGAATACCGGATAGGTGGCGGGATCGGTTAGCATCGTGCGCAATTCCTGTTTCGCGTTGAACTCCGGAACGTCGATCACGCGGAGCAATGCACGCAGGCGGAGCGAGTTGCAGAACTTCTTCCATTTCTTTATACCGGTTGCATCTCCTTTAGACGTGTTGTATAACATTTCGCCCGATTGGTTGTAGATCAGTCCGTTAGCTTCGTCAAACAGTTCGTTTGCCGTTTTCAGGTTGTCGATAATTTGTCGGTACACTTGTTGTTGGGTGTCGAACTTCGGCGCGAGTATTCCTTCATCGGCAGAGCAGGCTTCGCTCATCGGGACGTCACCGAAAGCATCGGTTAGAATCTGGTACAGCCAACTTTGCAGTGTGAGTGAGATGGCGTCATAATTGGGTTGTTTGGAAGCCTCCGGGAGTTTTTCGGTGAGACGCGTCATCTCTTTGGCGTTATTGATCCATTTATAAAAGGTAGTCCATGTGCCGTCTCCCTGGCTGTCCGTCATATACCACCATCCGACACCGTTAGTGCTGGAAGTAGATACAGCGCATTGCATCAGGTCGTAGGTGTAGTTGTTGTAGAGTTTCCAGTTGTAGACAGACGTTTCGTAGAGAATCGGGTTGAGCAGTGTGCCGGGATTCACCTCGTCCATGCGGGTGGGGTCCGTATTCAGTTCGTCGAAGCTGGTACAGGAGGTTGTACAGAGTGTTCCGCACACTATTATTCCTCCTGCTATATTCTTAAAAAAATTATAGATTTTCATGAGTCAGTGTTTAAAAAGATAAGTTAATATTCAATCCGAAAGTACGTGCCGTAGGCAGTGAACCCGTTTCTACACCCGTTACCATCGAACTTCCGTTGAGGGCGGCAGATTCGGGGTCAAATAAAGGATAATCCGTGATGCAGAACAAGTTGCGTGCATAAAACGCTATCGATGCTTTGCTGAAAGGAGTTTTCTTCAGTGTGCTGCCCGGTAATTTATATTCCAGTCTCATTTCACGCAGTTTGAGGAAATCGGTGCTGAAAGTGTTCGTCTCCACGTTTGCCATCCGATAGTACTCTTTATAATAGCTTTCCACGGTCACCACTTTAGTGTTTTTCGAGAAGCTACCGTCATCGTTTTTCACGACACCCGGGGCAATCATATACATTCCGTCCTGCGGTGAAAGTCCGGCGGTGGCAATGCGCGGATCATCTTTCGACATATAAAATTCCGTTCCCGGCAGACGTCCGTTCAGGGTATGTGCCAGTTTTCCCTGTTCCGTCATTTTGTGGTGAGAGTGCGAATACATTTTTCCTCCCACCTGTCCGTCGAGCAGGACGCTAAGAGTAAAGTTTTTGTAGGAAAATTCGTTATACAGTCCGGCTTTCCATTTCGGATAGGCTGTGGCTACGTATTCAATCTCTCCCGAACGTTCGGGTAGTCCGTTGTCATTGATGACAACGTTTCCTTCCGGGTCGCGCACCAGTTTGTAGCCCCAGAGGTCGCCTGTCGTACCTCCCACGCGTCCGATGATGGAGACGTTGCCGATACTGCTGATTAACTGATTCTCGTCTGCCCCTTCCGCCAGCGAGATAATCTTGTTTTCGTTTTTAGACCAGGTAAAAGTGGCGTTCCAGCGGAAATCTCTGCTGACTACCGGGGTAACGTCCAATTGGATTTCATAACCACGGTTGCGGACACATCCCGAATTGATAGTCGCTTTGCTGTAACCTGTAGTCGGGTCCATCGGAGCATCCAGAATTTGGTTTTTGGTACGGTTGTAATAGAATGTGAAATCGAGTCCGATGCGGTTTTGGAACATACGCAGGTCGAAACCGGCTTCGTAGTTGGTTGAAATTTCCGGTTTGAAGTCCTGATTGTACAGTGTGGAAGCAACGACAGCCGATCCGGGGAAATCGCTCGTGCCGTAGTAGGGCGATGTTTTGTAAGGGTCTGTGTCGTTACCCACCTGGGCGAAAGAACCTCTTACTTTCAACAAATTGATTGGTTCCGGCATTAGGAACAGTTCGTTCATCACTGCGCTGACGCTGACCGACGGATAGAAGAAGGAACGGTTGCTCTTCGGTAGGGTAGACGACCAGTCGTTACGTCCGGTGACGTCGAGAAACAGTTTATCCTTATATGCGAAGTTGGCTGTGAAATAGAGACTGTTCAATGCTTTCTTTTTGATGACAGTCTGCACGTTCGGGTTGGAGACACCGTTTGCCAGTTTGTAGACTCCCGGCGTAATCAGTCCCACCACCGAGGCGGCGAGCATATCATAGCTCTGTTGCATCATGTTTCCTCCCGCCGAAGCATTGACGTGCAATCCGTTAGCGAAGGAATCATGGTACGTAAATAAAGCGTCGCTGTTTAATTCATAATCGAACACATTCTGTTTTTTGAAGAATCCGTTGCCAAATACCACATCGCTGATAGGACGGTGTTGTTCGCGCTGGTCGGTGGACAGTTGAATACCGGACCGGATCATGAAATCGAACTTGCTGTTGATACGCAGGTTGGCGGAAACGGAGGAGACGTTACTATGTTTCTCTGACGGATTTTCAGATTCGTATAGAATGACATACGGGTTTCCGATGAAGGAACTGTAAGGCTGGAGCTGTTTCACATTTTCCTGTCCGGTACGCCACATCGGGCGCAGCCAGTCGAGGTTGACATTCGGATTCTGGAAGATGAGGAAGTAAGAGATGGAGTTGCTGTTATACCCCAGGGCAGGCGTATTGTTGAGCTTGCGGTAGGTATAGCTCGATTTAAAATTGATGCGCAACGCCCGCGAAATCTGTTGTTGGGCGGAAATCATGGCAGTGATGCGCTGGAAACCTGTATTGGGAAGAATCCATTCGTTTTTGGTGTGGGTGATGGAAGCCCGCACGCTGCCCCGGTCGGATTTCCCGGTCAGGGCTACGGAGTTGGTAATTGTGTAGCCCGTCTGGAACAAATCCTTGCGGTTGTTTTTATACGCTACCCAGGGAGTCGCTTCGGAGGCACGTCCCTGTGTCACCGGATCATATTGGTAGAATTTCCTGTTGGCATCGAAACGTGCTCCGTATGCGCTACTCGTTCCGCTGGTGCTTGCGTAGCTGCCGTCTTCCGCTTTTCCGTAGGAGTAGTATGGTTCGCCCTCATAGATGGACCCTGCCGGACCGATGTTACTCGGCAGTCCCTGTCCGAATTCATACTGATAATCCGGCCACCTCATCACATCGTCTATGCTGAAGTTACCGCTATAAGATACGCCGATACCTTTGGGTGCGCCGGCTCCCGATTTCGTAGTCACCATAATCACGCCGTTGGCTGCACGCGTACCGTACAGAGCCGTCGCGCTGGCTCCTTTCAATACTTGTATGCTTTCGATATCATCCGGATTGATGTCGGAAAATCCGTTACCGTAGTCCACGGAAAGCTCACTGTTGGAACCTGCACCGTAGGCGACTCCCGGATTGGTCATCGGGCTGCTCATCGGTACACCGTCCACTACCACTAATGCATCGTTCCCGTTCTGATTCAGCGAGACGTCGCCCCGCAGAGAGATGCGGCTCGAATTGAGCGGACCGCCGGAAGAGATAACGCTCAATCCGGCTACCTTACCGTTGAGTGCCGTCGACCAGTTGGAGGGCAGAGCGCTGGTAATCTTGTCTCCTTTCACGGTTTCCGTGGCGTATCCCAGCCCTTTTTCTTCACGTTTGATGCCCAGGGCAGTCACTACCACATCATTCAGTTGTTGCGACTCTTCCGCCAGTTTTACGTTCATCGTGTTGCCCGTATAGTTTTTTTGTAGCGTTTTATATCCCACATAACTAAATAGGAGCAAATCTTTGGAACTTAATGTTTTCTTAGTTTTCAGGGAGTAGTTGCCGTCAATGTCGGTTACCGTACCGTCTGTCGAGTTTTTTACAGTGATGGTAGCCCCGATTAACGGTTCTCCGCTTTCACTCGTTATTTTCCCTTTCACTGTTGTCTGTGCGTATGCAGAACCACAGCACAGAAATCCAACTGCCAGAGAAAGCAGCCATTTGTTACTTTTCATAATCTTTTTACCTTGCTTCTTTTAATTTATTAAATGCAATAAAGTCGTTAACACCAGTGTTTTTGTTTCACGGTGCAAAGGAAGACAAGGCAGATTAAGATAGTATTACAGATCTGTTAACAAATTGTGTTATATTGTAAACACTAATTAAAGAATCAGTTTGCACTCATGACAAAGTGGTGGTATGACGGAAAAGGCAGGCAAATTTATCGGATAGTGCATCCGTAATGCTTCAATTATCATTATATTTGCCACTCTATTACCAAGGAAGGTCTCTTTGCTTTGGGGTAATCGGCTGAATGATGCTTGGGGTAGGAATAACCTATAGTGTCTTTAATCTAAAACGAAAAATAATAAATGGAAATTCAAAATAGTATATTTAACTACGCTACTTTGCTTAAACAAGTCAAAGCACGGGTGGCACTCGCACAGAAAAAAGCGATTTATTCCGCTAATGAAGAAATGCTTTCTATGTATTGGGACATCGGCAAACTTCTTTGTGAAAGCCAGAAACAGATAGGATGGGGGAACAATGCACTTGAACAGCTTGCCAATGACCTGAAGAATGATTATCCGAAAGTGAAGGGCTTTTCCCCACGAAATTGCAGGTGTATGATTCAGTTTCATAAAGAATATAATCAAGAGCTTACAATTTGGCAACCAGTGGTTGCCAAATTAGAAATGTCAAATTGTGTTCTTCCGATAAAACAGTTAAGCTGGTCACACAACATCACTTTAATACAACGGGTAAAAGACCTGAAAGCCCGCTATTGGTACATGATTCAATGTTTGAAGAGTGGATGGAGTCGTAATTTCTTAATTGAAGCTATCAATCAGGACTACTACCATACTTACGGGGCATTGGCAAACAACTTCGATTCCACTCTCCCGGAAATACAAGCCAAGCAGGTAAAAGAAACCTTAAAAGACCCCTATATTTTTGATATGCTGACTTTCACTGACGAATATAACGAAAGAGATGTAGAGTTAGGGTTGGTTAAGCATATTGAAAAGTTCCTTCTCGAAATGGGAGCAGGCTTCGCCTTCATGGGCAGACAGTATCATATTGAAGTGTCCGGCAATGATTTCTATATTGACATCTTGATGTATAATGTGTTTATGCACAGGTATTTAGTCGTGGAATTGAAAAAGGGTGACTTCCAACCCGAATATATCGGTAAACTGAATTTCTATTGTTCTGCAGTAGATGATATTCTTTGCCGGGAAGGTGATAATCAGACGATTGGTTTGCTTCTTTGTCAGAACAAAGATCGCATCATGGCTGAATATGCTTTACGTGATGTGCACAAACCAATAGGTATTTCCGATTATGAGTTAGGTAAATCAATCCCTCACGATATAAAATCCGGACTGCCTTCCATCGAAGAACTGGAAAGCAAACTTTATCAGGGATTACAGGACAATGAAAGTGCAGAATAATTTAGGCGGAGTGGTGTATAGGTGGAAAAAATACACCATGCTCGCCCGTCTGTGCTATTTTTGTTATTAGATAGAATATTTGCTCTGATACTCCTTCGGCGACATCCCTTCATGCCGTTTGAAATACCTGCCTAGATACGACTGATCGGGAAAACCGAGCCGGTCGGCTATTTCCTGAATCGTCAGTCCGGTGGATTGAAGCAGCACTTTTATCTCCAGGATGGAGAAGTCGTCAATAAGCTTTTTGGCAGCTTCACCCGTTACGCTTTTGCAGATACCTGTCAGGTATTTGGTGGAGATACAGAGCTTGTTGGCGTAGAAGGTTACTTCCCTTTCAGCGATGCAGTTTTCGTGCACCAGTGCGATGAATTTCTTGAAGATTTCATCCTGCCGACTTCCTCCTTCTATTTCCTGCCGGTCGAAGTAGCGGTAACACTTATCGTAAATATCCAGCATAAACGACTGGAGGTGATTTTTAGCAATTTGGTTGCGGAAACGATTTTCGCGGTCGTTGTATATAGCGGTCGTGGCACGTATTAACCCATTGATAGCTCCGGTATTTTCTTCCGGAAGTACGTAACACGGCTTTTCTTTGATAAACCGGAAGAAGATCGGCTCGAAACGCAGGCAGGCTTCACGAAACATTTCTTTGGGGAATCCGAAGAAAGAAGCTGTGAAATCACTGCTGCTGCCGTTGACGCGGATAATCGTTCCCGGCAAGAGCATGATTTGAGTATTTTCGACAATTTCATAGTCTTTCAAGTCGATCGTGACGTGTGCCCATCCGCTACGGCAAAAATAGATGGCACCCCCTTCCAGTTTCCACAGGCGTTGCATAATTGGAGACAGGTTTTCGTCCATTCCGGCTACGAACGGTTCACGAAATATGGCTAGGCTAGAGTTTTTTGATTCCATTGTTATTCTTATTTTGGGTACAAAAATAGCACTTTTTCACTAAATATCGGTTTTAATGTTCCTAAAATGAACAAAACTGAAGATACTAAGTCCAGTTTTCAATGAAGAAAACAGTCTACCTTTGCCGCGTTCAAAAATATTTAATAGGTAACAGAAAATGAGTAGAAAGGTATGTAAAATGAAGCAGGGATTATTGTTGCTCTGCTGTATGATTGCTGCGACAGGCTGTAAACAGGCTCCCCCGGCACAAATGGAAACAGAATACGAAGTGATGACCGTTGTTCCGGTCGACCGGATGATTTCAAGCGCCTACTCGGCAACCATCCGCGGACGCCAAGATATTGATATTTATCCCCAGGTGAGTGGTACGCTGACTAAAGTCTGTGTGACGGAAGGTCAACGCGTGAAGAACGGACAGACGTTGTTCATCATCGATCAGGTGCCGTATGAAGCTGCTTTGCAAACGGCAGTGGCAAACGTTGAGTCGGCAAAAGCCTCTCTGGCTACGGCACAACTGACGTATGACAGTAAAGAGGAACTGTATAAAGCGAACGTAGTTTCCTCTTTCGATTTGAGTACCGCGAAAAACTCCCTACTGGCTGCCAAGGCACAGTTGGCGCAGGCAAAAGCGCAGGAAGTGAGTGCCCGCAACAATCTTTCTTATACGGTTGTGAAAAGTCCGGCAGACGGTGTGGTGGGTACATTGCCTTACCGCGTAGGCGCTTTGGTAAGTTCCGCTCTTGCCCAACCGCTGACAACGGTTTCCGACAATTCGGATATGTATGTTTACTTCTCCATGACGGAAAACCAGTTGCTGGGACTCATCCGCCAATACGGTTCCAAAGAAGAGGCGCTGAAAAATATGCCTGCCATCAATCTGCAACTGAACGATAAATCGACTTATTTCGAACAAGGACAGATCGAGTCGATTAGTGGAGTGATCGATCGTTCGACAGGTACGGTCAGTCTGCGTGCTGTTTTTCCGAATAAGGAAGGATTGTTGCATAGCGGTGGTGCGGGCAACGTGATTGTTCCTGTGCAGAAAACGGGAGCATTGACCATTCCGCAGGTTGCCACTTTTGAAATACAGGATAAGAGATATGTGTATAAGGTAGTGGACGGTAAAGCTCAATCAAGCCCGGTACAGGTGACTCGCGTCAACGGCGGTCGGGAATTTATTGTAGATGAAGGGCTGGTGCCGGGCGATGTGATTGTGGCCGAAGGCGTAGGATTGCTTCGTGAAGGTACTCCGGTCAAGGCGAAGGCTGCTCAAACTCCAGTGGCAGGAGTGACAGAGGCCAATCAATCCTCATCAGCGGAGACGATAAACCAATCTTCATCAGCGGAGGCAATCAACCAATCCTCATTAGCGGAGACGACCGCTCAATCTCTGTCGGCAGAGACAGCCACGACGTCTCCGGCAACAACTACTGAAAATTAAACCAAGGAGGAATCATTCATGAATTTAAGAACCTTTATAGAACGCCCCGTATTATCGGCAGTCATTTCTATTACGATTGTTGTAGTGGGTATCATCGGGCTGTTCAGTCTGCCTGTTGAGCAGTACCCCGATATTGCTCCGCCTACCATTATGGTGAGTACCACCTATTATGGCGCCAGTGCGGAAACGTTGCAGAAGAGTGTAATCGCGCCTTTGGAAGAGGCGATCAATGGGGTGGAGGACATGACCTACATGACATCTTCCGCCACCAATGCCGGTTCGGTGAGCATCACCGTCTATTTTAAGCAGGGCACCGATCCTGATATGGCGGCTGTCAACGTGCAAAACCGTGTGTCGCGTGCTACGGGACAGCTTCCGGCGGAAGTAACCCAAGTCGGTGTGACCACTTCCAAGCGGCAGACGAGTATCTTGCAGATGTTCTCCTTGTCCAGTCCGGACGAGAGTTATGACGAGAACTTCCTGTCCAACTATATCAGCATCAACCTGAAACCACAGATTCTCCGCATCTCCGGTGTGGGTGATATGATGATTATGGGTGGTGAATACAGTATGCGCGTATGGATGAAGCCGGATGTGATGGCACAGTACAAACTGATTCCGTCCGACATCACCGGCGTGCTTGCCGAGCAGAATATCGAATCGGCAACCGGTTCGTTTGGCGAGAACTCGAATGAAACGTACCAATATACGATGAAGTACAAGGGACGTCTGATTACTCCCGAAGAATTTGGCGATATCGTCATCCGTTCTACCGATCATGGCGAGGTGTTGAAACTGAAAGATATTGCCGATGTACAACTGGGACAGGACAGCTACGCTTACCACGGCGGTATGGACGGCCATCCGGGGGTGTCCTGTATGGTGTTTCAGACGGCAGGATCCAATGCGACGGAAGTAAACCAGAACATCGACAAATTTCTCGATGAGGCACGCAAGGATCTTCCGAAAGGAGTGGAGCTGACACAGATGATGAGCTCCAACGACTTCCTGTTTGCTTCCATTCATGAGGTGGTGAAGACGTTGATCGAGGCAATTATCCTCGTGATCCTTGTGGTGTACGTTTTCTTGCAGGACTTCCGTTCCACATTGATTCCTTTGGTCGGAATCGTTGTGTCGCTGGTAGGTACGTTCGCTTTCATGGCGATAGCTGGATTCAGTATCAACCTGTTGACACTGTTTGCGCTCGTGCTGGTGATCGGTACGGTGGTGGATGATGCCATTATTGTCGTCGAGGCGGTGCAGGCGCGGTTCGATGTGGGGTACAGGTCGTCCTATATGGCAAGTATCGACGCGATGAAAGGTATTAGTAATGCCGTTATCACTTCTTCACTGGTGTTTATGGCGGTATTTATTCCGGTGTCCTTTATGGGCGGCACTTCCGGTACGTTTTATACACAGTTCGGGTTGACGATGGCGGTGGCAGTAGGTATTTCGGCCATCAATGCGTTGACCTTGAGTCCGGCTTTGTGCGCATTGCTACTCAAGCCTTACATCAATGAAGACGGAACGCAGAAGAACAACTTTGCGGCACGTTTCCGTAAGTCTTTCAATTCGGCTTTCGATGTGATGGTGGATAAATATAAGACGATTGTATTGCTCTTTATCAAGCGCAGATGGCTCACATGGTCGCTGCTGGCTTGTTCCGTAGTGTTGCTTGTGTTCCTGATGAATACGACAAAGACCAGTCTGGTGCCCGACGAGGATCAGGGCGTGATCTTCGTCAATGTAAGTACGGCGGCAGGCAGTTCGCTCACTACGACGGATGAGGTGATGGAACGCATCGAAAAACGCCTGATGGCGATTTCTCAACTGAAGCACGTGCAGAAAGTGGCCGGTTACGGTTTGCTGGCCGGACAGGGAAGTTCGTTCGGTATGTTGATTCTCAAGCTGAAACCGTGGGACGAACGACCGGATGACGCGGATAATGTGCAGTCGGTGATCGGACAGGTGTATGCCCTTACGGCCGATATTAAAGATGCCAGTGTGTTCGCCATCTCACCGGGTATGATTCCGGGCTACGGTATGGGTAATGCGCTCGAACTCCACATGCAGGACAAGATGGGCGGTGATATCAATGAGTTCTTCACCACTACCCAGCAATATTTGGGCGCGTTGAACCAACGGCCTGAAATAGCAATGGCTTATTCGACGTTCGACGTGCGCTATCCGCAATGGACGGTAGAGGTGGATGCGGCTAAATGCAAGCGTGCAGGTATCACGCCCGACGCTGTGTTGAGTACGCTGTCCGGCTACTACGGTGGTCAGTATGTGTCCAACTTCAACCGTTTCTCTAAAGTGTACCGCGTTATGATTCAGGCTGATCCGATGTTCCGTCTGGACGAGACTTCGCTCGACAACGCTTTTGTGCGTATGTCCAATGGTGAGATGGCTCCGTTAAGCCAGTTCGTTACGCTGACCCGCAGCTATGGTGCGGAGTCGTTGAGCCGTTTCAATATGTATAACTCCATTGCGGTGAACGCGATGCCGGCCGATGGATACAGTACGGGAGACGCGATCAAGGCTGTGCAGGAAACGGCGGAACAGTCTCTTCCGAAAGGTTACGGCTATGACTACGGAGGTATCACCCGTGAGGAAAACCAGCAAAGCGGCACGACGATGATTATTTTCGGTATTTGCTTCCTGATGATTTACCTCATTCTAAGCGCGCTCTACGAGAGCTTCATTATTCCGTTCGCTGTTCTTTTGAGTGTGCCTTGCGGATTGATGGGTAGCTTCCTTTTTGCCCGGATATTCGGACTGGAGAATAATATTTACCTGCAAACGGGTCTGATTATGTTGATCGGTCTGCTGGCAAAAACGGCTATCTTGCTGACGGAATATGCTGCCGAACGCCGTAAGGCCGGTATGGGACTGATTGCTTCTGCTGTCAGCGCAGCCAAAGCCCGTCTGCGCCCGATTCTGATGACGGCTTTGACGATGATTTTCGGTCTGTTCCCGCTGATGATGTCTAGTGGAGTAGGAGCTAACGGTAACCGTTCATTGGGTACGGGGGTAGTTGGCGGTATGACTATCGGTACGCTGGCACTGCTCTTTATCGTGCCGACTTTGTTCATTGCTTTTCAATGGTTGCAGGAACGTCTCCGTCCCGTACAGAGTGCCCCTACGCATGATTGGCAGATTGAAGAGGAAATCAAAGTGAGCGAGGAAGAAAAGTCCAGGGCTGGAAAAGAGTAATTCTGATTTTTAGACAGAAGAACATAAGTACAAAAGATAAAGTCGATGTAGTCATATAATTAATGTAATCATATAATCGATGTAATTAATATAAGTATATCACCATCATTAGTTTATATCATAAATTCAGGTACAGATTAGACAGTTGCTTAATAACAGCCATCATTCGAGGAACCATGTAATCCGCGTAATCCGTGCCTGATAATATAAGATGAGTATGCAAGAGTACTTAGTTGATATAATGCATACAATCATTGTAATAGAACGTTGACAATGACTTCAATATTTGTTCTTTTGTTCTTCTGTCTGAAAGATAAAATAAGCATTTAATTAGGATACAGTGAATCTGTCCTCCTCATTAGTTTATATCATAAATTTATAGTTGAATGAGAAAAATAATAATTCTGTCCGCAGCAACACTCGTTTTGAGCAGTTGCGGTATCTATAATAAATACAAACCGGTATCGGAAGTCCCCGAAGGACTTTACGGTAGCGAATCAGTTGCCGCCGCCGATACGGCAAACTTCGGCAACCTCTCGTGGCGGGAGGTCTTTACCGATCCGTCTTTGCAAAACCTGATTGATTCGGCACTCGTGCGCAACACCGATATGCAGACTGCCCACTTGCGTGTGAAAGAAGCGGAAGCTACCTTGCTGACGTCCAAACTGTCTTATCTGCCTTCTTTATTCCTTGCGCCGGAAGGAGTTGCCAGCAGCTTCGACCGTGGAAAGGCGACGCAGACTTACTCTCTGCCCGTGACCGCTTCGTGGGAACTGGATATTTTCGGAAAAGTGACCACCGCAAAACGTCGTGCGAAAGCCGCTTACGAACAGAGCAAGGAATATGAACAAGCCGTAAAGACACAATTGGTGGCATCCGTTGCCAACACCTATTACACTTTGTTGATGCTCGATTCGCAATATGAGATAGCCGTTGCCACCGAAGCTGCGTGGAAGGAAAGCGTGAACGCCACCCGTGCCATGAAAAAAGCCGGTATGGTGAACGAGGCGGGACTGGCGCAGACGGAGGCCACTTATTATAATATATGTACCACCGTGCTCGACCTGAAAGAGCAAATCAACCAGGCAGAGAATTCACTGGCGTTGTTGCTGGCTGAAACTCCCCATGAGATACAGCGTGGCAAACTGGGAAACCAGCAGTTGCCGGAAAACTTCTCCGTAGGTGTTCCCTTGCAGATGCTTTCCAACCGTCCCGATGTGCGTAGCGCAGAATTCTCGTTGGCGCAGGCTTTCTACACCACAAATGCCACCCGTGCCGCTTTCTATCCTTCCATCACGTTGAGCGGCAGCGCAGGCTGGACCAACAGTGCGGGTAGCATGATTGTCAATCCGGGTAAGTTTCTGGCTTCCGCCGTAGCTTCTCTGACGCAGCCTCTATTTAATAAAGGCGCCAACATCGCCCAACTGAAAATAGCGAAAGCCCAACAGGAGGAAGCCCGCCTTAGCTTTGAGCAAACCTTGCTGAATGCAGGTGTGGAAGTGAACGAGGCACTGGTACAGTATCAGACTGCCCGCGAGAAAGCCGACTACTATGACAAGCAGGTAGCCTCTTTGCAAACAGCCGCCAAGAGCACAAGCCTGTTGATGAAGCATGGCAACACCACTTATCTGGAAGTGCTGACGGCACAACAGACGTTGCTCAACGCGCAACTGTCACAAGTGGCGAACCGCTTTACCGAAATTCAGGGTGTGATTACGTTGTATCAGGCTTTGGGTGGCGGCCGTATGTAGGGAGGTATGTTTAAAATGGATGGCATCCGTTACATTGACTAACATCTGGTACCTGATCATTTGAATGTTTGTGTATGAAGAGAAAGAGGTGGGCTACCCTGTGAAGGGGAACTCACCTCTTTTGTTTTAGCTGTCTATGTCATATAGGTTAAGAAGGGTTTCTTTAATTCTGTCTTTTTTTCTCTCTATATCAGAACACTCTTTTTTGTTTACCATCAGGTAAGAACTGATTTCTATAAATTCGTAATGTTCAAAACGTTCTTTACCAAATAATTGGGTAGCCATGTTTTTGTATAATCTGAACCTTTGATTGTTGGCTCTTCCTTCTATTTTGTTAGATTCTAAATCTAAACTTTGAGCACCATTTATCACAAATGAAGCTAGTGGGAATTCTTGTAAAATGAGAGGGACAATGCTGGCACAAGTCATAAATATACGTAGAGTTTCTGTATAGTTGTGCATTTTGAGAATTCGGTTATATTTATTATCGAGCTTTTTGTCTCTGGCAGCATAAAACTTGATGGCAAAAATATCATTGGTAACTTCAACCCTGACAATGTATTTTAGTCTTTGACAGATATCTTTTCTGTTTGAGTAGAATTTATAAATATATGCAAAATCAAAAGCGTCACCAACATTTGGTGACGCTTTTTGAATAAATATCATCTTATAAGGCCTTATATTATCCAGCATTACGGTACAAGTCTTATACTTGTATTTACAGGAATATTTGTTTCGTTTACACGATTCCCGTTTCCGACAATTTTTTTGAGAGACACAGTTTTATATTCGCTTATTGATTTCCATCCAAGTCTCTCACCTTTGCTCTTTTTGGTGTTGTTAGCAGCCAATGAAGCTTCTTTCTGTTTTTTTAAACTGTTTCCCATAATTAATGTCTCCTTTAGAGCTATGCCCCAGATATCTGTTTTGGAACGTAATAATGTTATTACTCCGCAAAAATAACAAATATATTTGCAAGAGAGGGTGGCTGATTGTGGATTGATGAGTGCTTTTAACTTCTTTTGTCTAATTACTCTATAACTCTTCGATCATGCTTAAAGGTAAATCAGTACATTCGGCAATAGATTGGTTGTCTATCCCTTTGGCTTTCATGTTCCGGGCTATTTGTAGTTGGGCTTTTTGGGCGCCTTCTTTCATCCCTTTTTGTTCAGCTGCATCCATTGTCACCAAATAATCGCGGTACACCTTGACGCTATTGTCGTATCGCTCCCTGTCTTCCGGAGACATGGAAGCCACATCAGCGATATCTTCCAATTTCTCGAAGACAGCTTTTCGTGCCTTCAACGGCAAGATAGGTCGATCTGAAATCTTATTTCCACTCATCCGGGCGTTCTATTACATATCCGTTTGGTAGCTGCACTTTTTGGGGCAATATATGTTTCTTGAATATATTAAAAGCGCCATCAAGTTTACGTGTGCCATCACTTAGGTTCGATAAATTAGATGAATATCTGTTAGGAGGAAAATATACATAGACCTTTTGTAACGGGTTAAATTCTCTTATCAGCTCTACAGGTGGTATTAAATCGCTGTCTGCTGATACAATGATAGCAATGTCACAGCGCTTTTTATAGGCGTCCGACAGAATCTTTGTAGCTATTCGTACATCTGTCTCTTTTTCTTCAAAAGAATGAATGATACCACCACAATAACGGCATTTAATCTCTTTTTTGAGGTATTTACCCAATATCAAGTTAAATTTAGGGTTACATTTGTTTGCTTGAAATAGTTTATCTTGCCTATCGTGTTTGCCTGCATCTGTTGGACGAGCTGAAAAATAATTGACTTCTACCAATTCTTGATAGGACTTTAGAAAACTATTAAAGAAGCTGACTAAATCCAGCCAATAACACATTTTCCATTTTTTAGACTTCAGCCCGTAATAGAAATTAAAACCGTCTACATAGACTATTACTTTCTTTTTGTCTTCCATAGCGTTATATATAAAAAAAACCCATCTTTAATTGATGGGTCAGCCTTAGTATTTCTCAACTAAGGGGGGTAATTTGTACCACAAAGGTACAAATCTTTTTTAGAATAACAAATTGATAGGTTCTTTTTCTTCCTTTTTTATGATTTACTTTATTCTTTGGTTTCTCGAGTTACAAATACTGGCTCTACAAGTCGAGGCCTTTTCCTTGTATGATAAGAAGCGATAGTTCTTGGTTTTCTATCTTTCTTTGCCTGAATTTATGATATAAACGAATGATGATGGCATGTTTCGTTTTTATATTCAGACTTTTTCCCGGTTTATCTTCCCCTGATTAGCTTTTTCAGTGTCCCGTTGTATGTGTTTTCAAATTCCGTCGGATGATTGAGCGCCCAAAGAATGTAATCACCCGGTTCGTTCTTTTTGAGTAGGGTAGGGCGGTATTGGGAACTAAGGATTTTCCATAAAATCCCGCCGGGACCTCCCAGTTCTTTACGTCGGGCAAGGGCGGCAATCGCTTTCACTGTCTGTTCGTTCCGGATACCGATTGTTTGCATATTTAGTAGAAGTATAGCTTCCGATCCCCCTCCCGTTTGCATCCCTTCCGAAATCGTTTTCGGAGCTGTTTCTAAGACCGTTTTCGGAGCTGTTCCCGGAGCTGTTTCAGAAATTGTTTCAGAAACCGTCTCCGCAGTAGATTCCGTTTTTTCTCTTCCAATCGATTTATCCAAAGACAAACCCTCTACAACGACAGGCGAAGCCTGAAAAACGCTGTTTGACGGAACGGGCGGCATTATCCTCTCATTCTCTTTTTGGCATTTTCCTTGTCTCTCTGTCTCTTTGTCTTTTTTGATTTCAGATTTGATCTCATTTTCCATATCCATTTCCTGTTTACCTTTGATATCTGTATCCGTTTCCTCTTTTGTTTGTGGCATTGTTGTAGCAAAATCATGGGATTCTGTTACATCTTTAAAATCTTCCTTGATAAGCCAGAAATGTTCCAGAGGTAATTTGTATTTTCTCCGGCTGTCGGTGATGATTTTATGATATTGTTCCTGAATGGCTTGTGAAGTCAATACACCGTACTCCTTATATATAAGATTGTCGAACAGCCCCACCGCCAGGCAATCATCAATGATGGCTTGCATTTCCTCCTCCTCGCAACACGCTTCCTGGGCGATGTCGAAGAGCGTGTCTTTGTTCCACGAAATATAATAACCTTTCTCTTTATAAATGAGGCAAAGCAGTGAAGTGAGCGCAGCAATCCCTGCCGCATGGTGGCGACAGGAGATGCGGCGTACTTTTCTGTCCTGCAGAAAATTGACATCGAGGGGAAAATAATCTAATCCGGGTTTGGAAATGCGGGCCATGATGATAAATTACTGATTGTAAATAATTGATAATAAATAACTGATAATTATTGAATAAACTCCGCTTTTACATCGAAGCAGGGGCAGGATTTTATATACTCGTTCGGTGAGATAATACCGTCTCCATTAAGGTCGGGACTGGTGTCCCGATGTCCTATCACCTGTTGCAGAGAAGGGAAGACAAGGCGCAAATCTTCTACCAGCCGGACAAGTGCTTCACGCTGCGCTTCCGTTCGTGTGTCGGCAGGCCGACCGTTCCTGTCCAGTCCGCCAATGTAGCAGATACCGATAGACCGATGATTCCATCCCGTGCAATGTGCTCCGTCGAGGGCAACATCCCTTCCCGGTTCAATTGTGCCGTCGAGACGGACGACGAAGTGATAACCGATAGAACGGAAGCCGCGTTGACGATGCCAGCGGTCGATGTCGGCAGCGGTAAAATCCTGTCCCGCACGAGTGGCGGAACAGTGGATGATGATGGTGTCTCTCATTGTGAAATCCTCCTTTCTTGTTTGCGTATAGTAGGGGAGGTGAATCCGAAGGCGGCAGCCTCCTCTGCAGACAGTTGACGGTAATATTGCTTTGTCACCGAGTGGTGCACCGGAGTGAAGGGAGCGTGAATCGGTGGTACAGCCGTATCCGTTATTGCCAATGAGTTTAAAAAGACAGGCAGTTGTGATAAAGCCGATGAATTGGCAAAGGGAACTTTCATGAAATCGTTTCCCCGATGTTGCCTTGCACGTAGGTTATGTAGCCATACACGATCCGGATGTTTCAGTTGCAGGATGAGCCAGTGTTGGTGTGACGGTTTCAGACGTTCCTCTCTGCCCATTTCTTTCATAGACGGATAGGCACGTAAAATGATTCCTTTCGCATCCGTTACGGCGCAGGGAGTTTTGCGGGAACCTGTTCCGGTGGGGCGTAATCCTGTGCGGATGGCGTGCATCGTGTTGGTGTATGCATCGCACCATTCAAGGTTTGACACGTGGTTGTTCATTGTGTTTCCGTCAAGGTGGTTTATTTGCGGCAGATGTTTCGGGTTCGGAATAAATGCTTTGGCAATTAAGCGGTGGACGTTGTAATCGGTACAAATTCCTTTATTCAGGAGTGATACCGCTTCATAACCGGTTCCGATGATTTTAGTGCAAAGAATTAACTTCGATCTGCCCTTGAAACTCAATACCCGCCCATGATCTGAAATCATATAGTCGGGGTTTTCTTCAATAAATCTCCAATTTTCCATACTTGATACTGATAAATGTTAATAAAATTATACTCTGTTAAAAAATAGTCGCTTCTCTGAATTTGGCAAGGAGAAACGGCGTTTCCTGCATCTGTTAAACGGCGCTTCCTAGTGTGGAAAAGCGGCGTTTCTTGCTGTCTTCATCTTGCTCTGTAGGAGGTTCGAGCCGTTCGGCACAGTGAATGAGAAATTCTAATTCTTCCCGGCAACCTTGAATCGCTTCTTGAAGGGAGTCTACATTATACTGTCTGCAAAGAGCTTCCCACTCTTTTCGTTCTTGCTGATTCATTCCTTTTTCTTGTAGGTTCATTTTCTTTTTCAGTAGATTCATTCTTTTTCCTGCAGGTTCATCCTTTTTTCCTGTAGATTCATTCCACTTCGATATCCAGAAAATTTTCAGCATGAAAGGTGCGCCAGCCTTTGGCATCGATGTCGTAATAGACGACAAATGTGTTCTCCGGTTTCGGTGTGTACGGGCGGCGGAAACTATGTTCGTAGCCGATGAGTGTACCGGTGGCACGACGGATGGTTCCATCCTGCTTGGTATATCGGAAACAGACGTTTCCGTGATGCATTTGTCGGATAAGCTTTCCTATCCGGTGAGCCGTGACGAGTGCATCGTGTCGGCTCATGCCATTACTTTGCCGGATGACAGCGGCCTGCTTCATAAGCCGTATCCGTTGAAGTGAATAATTCTTTTTGATTTCAGTCATTTTTTTATTCGGTTTATTTTTGATTACGGTGGCAAAGGTAGAAGATGAGTTGCGTAAAGGTTGTCCAAGCTTGACGCATAAAAAAAGAATGGATACGAATGTGTCATGCTTGAATGAGTCGATGCATTAAAAAATTCGACCCATATTTGAATTTATTCATGGAATAAGAACGAATGTGTCATGCTTGAACACAAATGTTAAAAGAAATATCGGACTTTTGTGGAATATTATAAAAATAAATTATGAAAATGGTAAATAAGAAATTTAAAGTAAAAAGTAGGGATAAACAGAGTAAAACAACCGGTGTCCGTCATAGTGACGACGATGTGAAGAAAGCGGTGGTGGATCGCATTTTTAAGATAGAACAGTTGAATAATATTCCGGAAGGCTATGTGGCGAACAATTCGAATTGTTCGCGTTCTTCAATAGGACGTATATGCAAATGTAAATTTGATGGTCAGAGCCCTATCCCCGATTGGACAACTATTCATAATTATTCTGCTTGTATCATTGGAGAGTCTGAATTTATTCCCGGATTTCCCGAAGTGTTGTGTCAAATTTTAAATCTAATTGTTGACGATTCGGCAGATATAGACTGCACGGTGGATAATGACTGCCATATAGACATTGAAATTCGGTTTCATACCTCCAAAAAACTGGTTAAGGATCCTACGGAAAAGGAAGGAGATAAGGAGATAGGGAGAAAGAGGAACAATAAAAAGTAGAATTAAAGACGAAAATAGAAGGAATGGACCGATGACGGGCTGCTGTTGGCTTTCGTCGGAGGTCACTGCCGATTTTATGAAACCGTCGGGAGAAGAACCCTCGGAATAAAGCGGCTTCGGGTGATATTTTTGCCCGGTTATGAATTTATCTTTTAGACGCGGATAACGGACGCGGATTTTTAAATAGCTGTGCAGCTTTAAAAATCCGCGTCATCCGTGTCTAAAAAATTACTTGTAGGCTGAAGGGAAATCCTGCTCGGACACTACGATGTCAAATATCCATTTAAATCACTCTATTTTCATTCCTTTCCGTACCGTATTTGTTTTTTAGGGTTCTCCCAAAAACTTGAAGAATAGTCCAACTTGAGCCGGAGTAAGTAAGATTGCCTTTTCACTGTAGCCGGTTTGGGCGAGTGCGGCTTGTAATTCCGTATTTTGGGCAATCCAACTGCGGAGGGTGCGGCGTGCCGAGGCAGACTGTATGTGAGGCAGATAAAGTGTGGCCAGCTGACTTTTGCTGTAAGTCTGTATGCGGGTAGAGTTTGCCGTCTCCGGCATTTCTTTTGGGCTGACGGAGCTTGCTGTTGTTTCTGTTTTCATTGTCGGTACTTTCTATTATTAGTAGGTGTTCATAATTAGTTTATATCATAATTCGTTTATATCATAATTTAGGCACGGATTACTCCTGAAAAAATAGCCATTAATCAGTGACAGGAACTTATCTGTTTCTTTTAAGTTTATCCTGTGTGAATGCGAAGATACGCTTTTTTATGCCAAGTGGTTCTGCTTTGTACAGAAGCCTCTGTTGGCATAGCTTGTGTAGAAATTGTGCCTTTGGGTTGTCTCTTGTGACGAGTTGTCACATTGTGTTCCTGTGCTTTTTTCCTTTCCTATACTTTTGCCTTCGTAATCGGTTACAGATAGAATTTATTCATTAATCATTAAAAAGAAGAAAGGAAAAAAAGTATGCCATTAATTTACAAACCGTATCAGGCAACGCTTGCCAACAAGGAAGGACAGAAACTTTATTATCCCCGTCTGGTGAAATTCGGGAAAATGGTCAATACGCAGAAAATGGCGGAATTGATTGCAGAAAAAGCCTCGCTGACAGCGGGTGATGTTCATAACGTTATTCGTAACCTGATGTCGGTGATGCGTGAACAGTTGCTCAATAGCCGCACGGTGCGCCTCGAAGGCTTGGGGACGTTTACTATGATTGCCAAGGCAAACGGGAAAGGGGTAGAGTTGGAAAATAAGGTCAGCAGTTCGCAGATCACTTCATTGCGTTGCCAGTTTACGCCCGAATACACTCGTGCCGCCAACGGAAGTGCTACCCGTGCGTTGACCACCGGAGTGGAGTTTGTGCACATCAAGGATGTAGCGGGTTCGTTTGTGGCCGACGATGCCATTGACAAAGACCCGGATGACGATAATAAACCTGGTGGTGGAAGCGGAGAAGCGCCGGACCCGGCAGCTTAACCGGTAACTTGACTGTCAGCCGGACACGACCGACGGTTGACGGTTGACAGTCAAATCCCAACGGATATATAAACGGATCCCAACGGACATAAAACGGATTATTAACTTTTAAAAAGAAAACGGATGAGACTATTATTGGAGAAGTTGCTGGATATTCTTGAAGCAGTTCTGCGTTTCCGCCACCGGAGAAACGGCAAGGCAGAAAAGGATTAGCTAGCTGGAAAAGGCTTGGCATACCTGAAAAAAAGGTATGAAACGGAATGACGTAAAAACATAGAACGTGCCGTCTGCACGTAGCTCGCGGAACAAGTAAAAATAAACGTGTAGCAACTCATAGAGTAAACATAAGTAAGGAGCAAGTAAAGAAGCTGTCTCGAATGGACGAGGCAGCTTTTCTTTTTTCGTATTCTGAAAATACTTTTTTGGAAACATGGCGGAAATGAGAATTTTGATGATAATTTTTTTAAGACAGAAATATTTCTGAATGAGGCAGCTTTTTTTGTATCCATTTATTTTCTTCTATTCTTGACCGTATTCAACAAAAAAACTCTATCTTTGTTTTATAATTGAGACACAGCATATAATGGGAAGATTTATCAATCCCTTTACCGATTTTGGCTTTAAGTTTTTATTCGGCAGAGAGGTAGAAAAGGAGTTGTTAATCGACTTCTTGAACGATTTGCTCGTAGGCGAGCACGTAATCACCGACATCAGGTTCCTTAACAACGAACAGCCGCCGGAAGTAAAAACAGAACGAGGTCTTATCTACGACATCTATTGCGTAACCGATACCGGTGAACGTATTATCGTAGAAATGCAGAACCGGGAACAGCCTTATTTTAAAGATCGTGCCCTCTTCTATCTTTCTAGGGCCATTACGCAGCAAGCGAAAAGGGGAGTTTGGAACTTCCAGTTGGATGCCGTGTACGGAGTATTTTTCATGAATTTCGTGATGGATAAGGATATGCCCTCTAAAATCAGAACGGACATCGTTCTTTCTGACAGGGATACGGGGAAGCTCTTCAGCAACAAGTTCCGGCAGATTTTTATCGAACTGCCGAACTTCAACAAAGAAGAGGATGAATGTGAAAATGATTTTGAACGCTGGATTTATATACTAAAGCATATGGATACACTTGACCGGATGCCTTTCAAGGCTCGCAAGGCCGTCTTCGAGCGACTTGAAAAGTTGGCTTCCAAAGCAAATATGACCCAGGAGGAAAGAGCCCAGTATGAAGAAGAATGGAAAGTTTATAACGATTATTTTAATACGTTGGACTTTGCTGAACAGAAAGGCTTACAGAAAGGATTACAAAAAGGATTACAGAAAGGCTTGCAAAAAGGTAAAGAAGAAACAGCTCGTAATTTGAAAGAATTAGGTGTGGCTGACGATATTATTATGAAATCTACCGGGCTTTCGAAAGAAGAAATAGAAAAATTATAATTTCTTTCATTCTATTGGAAAGAAAGGTTTTGTCGAAAGTGAAAAAATAGTCTATAACTTATGAAGCAAACGATAGTTGTGGAGACTTTTAACACATCCTTTTTTCGCTAAGGGTAAAGTATCTAAAAACTATATATGTCTTTGGGGTGAAATAAACGGATTTGGAATATTATCCACGTTAAAATCAGAAAAAAGTTTTCCATTTTGGAAAACTTTCTGTATCAGTGAGAAAGAATAGTTTCCCGAAATTTAATGTTAAAAGCTAACCAAGCTATGATATAATCTCCTATCTTTGTATCCGGTTTCGGAACTAAAAAGAGGTTTAGTCAATGAGGGAACGCTGTGCAAATCGGCGACAGTACCCGCTGCTGTAATTCTCTAAGAATCCGCACAATAGGCCACTGCATCGATGCCGGTGTGGGAAGGTGTTGCGGGGGAGGGATAAGTCAGAAGACCTGCCGAAGAGATTTTCTATTTTTAATTTATTAATGCTTTCGGGAGTTAAAGTTATGAACTACGCGGAAATTTGTATCATCAAACGTGATGGTAAAAGAGAAGATTTCTCTATCAGTAAGATTAAGAATGCAATCAGTAAAGCATTCAGTGCAAGTGGAATTCAGGATGAGCAGCAGTTGGTTGCTGACATCACCATGAATGTTATCAGTCAGTTTGCTACCCCCACGATCACCGTAGAAGAGATTCAGGACTTGGTAGAAAAGTCGTTGATGAAAGTGCGGCCGGAAGTAGCGAAGAAATACATCATCTATCGTGAATGGCGGAATACGGAGCGTGATAAGAAAACCCAGATGAAACAGGTGATGGACGGCATTGTGGCTATCGACAAGAACGATGTCAATTTGAGCAACGCCAACATGAGCAGTCACACGCCTGCCGGGCAGATGATGACGTTCGCTTCCGAAGTAACTAAAGATTATACCTATAAATACTTGTTGCCGAAACGTTTTGCCGAAGCGCACCAGTTGGGAGACATTCACATCCACGACCTGGATTATTATCCGACAAAGACGACAACCTGCATCCAATATGATATGGATGACCTCTTTGAACGCGGTTTCCGCACAAAGAACGGTAGCATCCGCACCCCGCAAAGCATCCAAAGCTATGCTACGCTGGCTACCATCATCTTTCAGACCAACCAAAATGAGCAGCATGGCGGACAGGCGATTCCGGCTTTCGACTTCTTCATGGCAAAAGGAGTGGCCAAATCTTTCCGCAAGCATCTGGCATCGTTCATCAACTTCTATGTGGCTATGGAAAACGGAAATCAGGCCGATGAAAAATCCATCCGCACGTTGATTAAAGAATACCTTCCGTCTATCAAGTCCACCGAGGCCGAACGCGAAACATTGCGCATCGCTCTGGTCGCTTTACAGATCATTATAGATAAGGAACACCTTGCCCGCATCGTCGAAAAAGCCTACCAGCAGACCCGTAAAGATACACATCAGGCAATGGAAGGATTCATCCACAACCTGAATACGATGCATTCTCGTGGCGGTAACCAAGTGGTATTCAGTTCCATCAACTACGGAACAGACACTTCTGCCGAAGGCCGCATGGTGATCGAAGAACTGCTGAAAGCTACCATTGAAGGCCTCGGCACCAGAGGAGAAGTGCCCGTATTCCCTATCCAGATATTCAAGGTGAAAGACGGCGTTTCTTACTCGGAGAAAGACTTTGAGAAAGCAATGAAAGCGGAGAACATCGAAGAGGCAATGACCGACAGTTATGAGGCTCCCAACTTCGACTTGTTATTAAAGGCTTGCCAGACTACTGCGAAAGCGTTGTTCCCGAACTTCATGTTCCTCGACACACCTTTCAACAAGAACGAGAAATGGAAAGCCGACGATCCGCAGCGTTACATTTACGAACTGGCAACAATGGGCTGCCGTACCCGTGTTTTTGAAAATGTGGCCGGAGAAAAATCTTCTTTAGGACGTGGCAATCTTTCGTTCACCACACTGAATATGCCAAGACTGGCTATCGAAGCCCGTATCAAAGCGGAAAATCTGGTAGAAGATGAACGCAACAAGGACGCCATCGAACAAAAAGCAAAAGAAATTTTCATCGAATCTGTACACCAAATGTCTGCGCTCGTGGCCGACCAGCTTTACGAACGTTATCAGTATCAGCGTACGGCCCTGGCACGCCAGTTCCCGTTCATGATGGGAAATAATGTGTGGAAAGGCGGTGGCGAACTGAATCCGAATGAACAGGTAGGAGACGCCTTGCGCAGCGGTACACTGGGGATCGGATTTATCGGCGGGCATAACGCGATGGTGGCTCTCTACGGACAAGGTCACGGACACAGCCAGAAAGCATGGGACACGCTGTATGAAGCGGTGATGGAAATGAATAAAGTGGTAGACGAATATAAAGAGAAATATAACCTGAACTACTCCGTTCTGGCTACTCCTGCCGAAGGACTTTCGGGACGTTTCACGAAAATGGACCGCCGGAAATATGGAAAAATCCCCGGAGTGACAGATCGCGACTATTATGTCAACTCTTTCCACGTAGACGTGAAAGAACCGATCAGCATCGTTGAGAAAATCAAGCGTGAAGCTCCGTTCCACGCTATTACACGCGGCGGACACATCACGTATGTGGAGCTGGACGGTGAAGCGCAGAAGAATGTGCGTGCCATTGCCAAGATTGTGAAAGTGATGCACGACGAAGGAATTGGATACGGCTCTATCAATCACCCGGTAGACACTTGTCATAACTGTGGTTACAAGGGAGTTATCTTCGATAAATGCCCTGTATGCCAGAGTGAAAGTATTCTCCGTATGCGCCGTATCACCGGTTATCTGACGGGCGATTTAAGCTCTTGGAACTCTGCCAAGCGGGCAGAAGAGAAGGACCGTGTAAAACATTTGTAGAATAAATGTTTGATAATTGATGAATGGATAATGAACGGTGCTTGATGAAAGCGTTACGGTTCATTATCCATTATTCGGTTATTGCTTGCAGCACGTTACTCTCATCTTGTACTGTTCTGTAACGAGTATTTATTCCACATTTATATGGTTATCATCCATTCTCAAATCTTTATTTTTCATTAGCTATTAAAGAAGTGAATTTACTAGGAACTTATTCTGAAACGATCGTTGACGGTGAAGGTATCAGGTATTCTATTTATCTTGCCGGCTGCTCCCATCATTGTCCCGGTTGCCACAACCCGGAGAGTTGGAATCCGGGAGCAGGGGAAGAACTGACGGAGGAGAAAATACAGTCCATCATCCGTGAAATCAAAGCGAATCCTTTGTTGGACGGCGTTACTTTTTCCGGCGGTGATCCGTTTTTTCATCCGGAAGCGTTCCTGCTTTTACTGAAACGGGTGAAAGAGGAAACAGGGATGAACGTGTGGTGCTACACCGGATACACATACGAAGAAATTAAGGCGCAGCCTCGTTTGAGTGCCGCTCTTGATTATATTGATGTATTGGTGGACGGACGCTTCGAACAGGCTCTTTTCTCTCCATATCTGGAGTTCAGGGGAAGCAGTAATCAGCGGATTTTGAAGCTGAAGTAAATGTAATTCGACATTTAGAGTAAGTTGAATCCAGTAGTTGAGCACTAAAAAAACTTATTTTTCAAAGGAAACAAAAACACCTGTACCGTTGTTTTGTTTACCTTTACGAAACCAAGTGAATCATTTTTCATCACAGAGTAACGCGGCGCTTTTTTGTAGCCGGTGGGGCTTGCGTCTGTGTTTGTGTCTGCTTGATGGTGAAGAAATAAACGACTACTTACAAGAATAAGTTTTTATGGTACAATCAATAAATCCAACTCAAAAAAACGATGAGACCGATGGCTTGCCAATGCCTAAACGTATTTGGGCGGTGGTGTCTGTCGGCTTTGCTCTTTGTATGTCAGTACTGGATATTAACATCGTCAATATCGTACTACCTACACTTTCGCATGATTTTGGGACTTCTCCCGCTGTAACCACCTGGATTATCAACGGCTATCAGCTGGCCATCGTTATATCGTTACTGTCTTTTTCCGCTTTGGGTGAAATCATCGGTTACCGGAAAGTCTTTCTTTCGGGCATCGGACTGTTTTGCGTCACTTCATTGATCTGTGCCTTGTCCGATTCGTTTTGGACTTTGACGGTTGCCCGTATCTTTCAAGGGTTCAGCGCTTCCGCCATCACTAGTGTGAATACGGCACAGCTGCGTTACATCTATCCGAAGAGCCAGATCGGGCGGGGGATGGGGATTAATGCAATGGTAGTCGCTATATCGGCTGCCGCCGGACCATCTGTGGCGAGCGGTATTCTTTCCATTGCCAGTTGGCACTGGTTGTTTGCCATCAATGTGCCGTTAGGACTCACTGCATTGCTTCTCGGCATCAAACATCTGCCACGACAGGAGGAGCGTACGAAACGTAAATTCGATTATATCAGTGCCATCGCGAATGCGGTCACTTTCGGTCTGCTCATTTACACGCTGGACGGATTTGCCCACCATGAGAAAATGGACTTCCTTTTCATTCAACTGATTGTGTTGGCAGTGGTCGGTACCTACTACGTGCGCCGGCAACTGACGCAGACCACTCCGCTGCTCCCTCTTGATCTGCTGCGGATTCCGATTTTCCGGCTGTCCATCCTGACTTCCATCTGTTCTTTCATAGCACAAATGACAGCGATGGTTTCTTTGCCTTTTTTCCTCCAGAACACTTTGGGACACAGCGAAGTCATGACCGGACTTCTACTCACACCGTGGCCGTTGGCTACGCTTGTCACGGCTCCGTTGGCAGGATATCTTGTCGAGCGCATCCACCCCGGTATCTTGGGAAGTGTCGGGATGGCTCTGTTTGCCGTCGGGCTTTTCTCGCTTTCCAGTCTGACTGCCGAGTCGTCCGATATTAGTATCATTCTGCGTTTGATGCTGTGTGGTGCAGGATTCGGATTGTTCCAGACACCGAACAACAGTACGATTATCTCTTCCGCTCCTACGCAACGTTCGGGCGGAGCCAGTGGTATGTTGGGAATGGCCCGCCTGTTGGGACAGACCACCGGGACAACATTGGTCGCATTGCTTTTCAGCTTTGTCGCTCATGACCGGAGTACGGCTGTCTGTCTTATGGTAGGAAGTGGATTTGCTGTTGTGGCGGCTATCGTCAGCAGCTTGAGACTATCGCAGCCTTCCACTCTGAAAAGAAAATAAGAACTTATAAAGTCAGGCGAATTGAAAATAAATAAACTGAGGCTGGTGCCGAAAGCGGAGCTCACTCCGGAACTGGAGGTGTACTACAATTATACCTGTCAGGAGGGCGATTATATCAAAACGTGCACAGTGCCTTCACCCAAGTTGGATGAAACGGATTTGGAAAGAGAAAAAAAGATGTTGAAGATTTAGAAGATTTAAAGGCAAGCAACTATAAAAAAGTATCCCGGATGAGAGAGGAGTGAATACCTGTTCTCATCCGGGATACTTTTTTATGTCTTTCTTCTGTCGTTTGGTCTGTTAGAAGAAGAACCTTAGAATATCGTTGAAGTTAGCCCATATCAACAGACCGAAGAGTAGAATCATACCGGTCATTTGAGCGTATTCCATAAATTTGTCGCTCGGTTTGCGGCGAGCTATCATCTCGTAGAAGAGGAAGAGCACGTGGCCGCCGTCCAATGCGGGGATAGGGAGGATATTCATGAAAGCCAGAATGATGGAAAGGAAGGCTGTCATATACCAGAACTGGTGCCAATCCCATGTAGCGGGGAAGATGCTGCCGATCGTTCCGAAGCCACCTAGCTGTTTGGCTCCTTCTTTCGAAAAGAGGTATTTCATGTTTCCTACATATCCTTTCAGGGTTTTTACGCCGAGGGAGACACCTGCCGGGAAGGATTCAAAGAAAGTATATTCTTTTTTCACCATAGGGAGCAGGCGGTCTGTGACGAGACAGGCGGTTACACCCATCAGGTAGGCGGAGTCTACACGCATATTCAATGTGTCGGTTACGCCGCCACGCACATAGGTCAGTGTAATCAGGCGCGGATCTATGCTGTCTTTGAGCAGGGTTTCCGCGTTTTTCTTACGTTCTGCCATCGCTTCTTTGAAGTCGGAGAAAGAAATCGGTGTTCCGTTCAGGGCGATAATGCTGTCGCCTGGTTGGATGCCTGCTTGTGCGGCAGGAGAATTCACCATCACACTGTCTATCACATACGGGAAACGGTAGGAGGCAAAACGGATGCTGTCTGCCAGAAGGCGTTGCATCAAGTCTTCAGGGATATAAACGGAGGCTTTCGCACCGTTGCGGATAACGCTTACTTCGCGGGCGTCGGCAATCTGGCTCAACATATCGCCGTCATAACGTTCAAAAGGAACGCCGTCGGCAGAAAGAAGGATGTCGCCGTCCTGAAAACCTACGGATTTGGCTGTTTCGTTGAAATCCATACCGAGAGGAGCTTCCTGCACCTTTATATATTGGTCGCCCCACGCAAATAGAATCATCGAGTAGATGAACAGGGCCAACAGAAAGTTGAACAGTACGCCACCCACCATGATTAGCAGACGTTGCCACGCCGGTTTGGAACGGAACTCCCACGGTTGTTCGGGTTGTTTCATCTGCTCGGTATCCATCGACTCGTCAATCATACCGGCTATCTTGACATAACCGCCCAATGGCAGCCAACCTACTGCATATTCTGTGTCACTTTTCTTGGGCTTGAATTTAAACAGGGTGAACCAGGGGTCAAAAAATAAGCAGAATTTTTCTACACGCACCTTAAACAAACGGGCAAAAAGAAAATGCCCGCCTTCATGAATGATAACGAGCAAAGATAAGCTCATAATCAATTGCAGGGCACGAATCAAAAATGTTTCCATATAGTCTATTTACAATTTAAAGCCTTCACTGGATTCTCTGCCAAAGAGAAGATATAAAGGCTATTTTCAATTTATATTAATACTAATCAATTTCTCTATTTTCTTTATTCCTCTACGAAATGAATTATATCAGACTTGCTGCTATCTTTCTTGCTTCCGCATCGGTAGCCACATAATCATCGTAGGTCGGGTTGGCAATGAAGGTGGCCCGTTCCATTGTTTTCTCTATCACGTCGCTCATGCCGAGGAAGCTGATGCCGTCTTTCAGGAAAGAGGCTACCACTACTTCATTGGCGGCATTAACGATGCAAGGCATGTTCCCTCCGCGATACATCGCTTCGTAAGCGAGTGCCAGATTGCGGAAACGTTTCGTGTCGGGTTGCTCAAACGTCAGGTTCGTGCATTTGGAGAAATCGAGCCTGTCGAAAGAAGAACTGATACGGTCGGGATAGGAGAATGCATACTGGATGGGCAGGCGCATATCGGGCATGCCCAACTGTGCTTTTACAGCTCCGTCTTCAAACTGCACCATCGAGTGAATGACTGATTGCGGATGCACAACCACCTCAATCTGACTGGGTTGAACACCGAACAGCCATTTGGCTTCGATCACTTCAAAACCTTTATTCATCATAGAAGCAGAGTCAATCGTGATTTTTGCTCCCATTTCCCAATTGGGATGTTTCAAGGCCTGTGTCTTAGTCACGGACTTCAATTGTTCCAAAGTGTAAGTGCGGAACGGACCTCCGGAGGCAGTCAATATCACTTTCTCAATCGGATTGCCCACTTCTCCCGCTAAACACTGAAAAACGGCGGAGTGTTCAGAGTCTACCGGCAGAATCGGAGTGCGATATTGTTGTGCCAGCTGGTTAATCAGTTCACCTGCTACTACCAATGTTTCTTTATTTGCCAACGCAATCGCTTTCTTGGCACGGATCGCGTTGATTGTCGGCTTCAGTCCGGCATAACCGACCATGGCTGTCAATACCATATCAATAGGACCTGCTTCCACAATCTGACAGATAGCGTCGGTCCCTGCATACACCTTGATAGGCAGGTCGCTCAATGCTTCTTTCAGTTCGGAATACTTTTCTTCGTTGGCTATCACTACCACTTCCGGCTGGAACTTCCGTGCCTGGGCAATCAGTAATTCCACACGGTTGTTGGCTGTCAGTGCGTATGCTTCGTACAGGTCGGGATGCTCTTCGATGACTTGCAAAGCCTGCGTCCCGATAGAACCTGTGGAGCCAAGGATAGCTATTTGTTTTTTCTTTTTATTAGTCTCTATATTCATTTTATCTAATTCTTCCTATTTTGTTGACAAACATATCATCGCTGATTATCACTTATATCTCATCACTCGCCATATCTCATCATTCATCATTGATAACTTAAAAAACGATGTATTTTTCCGGATTTACCGGGTGACCTTTATACCAAAGTTCGAAGTGCAGGTGCGGCCCTGTACTAAGTGTTCCGCTATTTCCTACCAGGGCGATGGCTTCGCCTCCTTTCACCCGTTCACCTTCCTTTTTCAGGAGAGAGCCGCAGTGTTTGTAGATCGAAATTAAATCCTGGTTGTGTTGCACGCCAATCAGATAACCGGTTTCAGCGGTGTATGTACTAAGGATGACGGTTCCGTCCATGGTTGCCAGTACGCTTTCGTTGGGATTGGCGGCAATGTCAGTGCCGTAATGTTTCTTTTCGGCATTGAAGTGGTCGGACACCATGCCTCGTGTCGGACGGTATAATATCAATCCGGTCACGTCCGGTTGGGAAGTGATGGAGGTCAGATTGTATTTTTCATTCTCCTCATATTGGCGGCGGAATTCTTCTTCCCGCTTGGTTCGTTCCATCAACGTGTCTTCACGGGCAGCAGTCAGCGAATCAAGCGTTTGCACGCTGTCGATAGGCACTTTCCCGCTGAAAATGTCCTGAATATTCATGATGTAGAGGTTCTGCTTGTTGAGCACTTGTTGCAAAGAGTCTACACGCAGCGCATTGTCTACAATCTGTGTACGGACTTCACTGTTCATATATCCCGGAAGATAATTGCGCAACGGGGTGAAAGTAATGATGCAGGAAGCAATCAGGAAAAGCACTGCCAGCACGCAAAGTAAAACGGATAGTCCATTGAGCTTGGATACACGAAGTCCGACAATTTCTTCAAGTGTATTTTCATTAACGATCGTTAGTTTATACTTGAACTTGAAATTTTTCCAGAAAGCTTTACTTCGTCTTCTCTTTGGCATCTTTGGTAATTAAAGATTAAAAATTAAACTATTAAAAGGGGCTGCGGCCGGACTAATTTTTGTTTTGCCACGGATGACACGGCTTCCCAGTGAATTTTGATTAATGAAAACCGTGGAATCTGTGTCATTCGTGCCTGATTTATCCGGGAGCTGTGTCATCCGCGTCCAACTCCTCCAGATTGAGTAACCCTTCGGGAAGTTCCACGGTGATGAGTTTCTGTTTCTGATCTATTCCTACGATAAATTCCTCCTGGGCGGGAACGAGTAGTTCCTCTTCTTCTCTTTCAACCACAAAAAGGGTGTTTACCGTAGTGGTATCCACATCTATCACTTCTCCTAGAGGTCCGTGATGAATGTCTTCCATTTGGAAACCGATAAAGAAGTTCCAGGACAATTCGCCGTCTTCCGCTTCTTCCGCATGCTTTACGGGGAAGTAAACTTCAATGTTGGTGAACATTCGAGCACGTTCGGCGGTGTCTATTCCTTCCAGTTTTACCAAAGCGGTGGAGTCGGAACGGAAACGGTATTCTTCAATGAAGAAGGGCACGAAAATACCGTCGAGCAGGCATATCAGATAATCGCAGTCCACACGGTCGAAAATGTCGTCGGTAAACGTAAACTGCAATTCGCCGTGAATACCATGCGGTTTATTGAATAATCCTATCTTATATACTTCTTCTTTCTTTATCATATTCGGGTGATTCTGGCTCCGATAGCGTTCAGACGTCCTTCGATGTTCTGATAACCACGGTCTATCTGTTCGATGTTACTAATGGTACTGGTTCCTTCGGCACTCATGGCGGCAATCAGAAGGGCGATACCGGCACGTATATCCGGTGAAGTCAGGCGGGCACCGCGCAACTTGAAGCCATGATTGTGTCCGATGACTACGGCACGGTGAGGGTCGCAGAGGATGATCTGTGCACCCATATCGATTAGCTTGTCCACAAAGAACAGGCGGCTTTCGAACATCTTCTGATGGATCAGTACGCTGCCTTTGGCTTGTGTGGCTACAACGAGCATCACACTAAGCAAGTCGGGAGTCAGTCCCGGCCAGGTGGCGTCGGCTATCGTCATGATGGAGCCGTCGATGAATGATTCTATCTGGTAGGTTTCCTGTGCGGGAACATAAATGTCATCTCCTCTCTGTTCGAGTTTGATGCCCAGGCGGCGGAAGCTCTCGGGGATGATTCCAAGGTTCTCGTAAGAAACGTTCTTGATGGTAATTTCGCTTTTTGTCATGGCTGCCATGCCGATAAAACTGCCGACTTCAATCATATCGGGCAATACGGTGTGTTGCGCGCCATGCAATTCTTCCACACCTTCAATAGTAAGCAGGTTGGAGGCAATTCCGCTGATTTTCGCTCCCATCCGGTTGAGCAACCGGCAGAGTTGTTGCACGTAAGGTTCGCAGGCAGCGTTGTAGATGGTAGTAGTGCCTTTGGCAAGCACGGCAGCCATTACGATATTGGCTGTTCCGGTGACGGATGCTTCGTCCAGCAGCATATAGCTTCCTTGAAGTCTGTCGGCTGTTATTTCATAAATGCCCCGTCCTTCATCATAACGGAAGTCTGCTCCTAAATTCTGAATACCTACAAAGTGAGTATCCAAACGGCGGCGACCGATTTTATCTCCTCCCGGCTTGGATATCAACGCTTTGCCGAAACGTGCCACCATAGGGCCAATCAGCATGACAGAACCTCGCAGACTGGAGCATTTCTTTAAAAAATCATCGCTTTCCAGATAAGCCAAGTCTACATTCTCTGCTTTAAAACTATAAGAATCAATGCCTTTCTTTGCAACCGTCACTCCCATCTCGCGCAAGAGCTGAATCAAGTTGTTGACATCAAGAATGTCAGGTATATTGTTCACTGTTACCTCCTCAGCGGTTAGCAATGTGGCACAGATTATCTGCAAAGCTTCGTTTTTAGCTCCTTGCGGGTGAATCTCTCCGCAAAGCCGATGTCCTCCTTCGATTACAAATGAAGCCATTAATTAAAGTATTAAGTGTGATTAAAGTATTAAGTATCAAGTGTTAAGTATTAAGTATTAACCGTACGGTATCGCACGCTAAGTAAATAAGTAAAAGAAATCCAACCAGTGCCAACAAATGGCTGCGATTAATACTTAATACTTATTTCCTATTTTCTTAGTATCTTCTCTTGTTGTTCTGACGATTGTTGGTATAGTTCGTCTTCGGACGATAGTTCTGGTTCAGGCGTTCTGCCATTAGCCGGACGATATCGTCAGTCATTTGGAGTTCCCCGTTGGAGAGTTCGTACAGGTCTTCGGCGATCTTTTTGTCGTCCACTGTATCTTTGTTCCATGCCAGGTAGTCCTTCTTCATGTGGTTGCAGATGAGGGCAATCAGGTTTCTCTTTTCGTTTCCTTCGGGGAATTCGATTGCTTTCTTTATCAGCACTTCCAGTGTGCGTCCGTAGTGGCGATAACGCATACGGGCAGTGGAGTAGGGGATCGGATCCGGACGGGTCACCAGGTTGTCCTTACGGATGATTTCATACGGGTAGTCAATATCCAGCTCAAAACCGGACATGATAGCCAGATGATCCCAGAGCTTGTGCTTGAAGTCGGGCACATCACGCAAATGGGGGAACATATTTCCCATAATGTTGATGATGGTGTTGGCACAACGCTGACGTTCTGCACGATCCTGAATGGTCAACGCATAATCTACCATGTTCTGGATGCTACGCCCGTATTCGGGAAGCGGCATTCTTTTCTGTTGAGTATTGTATTGCATTTATTTAATTGAAAGTTTAAAATTAAAAATTAAAGAAGTTTTTTTGGCATGGAAGCAACGAATTCTTTCAGGTAGAAAGGTTCGAAGTAAGCCACGTCTTTATAATCTTCGTCGGCTATTGCTTTTTCTGCCAGCGGGAACATCATTTTAGCCAACGGGTGAATATTGTCGATAAAATGTGCGTTCGGATGCGTGATCTGTTCGCGGCATTTGTCGGCCCCGTTTCCAAAGAAATAAACCGGCTGCTCGTTCAGAAACTCCAAGTAAGAGTTTTCGTCTACAATATCGGCAGCTACTGCACGTTTCACCTGAAGTCTGCGGTCATAAACGGCTGCGTATACTTCCATGCGGCGGGCGTCGATCATCGGACAAAGCAAAGCGTCCTCGGGCAAGTCGTGATACAACAACACCGGAACAGTCAATACTTCCAGCGTCGGAATACCGATCAATGGGACGTTACGTCCGTAACAAACTCCTTTCGCCATAGAAACCCCGATTCGAAGTCCGGTATAAGAACCCGGCCCACAGCTCACTGCGACTGCATCCAAAGGGATGGCATGACTGTCTATGAAAGACAACGCTTCATCTACAAAAACTCCTAAAGACACGGCGTGTGAAGGGCCTTTCAAATCTTCTTTCACAAAAATCGTCTGTCCGTCTTGACTGGCCGCTACCGAGCAAACAGAGGTAGAGGTTTCAATATTCAGTATACACGACATAAAAATCAGCTTATTAAATTGTCGCAAATTTACATGATTATTTCCAATTCTTAAAATATTCGTGTACTTTTGCACAAAACTTTAAGGTTATGATACAGTCTATGACAGGATACGGCAAAGCTACGGCCGAACTTCCTGATAAAAAAATAAATGTAGAAATCAAGTCGCTCAACAGCAAGGCAATGGATTTATCCACTCGCATCGCTCCGGCGTATCGTGAAAAAGAGATTGAAATCCGTAATGAGATTTCTAAAGTGCTGGAACGTGGAAAGGTCGATTTCAGCCTGTGGATCGAGAAGAAAGAAGCGGCAGAAAATGCGACTCCTATCAATCAAGTATTGGTGGAAGGTTACTACAAACAGATTTTGGCAATCTCGCAGAATCTTGGTATTCCTGTTCCTGCTGACTGGTTTCAGACATTGCTCCGTATGCCGGATGTGATGACTAAAACGGAAATCCAGGAACTGACCGAAGAGGAATGGAAAATGGTGCATGCCACTGTGCTCGATGCTATCAGTCATCTAGTAGATTTCCGCAAACAGGAAGGTGCTGCACTGGAAAAGAAGTTCCGTGAAAAGATCGCCAATATCTCAAGCCTGCTCGAAAAGATCGCTCCTTACGAAAAAAAACGTGTGGAAAAAGTGAAAGAACGCATCACGGATGCTCTCGAAAAGACATTAAGTGTGGATTACGACAAGAACCGCTTGGAGCAGGAATTGATCTATTACATTGAGAAACTGGATGTTAATGAAGAAAAACAACGCCTTAGCAACCATCTGAAATATTTCATCAGTACAATGGAAAGCGGTAACGGACAAGGTAAGAAACTTGGTTTTATCGCCCAGGAAATGGGTCGGGAAATCAATACGTTAGGTAGCAAGTCCAATCATGCCGAAATGCAGAAAATCGTTGTTCAGATGAAAGATGAGTTGGAGCAGATTAAGGAGCAGGTGTTGAACGTGATGTAATTTACTCACAATAAATTCATTTACGATTAGACGATTTACGATGTACGATTGAAGTTAGTATTGCGAAATAATAGTGTACACATTTGGATATTTATAAATTCAAAAAATAATATCAATCGTACATCGTAAATCGTCTAATCGTAAATAACTTAATGTCAAATAAACTTTAATAATGACCGGTAAACTAATTATTTTCTCTGCCCCGTCAGGTTCGGGCAAATCTACTATTATCAATTATCTGCTGACGCAGAATTTGAATCTTGCATTTTCTATTTCTGCTACCAGCCGTCCTCCGCGTGGTACGGAGCAGCACGGAGTGGAATATTTCTTTCTTACGCCGGAGGAATTCCGTTGTCGCATTGAGAACAACGAATTTTTGGAGTATGAGGAAGTATATAAGGACCGTTATTACGGAACGTTGAAGGCACAAGTGGAAAAGCAACTGGAAGCAGGTCAGAATGTAGTGTTTGACGTTGATGTGGTAGGTGGATGTAATATCAAGAAGTTTTATGGTGACCGTGCGTTGTCAGTGTTCATTCAACCGCCTTCGGTGGAAGAATTACGTTGCCGGTTGGAAGGACGCGGAACGGATGCTCCGGAAGTCATTGAAAGCCGTATTGCTAAGGCGGAATACGAATTGGGGTTTGCTCCGCAATTCGATTGTGTGATTGTCAATGACGATTTGGAAGCTGCGAAGGCAGAAGCGTTGAAAGTAATCAAAGAGTTTTTAGCCGAAGAATAAGACTTGAGAATGTACAAGAAGAACTGTAACACCCGAAAATGGATGTATCTGTGTGCCGTCACCGGTGTGATGAATCTTCTTGCTTTTATTGTATGCCTTTATTTTCAACAATGGGTCATAAGCGGCATTGCGCTACTTCTCACAATCAGACAAGCTATTGTTTTACCGAAGTGGAGAAAGAAAATAAAGCAAGAAAGAATAGCGGAAAATGAATCAAGTTAAAACAAGAAAAACCGGAATCTTCAGCGGGTCATTCAATCCGATTCATATCGGGCATCTCGCTTTAGCCAATTACCTTTGTGAGTATGAAGGGTTGGATGAAATATGGTTTATGGTAAGTCCGCAGAATCCTTTGAAAACGAAGGCAGAGTTATGGAGTGACGAGCTTCGTCTTAACTTAGTGGAGTTATCCATCAGTGATTATCCTCGTTTTCGAGCTTCAGACTTTGAATTTCATTTGCCCCGTCCTTCGTATAGCGTATATACACTGGAGAAACTTCATGAAGCGTATCCCGACCGGGAATTTTATTTCATTATCGGTTCCGATAATTGGGAACGTTTTGGACACTGGTACCAGTCCGAACGCATCATTAAAGAGAATCAACTCCTCATTTATCCTCGTCCCGGCTTTCCGGTAAAAGAAGAGGAATTGCCGGAAACCGTGCGTCTTGTTCATTCCCCTGTTTTTGAAATCAGTTCCACTTTTATTCGGGAAGCCTTGAGTGAAGGGAAAGATATTCGCTACTTTCTACATCCAAGAGTTTGGGAGGCTATCAAGAAAGATAATATACGCCTTTGAATATATTATAATATGTGTCCGGCAGAATATAACGGATAATTTGTCAGCCACTCTTGTTCCCGATAATCTGACATGGAAAAACGGATGCCATGTAGTTCTGGATTCTTTTCAACAAAAGAGCGCAGACTTTTCGACTGTAAATTTTCTTCAGCTTTCACTTCGACCGGAATAATACAGATTTCTTTTTGCAAAAGGAAATCCAATTCTCCTTTGGAAGTATCTGAAGACCAGTAATAGATATTCAAGCCTTTCACTGATTTCAGTTGTTGTAACACATATTGTTCGGTAATTGCTCCTTTATAATCGGTAAATAAAACATTGCCTTCCAATAATGCTTGTGGGGGGAGTCCGCTCATTGCTCCCATTAATCCGGTGTCTAGCATAAACAGTTTGAATGCGGAAAAATCTTCGTAGGCCGATAAAGGTATTCCACCTTTCTTTACCCGGTTTACTTTATAAATAAGACCGGCATCTATCAGCCATTCTATGGCCAGTTCAAAATCCTTGGCTCTTGCTCCTTCTTTTATAACTCCATAAATGAATTTGCGATTTTCTTTAGCCAGTTGTGCAGGAACCGAACGCCACACCATACGAATCCTAGGGACTTCGGCAATAGGAGCGTGTTTGGAAAAATCACGGTCATAAGAATCCAGTATGTTTTGTTGCAACTGGCGGACTTCGGTATAGTCTTTATGCTCAATAAATGCATTGACTACTTCGGGCATTCCTCCTACGAAATAATACTGTTTAAGGAAGTCGGTGAATTTAGAACGGAAGGTAGAAATGAGGTTCCAATCTTGCTTTGCAAGCAAGCTGACAAAAGACTCTTGTCCGATAGCTTCTAAAAACTCGGAAAAAGAAAGTGGATATAGGTCTATAAAATCGACTTTTCCCACCGGGAAAGAGTCATTTTGATGCATAGCGATGCCCAGTAAAGAACCAGCTGCAATAACATGATACTGTGGCGCTTTCTCCAGGAAATATTTCATGGCTGTCAAGCCGCGTGGGGCTTCCTGAAGTTCGTCAAAAAGAATTAAGGTATCTGTATCTACTACTTTTCCGGTTACTAACTGGATAGCCATCAAAATACGTTCGATATCAAAATCTTTTTGAAAAACCTCTTTCATCACTTCATTGTCTTCGAAGTTGATGTAGGCAAACTGTTTGTAAGCAGTAGCCGCAAACTCTTTCATAAGCCATGTCTTTCCTACCTGACGGGCTCCGCGAATAATCAAAGGCTTTCGTGTAGACTTTTCTTTCCAATCGTACAATTGTTGCATTGCATTTCTTCTCATACTTCTTTCTTTTATTGTCAGCTACTTATAGGTACAAATGTAAGCACTAAAAAGGATAATAACAAAAAGTCGTATCCTAAAAGTGTGGTATTTAACAAAAAGTTATACCCTAAAAGTGTGGTATGTTACAGAAAGTCGTATCAGAAAAGTGTATGATGCTGCTATTTCTGTTTGTTATTGTACCAAGTTACGATACCTTACTCCGTCAATCGATGAAGAGTAATGACGATGATTTCTGCCGGAGCACCGACACGGATTGGTAACTTTGAAGTTCCTATTCCGTTTGTTATAATCAAAGGTATTTTTGCTGTATTATATGCCAGTCCGGTGATAAAACGATTGCCGTAGTGTGAGTTCAGTGCCGGGGCGACTCCGAATACACGGACTTGTCCGCCGTGTGTATGTCCTGCGAGAGCGAGGTCTGTATTGACTACTGAAACGTCTTCTATGTAATCCGGCGTATGAACCAGTAAGATGACAAAATCCTTGGGAGAGAGTGCCAAAGTGGGTGATACTCCGTTGCGCCCCAGATCGAAAGGATTGCGCACTCCGGCGATAATAATCTGCTGGCCGTCTTTACGCAGCGTGTCCACTTCGTGTTCTAACGGATGCATTCCGTAATGTTTCATTGTGTTCACAATATCGTCGTGGCAACGTTCGTAATCATTATTACCCATCACTCCATAGGTTCCCATTGGTGTCTTTACACGTGCCAGTGCGGAAAACAAAGGTTCTACATATTCGCAACCTTCCTGATAATCACCACCCATCAAAAGAACATCTGCTTTTTGGGCAATCAATAGACGGACAAGATCGTTCAATCCTTTCTCTTTCAGCAGGCTTTTGTAATGTAAATCGGAAATAAAAGCGATGCGGAAACCTTCAAAAGCTTCAGGTACATCGCGGTGGGTGAAGTCGTATTTTACTACACGATCCACTCCTGTATAAACAGATGACACATCTACGCTGGAAGAGGTTATTTGGGTTCCACGGAGCATCCGGTCGGATTTGTCCGCGTCGGTATCAGTCTCCTTTTTCTTTGTATGTTGCTTTTTGTTTTTAGAAACAGCCAGTGCTTTGAGTTTCGAGTGGTCGGGAGCGAAGAGTCCGGCAATGGCGTTAGTCGTATCCGGATAAATGGAATCAGTATGTAAGACAGGGTGCGGCAAGCTAGCCACCATATTCTTTTTCGATTTGCAGGAAACAAGCAAAAGCAATGCCAACAGGATAACAGGGTAGATTGTTTTCTTCGTCAGTGGATAAATCGTTTTCTTCATCAATGGGGTATTTATTCTTTTCATCAATAGGGTATTTATTTTCTCCATCACAGGAGCATTTATTTTCTTCATCTTCTCTTAGTTTGAAGTTTTCTGGGGTGCAAAGATACGAAAAATCATGTATCTTTGTCCGTCAAAACTCTTTATAATATATTAAAGTATGGAAGAAGTAAAGCGTAACTCGCTACAAGCATGGATATTAGCTGCACGTCCCAAAACTCTTACAGGAGCCGTTACCCCTGTTCTGATAGGTACAGCTCTCGCTGCGATGGACGGGCATTTTCACTGGTTGCCGGCACTGATCTGCTGTCTGTTCGCAAGTCTGATGCAAATAGCCGCTAATTTCATCAATGACCTTTTCGACTTCCTCAAAGGGACAGACCGGGAAGATCGCCTGGGACCCGAACGTGCTTGTGCACAGGGATGGATTTCTCCGCAAGCGATGAAAACCGGGATTATTATTACGGTTGCTCTTGCCTGTCTTATCGGTTGCACATTACTTTTCTTTGCCGGATGGGAACTGATTGTCGTAGGAGTGCTTTGTGTATTATTCGCTTTTCTTTATACCACCGGCCCTTATCCTCTTTCTTACAACGGCTGGGGAGATGTACTGGTGATTGTCTTCTTTGGATTTGTGCCTGTTGGCGGAACATATTACGTGCAAGCGCTAACATGGACGCCGGATGTCACTATCGCCTCTCTGATTTGTGGACTATTGATTGATACGCTACTGGTAGTCAATAACTACCGTGACCGGGAAGCGGATGCGCGCAGTGGAAAAAGAACAGTGATCGTTCGTTTCGGTGAGAAGTTCGGCCGCTATTTTTATTTGATGCTGGGTGTTACAGCTTCTCTTCTCTGTCTGTGTTTCCTTCGTGAAGGTCATTTTTTAGCCGCTCTTCTTCCGCAACTCTATTTGATTCCTCATTTCCTCACCTGGAAACGGATGGTGAAAATATATAGTGGTAAAAAATTAAACAGCATATTAGGCGAGACTTCGCGTAATATGCTGTTTATGGGTGTTCTTATTGCAATAGGAATGTTGGTAAGTTGAGAATCATTTCCCATACATCTTTTCGTAGTAACCCTGATAATCTCCGCTGGTAACTTCTTCCACCCAAGCTTGGTTGGCCAAGTACCATTCGATTGTCTTTACGATACCGACTTCGAATTTTGTTTCGGGATACCATCCTAAAGCATTTGTAATCTTTGTAGGATCGATGGCGTAACGTTGGTCATGTCCCAGACGGTCTTTAACGAACGTAATCAGATCTTCATTGATCCAGTCGATCGAAATATTTCCGTTTTCGTCTTTCACCTTCTTTTTGAGAACCTGGCGATATTCGGGCTTCTCTGCCATCAGACGGTGGATAGTTGAAATAGTCAGTTTTACGATTTCGAGGTTTGTTTTCTCGTTATGTCCGCCAACGTTGTACACTTCTCCGTCTTTACCTTCACGTACAACGAGATCAATCGCTTTGCAGTGATCTTCTACATAAAGCCAGTCGCGTACATTACTGCCGTCACCGTAGACGGGGAGATGTTTTCCTTCGAGGATATTCTTGATAATCAACGGAATCAATTTCTCCGGGAAATGGTACGGACCATAGTTGTTTGAGCAGCGGGTAATTGTTACCGGCATTTTATAAGTATCATGGTAAGCCATCACTACCATGTCTGCGCTAGTCTTAGAGGCACTGTACGGGCTATGAGGACAAAGCGGGGTTGTTTCTGTGAAATACCCTTCGGCTCCCAGTGAACCATACACTTCGTCGGTGGATACCTGATGATAGCGTACACCTTTTCTCCAGGTAGGGTATCCTTGTTCATCTTTTCCCATTACCCATGCGCGGCGTGCACAATCCAATAAGTTCTGTGTTCCGAGAATGTTGGTAATCAGAAACAGTTGCGGATTTTCAATGCTGCGGTCAACGTGACTTTCGGCAGCGAAATTCACCACATAATCAAAACGATACTCAGCAAAAAGACCGTCTACCACATCACGGCTGCAAATGTCTCCTTTGATAAAGACACAGCGTTCGTTGTCGATGTCTTTGGCAATCGTTCCTAAGTTACCTGCATACGTCAAAGCATCCAATATCACGACTTTGATGTCGTTATGTTTGGCCAAGATGTATTTGATGTAATTTGCCCCGATAAATCCTGCGGCACCGGTCACTAGATAAGTTTTCATATTTTATTCTATTATGTTGATTTTAGGATTGTTTTGCCAATTCGATGAGATACTTTCCGTACTCGGTCTTTTCGAGTTGCTGACCTAACAGAAGCAATTGCTCCGTCGGAATCCATCCCTGACGCCAGGCGATTTCTTCAATACAGCTGACGTAGAAACCTTGCCGGTTCTGAATAGTAGCCACGAAGTTGGATGCTTCCAGCAGACTGTCGCAGTTACCCGTATCCAGCCATGCGAATCCGCGTCCGAAGAGTTCCACTTTCAATGTGCCTTCTTCCAGATACAGGCGATTCAGGTCTGTAATCTCATATTCTCCACGTGCTGAAGGACGAAGAGCTGCTGCTTTTTCCGTCACACTGGCATCATAGAAATAGAGTCCGGGAACGGCATAATTACTTTTCGGCACTTCCGGTTTTTCTTCCAGTGAAATAACTTTCCCTTGTTCGTTAAATTCCACTACACCGTATGCGCGCGGGTCTTTTACATAGTAGCCGAAGATGCAGGCACCTTTTTCTATATTGGCAGCCCGGCGGAGCATGGCAGAAAAGCCTTGTCCGTAAAACATATTATCCCCAAGAATCAGACAGCCCGGTTCACCATTCAGGAAATCGGCTCCCAATACGAAAGCCTGTGCCAGTCCGTTAGGTTGTTCCTGTATTTTGTAGGAGAAAGACATACCCAGCTCCTCACCCGTTCCCAGCAAATCCCGGAACATAGGCAAGTCACGTGGAGTCGAAATAATCAACACTTCGCGTATTCCTGCCAACATCAGTGTCGACAATGGATAGTAAATCATCGGCTTGTCATACACAGGCATGATTTGTTTGGAAATCGCTTTGGAAAGCGGATAAAGTCGGGTGGCACTACCACCGGCCAGAATAATTCCTTTCATGTTCGTTTGAGTTATTCATTAACAGTGTGCAAAGGTCGGAAAGAATTCCGACGTGGCAAAATTTTAAAATAATTTTTCAGTCAGGCGGGGACATTTATTTTATTTGTCCGCCAGTTCGATAACTTCCAAGTCCTGAAACGCACCTTGGTTGATAACAAAACGCACCAAAGTCCGTACCTTATGGAAACCAGACATACCTGCTGCTCCCGGATTGATATGCAACATATCCAGCGTTTTATCATACTTCACCTTTAATATATGCGAATGTCCGCTGATAAAAAGCTTGGGCGGTCGCGTCATCAGGCTACCAATGATGGAAGGATCGTACTTTCCCGGATAACCGCCGATATGTTTTATCAGTACTTCCGCACCATCCACCGTGAAACGATTTATTTGAGGATACAGTTTTCTGATTTCCTGTCCGTCAATGTTTCCGTACACCGCCCGGAATGGACGGAATGCGGCTAACTTTTCCGCTACTTCCAGTGAACCGATGTCTCCGGCATGCCAGATTTCGTCGCACGGTTCGAAATATTCCAGGTATTTCTCGTCCCAGTAAGCGTGAGTATCAGATAATAATCCAATTCTTGTCATAAAATTCTTTGTTTAATCCCACAAAGATACTATATTTGGAAAAATCTTAAAGCACATGGAAAGCAAATATAATTATTTCAAGCGAGATATAAGTTGGCTCTCATTCAATTACCGCGTATTGTTGGAGGCTCTGGACGAGCGTCTACCGCTTTACGAACGTATCAACTTCATCTCTATCTACTCTTCCAACCTCGAAGAGTTTTACAAAATCCGTGTAGCCGACCATAAAGCTGTTGCTTCCGGCGCTACGGAAAGCGATGAAGAAACCGTACAGTCAGCCCGCGAACTGGTAGAGGAAATAAATAAAGAAGTCACCCGCCAGCTGGATGACCGTGTACGCATCTATGAACAAAAAATACTGCCTGCCCTGCGCAAAAATCATATCATCTTTTATCAGGACAATCATGTAGAACCGTTCCACCAACAGTTTATCAAAGACTTTTTCCGGGAGGAAATCTTTCCCTACCTGCAACCTGTGCCTGTATCCAAAGATAAAATTGTCTCCTTCCTGCGGGATAACCGTCTTTACCTGGCAATACGAGTCTATCCGAAGAAAGAAGAAAAAAACAAAGGAGAAGAAACTAAAGAAAATATAGAAAAATATACCGGAGAGTGCATAAATGAAAGAAATGACGGAGAAGGTATAAAAGTAGGTATGGAAGCAGCAAGGCCAAATGTAACAGACCTCCGACAACCCCTTTACTTTGTGATGAAACAACCCTACGCCAAAGTGCCCCGCTTCATCGAACTTCCGTCTCGCGAGAAAAATCATTATTTGATGTTTACCGAAGACATCATCAAGGCAAACCTCAACCTGATCTTCCCCGGCTACGATGTCGACTCCAGCTACTGCATCAAAATTTCCCGTGATGCTGATATACTGATTGACGACACCGCCAGCAGTGCCGACCTCGTCGCCCAACTCAAGAAGAAAGTGAAGAAACGCAAGATCGGTGACGTCTGCCGTTTCGTCTACGACCGTGCTATGCCTTCTGAATTCCTGGACTTCCTTGTGGATGCCTTCCGTATTCAGCGTGACGAACTTGTCCCCGGTGATAAGCATTTGAACCTCGAAGACCTGCGTCATCTTCCCAACCCGAACAAATCCCTTCATAGCCTCGAAAAACCGAAGCCGATGAAGCTGACCGTCCTCGATGAGAAAGAATCCATTTTCAATTACGTCGCCAAAAAGGACCTATTATTATATTACCCTTATCACTCTTTCGAGCACTTTATCCACTTCCTGTATGAAGCCGTGCACAACCCGGAAACCCGTGAAATCATGGTAACTCAATACCGCGTAGCGGAAAACTCCGCCGTCATCAACACCCTGATAGCCGCCGCCCAAAACGGCAAGAAAGTCACCGTATTTGTGGAACTGAAAGCCCGCTTTGATGAAGAAAACAACCTTGCCACCGCCGAAATGATGCAAGCCGCCGGTATCAAGATAATCTACAGCATCCCTGGTTTGAAAGTGCACGCCAAAGTAGCCCTGATCCGTCGTCGCGGATTAAACGGTGAGAAAATCCCCAGCTACGCCTACATCAGCACCGGCAACTTTAACGAAAAAACCGCCACCCTTTACGCCGATTGCGGTCTTTTCACCTGTCGCAAAGAAATAGTGGCCGACCTCTATAACCTCTTCCGTACCCTGCAAGGAAAAGAAGACCCGAAGTTCACCACCCTTTTGGTAGCCCGTTTCAACCTCATCCCCGAATTGAACCGCCTGATCGACCGCGAAATATCCCTCGCAGACGAAGGCAAGCAAGGACGCATCATCCTAAAAATGAACGCCCTCCAAGACCCTACCATGATAGACCGCCTCTACGAAGCCTCCGAACACGGTGTACAAATCGACCTTATCGTCCGTGGTATCTGTTGTCTTATCCCCGGACAGTCATACAGTCGTAACATCCGTGTCACCCGTATTGTAGACAGTTTCCTCGAACACGCCCGCATCTGGTACTTCGGCAACGACGGCACCCCCAAAGTATTCATGGGCTCTCCCGACTGGATGCGCCGTAACCTCTACCGCCGCATCGAAGCCATCACCCCCGTTCTTGCCTCCGACCTGCGTGACAGCCTGATCGAAATGCTTAATATCCAGCTTGCCGACAACCAAAAAGCCTGCTGGGTAGATGATAAGCTGCAAAACATATTCAAAAAAAGAACACCCGGCACCCCTGCCGTCCGAGCCCAATACACCTTCTACGACTGGCTAAACAAAACTAACAACTAACATCAAATCCTTTCCGCAGCAACTATGCTGCGGAAAACACATCATTACAACCATACCCCAGTCCCCCCATCGTACATACGATCACAATGACCTGCACCCCGCATGGTTTCCCGGCCTACTTTTTTCTCCGTCAAGCGAGCGCCCGTAACGTAGCGTCAAGAAGGGCAGACTGTTTGAGCGTAGCGAGTTTCTGCCCTTTAGCGAAGTGAAGGAAGCGAGTAGGAGAAAAAAGTCAGCCTTGAATTTTTCTTTGCTTCTTTCTTTTGTTTCAAGACAAAAGAAAGATGATTGTAATACAATTGTAACATGTATGACACCTCCCTGCAACGTCAAATCCCGTCCTTTGCAACTGGAAACAACATACACATATTATTTATGGAGACTATTTATTTATGCATTATCATTTTCCTCTTCGTCCTTGCCGTCTTCGATCTGATAGTCGGAGTCAGCAATGACGCAGTCAACTTCTTAAACTCCGCGGTAGGTGCCAAAGCCGCTTCGTTTAAAACCATCCTTTTCATAGCCGGCGTCGGCATATTTATTGGCGCCTCCCTATCCAATGGCATGATGGACATAGCCCGGCACGGCATCTACCAGCCCGAGCACTTCTACTTTGCCGAAATCATGTGCATCCTGTTAGCCGTCATGCTGACCGACGTAGTACTGCTGGACGTATTTAACTCCATGGGTATGCCCACCTCCACCACCGTTTCATTAGTCTTTGAACTACTCGGAGGAACCTTCGCCCTCTCACTTATCAAAGTACATAATAGCGATACCCTCGGTTTGGGCGACCTCATAAACACCGACAAAGCCCTTTCCGTCATCATGGCCATTTTCGTATCCGTCGCCATCGCCTTCTTCTTCGGAATGATCGTACAATGGCTGGCCCGTGTGATATTCACCTTCAACTATACGAAAAAGATGAAATACAGCATTGCCCTTTTCGGAGGTGTAGCCGCTACCGCCATCATCTATTTCATGCTTATCAAAGGACTGAAAGACAGCTCCTTCATGACCCCCGAAAACAAACACTGGATACAAGACAACACATTGATGTTAATCGCCGTCTTCTTCGTGTTCTTCACCGTACTGATGCAAATCCTTCACTGGATGAAAATCAACGTTTTCAAAGTCATTGTATTGATGGGCACCTTCGCCCTCGCTCTCGCTTTTGCCGGCAACGACCTTGTCAACTTCATCGGTGTTCCCCTCGCAGGCTTCTCCTCTTTTATGGACTATACCGCCAACGGAGGAGGAAATCCGAACGGCTTCCTGATGACCTCTCTGCTGGGACCCGCCAAAACCCCGTGGTATTTCCTTATCGGAGCCGGAGCCGTTATGGTCTACGCCCTCTGTACTTCTAAAAAGGCACATGCTGTAATTAAAACATCCGTCGACCTTTCCCGTCAAGATGAAGGAGAAGAAACATTCGGAAGTACCCCGATTGCCCGTACAGTAGTCCGCATCAGTATGACACTTGCCAACGGAATCTCCCGCATTATGCCAAGTGGCAGCAAAGAATGGTTTGACTCCCGCTTCCGCAAAGACGAAGCCATCATTGCCGACGGAGCAGCTTTCGACCTTGTCCGCGCTTCTGTCAACCTAGTATTAGCGGGGCTGCTCATCGCCTTGGGAACTTCCCTGAAACTTCCTCTTTCTACCACCTACGTAACCTTCATGGTAGCTATGGGTACCTCCTTGGCCGACCGTGCCTGGGGACGTGATTCTGCCGTTTATCGTATTACCGGCGTATTAAGCGTCATCGGTGGCTGGTTCATCACTGCCGGAGCTGCCTTCACCATCTGTTTCTTCGTAGCCCTCGTACTTCATTATGGAGGAAATATCTCTATCATCGCACTCATCGGTATAGCTGTATTCATCCTGATCCGTAGCCAAGTGATGTACAAAAAACGCAAAGCGAAAGAACAAGGTAGCGAAACTCTGAAGCAACTTATGCAAGCCACAGACAGCACAGAAGCCCTGCAACTGATGCGTAAGCACACCCGCGAAGAACTTTCCAAAGTGCTGGAATATGCAGAAACCAACTTCGAACTGACCGTCACTTCTTTCCTCCACGAAAATCTTCGAGGACTGCGTCGTGCTATGGGTTCCACAAAATTTGAAAAACAGCTCATCAAACAGATGAAACGTTCCGGCACCGTAGCCATGTGCCGCCTCGACAACAACACTGTACTCGAAAAAGGACTTTATTACTATCAAGGCAACGACTTTGCCAGCGAACTGGTTTACAGTATTTCTCGTCTCTGCGAGCCTTGCCTGGAACATACCGACAACAATTTCAACCCGTTGGATGCCATTCAGAAAGGTGAATTCAGCGATGTTGCAGAAGATATTACATATCTGATTCAGCAATGCCGTAAGAAAATGGAAAACAACGAGTACAACAATCTGGAAGAAGAAATCCGTCGTGCCAACGACCTCAACGGACAACTTTCGCTATTGAAACGTAAGGAACTGCAACGTATCCAAAGCCAATCAGGAAGCATCCGGGTTAGCATGGTATATCTCACGATGGTTCAGGAAGCACAGAACGTAGTCACTTACACCATCAACTTAATGAAAGTAAGCCGTAAATTCCAAATGGAGACTGAAATGCCGTAAAGGCTGGAAACGATAACGTTCTTCACTGGAAAAAACGAATGATAACTCGAAAGGAAAGGACTGTTTGATAAACCCTATTTATATAAGTGAGGGTATGTCAAACAGTCTTTTCTTTTTAGAAAGTGGTTGGATAAAAAAGCTCTGTTCTTTAGCATTTGATTTGATAAAATTGTATATTTATAGTCGGTAAGATATTTGAGACGATTTAAAATGCAATGGTATAAAAATGAAATGAATGAAATATCAATTAGAAATAACCACTTTACTGGTTCCTGTCAATGTGCATCAGTTGTTTGAGAAATGTGAATGGCCCGAACTAAACAGTTTTGACAGAGAAATGGTTGAGAACTATTTCTCTGATTTGGTAAATGGTATTCAAACCGATGAGGCTTTGAACGATTGGAAGCTGACAATTGTCCTGTATATCGGTACTTATTTGGGAGCCAATCATATCAGTATCCGGAAACATGGAATCACCGATACGGCAACTAAAGAAAAAGTGTTGACGATCGGTATACCTCTTCCTTGTAGTAAAATCGTTCGTTGGGGAGTGAAGAAGAAAGAACGGTTTACCGGTAAAATGCCGGATGAAAACTATAGGAGAAATAACAGGCTGCTTCCCGTCTACTTTGCGAAATATGATACTATGGGAACCTATATTGAAGATAACATCCGGATAGCCCTTTTGAATTTGTTTGAAGTAGGTTTTACCTTGAAAGGATATAAAGTAAAGAAACGGTGATAGTAACTGAATCGTAATCAAACTTCCTTTTCATAGGGATTAAACTTGCTTATCCCGGCAGGAAAATGTATCTTTGTTGGGAAGAAAACTATAACCGCAAGTTCTGATTATAAAACCGGAACTTTTGATTATGTAATCAGAAGTTTCAGTTATAAAACCAGAACTTGCGGTTTTAGTTTGCCCTAAGGGAAAAAGAACTTTTCTTCTAGGGGAGAACAAGTTTTCTACCTATAGCTAGGATGTTTTCTATTAGTAATCAATATTTCAAATAAACTTTAGTACTATGGCAATGTATGTAATGGAAGAAATGCCCGATATTCATGGAACGGGCGAACAAGTACTTTATCCGCGGTTTGCAATGATGGATCAGGTTTCTACCGAGGAGCTGATACGTCAGATAGCATCCAGCAGTGGTTTTAATGTCGGAGATGTGGAAGGCGTAATTACACAAATAGGTATTGAGATGGCACATCAGATGGCAGAAGGCAAGTCTGTGAAGCTGGATGGCATTGGAACATTCTCTCCTTCGTTGGCGTTATGCAAAGATAAAGAGCGTGAAAAGGCCGGAGAAGGCGAAACCCATCGTAACGCACGAAGCATTGTGGTGGGAAACGTGAACTTTCGTGTAGACAGGAAGATGATAAGGCGTATCAATGGAAGATGTCTGCTGGAAAGAGCTCCGTGGAAGTCGCAACGTTCTTCACAGAAGTATACTTCGGAGCAACGGCTTGCATTGGCTGTCAGATATTTGGAGGAACATCCTTTTTTGACAGTCTACGAATACCGGAAGCTGACAGGTCTGCTGCGCACAGCGGCTACCAATGAATTGCGCCAATGGGCGTATACGCCCGGTTCCGGTATCGGGATTGATGGCAGAGGAACACATCGGGTGTATATAAAGAAAACATAATTCATCATATTTGTATGATGATACTTTGAGATTTTGAATTAAGAGCATTGGGGGGAATTGCGGTGAGGGCGCTTTTCTTCAGGGACGTGCTTGAGTGATAACTAAAATTAATAAAAATGGGGAATTTGATTTCATTTATGAAGGAAGTAGCTGAAGGGCTTCGAAAAAGTGGGAATTATGGAACTGCTCATGTTTACAGGAGTAGCATGAATGCTATCATTGCATTTAACGGGAGCAGGAATCTGTCATTCAAGAAAGTGAATCAGGAGTTTCTTAAAAGTTTTGAAACGTATTTGCGGGAAAAGGATTGTAGTTGGAACACGGTTTCAACCTATATGCGTACATTGAGGGCGGTGTACAACCGCGCGGTTGACCGTCGTATGGCATCTTATATACCGCATCATTTCCGGTATGTTTATACAGGAACGCGTGCTGACAGAAAGCGTGCACTGGAAAAGGAGGATATGGAACGATTGATGAAAGAGCTTCCCAAACAAATTCATCAGGGAAGGGAAGAATTACAACGTACGCGCGCGTACTTTTTCTTAATGTTCATGCTTCGTGGTATGCCGTTTGTAGATCTTGCCTATCTTAAAAAGCAGGATATGGTGGGGAATGTGCTTACTTATCGTCGTAGAAAAACCGGGCGGCTTCTAACTGTGACGCTTCTGCCGGAAACTATGAAACTAATAAAAAAGTATATGAACACCGATTCTGCTTCTCCTTATCTTTTTCCCATACTGACTGGCGGAGAGAGTACCGAAGCTACCTACAGGGAATATCAGATAGCTTTGCGTAATTTTAACTATCAGCTTCTGTTGTTGAAACAAGTACTTGCATTGACTTCTGATTTAAGCTCATATACGGCTCGGCATACTTGGGCTACAATGGCATATTATTGCGAGATACATCCAGGCATTATTTCAGAGGCGATGGGACATTCATCCATTATCGTCACAGAGACTTATCTAAAACCTTTTAAGAATAAGAAAATAGATGAAGCGAATGTGACGATTCTATCTTCGCTGAAAAGGAGCTATGTTTGTGGCAAGTAGCTGATTGATAGTGCTGTTACTTTGTAGGTAACGGGAAGAAAAGACGCTGCAAATATGAGCATATTTCTTAAAACATCCAAACAAAATCGTACATTTTTTCTAATAAACTACTCAAAATAGGAATAAACACAGAAGAACACGTGGATTCTTTGTCTTAGAGCTTTGTTAACGTCTAAATTTTGCAATAGATTTCCCGCCCCTCTACTTTTTCTCATAAGCAGGGGTAAGAAGATTCGTCATATATCGTATTATTTTCTAGTATAGACTACTCTAAAAGAGCAGGCACAAGGGTTTTCCCGTTACCTACAAAGTAACGGGAAGAGGGGGAGTGAAGCGAAATAAATCATGAATTAGTACAAACAAATTTTTTATTTATTAATTGTATAACATTTAATTTACTTTTATGAGAAAATGGACGTATTTAGTCGCAACCTTGCTCATGGCAGGTACGACAGCGACATTCACGGGATGTATTGATACCGATGAACCGGAAGGCATTGCAGAACTTAGGGGAGCAAAGTCTGATTTTATCAAAGCTCAAGCTGCAGTTGAGCTTGTAGAGGCTGAATTGAGAAAAGCACAGGTTGCAGAGCAAGAGTTAGTTAATGCAGGTTTGGCACTTCAGAATAAATCTGCAGAAATTGATTTGCAGTTGCATGAACTGGATATTCAGTTGAAGCAACTCCTGATTGAAAAGGAAGAAGCTGCTACTGCACAAGCAAAAGCAGAAGCGGAAGCTGCCATTGCAAAAGCGGAAGCTGACAAAACTAAGTGGGAAAATGAAAAGGCATTGATTGTTGAGCAGTATAAGGAAAAAATGCTTCTTGCCGAAACTGCCACTGCTAAAGCACAGGAAGCTTACAAACAAGCTATGGAACAGATTGAAGCTTCCAAGTTGTTGCTGACAGATGAAGAACAAGCTCGTTTGAATGGTGTACAAGCGCAAGTTGCCTATGCAAAACAAGCAATGGACAAGGCAATGTATGGATATTCAACAACTGTTATCAAAAGAATTCTGTCATCGGAAGTTGCGAATTCCACTACTACTACAAATCCGGATGAAAGCACGGAGACTAATTCTTCTACGACTAAGTATTATGTTTATCTTATTACTGAAGATCCTACCCAGTCTGCGGATGGCTATAAAGCCGGTAGCTTGAAAAAACTTCAGGAGCAATTAGCTAACTATTCTGATATAGTAGCTGATAATAATTTAGAAGCGGTTTTGGATAATGCATTGAAAAATGCAGAATTTGCTTTAGAAATGACGCAGAAGTATGCTGATAACTTGAAAGCTATCTTGGATAATGAGTATACTACTGTTGCAGATTGGGAAGCAGAAGTCAAGAAGCTGGAAGAAGAAATTGCTGCTGCAAAAGTCAAGGAACAACAGTATAATATTGAAAAAGGCAAGTTGGAAGTTGCTAATCCTAAACTGATATCTGACTTGGATGCTACTAGCAATAAGTTGGAGACTGCTAAAAATAACCAGAACTCTAACAAGAACAAAGCTAAAACAGCTGCAGCTTATTCTAAGAAAGTGGAGGCTGAAAGTGTAAAGAAAGGATTGAATGATGCAATATCTGGTGGAACAACTGTTGCTGGTTATAATTCTAATACTGGTACTTTTGCCTATGCTAAAGGTATACAAATTACTGAAGCACAAAGTCAGATTGATGGTTGGGTTAAGCTAATTGATAAGGCTACTAAAGGTGTTGATTTGGAAAATATAGAATGGGCCAAACCACAATTGGCTACAGCTCTTGCAGCACAAAAAGAAGCTGAAGAGAACTATGCTAAAGATTATAAAGCATGGGAAGATGCAATGGCAGCTTATGATGAAAGTCTGAAAATAGAATTGGAGAAATCAGAGGTAGCCGCTAATGCTGCAATAAAGAAATATAATGGACTTAAACCGGAAGATAGAAAAAAAGAAGCTAATATTGATGCTGTAGCTACGGCTTTAGTTGCATACTATAAGGATGCATTGGCTAAAGAAGCACAAGTTACTAAGGCAACTGCGACAAAAGGAAGTGATACGAAAAAAATCTCTGCTTGGCTGATAGCAGACGCTGATAACTTTAAGAAAGTTGTTGGAGTAGATTTAGGCTTTATCACTTGGGATGCTGGTGACATCGCTACTGCAAATGAAATTAGTAAAGAAAATATTGGAAAATTAATAGATGTAGAGCAAGACTCCAGTGTAAAGACTCCATTGGAAAAGTGGAAATCTGCTTCTTCTACTGTATTTAGCGATAATTTCAATTCAGGTAATAATCCAAGAAGATTGCCAGTATCTAAGGACGAAGTAATAGCTGCGGCTGGTGGTAATCATGTAGACGCTTTGAAGAATGGTAATTATGGTTCTCTTGGTAAGATGATTTGGGCAACAGCAGAAACGGCTAGTCTACAAGCTATAATTGATCAGGTAGAAACTTACAAAGCTTTGAAAGAAGCATTTACTGCTCAAAAAGCTGTAGAACAGGCTGCTCAAGATAAAGCAAATACTGCTTTGGCGGATGCTGTAGATAAAGCTAAGAAAGCTAACGACGAAGCCCAGGCTGCTTATGATAAAGTCTTTAAAGAAGTAAATGATAATATTGCAACAGTACAAAAAGAATACGGCAATAATGAAATTATCAAAGGTAAGATTGAAACGGAAATCACTGTTTATTTGAATAATAACTTTACTAATGGTGATTTAGGTTCTTTGGAGGCTATCAAAAATTTGGTTAAGCAAGAACATATGATTGCTTTGGCAAATGTCACTGCCGCTAAGGCCGATGTTGCTAAAGCTAAGAGAAATATAGAGAAATTAGCGGCAGGTACTTATACTGATACAGATTATATTACTGAATCATTGGCAAGTATCCAGGAAAAGATCAAAGTAAAACAGGCTGAATATGATGCTGCCAAGGCAGACTATGATGCTGCAAGCGCTCAATTGAAAGCACTTCTTGCTATCTTCTTGAAATAATTCCCTAACTACGTAAAAGTAACAAGATGATAAAAAAACTATGCACATTACTTTTGCTGACCTGTATGACAGCTGCGCCTTCAATGGCGCAGCATTACAGCAGCAGTGATGATGCGTCGTTTGCCCCGAAGAAAGGACAGTGGCAGGTTTCAGTCCTGCTTGGTAGCGGAAAGTTCTTTAACGAGAACACTTCTTATCTGCTTCCCAAGTTCTCCAATGACGGAGGAGTAGTCGGACTTCCCAATGGAGGGAAGGATAACTCCGGTGATCTGAACCGCTATCTGAACATCGGGAGTCTGAATAATAATAGTCTGGTCAATATAGCCGGAATTGAAGGTAAGTATTTTGTGTCTGACAATTGGGATGTAAATTTCCAGTTCAGCATGAACGTCAGCCTCACTCCTAAGAAAGACTATGTAGAAGGAGACAACAGTGTACCTGACATGATTATCCCTGCGCAAAGTTATATCAATGCGCAGATGACCAACAACTGGTATGTATCTGTCGGTTCCAACTACTATTTCAAGACTCGCAACGAACGTATTCATCCATATCTCGGAGGCGCACTCGGCTTCCAGATGGCACGCATTGAAACGACCGAACCATACACCGGAGACACCTACAAGGATAGTGACGACTCGGAAGAACTTCCGTCACAAGTCTATGTTTCCGGAAGTAAAGCCGGTCAGATGTACGGTTTCAAAGTAGCTGCCGTAGCAGGTATTGAGTATAGCATTGCCAAAGGTTTTGTTTTCGGTTTCGAAATGCACCCTCTGGCTTACCGCTATGACTTGATACAGATTTGCCCGAAAGGATTTGATAAATATAACGCCAGTCACCACAATATCAAAATATTTGAAATGCCTGTAGTGAAACTGGGATTCAGATTCTAAGGATGAATGATTATACAAATGTATGAATGAAAAGAGAAAGCCGTTCTGCTGATAGTGCGGACGGCTTTTCTTTTTTAAAGAAGAATGAAGAGCTTAATGAACAGATATGTGAAACTTTTATCTTTTCTTCCGGGAATATGTCTGATAGTGGCTTGCACCGGGCATCAGATAAAAGGTTACGAGATTAACGGCAGTGCACCTTTGCCCGAATTCGAAGGAAAAATGGTTTATATGAAAGATGTTTCGAACGGGCAGCCGGTAGATAGTGCAGAAATAATCCACGGAAAGTTTGATTTTTCCGATACGGTGACTATTGTGTCGCCCGTAGTAAAAGTGCTTTCTATTCGTGCCAGCAAATTGGGACTGGAATACCGCCTCCCTGTTGTCATAGAAAATGGTAGTATCCAAGCCTATATTTCCGATGTGGTTTGTACAGGAGGAACAATGCTGAATGAACGAATGCAGGATTTTCTCATGGCTGTTGATGAATATTCTACAGCCTGCGAGAACAAGCAAACGGAACAGATAAAATCCGGATTTGCGGATTTATTGAAAAAATACATAGAAATCAATGATGACAATGCAGTAGGAGAATATATTCGGACTGCCTATCGTTCATCACTTTGATGCAATCAGATTGCTTTTAAGACTATAAACTAAATTTCCCACATAATGATATCCTCTCCAGATATTTCCTCCATATTTTTATAGAAGGGAATGTTGCATAAGAGAGACAGAAATGCGCCCTTGTGAAAGTCCATATTTCTGTATTGTTATGTTTTGAGGACGTTCCCGTATTTCCCATTCCCTTTTTCCCCCGGGAACGTCCTTTTCAATGACCTTTTGTTGTATATCTCATATAACTTACACTGTATGGAAGAATCTAGTGGATCTGTACTATTGGTAACTTTTCATACAAAGATAGTGTTTTTTACAAATACTTTATATCTTTGCAAAACAATGGCATATGCCGGGATTTAACCATACCACTGAAAATATGAAAACAAAAACTTTATTAGGCTTCTTTCTTCTTTCTGTTATGGCTTTTTGTGTATCAGCCTGTCAAGATGATGCAGAGATTATCTTATTTAGTGGTTCCGAACTGGTTGACGAAACAGGAACTTGTACAAACACTGTTTCTTCTACAGTCTTGTATCTTAACGGATGGGAAGCGGAGAATATCGGGATAGCCAATGGAAAAGGTGGCTACTCTGCACAAAGCTCCGATGAAACAATTGTGACAGCAACAGTCATCGACAACCGATTATGGCTTAGTTCGCATGGTAAAAAAGGGAAAGTAACGGTTACCGTTACTGATAAGGATGGTAATTATGTCACCCTGCCTGTGACTGTTTCTTATGGCGTATTGACATTTATGTGCGTCGACCAACCTGAATTTCAGGTTTCCAGACCCAGTGAAGATATGTTGTCATTGGATTCGGAAAGCGAGTTGCAGGAAAAAGTGAATGTGGCAATGGCTTCTTATTCTTTTATAAATAAAGGAGATATCTGTATTTTGCGGCCGGATGATGTATATCATTTATCTGAAGAAGGAACAGGAGGGAAATTCATTTATAAGACAGAGGATGAGCAAATTCTTGTTGAAGGAACATACCAGATAGAGTGGGCTTCATTGGGTGGAAAACAGAAAAAGGCTTTTGTCTTTACATATATAAATAAAAATAATGTAGAGCAACAACACACGTTTTTTAATTTTAGTCCGTATTTAGGAACTCAAAGTTCTACAAGAGAAAGAGGACCGATTACTACGGCATGGTTGGAGGAGGTATCCGATTCACCTTATCTGGAAGGAGTTTTGCCGGCGGATAGAACAGTTGTATATTGGGTGGATACAGTGATTTCCAGTTTGTCTGCCGAGGCTGTGTGATTGGAAGTAACTGATTAAAAAAGGAAAAGCTCTTTATAAGGGACTGAATGTTTGGGAAGCCCTTGAAGCGAAAATCATTCTTATTGAGATATTAAAGTGCACTCCAAAATTTTTAGATCTAACTTTTGGGGTGCACTTTATTCAAGGTCCTTTCGGATATTCAGGTGAATATATTTTCAGCCGCTTTCTGATTATTTACGTATATCTTATTGCAAAGCCCGGATACGTACTTCTGTGCCTGTCTCATTTTTAAATCCGTCTTTTACTTTATGGATATCTGTTTCTCCGTAATGATAAGGGTACAAAACACGTGGCTTGATGATTTTGGCTGCCCGTATCGCTTGTTCCGGTGTCATGGTATATGGTTGGTTAACCGGCAGAAAAGCGATATCAATATCTTTCACCTGGTTTAGTTCCGGAATATCCTCCGTATCTCCGGCAATATAAATACGAGTTCCTCCTAAAGTCAGAATATATCCGTTGTCACGTCCTTTAGGATGAAATTTATCCCTGCCGGGAGTCGTATTATAGGCGGGTACGGCTTCCAGTTTGATATCTTTGGCGAGTTGAAGCACATCACCGTTCTTCATCTCTTGTCCTCTATTCAGCATTTTCCGGCAATTAGGATTAGCTATAATTTTGGTCTGGTTTGTTTCGATAGCTGCTATTGCTTTGGTATCGAAATGGTCGCCATGTTCATGCGTAATCAGAATAAAATCCGCCTTCGGCTGTTGTATATAGTCGGCATAATCGGAAACAGGATCAATGAATATTTTTTGTCCTGCATAGTCCAGTAATAAGCTGGCATGTTTGAAGAAAGTGATTTTCAAGCTTTTACCATTCTTGGTGGTAAACGAATCCATTTCAAAGTTTGACATCTTTGCTGTCTGATTAATTGGTTTATCAAACGAATGGGAATAAGAAAATCCGTAAGAAAGGCATAATACGAATGCTACTAATAGATTCTTTTTCATATCTCTACAGAATTTGGTTCCCTGCAAAGATAAACATCCGGGAGGATTTATCGGTTCACATTTGAAATGATTTTCTTCGAAATTAATATTCTTTTTGTGTGAAAATAAAAAGGCACGGAAAATCTTTCATTCCCGTGCCTTCTCTTAGTATTTGATACCTTTACGGTATTGTTATGCGTTCAAAGCCTGTTCGATATCAGCAATGATATCATCCGCATTTTCGATACCTACCGATAGGCGGATCAGGTCCGGACGTACACCGGCTTCCATTAGTTGCTCATCCGTCAACTGGCGGTGAGTATGGCTTGCCGGATGGAGCACGCAACTGCGTGCATCGGCTACGTGAGTAACGATAGCGATGAATTCCAGTGAATCCATAAACTTGATAGACACATCACGTCCGCCTTTCAGACCGAAAGAGATAACTCCGCAAGAACCGTTCGGCATATATTTCTGTGCCAGGCTGTAATATTTGTTGTCCGGCAGACCACAATAGTTTACCCAAGCTACTTTCTCATTTTTAGAAAGATATTCGGCCACTTTCTGTGCGTTACGGCAGTGTTGAGGCATACGCAGGTGCAGTGTCTCAAGTCCCAGATTCAATAAGAAAGAGTTTTGCGGGCTTTGGATGCTGCCGAGGTCACGCATCAGTTGCGCGGTTGCTTTGGTGATATAGGCACCTTTGCCAAATGCTTTCGTGTAAGTCAGCCCGTGGTAAGACTCGTCCGGAGTACAAAGTCCCGGGAATTTTTCTGCGTGAGCATCCCAGTCAAAATTACCGCTATCTACGATACAGCCACCTACGCTTGTAGCGTGTCCGTCCATATATTTGGTAGTAGAATGAACTACGATGTCAGCTCCCCATTCAAACGGGCGACAGTTGATAGGAGTAGGGAAGGTGTTGTCAACAATCAAGGGGACCCCGTGACTGTGTGCGATACGTGCGAACTTTTCAATATCCAGCACTTCCAGAGAAGGATTGGAAATTGTTTCGCCAAACAAAGCCTTTGTATTCGGTTTGAAAGCTGCAGAAATTTCTTCTTCGCTGGCATCCGGATTTACGAAAGTCACATCGATGCCTAGTTTCTTCATCGTCACTCCGAACAGGTTGAACGTACCTCCATAAATAGCGGAAGAACAAACGAAGTGATCTCCTGCCTGGCAGATATTAAAAATGGCATAGAAGTTGGCAGCCTGACCGCTGGAAGTCAGCATAGCGGCTACACCACCTTCAAGAGCGGCGATTTTGGCGGCAACGGCGTCATTCGTTGGATTTTGCAGGCGGGTATAAAAGTAACCACTGTCTTCCAAATCGAACAGGCGGGCCATTTGCTCGCTGGTATCGTATTTGAAAGTTGTACTTTGATAGATGGGCAATA
>ERZ1036441.65-NODE-65-length-100348-cov-59.439732_pt1 | contig 100348 bp, 106 predicted proteins | sample MGYA00514225_ERZ1036441 | MGnify/ENA primary metagenome ERZ1036441 (study PRJEB33795, sample SAMN09464925) | human gut metagenome | host: Homo sapiens | place: USA: Stanford, California | collected 2016-08 | study: EMG produced TPA metagenomics assembly of the... | reverse complement strand
AAAAAAAAAAGTATGAAGAAATTTGTTTTTGCAAAATCTGGCAGTGAAGTGAAAATGGGAGATAGAGTTGCTATTGGAATGGAAAGTGCTTATGGGCTTATACCATTCTACACTATAATTGTCAGTGAAAAGACTATTCCTTCTCTTATTGAAGAAGGTATAATCAAGGAAGTTGAGGAGAAGGTTGAAGAGGAGGGAACCCATATTGACCCTTACTTCTATATAGAACATCTTGCAAAGAGGATTCATTGGAACAAAGACAATTTGCAGAAGTATCTTGCAAACCTTTATACAATTTATCCTGCTGCTGTTCTTTCAATTATGTTGAGAGAAATAGCCATTGTTATGGATGAAAAGTATAAGAACCATATTGAGAATAGCAAGGAGATTTATGTAATCAGCACTCTCAGTGGGGAAATAACAAAGGTCAAGGACTTGGACAGAATCAAGAACTTCAAGAATTTTGCTGCATTCAGGACATTGGATGATGCTCTTGCAGCTAAACATATCTTGAGAGACCCTATGAAACAAATGTTTAAAAGAGGTGGAAAACAGAAGAATTAGAAATGCTACTCCAGAAGAGTATGGTAATATAAAGTTTAAATCCAAGATTGAGGCAATGGTCTATAGGACCTTGCTTCAACATGGGTTTGAGCCTGAATATGAAACTCATACTTACACAATCTGGGAAGGATTTAGACCTACTGTACCTTTTTACACCCGTAATAAAGCTAAGGCTACAATACTAAACCTTAAGAAGCTAATTAATATTACTTATACCCCAGATTTCTACATGGAGTATCAAGGATTAAAGATAATAATTGAAGTCAAAGGTCAGGTCAATGATGTGTTCCCTTACAAATTCAAGATGTTTAGGAAACATATAGAAGATTTGCCAGATAGAGAAAATTATCTTATCTTTGAGGTCTTTACTAAGAAACAACTCTTAGAATTTATTCAAATTATTAAAGATGAAGCCAATAGAAAGAATGAGGAAATTGCTCAGCAGTTTACCAAAGAGTGATATAACTTTAGGTGAACAATTCATTCAGAGCAGAGATTTTGAGTCACTCAAGGACTTAGTGGATTCAGCAATCTACAAGGTTAGGAAGCACAAAGCCAGAAAAGATGAAGAAGTGCCACCTAAGCAAGAGTATCTTGATGTGGACTTGACAGAGTTAAGTAATTTAAAGGCTGAGGTAGATGTGTATTTAACCCAGCTTGAAGTTCCCAGTAATGAATGGGAAGAAGACTTAGAGGATAATTATGATTATGGAGAAGAGTATTAAAGAACTATCTTGGAATGTAACAGAGGAAGAATACAGGAAAGACCCTGCAATCAGCTACAGTACATTATCAAGATTTGAAAGGGAAGGTTGGAGAAAGATAGGTTCATTATTTGATAAGATAGAGACACCTGCATTGCAATTTGGAAGTGCAGTGGACTGTATGCTTACTGATGGTGAACAGGCTTTCAATGACAGGTTTATTGTCTGTGAGTTTCCTAACTTATCAGATAATTTAATCACTATTACAAAGGTACTGTTCTCAAAGTATGGAGATACTCACAGAAGAGTAGATACCATTGATGATGATATTATCAGTGATGTGGCTGTTGCCAATAACTACTATGCAGGGGATTCTTATAGGGCACTCAGAATTAAGAAAGTAAAAGAAAGCTGTAATGAATATTATAGTTTACTTGCACTTGCAGGAGAGAGGACTATCTTGTCTCAAAGGGATTATAATGATGTAATGTCTTGTGTAAATGAGCTTACAAGTAACTCAGTTACAAAGGATTTCTTCTTTACTGACCCTTGGGATAATAGTATTGAGAAGGTATTTCAGCTCAAATTTAAAGCTGACTGGAATGGAATACCAGTCAGATGTATGTTTGATGAATTGATTATTGACCATGTAAATAAAGTGATATATCCTATAGACTTGAAGACTACAGGGCATCCAGAGGAGGAATTTGATGGGTCATTTGCTACATGGAGATATGATATTCAAGCCAAGCTATATACATATATCCTTCAAGAGTGCATTAAGAGAGACCCTTATTTCAGTCAGTTCAAGATTCAGCATTATCAATTTGTTGTAATCAATAGAAGGACAATAGCCCCTGTCATTTGGGAATTTCATGGGAACTTTGGTATGGTGGATTTAAAGGATGAAGAAGGTAAGATTTATAGGGATTGGAGAAAGATTCTCTCAGACCTTAATTATTATCTTGGTAATCCTAATCTGAAATATAGTAAGGAAGTAATGGAAAATGATTGTATTATGCAAATAAAGAATTTAGTACCAGCATGACAGTAATTAAAAGAGATGGTAGTAAGGAAGACTTTAATGTTGAAAAGATTGCATCAGCAGTTGATAAAGCATTCAAGTCTGTGAATCAAATAACTCCTGTGGCAATACATGAAGCTATAGTAAATTTATTTAAGGATAGAGATATTATAGGTGTGGAAGAGATTCAGGATGAAATTGAGAAGTTGTTAATTCAGTACAACTGTGCTTCTGCTGTGAGAGCATATATCCTCTATAGAGAGAAACATAAGGAGGCAAGAGAAATCAATGACAGGCTGAATTACATGGAGAAATACAGTAAGTCAAATGAGAATGCAGCAGCTTCATCAGAGACAGATGCAAATGCAAATGTAACTATGAAGAATGTAGTGACTCTTGAATCTGAGGTTCCTAAAGTAAAAAACAGGGTTATTCAAAGAATGAGGATGAAGAATAAGCTGAATATATTGTTTCCAGAAGTGGCTAAAAAGTATGAGGAGGATATTAATCATCATATTATTTATATCCATGATGAAGCAAGTTCAGCAGTTCCAAAGAACTATTGTGAAGCAGTTTCATTATATCCTTTAGTGGCAAATGGTATCAAAGATATGGATGGAGTAACTCCTAAGACAGCTAATCATTTGTCAAGTTTCTGTGGACAATTTAATAACCTTGTGTTCTTATTGTCAGCTCAATGCAAAGGTGCTGTAGCTTTTGGAGAGTTCTTTAACTACTTTGATTATTTCTGTGTCAAGGACTATGGTCCTGAATATCACTTGAAGGAAGAAGTATATGCAGATTCTGAACATGTAATGGACAGAAAGACTATAGGACAGAAGATTGAAGCAGCATTTCAGACTATTGTTTATTATATCAATCAGCCTGCACAGAATAGAGGATGGCAATCTCCTTTTACTAATGTGAGTTACTATGATAAGTATTATTGGGAGGCTTTATTTAAAGACTTCTATTTCCCTGATGGAACACAACCTTCATGGGAAAGGGTATCTTATCTACAAAAGAAATTCATGCAGTGGTTCAATGAAGAAAGAACTAAAGCTATGCTGACATTCCCCGTAGAAACTATGGCATTACTCACAGATAAGGAAGGTAACTATATGGATGAAGAATATAAGAACTTTACAGCAGAAATGCACTCTAAAGGTCATTCATTCTTTGTTTATATTAGTGATAATCCTAATGGATTGGCATCATGTTGTAGATTAAGAAATGAAATTGAAGAGAATGTATTCAGTTTCACTAATGGTCTTACAGGTGTAAAGACTGGTAGCTGTAATGTTATTACTCTGAATATTAACAGGATAGTTCAAGACTTCTGTAGAGACCATTACAATGGTCCAGATAGGGAGAAATGGATAAGAGAGTTCAAAGTATATCTCACTGATATTCTTGAGAGAGTTTATAAGTATCATATAGCTTATAAAACTATCTTGTATGAGTGGGAAGAGAGGGGTATGTTCAATGCTTCTACTGCTGGTTATATTGGTATGAGAGATTTGTTCTGTACTATTGGTATCAATGGTATCAATGAAGCTGCAAGATTCTTAGGTATGAAAGTATCCTACAATGAAGATTACAAACAGTTCTGTAGATTAATCACTGGTACTATCAGTGAGCAGAATAAACTACATAACAGTAAGAAGTTTAAGTTCAATACTGAACTGGTTCCAGCAGAAGGTCTTAGTTCCAAGAACTATAACTGGGATAAAGAAGAGGGTTATTGGGTTCCTAATGATACCAAAATCTATAACAGTTACTTCTATAATGCTTGGGATGATAACACAAGTATTCTTGATAGATTTAAACTGCATGGAAAGGAGTTTACAGAGCTTCTTGATGGTGGTGTAGGTCTTCATTGTAATCTTGAAGAACATCTAAGCAAGGAACAATATCTCAAGTTAATGGACTTTGCAGCAGAGAAGGGAACTTCTTATTTCACTTATAACATTCCTAATAGTGAGTGTACTAATGAAAAGTGTCATTATATTACTAAACATGCTGTGGAGAAATGTCCTAAGTGTGGTTCTCCTATGGAGATTTGGACAAGAGTTGTAGGATTCTTGAGACCAGTAAGTAAGTATGATGAAGGCAGACAATGGGATGCAACTAAAAGAGTGTATAAATGAAATATGTAGATACTAAAATAGTAATGCAGGAAGTTCCTGATGAAATCACCTTAGCCATAAATATAAGTAATTGTCCATGTCATTGTAAGGGCTGTCATAGCTCTTACTTGGCACAGGATATAGGAGAGGACTTAAGCATTGAAAGACTAACACAGTTAGGTACTGAGGCAGAAGGAATCACTTGTATTGCTTTTATGGGAGGTGATGCAGACCCTAAGAGAATCAATAGATTAGCTAAATGGGTTAAGGAAGAACTTGATTTGAATGTAGCTTGGTATAGTGGAAGAGATACTATAAGTAATGAAATCAATCTTGAAAACTTTGATTATATTAAAGTGGGAAGATATGATGAATTCTTAGGCCCTCTTAACAGTAGAACTACCAATCAAAGACTGTACAAAGTAGTGGGTGGTAAATTATTTGATATAACAAATAGATTCTGGAATGAAGATTGAAACTAAATATAGTATAGGAGATGCTGTCTTTGTTATGCACAATAACAAGGTAGTTCCCATAAAAATCATAGGAGTACATTATTCTCTTGATATATGGAAAGGTGAACATATCTCCTATGTAGGTGATATAACACCTGTTGATAGTTTAGGCAAGTTTGAGGAAAAGTATGTGTTTAAAACCAAAGAAGATTTGTTGAAATCATTATGAAAATAAAAGTAAAAGAGATAACAAGTGGATGTTTTCCTGTGAGAACAGGAGAGGATAAATCAGATTGTTTTGACTTATGTCTGGCAGAAGATGTAACCTTGAAGAAAGGTGAGGTTTATGTTGCAAAATTAGGCATTGCAACTGAACTTCCTAAGGGAATTGTAGCTAAAGTTTATAGCAGAAGTAGTGCTCCAAGTAAGTTAGGAGTAACTATTGCTAATGGTCTTGGATTCATTGATACCATTTATAATGGTGATACTGATGAATGGAGAGCACCATTATATGCTTTTAAGGCTGTAACAATTCCTAAAGGCACAAGAGTATGTCAATTTGAGGTTAAATTATCTCAATTTGCTACTGTATGGCAAAAGATAAAATGGCTATTCTCTTCAAAACCACTTCTGGAGCCTGTGGATTTCCTTGGAAATGAAGGTAGAGGTGGTATTGGTAGCACAGGAAAGTAATCACTAAAAAAAAAACATGAAACATGGAGTTTGTATGGAAAATTGTAGCAATGATAGTGGTACTGGCTTGTGTAGCCATTATTGCAGGAGTTGTTAATCTAATAATGAACAGGAGGAAGATAGACCCTAAAGTAGGAAGAATTTCATTTAGAGAGTCTATGGATTTGGTTGAATTGCCAATTGTCACATTTACGAATAATGGTAAGAAACTGAACTTCCTGTTGGATACTGGAGCATCCTATTCTTCAATTAATGAAGCAGCTCTGGAAGGGTTATCTTATGAAGAGACTGGAGAGAGTGGCTTTGGTATGGGAATTGAGGGTAATATTAAAGAGGACAGAGGTTATGTCAGAATGAATGTTGATTATAGAAGTGCAAGCTATGAGGATGATTTCCAAGTAGTTGACTTAAGTCAGGCATTTGGTATGATTAAGCAGGAGTATGGTATTAACCTACATGGAATCTTAGGTAGCACTTTCTTCCAGAAGTATAGGTATGTGCTGAATTTTGATGAATTAGTAGCATATTCAATGGTATGAAAGACTTAATAGAGTTAAAATCAAGGTATGAAGAACATAATTATCTCAAGAAGTTAGCTAAACCTGATGGCAGTGAATCAAGGACTTATATGTTAAAGACTTCTACATATACTATGAGGAGTGGAATGACAGATAAGAAGAAAAAGTTCATAGACCCAGCAGGAGGTCCAATGATAGTTGAGGGAGAATATCTTGAAGAGGCTGGGGCAGTAGTTAAATCTATAGACCATGTAATGGGTCAAGGTTATGCTATTACCTTTGGAGTCACACCAGAGGAAGAGAAAGAGTTGATTGATGCAATAGTGAATATATGATTTATGTAGTAACTCAACAGATACTACCTGAATCTGACAAGTATGAGATAATATCTCCACAAGCTGCATTATACATGCTTAAATCTCTTAGAAAGGTTGGCTTAGATACTGAAACCAAAGGGTTTGACCCATATACAAAAGAACTCATAATGCTCCAGTTGGGGTGTTATGAGTTCCAAGTAGTCATTGATGTGACTACTGTAAGTCTGAGTTTCTTTAAGGACTATCTTGAATCTGATAGACTATTTATTGGTTGGAATATCAAGTTTGACTTGAAGTTCTTATTCCATCAAAGAGTGGTTGTAAAACAGGTTTATGATGGCTTCTTGGCAGAGAAACTTATGTATATGGGCTTTCCTGCTGGTATTCATTCTATGGCTTTGAAAGCAGCAGGGCAGAATTATCTTGGTGTTGAATTGGATAAGACTGTTCGGGGTAAAGTGATGTGGGCTGGTCTTTCTGAGGATGTTATTGAGTATGGTGCAAATGATGTGAAATATCTGGAAAGGATAATGGATGCACAAGAAAAAGAACTCCAGAAGAGAGGATTAGTTACAGCTCTTGTGTATGAGAATAAGTCTGTTCCTTGGGTTGCATATACTGAATATTGTGGTGTGTTATTAGACAGAAGCAAATGGGAAAGAAAGATGCTTCTTGATAATTTCACTGTCAAAGTATTTGAGGATGCACTCAGTAATTGGGTTATTAATTCAGCTAAGGGGGAGAATTATGCTTATCATTACTTGCAGATAGAAGGATGGGATGACCCTGATGACCTTGAAAAAGCAAGGAAAAAGATGAAGGGTGAAAGATGCCCAGAAGCAGATATTAAAGGACAGGAGAGAGGTTATTGTGAAGCATGGAAAGTTCCTATTGATGCAAGGCTAAGTACCAAATATATAAAGGAAGACCTTCAAGGAGACCTATTTCTTGGCTTTCAAGACAAGACCCAATGTTTGATTAATTGGGATAGTCCTAAACAAGTAATTCCATTATTCAAATCATTAGGTTTTGATTTGTTGGCTAAAGATAAGGATACTGGTGAATGGAAGGATAGTATTGAGGCAAAAGTAATTGAACCTCAGCAAGATAAATCTACCATTGCATATCTGTATCTACAATATAAGGCAGCCAAGAAGGTTACTTCTACTTATGGTCAGAATGTAATTAACCAGATAAATGAAAAGAGTGGTAGGTTACATACTAATTTTAATCAGTTAGGCACAGATACAGGGAGATTAAGCTCAGGAGGTAAGGATAAATCAAACAATATTGAATATCTTAACTTTCAGAACTTCCCATCTGATAGTGAGACAAGAGCTTGTTTTGTTGCAGGAAAAGGGATGAAATGGATTTCTTGTGACTATAGTGGGCAGGAGTCAAGAATCATTGCAGATGTAACCAATGACCCAGCTATGATTGATTTGTTCAATAATGGTTGTGGTGATATTCACTCTCTGGTAGCCAAGATGTCTTATCCTGAGGTAATAGGCAATTGTCCTATAGAAGAGATAAAGTATAAGTTCAAACATTGGAGAAGTGAAGCTAAGGGTGTTGAATTTGCCATTAATTATGGTGGTGATGCCAACACTATTCATGGTAATAAGGGTATTCCTCTTGTAGAAGCCAATAAGATTTATAATAACTACATGAAGGGTTTTAAAGGTATGAAAGTATATCAGGACAGGCAGAGAAAGTTTGTCATGGAACATGGATATATCATTACTGACTTTTCAAGTGGAAGAAAGGCTTATATCTATGATTATGATATATTAATGGGTATAAAAGCAAGGTTCAATCAAGAGTATTGGGCTACTTATAAACCTTATAAAGGCAAAGAGAATAAGTTGCTTCCTAAACAGGTGAAGAATGAATTATATCAAAGATTTGCCAGAGGAGACAGCTTTAATTCTATGGTAGGAGTATATCATTATACAACCAAAAAAGCAGGAAAAGATACTGTCAGAGAGGCTTATGTAAATATGGCTGATGTGTATGTGCATCCTGTAAGACACTTCTTCAAGAGGAAGTCTGCATCTGAGAAGCAAGCAATCAATTACCCTTGTCAAGGATGTGGTGCTACCATGTTTAAGACTGCATCCATCTTCTTATGGGAATATCTTGTAGAGCATGATTTGTTATTCAAGATAAAACTGTGTATTCCAGCACATGATGAATGGAATATAGAGGTTCCAGAAGATATGGCTGATGAAATGACAGAGGTATTGAAGGATTGTATGAAGAGGGCAGGAGCTTTCTTCTGTAGAAAAGTAGAACTCCCTGCTGAGGGAGAACCAGCAGATTTTTGGATTCATTGATATGGAAATTTGGCAAGTTTTTGTTTTAACAGTGGTGGTGATAGCACTAATTTGTGGTGCTACCTACCTTGCCCACTTGATAAACTGCAAAGAAAAAGAGAGAATCTATGTCTATCCTAAGACTAAAAATCAATACTATGCTAAAGGTGTAGTAAAGATGAAGGACACTGATAGTGGTGAATGGATAGATGCAGTTCTTTATATAAGCCTCAAGAATGGTAATTATTATGTCAGGGATAAGAGGCAATTCCTTGGCAAGTTTGTAACTTTAAAAGAATGGAAAAAGAATGGAGGAAATGATAAAAACAGCAGAAGAACCTAAGTTACCAGAATCAGCTAATCACTTTAAAGAGATAGTAAAAGGAATGATTTCTACTTATGTTAGAAAGAATCATGACTATGGTAATTCCTTTGAAGTATCTATGAATGAAGAGGGTCTTGCTGCTGCAAGAATAAGACTGGGTGATAAATGGCTAAGATTCAAACAGTTATCTAAAGGCGAGAAGGCTCTTGTAAAGGATGAATCTATTAGAGATACATTGCTTGATATGGCTAATTATGCTATTATGACAGTAATGTGGATGGATAATCAGAATAAAACTTGTAAAGCATGATTATAGCAGTAGATTTTGATGGAACCTGTGTCACACATGAGTTTCCATATGTAGGAAAAGAAATAGGAGCAGCAGAAGTCTTGAAAGAATTGACTGATAAAGGTCATAAGATTATACTGTTCACTATGAGAAGCCATCCTGAGGAGATAAACCAGAATAGAACTATTGGTGGGGATATTATTAGTAATGACACTCTACAAGATGCAATAGACTGGTTTAAGAAACATGATATTCCTTTGTTTGGTGTAAATGAAAACCCAACTCAAAAGGATTGGTCCTCTTCACCTAAACCTTATGCTCACATCTATATTGATGATGCAGCTTTAGGAGTTCCCTTGAAGAAGGATTCTCTTTCAGAGAAACCTTATGTAGATTGGGATATAGTTAAGTATCATCTTCATGCAAAGAATATATTATGACATTGAATGAAAAGATAGGTGTCATTCTAAGGCAACACAAAGAAGGAGAGGAATTCTTCAATGCTCTTGACTTTATGATTAAGGGGGATAGAAGCATACTTGAAGATTTCCTCTGCTTCTTTATGAATGATGCTGGAAGAACCTTAGAATTATCTAATGTAGGGTTAATTGTTAGTGGAGGCTTTGGTAATGCCATTATGACAATGTATGGTGATAGATTGACCAGAACTTTTAAAGAAGTGATTGTCACTAATGGTGGTATCAGACTTGGTGATGAAGCAGCTATATTCAAAGATAAGTTGTTGTGCAAGAACTGGATATTCATTGATGATTCCTATTATTTAGGAAGAACAAAAGCTGGTATCTCAGTTGCTTTGAGGACTATTAGACCTGATGCTTCAATTTGTGAGACTTATGTTATCTATGATGGAAGTATGGGTAGAGCAGATAAAGTAAAAAGTATGTATAGATATAATAAATAGTATGGCAGGACAACAAGGAATTTATTGTGGACCTAATGATATTATCCCTAACAGAGATAGGGTAAATGTAGGTTGTGCTCCTGATGGGGCTTTACAACTCTGGGTTATGGAGTATGAAGTTACTGGTGTAGGTAAAGGATGTGCCATGTGTAAAGCCACTAATCCCCAAGAAGCAGAAATGCTCTTGAAGAGTAATGGTATATACAATGGTAGTTCATATCTGTATAAAGTAACAAGAATTGAACAGGTTATTGTACCACCTTGTAATGGTCTTATGGCTGAACAGGTGGTAACTTATAAAGATGTAGTGTCATGAATAAGAAACTTAGGTTATTAGTAACAACTAAATGTCCTAACAAATGTCCCATGTGTTGTAATAACTCATGGGATTTTTCATCTTTACCAGTAGTGGATAGATGGGACTATGAAGAGATAATGATAACTGGAGGAGAACCTTTGATTCATACTAATAAAGTAGCTGAATTAATAAGGTCTATTCGAGTTATTAGTGAAGTTTATACAGATATTCCAAAGGTATATGTGTACACTTCAATAGCTGCTTGGGATAGAGTAAGAACTGTATTAGCTTATGCAGATGGTATAGTTTTGACTCCACATAGCCAGATTGATATTGATAGGTTTGTGGAACTGAACAATATGATGCAAGAGCTTAAAGGAACTGAGCTTGATTTTGCTAAAGGTAAATCACTTAGACTTAATCTCTTTGCTGATATGAAACTTCTCCTTCCTGAGCACATTGATTTGTCACTGTGGAATATCAAGGAAATGGAGTGGGTAAAGGATTGTCCAGTACCACAGAGTGAAGATTTTAGAAGGATTAAGGAACTTTGGTGATGAAGCAATTTACACATAGAGAGTTTGTTAGGGTGGTAGTAGCCAATGGTTTCTATTATGATAGACATAATGGAGACCATGCTATCTACCTTAATGAAAGAGGCAGACATATTAGCATCCCATTAAAACTTGAAAGTGTTATTGCAAGAAGATTAATCAAAGAGAATAATTTAGAGATAGATATTAAGAAACTTAAAAAGGAGAAGAAAATGAGTAATGCACCATTAGGAGCTGATGAAGACCCCAGAGCACCTTGGAACCAGCCTCTTGATGTAAAGCATCGAAGGTTTGTGAGTGTTACTTTATCATATTATGATGAAGTGGAATTACCTCCTGATGCAGAGGAGGAACAGATTAAAGAAGCTCTTGAAGAGAAGGTGAGGAAACAGGACTTTCCTAAGAAAGTTGATTTTGATGAAATTGTAATATTGGAGGAATAATATGAAAGTAATAGGAACTAATTCTAAAGATGATACTTGTTTAGTAAAAGTTGGCATGAGAGAACTTGCAAGTATAATGGGTTTTTATAGTGAGCATGATGCTGAATTTAAGAAACAATTAAATTCTGCATTGTTGGGAAACTCTATAAATGTATCAAAAGTTTATGCTAACTATTATAGGGTTAAGAATATAATTGAAGGCACTCCTTACTGTACAGCCTTAGTTAAGTTGAATGAAATGATAGATGCTATAAAACCCATTAATGATTTAATTAAAGAAGTAAAAGATACATATGAAGCTGATTAAACCATCATTTGAGATTTGGGAACAGGGAGCTGGTCTTGAAGGTGTATATAAACAGATAGAGAGAGCAGGTAGAGTATGTTATAAATCAGAAGATAAGATAACAGAGACTTCTGCTAAGGAGTTTGTGAAGAGAATGATAAAATCTGGTCATGGTGCTATGTTAGAGCATGGCACTGTGTACCTGAACTATAGCTCTTATGAGTATTTTGATAAGGAGAATGGATTTCCTCTTAACAAATATGAAGAGAATCCATACTCCAAGTGTATGATAGTTAAATACCCTCTTCTCTCTAAAATAGAGGGGTGGGTTACTACTAACCTAAGAGTATTGGTAGAGAATGGCTGGTTAGATGATTTACAGTATATCTGTGAACCTACAGAATATCATGCCAAGAGACATACTATTAAGTTTATTTGTGATAGAGGAGTTTCCCATGAATTTGTAAGACACAGAGTGTTCAGTTTTGCTCAAGAGTCTACCAGATACTGTAATTATAGTAAAGATAAGTTTGGTAATGAACTTACTTTTATTATTCCTAATTGGTTAAGTATTCCTGAAGGAGGATATGAACTTTTTGAAGAAGATGATACAGTAGAAGGTTTATCTTGTTATTCTTTATCCAATGAAGAATGGGCTACTAAAGATTTAGGTGTTAAAGCATTCCTAAGAGGTTGTGATGATGCAGAACTAACTTACTTTGAATTACTTAAACAAGGGTGGAAGCCACAGGAAGCAAGAGCTGTATTACCTAATAGCTTGAAAACAGAACTGGTAGTAACTGGTTTTGCAAGTGATTGGGAACACTTCTTTAAGTTGAGGGATGCAGGTAGTGCTCATCCTCAAGCAAGAGAACTGGCACACCCATTACACATGGAATTTTTGAGAAGAAAGTATTTGGTAAGTCTTTATGATGAAGCCAATCCTGATTAATAACTAAAAAAAAAAAAACAATGGCATTTGGAAGTAAGAAACAAGCAGTTATTCCGAAGCCTTCATTTAAAGAAAGGCTGACTGGGGTGAAATCAATGTTTAAGAAAGCTCATGAAGATGCTTCAAAGTTGAGTGCAGAAATGCAGGCTGACATTGACAGTAAGAAACAAAAGGTAAAACTTCTTGAGGATGAAATAAGTTTCATTTCTGAAACTCAGAAAGAGGCTCAAGAGTTTATGTCAAATCTTGAAAAGTTCATTTAATGAGAACAAACTTAATTAAAACAAAAGAGCTGCCTAAAGTAGCAGAGAGTCCTGCTACTGATGGTATGCTTGACATGGTTATTGCATTTGACACAACTGGCTCTATGTCAGCTTATATTAATGCAGTAAAGAACCATGTAAAAGAGTTAGTACCAAAGTTATTTGGTTCCAATCCTGATTTAAGGATTGGTATTGTAGCTTTTGGTGACTATTGTGACATGAAGAGTAAAGGTGATTTTGGTAAGGCTTACCAAGTATTAGACCTGACTAATGATGAAAACAAGATTATTGAATTTATCAACAATGCCCAAAACACAAGTGGAGGTGATGGTGATGAATTTTATGAATTAGTCATTAAGAAAATCACTGAGGAAACTTCATGGAGAGAAGGTTCAACTAAAGCTGTACTGCTTATTGCTGATGCACAGCCTCATAGTGTAGGTTACAGCTATAAGAGTATTGTGAATAAAGCTCAGATTGATTGGAGGGAAGAAGCTAAGAAGGCTGCTGAGAAAGGTATCAAATTTGATACTATGACCATTGAACCTATGTATGTTAAATGGTATCAGGAACTTTCTGCCATTACCAATGGTATTAGTGTTCCTTTCAAGAATAGTAGTAAAACTTCTCAGGTAGTTGAAGCTGCTGCATTAAGTAGAGGTGGAACAAGGACTAAGGCTCTATATGAAGCTACTATGGATTCATTTGCAGCTATGGGAGATACAGAAATGACAGCAGTATATAATGCTTATTCAAAAGAAGTAACAGATTAAAATCAAGAACAATGAAAATCAATATTAAAGAGATAGCAGTAGGTGATGTATTTTCAGAAGAATCACATTACATTGTTGAAGAGATTGGTAAAGATACAATCAAATTCAAACATACAGAGAGTGGAAAATCAGTTACATTAGGTTATGGTTATGTTCAAGACCTGCTTAATACTTCTGACCAGTATGACAAAGAAGTAAAAGTGACTAAGGAAGATAAGAAAGATGGTACTCCAGGTATAAGGACAATCTTTGAGGGTATCAAATCTTCTGAGGTATTCACTGTTGTGTTTCAAAAGCAGGATAAGAATAAGACCAAGAAGCAATATGAAGCTGAAAGGGAAGCTCAAAGAGAAGAAGCTGTAGCTATTATTGACAAGGCTAAGAAGCAGAAGAAGTCAATGGCTGAGGCTTATAAACTTGCATTGGAACATATTCAGAATAACCCTATTAAGGACTTCATTGAAGGAGAAGATAGGATACTGAGAGGCTACAAGATGCAGTTTGTTTCCAGAGATGGTAAGTATAAATGTATGGATATGGATGTTGTAAGAGGTCCAAAGGAAACTGGTGAAAGACTGGTTAATATCAATACAATTAAGCAACTTATCTTCAATGGAGTTAAGTATGTAGTTGAGTAACAGTTAGGGGAGCTAAGTCTCCCCTTTCTTATTTTTAAAGAGTTTGGTTTACCTCTCAAAAAGAAAACCCTTAATAACTTGCATATTAAGAAAACAACCTTTATATTTGCACATAAATTTAATTATAAATCTATAACAAGATGAGTAAAAGATGTATCACAACTAATTCTACTATTGAAGAATTGGCTGCTAAATTACAGGGTGAAACTATAGAATCAGTCAAGGGACTTGTTGAGCTATGGCAAGACAAGAATGATAAGGACTGGGACACTTATCCTACTGCTTCTGAATTAAATAACTTTAGAGCAGAACTGAGAAAAGGTAAGGATGAAATGGTAGAAGCCTTAGATAAGGCACTCTCACCTTCATTTGAAGCACCAAGGATTTCAAGTGTAGAAGAACAAGCTAAAGTAGATTTGGACTTTGACCCAAGAACAAGAAGAGACAGGGTTAGTCTGATTGCAAGATTCTTTAGCAATGAAATAGATACAGCACTGCAAGAACACAATGATACTCTTAATAAGAGAATTGCTGATGCTGAGAAAGAAGGTGATGTACTTGCTGTCAATGAACTGAAAGAAGAGCTTAACTCTCTTGATAGGTTCAAGATAATCAAGTTATATACACCTGCTGGCTTATTTAGTAGAGTAAGGGATTATTTCAATAACTATATACTTGACTCTGAGGAGAATAGGATACAATCAGAACTAAATACAATCAATAGTATGAAGGGTTCTGAGAGATATAGTGATGAACAGAAGTATGAAGCTGCAAAGAAGAAGGCATTATATAAAACTAATGCTTATCAGAAGGTGGTAGATAACTTCAAACCTTTGGCTGAGGAAGCAAGTACTATACTAATAGCCACTGAGGGGATTAGGATTGACCCTAATTATATTGCCCCTAAAGATGCCAACCTTAATAATGATACTCCTGAGGGAGATAGTGCAGTAGATACACAGGCTGATGATTTTGTGAAAGATGAGGCTTTCAAGGATGGATGGATGACTAATTATAGAGAAGTAAGCTCTCATGAGTCTCTAAGTCAAGAAGTTAGAAAGGTAATCAGAGAGATTCCCCAACTTGACTACAGAGGAAAGTATGATAAGGATGATTTAGGAAATCTGAGATTTCTTGATGCAGACTATGTTCATGCAACCCTTATAGATAAGCTCAGAGATATGATTACATCCGATGATATGTTACCACTTCTGGAGACTCTGGGTAATACCAAGCCTTGGACTAAGCAAATAGTTAAGAAACTACAGGCTGAGCCTAAACTATTCAGTCAGTTCTATCAGGATTTCAGAAAAGACTTCATGCCTTACTGGATTCAGAAGAAGAAACTACAGGCTGATGGTACTTTCAAGATGGAAACTATTGCCATTAATAAGCCTGAGGGTGTCTATTATCTGCTTGATGAATGGAGAGATAACTATGAAAATGGTAATCTGCTTGATGATGATAGTATCTATGATAAGAATGGAGACTTGAATCTTGAGAATGCAGAGAATGGTCTTAAATGGACTGAGGCTCTAAATAACAGATTTACCAATCTTAGTACAGAACAGAGGTTGGAACTTCTACAAGATGAAAAGATATGGAAGACATTGAATAAGCTCCTTAATATGATTGGTATCAATCCTAATCAAGGAGTATTATTGGATGCTCTTACTAACATAAAGAAATATGAAGGTGGTACTGCAACAGACCCAATTATGTTGCTTCTTCCTCAATTAAACATTATATTCAGTGGTGTAAAGAAAGGTGAGGTTAAGTCTGAGACTCTTGAAGATGGAACTGAAAAGAGAGAGGATTTGATTAATACCTTTGGTTCTGCTTACAACAGTATAGCTATGATGCTTGCAGAAGTAACAGAGGATGCTATTGAAAGTAGTGTGAGGGAAAATGATAAGTCATACTATAGCCATGTTACTCCTAACTATCTTGGCAAGTTGATTAAACAGCTTAAGAATGTTATGGGTAATGAAGCAAGGTTCAAAGAGTTTATTGAAAATGAATTTGGACAATATGAATGGTTCTATAAGGATGGCAGATGGAGAAATGATTGGATTGAGCAACTGGTGAATAACCCTGAAATGAGAAGAGGATTGAGCCATAAGGTTCTTCTTAACTCAGATAAGGTTGCATATCAGAACTGGGATGATTTGGATTACACCTTAGTATTACTGACAGAATACTTTGGAGACCCTGACAACAGTAAATCTGATATTCAGTGGGCTAATTATCATGTGCCCATTCTCTCAGATAGTCCTTCTGCTGAGTTCATTAGATTCAGAAAGTATGACAATCATAGCATCATTGGAGAAGATGGTGAGTATATGAAGTATGATGATATTATCCTTGATAGATTTGTTGATTTGATTAATCAAGAGGTAGATAGAATAGCTCTTGTAAATCAAAGGGATGAAGAATATCAGAAGGGTAATCCCAACATTGCTCCTATTGCAAACTATGATATAGTAAGGGATAAAGAAGGCAATATCAAAAGTATTGGTGGTGCTGAATTTAAGTTCCTTACAGCTCTGAATGATGTAAGATATGACAATGGTGAGACTTTCCTTGACAGGTTCCAGAGAATTCAAATTGAAGGAACTGGTGCTGAATTAAGAGAGTTCATCAGAGAGTCAGTAAGAGAGGCTCTTGACAATGAATTTGAAGAGACTTATAGAGAATGGGCTAAGGCTGGATTACTTGAAGAACTTCCCAATGGTAAGTACAAATATCTTGGAGTAATTGGTGTAAATACTGGTCAAAGTTCCTACAATAGGAATACAGCAACTTCTTTGAACAATGCTAAGAAGGCTCTTGAAGGAATGTGGACTACAGAAATGGATATTCTTTTAAGGGATTACAACAATAATAATCCAGTAGATGATAGAAGAGCAACTACTCTCTTTGAAAGTATTAAGGACTTGTTGAGGGAAAAGATGGTGAGAGGTGAAATTACTGCTAAGGAAATGGATAGTATCAACAGAAACTTGGTTATTAGAAATAATGCCAAAGCTAAGTTGAGAGAGTATTTCTGGAATAGTAAATTTGCTACATCACAAATCATTGAACTTACTACAACTGACCTTGCTTTCTATAAGAACATAGAGGACTTTCAGAAGAGATATAAGGAAGTTCATGCTCCTGCTCTCAGACTTAATACCAACTCTAAGTATGGTAGAAAAGAAGAGAGGACTATCTATCTAAAGGATGATGAGATTGTATCTTCTGCACTTGATGATATTGCAACTGTACTTGATGAAAGAGTCAAGAAAGGTGAGATGTCAAAGAGAGACAGGGATTTAATCTTGAATAAATTCAGAGAGGTAAATGTGGCAGATGCTCAGGCTTATAGGTCACTAAGTTCTTACAGAGCTATACTTGATATGTCTGGTCAGTGGACAGATGATATGCAGAGAGCCTTTGATAACTTCCAAAGTGGTAAGTGGGATATGGCTGATTTCAATATTATCTGGCAGACTAAGAAACCTTATGTGTACACTCAGGTGAATAATATGAGTGGAGTACAGGGTCATACAGGTATTAAGACACCAGTTCAGCATAAGAACTCAGAGTTCCTTCTTATGGCTATGCACCATTTAGTTGCAGGTCCACTTGGTAAATCAGGTAAACTTGTAGCTATCAATGAATTCATGGAAGAGAATGGTATTGATGTAGTTCAATTTGAATCAACTACCAAGGTTGGAAAACAAGGTGTGATTAATTTGAATAATGTCAATACTAAGGAAGATGTCAAAGCTGTTCTTAAGAATGCCACTACTCAGGATGGAGTTGAGAACCCTAATGTGGTTCACAAAGTAAGTTATGAAGACTATGGTATTCAGACTGCAACTCCAGAACATGCTATTGATGCAGTTCAATTAGTTGGTACTCAGATTAGAAAGTTGATTACAGCAGATATTAGCCCAGATACTATAATTGATGTAAATGGCAAGAAAATGACTAAACAGGAATGGTTAGACTTATATAATGCCATTAACACTGAGAATATTATTCAGGCTTTTGCTGATGTAAATGAAATCTTCAAGGATGCCAAACAGGTTGAGAAGATTCTTCTTGAAGAATTGAGAGGTAATCAAAGATATGGAATTGATATGATTAGAGCTTGTACCCTTAATGAAAAGGGACAATTCAACATTCCATTATTTGACCCTGTTCAATCTCAAAGAGTCCAGACTTTACTCAATAGTATTATCAAGAGTAGGATTACAAAGCAGAAGATTAGAGGAGGAGCACTTATTCAAGTCTCTGACTATGGTCTTACTGATGAATTAAAGATTGTTTTTGAAGGTGAAGGAGAAAACAAGAGAATTAAATATCTCGAGGTTTATATGCCAGCTTATAGTAGGAAGTTCTATGAACCTCTTATGAAGGCAGGTACTCATGAACTGGATGTAAATAAGTTGCCAGACAGCTTGAGAAAGTTGATTGGTTATAGAGTTCCAACTGAGGACAAATACTCAATGGCTCCTCTTTATATTAAAGGCTTCTTGCCTCAACAAAATGGTTCTGCAATCATGTTACCAGCAGAAATCACTACTCTTAGTGGTTCTGACTTTGATGTGGATAAATTGTATATCATGTTGCCTGAGTTCAAGATAACTCCTAAATATAACAGAAGACAGTTTGTTGATGATTTGGTTGCTCAATTGACACAAGGAAAAGCTGTATCTCCAGAAGTGTTGAAAGAATATAGGCAGAGTGTAAACAGGGCTATAGATGAAGGTAGGAAAGCTCCTAAGGACAGTCAGGAATACAATCTCTGGAAGACATATAAAGCTAACAGAGAGAAGTATAGAGTAGCTCAGGAAGATAAGATTGAGAAGATTGAATATGATTTCAGCAAGTCTCCACAAGAGAATAGTCTTGAAGCCAGAAACAATCTATTGATTGATATGATGTGGGGTGTTCTCACTAATGCTGATACTGCTTCAAAGATACTTAACCCAGGTGGTTTTGATTATCAGAAGAAGTCTGCAAGAATGATTAATATCCTTCAATCAAGTAGAGAATCTGAACTGAGAAAGGAACTGAATATCCCTGAGAATCAAAGTACTCTTAGCAAGTTAAGTAGTATGGATTTGGAAGAACTTGATAAGTTGGCAAAGAAGTTCAAGAAGAAACTTGACCCTCTTAACCCAAGAACTCAGGTTCAACTTCATCAGCAGAATATGACTGGTGCAGCATTGATTGGTATTTATGCCAACCATAATGCAAACCATGCTTTGATGCAACATACTGAATTAGGTCTTGATACTGAGAATGGTTCTTTCTTACTTAATGGTAAGAGACTTACTTCTCTTCATGGTCTGATGAATGACAATAAGGAGTATATCTCAAGGAATAATGCAGGTTTCCTTGCTGCATCTGTGGATAATGTGAAAGACCCTGTGCTTGCTTCATTGAATCAGAATACCTTTACTGCTGATGCCTCAATGCTTTTAAGCAGGCTTGGTTACAATCCTATTGAGATTGGTTTGATTATGTCACAACCAATTGTAATGGATATTACCAATACCTATTTCAGAGAAAGTAGAGAGGGTAAAGGAAAGGACACAATCATTGATGAAGTCATTGAGAACTACAAGAAGAGGGCTGCAATGATGGAAGATGTAACCTATGACAATTATAAATCTAACAAGTTCATGGCAGATGAATTGGCAGACAATATCATTCTCCAGAAGGAAGTAGAGGAATTAGGTGATAGGAATCAGACATCTGACTACAGAAAGGTTGAGTTCTATAAGAAGCAAGTGGCTGCTGGATTCTTATTTAAGAGAATAATGAACACAGCAGATGCCTTAGGACAGTTGGTTCAAGCTACAAGAGCAGATACTCAAGGTGGTGCAGCAGGTCCTACTATTGCAGATACACAGATTAAGATACAGAAAGTTGATAACTTCCTGACTAATGTAGTGTTAAATGAAAACTCTCCTTTAACTGGTGCAGATGTTATCATGCCTTTCAGTATGAAAGGTATGGATATTGACCAGATAAGAGAGAGGTTATTAAGCTCCCCATTACCTTATTTACAGGCATTCTTTAGTCTTGGTATTGACCAGACACAAGAAATGTTCAGTAGATATTTCCCTCAATTCACTTCTTCATTCAGGGAAGTAATTGATGGTAAAGAGGGATTGAGAGGCTTAAGACAGTACACTAAGACAGGTAAGTTAAATGCAAAGACACTCAATAATATCTACAATGATTTGTTAGCTTATATTATGTCAAAGACATCATTCTTTGGGCAAGAAGCTAACCTCAGAGCAGATGATAAGGTTACAACAGCCAGTGATAAGAGAAGGGATTTTATCAATAATTTCCCTGATTACTTCAACAGAACATTGAGTGAACATCCTGAAATAGCTGAACTTGAGTTTGTTAAGAGATTAAGAGTAATAAGGGCTAACCAGAATAATCCTGTAGATACAGTAGTATTTAAGAATGTTGGTCAGTTAAGTCCTACTCTTAGAGAAAGATATATGAGAGACTGGCAATCATTGTTATATATGGGTCCAGAAGCTCAGTCTTTAGCTCTTAATTTATTCAGATACAGTTATTACAGAAATGGGTTTGCATTTGGACCTTCTACTTTCATTCATTTGGCACCAACTGCTATCAGACAATCTATTCCAGAGTATATTGATACACTAAGAGGATTGTTGGAAAGTGAAGATGATTACAGTCAATTCATTGACCAGTATATCTACAATCACTTGGATAACAGACAGTTGGTTCCTGAGATTCCTACAGAGGCTTCCACTTCTTTCATTAATGAAGAAGGTGATGCTTTACCAATGGTTAAAATAACTATTGATACTGAATCAAATAGTGGTGATAAGAAGATAATAAGGAAGAGAGAGGGAATAGGAGAGGAAACAACCTATGAATTCTTTGATTACATAGCAAGAAGATACAAGGGAGGTACAATATATTACAGGCTTACACAGGCTGATAATGTACAACCTAATGTAGCTGTGTATGAAAGAATAGACCCACTTGGATTCAAGAACAGTTTCATTGAGTATGAATATGGCAAAGATGTTACTGAAATGAAGTCAGTAATTGATAAGAATGATAGAGACTATACTCCTTATTCAAGGGAGGATATTTCAGCCTTTAATGAAGATTCTAATATTGATTATGACAACATGCCAGAATATCTTGACTATGATTTCTCAAGTCTGGCTCAGGATATTGCAAGTGAGGCTTTCAGTCAGGTGTATGGTGCTCCCCTTGAAGTGAATGAAGGTAAAGCAGATGATATTAATTCTATCAGTCCTAATACTGAGTATGAGGATGCAAACAATGATAAAATCTGTGGTGCAAATACATTATATGAATTATAGATATGGCTAAGAAATGTGCAATAATTCCTCAAGTGAGGAACAGTAAAAATGAGGTAGTAAGCAGCAGGTTATTCAAAGACCTGCTGGCTTATGCCCCTAATAGACAGGAGGCAACAAGAATATACCTCATTACAAAAAGTAGTGACTTTATTACTAATTGGAATCCAAAACTACAAATGGATGAAAATGGTGAACCTACTCTTAGTAGTCTCTTGAAGAAAACTAATCTAAAGAATGTTATTGGTGAACAGAAGATTCTAAGAAATCTTAATGAAGAGATTGGTCATTATCATAAGACAGGCAGAACTAAACTTTATCTGAACAATGATGTGAACTATAGAATGTTAGTCCAAAAGGCTATTCAATTCAATACTCAATCAGAGTTTAGAGAAGACTATGTAGCCAGTGTTGAGAAGGTATGGGATAATGAAAGTAATAGGGTTTACATCAGTCCTTTTGTCAGAGTAAGAAACAAGATGAATAGCATCGAAGCTAATAATATGCAGTATAATGAAAACTTAAACAATAGATTAAGGGAGATATTAGCTGCCAATGGTATTGGAATAGGTGCTCTTACAGACTTGGAACAGAGAAGAGGAGTAGCTGGTGTAACTGACTTTAGTCAAGCCAAAGATGCTGCAACAGGTATAATTGAATTAATTAGACTTGCTGATGGTATTAAAGGTGAAAGAGCATTACCTGAGGAATTTGCTCACTTTGCTATTGAGGCAATGGGTGATAATCCTCTTATTAATAGATTGGTTAATCACTTGGCTAATAATAGCTTGGTAGGTGAAATATTGGGTGATGATTATGCTACTTATGATACCTTATATAAGGGTGATGAATCAAAGTTAGCCAGAGAAGCTGCTGGTAAGTTACTTGCCAAGCACCTATTACAGTCTGAACCTGTTCCTTCTTCATCTTATAAATCCCTTCTGGAGAGGTTTATCAATGCTGTAAAAAATTTCTTTAGAGGATTAGGGGCTTCACAGTTACAAAAAGCAATACTTGAAGCAGAAAGCAGCTTTAGTAAGCTGGCTGGTGATATTCTCACTGGACAGATGGATGAAGCTATCAATGTTGAGAATATAGCCACTTCTGAGGCTTTCTATTCTACTGCTGAGAGAGTAGATAGAGATAAGGTTCTGTTACAGAAGATTATAGACAATGAGTTAAAGAGACTTAAGATTTATGAAAAGAGAAATCCTAACAGTCAATTTAGTGCCAATCAAAGGCTGTTAATAGACAGGTTAGAGCTTGAATTAGCTGATAATAGTGAGATTGAAGGTATCTATATGTTCCTTGATAATGCCCTTGAAGAACTAAGGAAAGTAAGTAGTAGGCTTGAGGTATTAAGAAATACTCCTGCAACCAATCTTAATGAAAGGGCTGGAGTACTCAGAGACATCAGAAACTATATGTATAGCTATAAAAGGATAGCTGATTCTGTAAGAGAGGCTCTCAGAGAGGAAGAGAAATCCACAGACAATAGATATGGTCAAAGGGTAAGAGTTGCATTAGATAATGTCACTACAATGCTTAATGACCTTGCAGTGGACTACAATACAATCTCTATGCCTTTATTTGTTGATTTCATCAAACCCTTTGTAGGAGATAACCTTGTGGTTCCCTTTGGAAAGTACAAAGGAAAGACCCTTAATGCAGAAGAGTTGGTTAAAGTAGCTGATGAAGACATTTCTTTCTTTGACAGATGGCTGGATAGTATGGCAGACAGCTCTGATTATATGTTGAAAATTATGGACCAAGCTGTTAAAAAGAGCAAGGAACAAGCCAGATTGAAAACTATTGATATTCAGAAAGAACTACAAGCTGCCACTATTAAACTTGAACAGGCTGGTGTGAAAGACACTGAATGGATGTTTGAGAGAGATAGTAAAGGTAATCTGAGTGGTAACTACATAAGTGAGATTAATCATGCTCTATTCAGAGAAAGAATGAGGACTATGTTCCAAAGTCTCAATGAAAAGTATGGCAGAAATCCTGTGGGAGAAAATGCTGATAAGTACAATGAAGAGAGACAGAACTGGTTTAATGCCAATATGGAGACTGTAGATGGTGTCAGACAACCTAAGAAATCCATTTATGAAAGTATGGAGTTCAGAAGGCTTAATAAAGCCCAGAGAGAATATTATACTACTGTAATGGATATTAAGGCTAAACTTGATGCTCTACTTCCTGATAAGTACACAAAGCTGAATAGTGCTGTGAAGATTAGGAAAGATTTGGTTGAGAGGGTTAAAAGCTCTGAGAGTGTAAAATCAGGTGCTCAACAAGTTTGGGAAAGTATCAAAGATAATTTCATTAGGAGAACTGATGATACAGACTTTGGAGACAAGGCAACTGTAAAAGACTTTGAAGATAGAGAGGTACAAATGTTACCTATCTACTTTACTAAGCTCAAGAAGGGAGAAAGTGCTAATGACTTATCTACTGATATAGTAGGTACTCTTACAGCTTATGCAGCTATGGCAAATGACTTTGATGAAATGAATAAAGTCATTGATGTTCTTGAGGTAGGTAGAGATATGTTGAGAGAAAGACAGGTTACTCAAACTTCTGGTGGTAAACCAATGGTTGAGAAATTTAAGGCAGTAGGTAGAAAGGTTGAGAGTAAATTAACCAAGACAGGAGATAAGTCAAGGTTTATGGAAAGACTAAATGACTTCTTTGAAATGCAGGTATATGGTAGATATATGGCAGATGAAGGTACATTTGGTAAGACTAATATTGATAAGGGTAAGGTTGCTAACTTTATTAATAGAATGACCTCAATGAATAATCTTGCTTTAAATGTGTTATCTGGTGTTTCCAATGTGGCTACTGGTAAGGTGATGATGAGAATTGAATCTATGTCTGGAGAGTTCTTCAATGAAAAGAACACCCTAAAGGCTGATAGAAACTATGGTAAGGAACTTCCATCATTCTTAGCTCAGTTAGGTGATAGAGTAAAGACTAATAAGTTAGCTTTATGGGATGAACTATTCAATGTAATGCAGGAGTATGAACAGGATACAAGAGAAGTCAACTTTGATAGGAAGACTTGGTTCAGTAGAATGTTTGGAACATCAGCACTCTTCTTTATGAATAATGCTGGTGAACACTGGATGCAGAATAGAACTTCATTAGCACTTGCTGATGCTTATAAAATGAAAGCTCCTAATGGTAAGATAGTAAGCCTGTGGGATTCTTTTGAGGTTGTACCACTGGATAGTAGTAATAAGAAGTTAGGTGCTAAATTACAACTAAAACAAGGTTATACCAAGGCTGATGGTTCAGCTTTCACACAGGAAGACATAATCAAGTTCAGTAGAAAAGCAGCAGCTATTAATCAAAGAATGCACGGTATTTACAATAAAGCTGATAGAAGTGCTGTACAAAGGTTAGCTATTGGTAGATTGGGTATAATGTTCAGGAAGTGGATTAAACCATCATTGAATAGAAGATTCAAATCAGCTACATATAACTATGACCTTGAAGCATGGACAGAAGGTTATTATCTTACTACTGGAAGATTCATGAATGCCTTATTCCAAGACCTGAGAAAAGCTCAGTTTGATATTGCAAGTAAGTGGAATGAAATGACTCCTACTGAGCAGGCAAATGTCAAGAGAGCATTGACTGAGGTAGCTCACTTCCTTGCAGTAGCAGCAGCTATTGGATTGATAGAGTGGAGTGATGATAGGGATAGACCTTGGTTAGTTAAGATGGTAGAGTATCAGTTGAGAAGATTATACACTGAATTAGGTGCTCTTACTCCTACTCCAGAGATGGTTGGTGAAGGATTGAGAATATTAAAGTCTCCTGCTGCTGGTGTAAATACAGTGGAAAAGACTCTTAATCTAATCAATCTGATGAATCCAATGAACTATGAAACATTCAATGGAGAAGATGCAATACTTAAGTCTGGACCTTATAAAGATAAGTCTAAGGCTCAACAGAGTTTACTTAAGTCTCCACTTGCTCCTATGTATAATACAATACTAAGAGGAGTTTATATTGAAGACCAAATACCATTCTTTAAGCAGTAGTCTTAAAACAAGCAAGGGAGAGTATAATTACTCTCCCTTTTTATTTACACCCTAATAAAAAATTTCAGCCTAATGCTTGGTTATGAACATCTGATAGCTTGCTCTCTTTCCTCTTGGGAAATTTGATTCCACATTTCTTCTGTCCATCCTTTCTTTTCAAGTGCTTCTCTTGTCTCAGTTTCTAATCCTATAAACTCTAAAGATTCAGCTCTACTATTATTGAGTGCTGGAACCTTATAAGTAGAATTAGAATAATTACCTTCATTGATATTCCTATAATATTCAGTTAGAGAAGGTCTTAACTGGTTCCAATTAGCTACTTTAGCAAACAATTCCTTGAAGAAATTGATTATCTTAGTACCTAAAGATTGAGTATCTTTGGTCATTACATACTCTCTGAAACCTTCTGCCATTCTTTCTTCAAGTTCTGAGTTGCTCAATTCACCATAAGTTCTCTTGGCTTCTTTAAGTAATTCTTCTCTTAATTCAGGCTCTGTGAGTAAATGGAATACTGCATGAAATGCTTCATGATATATAGTCCCTTCGGCAGCTATATCACTTAAAGTAATAATACCATCACTAAATTGACCCCATGCTAATGCACCAGTCTTTGCTACTTTGATAAGACCATTAGTAACTACTACTCTCTCACTCTCACTTAGTTGGGGTAGAACCTTGTTTAACCAAGCTAACTCCTTATCTTTATCCCATATAGGTCTTGATAAATCATCAACTTGTCTTAACTCAAACACATCTTCAAATTCTTCATCAACCTGATTAATAGCCTGCTCTTTAGCTACTGTAGCTTGAGCACCACTTGTAGTGGCTTGGTTAATAGTGGCAGGAATAATAGGCTTCTCAATCTTGACTGGTTCAGTGGAAGGATTATAGATAATGGTCTTTTCTTGAGACATATCTATAACTCTCTTAGGATTACCCTCAAGAGCTTTCTTTATACTGGCTTTAGCCTCACTCTCACTATATGAAGTATTAGCTCCTTTCACCATTGGGAATGTAACCCCATTAGGAAATACTGCCAAGAAATCATTAGATGCAACATGTGCAGGTTGGTCTCCAAAGCCTTTAGTGATATTAGGAACCTTGGTCATATATACCTCAACTCCATTCACTTTTCCAATAGGACTTAAATAACCTGTATGCAACTTACCATCTCTTAAGAAGTAACCTACCTTACTATCAGCTAATGTAAATTCAGGTAATACATCATTTATAGGACTCTGTGTTTCAAGTGTACTATTGAAGATAGGTAAAGAGCTATTAGTATTATTCACTTCTGGAGTAGCTACTGTACCAACTAAAGGAATATTTACAGATGAATCATAGTTTAATAGAATACCTTTCTCCTTAGTTACTCTACTGACATTATCCTTGTTGTATTCAAGTACAAAAGGTAATATAGCTAAAGTAGTGATAGGAGTATGATATTGAGACTCAAACAAGTTCTTGTAAGCACTCAGTTGTTTAGTATAATATTGCTCCTGACTCATTGTTTGGGTATTAGATTTATTCTTGAAATAATTAACCTTTCTACCATTCCTATCAATAAAGTCATAGAAGCTATATCTACTTGTCTTAACATCATATATCTTGAAGTTTCCATTAGCATCTACAGAGAGAATATCTACTTCACCAGCCACTCTGTTTCCATTCTCAAACTTATTGAAGAGCACTATATTATTAGTAAGGAATGTTTCACCCCTTGCTTCAATATTGCTCTTAATTTCAGTAAGAGAAGTAACCAAGTCATTAAATGCCTGTTCAGACATATTACTTGGTTTAACTGGCATTTCATTTGATGTGAAGAAGTTTCTGATTATACTATCTACAGAAGTGCCTGCTTCTAATGCTCTCTGTGAATTAGTTCCTGACATCTTGTCTCTTACTATATTCACAATAGTATCTCTGCTTCTTGCATCAATCTTACCCTCAAATGCTGAAAGGTCAACACCATAATGGTTACTTAAGTTCCTAAGATAGTTATTGAATTGTGTTATATTATCTGCATTCTTTGAGAGATTGACTCTTAAATCCTGTAGAGCTTTAGTCTGTTTAGGAGACTCAACCCAATTACTTCCTAATACTGAATGTACCCTCTTATATTCATGGTACTCACCATCATCTTCAAGAATATAATAGAATTCTCCATCAGTTCTTGTCTTATCAACCTTAGACTGGTTCTCTGCAATCTGGTCTATAACTTTCTTAGAGTCAGCTACAGTCTTTTTTCTATCAGCTAATTTCTGTTTGAATTTATCTGATGCAGCACCAGTTACATACTGACCTGTATTTCTGTTCAGAACCTTACCATTAGGGAGAAGGGTGATACCCCCCATCATCATGGAGCCATTCTGAGCATCCCCATAGTTTTCTTGTATATAAGCCATATCAAGGATAGACTCTGGGAAAGAGTTAAGAGTTCTGCCATTATTATCCCTTACAGTATTTGAAGTCAAATCTACATGGTATGTAGTATTATCAAATGAAACTGTAGTTCCAGCAATAGCTCCCTCAGTACCTCCTACAGGAGTTTGTACTTTTCTACCTTCCTCAGGCTTAACTGATGCAGGGTTTAGAGCTTGTTGGAGATTACCTTGTATATCAAAATAATCAGTTGTAAACCAACTACTCTTTACACTGGCATCTACTATATTGGATGTCATTACTCCAGAAGAGAGTAACATGTTATTGTATCCTCCCTTATTAAGCATACCAAGATTGACCTGTAATGGAAGATTGAATGCCATTAAAATGTTTTGTATTTCACTGGCTACTTCTTCTGAATCTCTTGTATCAGGTTGAGTTTTAACACTCTCTCCACCTAATTCATAGAGAACATTAGGGTCCCATCTTTCAGTTAAGAATACAGTTCTTGCATCTTCTCTTCTGACTCTCTTACCATCTACTTCATCATAGATTTCATTCTTATTGGCATCTCTCTGAACCTTAGTAAACCTGATACCATTACCATTCTTACCTTGAACAAAGTCAATATGAACATCACCAATGTATAGGCTTCTTGCCAAGTCTTTTACTGCATTACTAACATCTTCCTCTGTAAAAGCATTAGCTAAAGCATCAATAGACTTCCTTATATTCTTATACAAAGGAGTGGAGTTGATAGTAACATCTTCTGGATTATATTCACTTTCATTGAAGTGCTTAACCCTTACAGCAGCAGGACTATATTTACCAGCAGCATTAGGAATTAGTATGTACATTCTACCTTCCTTTTGGCTCATATCCATTGGCTTGATGATTAAATCATCACTGATTCTACCATTAGTAGATAGGATACCATTCTTTACAATACCAAAGATGGATTCCTTAGATACCTTAGGAATATCTCCCATGTTTCTTTCTTCTGTACTATAAGGTATTCTACCAACCATCACCTGAGATACTCTTGTAGTAGGAGTAGCTATAAACTTCTTATCCTTTCCAGTCTGATTGAACTCAGCTTTCACTCTTTCAATAAGACCTGACAATCCTTCATACCTGTCAACTACATACTGACTTTCATCCAAGGAACCAACTATCTGGTTATTCCTCTTATCTATAATAAAGATTGTATGGTCATTAAATTCAGGGTCAATCATAAAGCCAAGTTCATCACCTACCTTTAAATTACCTTCATTTACATAACTGAAAGCTCTATTATCTCTTAGATAGTTGTAAAGTTCATCAAAGTTTAAGTTCTCTTTCTCTGCAACTACTACATTGAAAGGTCTGAAATCTCCATCCTTACTTGCATTGATATGCAGTTCAGGTATAGTAGGTCTGTAATATTGTCTCTTACTTTTCTGACTACTGTCTAAAGATTGAGGAGTAGGAGCATTTTCATTGGCTTTCTTATTTTCCTCTGCTACCATTTGAGGAGTAATATTACCCACAGGAGGCTCATAAGTATTAACTGGTCCACTATTAACTGGAGGTACAGTAGGAGTACCACTATCTCCAGTCACATCTTTCTCAGTTGTTCCTTTAGTTCCTTCTGTTCTATCAACTGGTTTCAAATATTCAGCAGGGAATCTTGCTTTAAACCTTTGGTCATTATTTACTGCACTCATTGCAGACAGAAGACCATATTGAGCCTCAGCAAAATTCATCATATTCACATCATCTGGAAGATTTTCATCATACAGAGTTTCTGGATTATTAATGAATACTGAGTTAGGATTAGCCATTTCTTCAAGGTTATTAGCATTTTCATGCTGTGCCCTAAGAAGTTCTTGTGCATTAGCTTTAGCCTCAGGAGAAATAGATTGATTACTGTCTATTGCCCTTGCTACTTCACTATTATACATTTGAACTTCCTTATAGTCCTTAGCCATCTTGTTTCCTTCATTCTCAAGTTCATCAAGAATCTTTTGTCTCTTGGCTGTATCAGGCTCATTATTCAATGCTTCCCTGAATTTATTAAGGTCTGTAGCAGCTAAAGCTGCATCCTTAGTCTTGGCTACTTCCTGCTTTTCATTCTCACTTATGATATTCTCTCTTTGTCTCTCTTGTTTTTGTGCAAGAGCTTGAGGATTTCTAAGATAAGTGTCATATTTGTCAATGAAATCACTTCTTCTTTCAAGTATTCTTCTTAAATCATGAAGGTTCTCTGATATTCCCTGTGCCTTAAGAATAGGAAATCTTTCAGATATACTTTCTGATGCCTTTTCCAGAGCTTTAATAAAAGGACCATTGTCCTCTGAATTAAGCACTGAGGATAATTGTTCAGGACTTAAGTTAAGAAGCATCCTTATGGCACTTGAATCCTTTGTTACAGCTTCTTTTATTATATCTGGAGATTCAGGATTGTATATATCCCTTTCTACATCAGCAGCTATAGTTCTTAAAGATTCTTGTACCTTTCCAAATACATCCTTAAATCTGTTTTCAAGGTTATCAATATTTGAGAAGTAGTAAGTCATTTCTTCAAGACCATCTTCATCAAAGTAATCTCCAATCTTAACCTGTAAGTCCTGACTAATCTTTCTATAGTTATCTACAGCTTCCTTAGTCTCTTGAGTCTGCTTTTGAATCTGCTCAATTACTTCTGCATCAGTCATATTATCATATACTGATGTACCAGTTTCTTGATTGGTAGTAAGCTGTCTTATTTGTTCAACATCTTCTTCCCTAACATTACCAGCTTCCTCAATTATATCATATAAGTCATTGATTCTTCCTGCTTTATCAAACATGATAACATCACTAATAAGCTGATTGTGTTCAGCATTCTTAAATTCAAAGTTATCATTATTGTCAGCAGCTTCATCCATCTGTCTCTGGTAAGCATTATGTCTGATAGCTGATTGATAATAGTTAAGGAACTCTGGTGATTGTACTCTATTATTCAGTTGAGTTACAATAGCATCATCTTTTTCATTCCTTTCTCTTATCTCTTGAATATCTTCCTTAATACCTCCTTGTAGATATACTGGAGATTGGAAACCTCCTTCACTATTCTTTACACTTCTAAAGCCTGGAATACCAACTAAACCAGTCAAACCTCCAATGAAACCTTCTTCCCATCCTTCAACAGTACCATAAGTCTGCCCAATAGCTTTTGCAGTAGCCTGCAACCAGTCAATAGTTTCACTCTCTGCTTCTGGGTCTATCTTGGCTCCATAGAAGTCATTAAGTTCAGAAGCATATTTATAGCCTGCAACTTTACCAGCTACAGCCTGTCCCATTTCTTCATAAGGACCTTCTGCAACACCCTTACTTGCAATCTTCAAAGCATTTCTAAGTACAGAAGGCTTGGCTGCACTGTAACTTACAGTACCATCCTCTGCAACTGTTCTTAGTATTTGACTGCCTTTCTTAGCTGTATTATATCCACCTGCATAGAATTTACCAAACTGCCAAGCATCTGATACAGTAAGTAGTGGAATATTCAGAGCAAAGTCTATATTACCCATCTTAGCCCTATCTTCTGATAGTTTCTGTAGCCCACCATTGTAATCAAACTTAGCATCTACTCTTGCCTGCAACATAGCTTGTCCTTCTGGAGTGAGAACTTGCTCAAAAGTATTTCCATCAGGAGAAATCTGATATTGTGCAAATTGAGGAAACTCTCTAAGCATAGCTTCCTGCTCTTGTGCTGCTACTTTAGCTTGTGCATCATCAAGTTGTTGTTTATGAAGCTCAAACCAGTCTTTACTATTCTGTATAGCCTCAATCCTTGCTTCACCTAATGCACCTGAGAAAGCACCAGTAAGTTTAAGAGTAGGTTCAGCCATCTTAAGTTTCTTAGCATCCCTTGCCAATTCATCAGTAAGTCTTACACCATCAAGGAATAAATCTCCCTCTCTATAAGCCTGTAAAGCTGCATTAGGGTTAAGAGCTTCACCACTTGCTGTAACTGCACCTTTGAATGCCTGTCTTGCTTTATTAAGACCAAGTAACCTTGAGGTTGCACCAGCACTAATCTTACCAGAATAAGCAGCACCAACAGCAAAACCTAAGTTCTTAAGGAATTTATCTCCAATGAAGTTAGCTGAAAATATGTTCTCATACCAAGGGTCATTCTTCTCTGCATCAGTATAATAATTAGGCAGAACTGATTCTGACCATTCATTAACTTGCTGCATTGCATTTGAGAAAGGATTATCCCAGAAGCCTGAGAATGTTCCTGTGGCTGCTGCATTACCTAAACCTACTATAGTACCAATGATACCATCAGCAAAGGTAGTACCTGCAAGAACAGCTCCCTTAGCCAAGCCAGCTCCTATTTGAGCATACCAAGGCTGTACTTCTCCTCTTGTATTAGCCAAGTTATCAAGTTGGGTCATAGATGTGATGTTTTCATCAAACATACTATCATTGACTCCAACAAAACCTACCTCTTGAGGTGTAGCCTTTTTCTGTGCTCTTGCAGCTACTTGCTTATAATCCTCCACACTATTAATCCTTGGAGTGTTTCTTATAAGCCCTTCTTGCTTTAGTGCATCCAAACTTTTAATACCCCTTAACCCACCTACTCCTTGTGTAGATGGGTCTTGGATTTGTTGATTATTTGCCATATTCTTCTACTCTAATTTAGAATCTGTATTACTTTGTCTCTTAGCAAGAGTATTGAACTTGCCATAGATATAATTCATCATACTCTCAATTTCCTTTTGAGCTTCTACATCATAACCATACTCAAGGTATGTATTGATATTGTGCATTGCATCAGCAACATATCTCTCTTCATTATCAATTAATTCAGGGTCAATAACTGCTGATTTAGTCTTACCATCTTTAGTAGCATTGATTATAAGTCCTACCTCTGGGTCATAGCTTATATCATTGTCACCAGTAAAGTAATCTGAGATATTCTTTAATTTAATAGGGTCTCCCTTCCTATTTTTATCAAGTTCATAAAGACCAGTTGACTCTGTAGCTGCACCTAAGGTTCTTGCATTCTCCTTTATAACTTGAGAGATTAAATCACTCTGAGTTATATTAGGTTTATATACAAAACTTCTTACAGCACTACTCCTAATATCAGTTTGTAACTTCTGTTCAAGTTTGTCCATATTACCATCCTCCATACCATACTTCTTGATTATCTGTTGAAGTCTTTCAGCATGAGGTTTGTATTCTTCATCCTTATAACTTCTGTATTGAAGATTACCTCTTGTACCTAATAATCTGTCAGGGTCATGAACACCAACTCTTCTTATAGCCACTTCCTTAACCATTGAAGGATTAGCTCTTAATTGTTGTATGAACTCAAGGTCCTTGTTAAGCTCAGTAGTTTTCTTGTCCCCATCAACTTTAGTTTTAGGTACTGACCTCCATGTTGGTGAAGGAGTTCCTTCTGTCTTACCTTTCTTGAGTTTAGCTATCCTTTCTTGCATTGCATAGTCATAAGCCTTGTTAGAAAGAGTTTGGTATTGAGTTTCACCTACTGCATTCCACAAACCTTGTCTTGCATAATCATAAGCTCTATTAAGGATGTTTTCATCATTCCAATTCTTGATACCAGAGCTTCCTACTGCATCTTCAACTATACCTTGTAATATAGGAGAAGCCTCAGGATTATTTTGTACAGCCTGCATAATCTCCTCAGGTCTGAATCCCTTCTGCATTATAGTTTCGTAGTATTGATTACCTAAGATTGTTCTCCACTTTCTTGGGTTCTCTCTTACTTCTTTAGCTAAATTCTGTGCAGCAGTACCTACTTGTTTTGCTAAAAGTGCTCCAGAATAGGATTGTGGTGATAGGGCTGGGTTAGATATAAGTTCATCTAAGGAAAGTGTTGAAGCAGGTCTATCAAATAATAGTGTACTATCCTGAGCCTGTAATTTCCTTTGTTCATCTATTAACTCTTGTCTTCTCTTATAAGCCTGTTCTATAGGAACAATCTCAGAAGAGTATCTTCTTTTCATATCAATTAATCCTTGCCTACTTGCAGGAGTAAGTCCTTGTTTAGCTAATGACTCAGCTTGTGCAGCCAAGTCATTAGAATATTGTTTATACATTGCATAAGCCAGTGGGTCTGTCTGTTCATTAGCCATCTTATCAAAGACATCTGCTTTAGTTCCTAATTCACCCATACCCTCTTGAATAGTATTGTATTCTTGAGTGTATGCTGCCAATGGTTGAAGCATTTCCTGATAAGAGAATGGTCTGAACTTAGCACCACTTACAAAACTGAAATTAGCCATAAGTCAATCCTTTCTTCTTTTTAGTTCTTACTTTACCACCTTTAGCTTTCTTAGTTCCTCCAGTGTATTCTCCTTTAGTATTCATCTTTAGAACACCTGATTTAGCTAATGTATCAAGCCAATTAGCTTGCTCATTTTCCCATCCCATATCACCTAATCCTTGTAAGAAGTTAGTTATATTAGAACTCCTTCTTGCAGTATCTTGGTCTTTAATAGCCTGTCTCATTTGAGCAGCAGTTGTAGCCTGCCCTAATCTTGTTCTCTTAGCTGAGTTCTTAGATTCTGCATTAAACATTGAAGCCTTAAGTCCAGTTTCAGTATTGAACATGTTAGTACCTCTATTAAATGCTTCAACTCTTTCTCTCAACTGTTGGTTATATTCTTCTGCTTGTCTTGCTAAATTACCCATATTCTGACCATAGTTATAATCAGCAGCAAGTATTCCAGCCTGAGCATTAAGCCTGTTACCACCTGAGGTATTCATTAATCCTCTTCTTGTAGCAGCAGCCTGTTGATTCATCTTGTTGATATAGAAATCCCTGTCTAAAGGCTTATATGCAAGATAGTTTCCAATAGGAGCATAACCTGCTGTTTCAGCACCTAAATCTACTCCACTGATTAAATCAGCACTATCATAATCTGGCTTACTGAATAAATCACTTAAACTTGCCAGACCTGAACCTATGATTGGTGCATATCTTGTCCAAGTTTGTCTCTTCCTACTACCCCCACCATTATCTGTATTACCTTCTGGAGCCTCTCCATTCATCATAGCTTCAAGCTCTTCAACAGTCATTGGATTTTCAAGAGCCAAGCCATAAGAATCAGTATCACCACCATAAGCAAACATACTTGGATATTCATTTCCTTCTCTGTATGCTTCTTTTCTCTCCCTTGCTTCTTCTTGGGCAGCAGCTATTCTTTCCATAGCAGCTTGTAATCCAGCCTTACTTAGAGGGTCATTAGGTCTTTCTTCACTTTCCCTTTGTGCAGATTTAGCAGCCTTAGCAAAAGTTTTACCTCTTAACTTGTATTCCTTTCTTATATCATCAGGTATCTCCATCCTATCAGAGAATACATAATCATCAAATACAATCTCACCCTCTTCAACCAAGTTAGGTTTACCTTGAGGGTCAACTCCTATTTGAATTCCTTGGTAAGGATTTTCTTCATGAGAACCTCCTTCATCTATAAATGTAACTCCATTAGTAAAATCTCCACCTTGTGTATTCAACCATCCTCCAAAGGCATTCCAATTTCTTGCATTCTGTGCAAAAGTAGCTCTCTTTCTTGTAGTAGGATTAGAACTGTTCTTTCCTCTTCTAATACATGCTTCTGTTACTTTACCCCCACAATACTCTGTAAACTTACCTCTGTTTTTCTTCTTGATATGAATACCACCACCATCCTTAGCTATATTAGCTGCTTGAACAGTCTGTTCTTGTTGCTGCATAATTGGAAGAACTTGATTAAAGCCATTTCCCACAACTTCATCAAATAAGTTTCCACCAAATGCAAAGGCATTATAAGTATTCATCTCAGGAAGAGCTTGAAATGAATTAGGGAGAGAGGTCAATCTTTGTTTAGCCATTGCACTCATCTCTTGATTATTTAAGTATTTATTAGCAAAGTCATAGCCTATTGCACCTCCACCAAAGTCAAGTGGACCACCATAAGCAGAGAAGTTTGCTAACATATTAAAGTCATTCTGTGTATCTATGTTATCAGCTCTTGTTTCAAAGGAAGTAAGTGCTCTTTCATTAGCTTCTTTAGCTTGTTGATTAAGTTTCTTGGCTTTCTTCTTGGCTTTCCTATTACCACCAAGCCATCCACCAATAGCACTACCAAGACCTACTACACCACCTACAATAGCTCCAATAGGTCCACCTACAGAAGCTCCAGCAGCAGCTCCCTGACCAGCAGCTCCAATAGTATTAGTAATTCTCTGACCAGTACTTCCACCTCTGACATCTTTCCATGAATAGTCATCTTTCACTTTATTCCATGAACCCCATTCACTCATTAAATCATCATTAGATGAAGCACCTACTATCATATTCTTTTGAGCATCATTCTGAGCTTCAATTCCACTGGTGTCTGCTATTTGTGCATTAGATATACCAGCCTGTGCTATACTACCAACAGCACCACCAATACTTCCTATAGAACTGCCAAGATTCTCCCCTTTAAAGGCATTTGAGAATTGTTCTGAGGATTGCTGTCCCCAGCTTTGCTTTGCACCTCCATCCTCAAACATATTAGGAGGCATCTTGCCTCTTCTCTTAATTTTTTTCTTAGCCATAGTATAATTAATTTTGTTGCAAATGTATATAAAGTTATTGAATAAACAAAGCCTTTAATTAAAAAAGAAAGAGTCCACAAACTAAAATGTTTATGGACTCCTATTAATTATGCAAAATAGTGAATAATAGCATCATGGAACTCTGTTCTATATGTATTAGAGGTGTTCATTCCTAACTTAATATAAGCCCAAGTGTTCCTTATCCTATCTCTGTTATTAACTATTGCTCTTGGTATATTAGCCCTCCATATCCTGAACTTCTTCTTTAATGGAGAAGGATGCCCAAGCATATTGGTAAGGGGAGTAGTACCATGCTGATATTCATTCCATACATCAAGAGTATCAAAAGTCTTGTTATTTATCAGTGTATCACCATCCCAACTATCAGCTCTAAACTCTACTGTATTGAATATCTTATCATTTGGTTCCTCAGCATTAGCTACAAAGGTAATACTGAATGGCTTATATTCACCAAAGAACATATTGTAGTCTCCAGCAAACTGTTCCCACATCTTACCATCCTTGAAAGCATAGAAGTCACTACTTACATTGAACATAGCAGGAACTCCTTCATAACTCATGAATGAAGTGAACTGGTTAATCAACTCTGAATAACACAGGCAATGGTCTTTATAAGTGAAATACACATCATTATTATTCTTGTCATAGAATGACCTATAGTTATTATAACCAACAGGTTCCCAGTTCACATGAACATTATGTGTATTAATCCACTGCCTGAAACCTAACTTGTCAGATAAACTGACTATCTCACCATTAAATAAATAAAGTGAATTAGTTTCATTATCTATAAAGTATAGTCCAGAAGGAGATTCTGCAATAGACCATTTATTAGCACAGCCTATAGTATTACTTATATATCTCTTACCACTTACCTTCAATCCATTGGTAATTTCAATTGGCATACCATCAGAAGTTGGTATCTGAACTCTACTATTAAATAAGATATTACTTAATCCCATTCTCTGGAAAGCAAAGATTTCATTCTTGAAAGTATTCAATGAAACTACTTCTCCCTTATCACCATCAAGGTCTAAAGTGGATGCCATAGTAATATTAGTCCAAGTATCAATAATACTTCCTAATTGCTTTTCCTTAGTCCAAGTAATAGTATTAGGAAAATAGTTAAGATTAAACTTACTATGATTGATTGCCCTGTAGTTAAAGAAGTTATTAGCCTGATTATATACAGGATTCATCATATTAAAGTTAGTAGGAGTCATAGCTAAATTACTAATCTGACCTCTATTCTTATCATACCTACCTTCTATATTAACCCTTGTTTCACACAAGAAAGATACTACTTCATTAACACTATTCTGGTCTTCAAGGGTTGAAGGATAAACCTTCATACAGTCATATCTCTGAAAGAAAGTATCTCCTTCTGTGTAATAGATAGTTAGATAGTTTACAGGAGTTCCATCAGCTTTTAACAAGCTATAAGGCTCACCTGCTGGCAACCAGTGATTATTCTCAAAGGCTTCTTCTGTCTGACCACCAAACCTATTCTGAACATTATCATTATACAACTCAGCAAGGAACAGGTAACTATAGTTATTATCATAGAAGTTACTTGTATAAGTACTAATAATATCCTGATACACATCATCTTTTATAGTAGAAGAGGTGTCTGTAATTCTCTTAGCTGCTGGATTCCAAAAGAAGTGAGTATCATTGGTATTAGGAGTTACAGGGTTTACTGTCCAACCTTCCTGATAGTTTGTTTCTCTATTAGTAGGAAGAACTACTTGCTTACCATCCTTAGTCCAGTTAAGTGCAAATACAGCATGTGGAGTTGATTTATACTTTATTCTTACAGCATCAGTTCCATTAGGAACCTTTGTAAGTTGAGCACCATCACTTCTCTTAACAAATTGTATAGGGAATGAACCTCCCACAAACAACTGGTGAGCATAAGTCTCAGCAGTATTTACACCAGTTACAACTATAGGATAACCATCTTTCCTATTTAAAGTTTCAGTCCTTTCCCCATCTTGAAATTTCATGGTAACTGTATATGAATCATCTATCCTTGTAGCAGCTAATACTTTATCAATATTACCATAATAGTTTAAGTCTCCTAAACCTGAGTTTGCAGGAGAAGGTATTCTAACTAATGATTGCTCATTAGAATTGAATATACTCACACCAGTAATACCAGTGTGATTATTATCATTATTCCTATAAGCTAACCAAGGAGAACTCAAGAAGTAAGAGAAAGAAGAGAATTTCATATTTGAAATCTTTTTCTTATCAAGCATTGCAGTTCTTGTTCCCTCAGTAACAGGACCTTGGTTATTTAGAGAACCATTTCTATGCCAAGCATAAACCATAAAGGCTTCTGTATATCCGTGGTCATCATCTACTTTTTCCATATCAGTCATTTTATCAAACCAATATGCTCCAGAAACTAAGTTCTTTAATCCATGATAAGAATTGTTTTCAACCCCAACAAACTCCTTATAGAAGCCCATCTTGTTTGTATCATTAGCAGGTGTAGATACTTGAATATCTATATCTGAGGCATTACTTGTCATTGGTACTATACCAACTATTCTTAACTTAAGACCTGATGAATCCAAGTTCTGAACTCCTTCATCAAACTCAATGTCTGGTGAATGAAGTGTGAGAATAGATTGGTCCACAAAGAAATACTCAGCATGATTAGCTGTCCAAGAATTTAAATCTGAACCTGATTGAGATACATAAGGAGTAGATGGTACATTAGCCAGACATTGTATCTCAGCTCCTCTTTCCCAGTTATTAGGAATGGGTCTATTATGTCTGAACTCAGCCCATGCACCCTTATTAACTATATCAATAAGAATAGTTCTTTCTTGAGAAGTTCCAGGGTCTATAGTTAGAGTAGTATTGGTGTTTCTTATTACTGCTGCCTTAGAATTAGCATAGTCTGCCCATGTTGAAGTAAGACCAGTCCAGTTAGATTGATTATGGTCAATATCAAATGCAAGGTTAGGTCTTGAAAACCATGAAGCCTGTGCAAATGGTGAATTACTGAATCTGTCACCCACATTATATACAGTAGGACATAAGATACCCTGAGCTATTACCTCTCTATCTGTAAGAGAAGGATATACTACTACACCTCTTACTCTTGTAAAGCCTTGTTCAATAGCTGACTGAATTACCTCAGATGACAATGAATACATGGCTTGTACAAGTGATAGACTATTAGTATAAGAAGGATGAACACCTCCATAGCCTCCTTCATAATCTGGACCATTATAAGCATCATTAACCCATACTGGTTCTGACCATTTACCACTCTTATGTTGGAACTGAATACCAAACCTATACCATTCAAGATACTTGAAACTCTTAATCTTTGAACCAAGATATAAGCTATTCTTATATGGATAGAAACCAGATGCCTGCACAAAATTACCTACATATTTGGAACCAAAACTTATATTCCCTCCTTTTACTTTACTTATGATGTCAGTGCCTACTAACTTTCTCTGTATATTGGCATTACCTAAAAACAGAGTATTATCCTTCTGAGTAATAGTTCCAAATACTACATCCTCACCTCCTACATATAATAGCTCAGTAGGGTCAACACTGGTTCCAGTAGTACCATTATCTACATAAGTCAGGGTAGTTGTACTGCCTGTACTTGGATTGATGGGAATATCTACTACATTAAGTACATTAGGAGTAGCATCTATACTTGCTCTATGAATAGAATAAACCCTTACATAATCAAATCTTGTATCTGCATCTTCTATGGTAATAGTAAAGCTGTTACTAACTTTCTCTTCTGGAGAGGCTCCTCTACTTGCAAAGGATATATATTCAAGAGGAGAAGTATAAAAGATGTTACTCTCCTGTCCATACTTATTATAATAAGTGAAAGCATATTGAATTACACCTGATGAAAATGAACCACTTGCAAGGTCATTTCTTACAACTGTAACAGTTTCCTTAAGACTTAAGTCCTGTACAAAGTTAAATGAGTTATCATCCCATTTAGCCCTTACATCATCTGTAGCTACAATATTAATAACCCTTGATTGATTCAGTCCATCAATCCAATACACCTTTTGAATATTGTCATTTTCATATACACCAATATTCTCAATTGGGTAGTCTGTATTGAAATTCAGATTACCTGAGAATAGAGTAATAGTCTCAAAGTGAGTACCCTTATTTTCAAGTCTGTAGATATTATCTTTTGCACCTTTTGTGAAGAGGGTAACATAACTATTAAGCACATTATGCCCAAGTAAAATCCCATCTATAACTACAGTGGCTCCAGAAGGTGATTTTAATGGGATCTCCTTATTACCTCTCTCATTAGTAACTGTCAAGAGAGTGTTATTATCTCTTGCAGTTATTCTAATGTTCTGAGCATCAAAGGCATACTCTGGGTTGAACTTAGAGACTGAAAGGTCTCTTTGCATCCCTTTAAAAAAGTGTTGTTCTTTCTTTAGTGCCATATTAGTGTACTCTTATATATTCCTTGTCTCCTAAGTTCTTGAATCCTCTTCTGAACTCAGTTACTCTTGGAATAAGCTGGTTCCACATATTAGTGATAGCTTCCATTTCTGATACAGAAGGAATCACAAATTCATTATTACATTGACCTGCTTTGAAAGCATATTCTTGTTGAGTATTATTTAGTACAGCAGGACTTATCTTACCCATGTCAAAAAGAATAGTGAACCATTCTTTCTTAATGTATAGTTCCAATGCTTTAAGGAAGATAGAGTTGTCAGGAATTAAAGGAAGACCTTCATCATCCAACATAATAGCCTTATAGCTAACATCTATCTTCTCTTCTTTTATTGAAGTAAATATTACCCTTCCCTGTGTCTTGAAAGAAGGTTCTCCTCTTGAACAATCTCTATTATGGTCATGGGTAGGGTAAGCATTGAAATTATCAGTCATAGCTCTTAAGGCTATTCCATTCTTATGTAACCTGACCTGATTAATAGAGATTAAATCACATGGAAGTTCTCCTCTATACTCCTTAATATCTATAGTCTCAATCTTATCAACATAGACATTAGGAAGTCCCATTGCACTAATAAAGTCCAATGTATATTGAATAGCTGTCTCAAGATTGAGGTCAGTAAGTAGTGGGTGTCTTAGTAATCTGTCAAGTACTACTCTTATATTTACATAGCTAACATTATTAACCATATCTTAATTTCCTTTCTAAGTAAGGAGCATCTATTAAACCCTCCTTTATTCTTTGTTTAAGCCTTGTCTTTAAATCTTTATTAAAGAGAAATTCATAGTAAGATTTATTGTTATAAGTAGCTGACTCTCTATTGTAATATACTTTAAAGATTTCATTCTCCTCTACTCTAACTAATGTCTTATCTTTGAAAGCCTCTTCATCTTCATACCAAAGTTTGAGTGTCTTATCCCAGTCTATAGGAAGATTAGTATGAATCTTTCCATCCATTCCCAACCTTACTCTCCTATCATATTTCCTTATCTCAATAGTACCCATTGATTTAGGAAGTTTGACATCATGACCCAGTAATAATTCATCAACCAAATGTAAGTTTATCTTTCTTATAATAGCAAAGTATTGTGACTCAGTAAGAACATACTCCTTACTATCAGGTTTATTCTTTCTATAATACTTATAGCCATCATACACACCAAGTGAGTTTCTTACTTTATATTCCCTTGGTTGGTTGACCTTCTTTATTCTCCTTTTAAATTCTCCCAGTGTCTCCATTATCTTACATCATCTAAATCATCATGGGCATTATTCTGTTCATCCTTTGGACTGTACTCAGGACCTCTCAATTCTTTTACTACAAGTTCAATTAGTGGAGGAACTAAAGCATCTTCTATTGGAAACTCCTTATCCTCTAACTTGCATATTGTACCATTCTCTTCTGGACAAGCTAATTCTGATGCTTCCTTAGCATCTTCAAATATTGCATTGAATCTTACTTTCTCCAGATACAGGAACTGAGGATTCCATGACTTGAAATATAAGTATCCATCAGGAGCTTTTGAACAATAGATTATATTTCTTAGGAACTTATTATAACCTACATATCTCATTCTATCCCTACTTATATAAGTAATCTCACCTTGATAAAAGTCCATAGGATATACCCTTGGATTACCTATCATCATAGTGGTAGGAACCTTATTCTTACTTCTTAAATAGGAGCTACCTTCACAAGGTTCTCCACTAATAGCTGGAACCTCAATAAGGTCTAAACATATACTCTGATAGTCACTATCTGGTATCTGTTTCTTTATGTCTGAATATCTCTGTTTCAGCAAGAATGACCTATACTTTACAAGCAGAAATATGATATGGTCTTTTGTATAAAAGCTATCATCTGAGCTTAGCTTAAGCTCATCAAGCACCATATAAATTACTTCATTATATGTCATAGTTTTATTATTATATTATAAAATTAAACCCTTGTGCAAAAGTAAGTAATTAAACTCAACTGCACAAGGGTTTTACTATTTTTATATTCAGGGTATAAAGATTATGCTTCTACTCTAAAGTTATCATCCTCAGTACTTCTTAATATACTATCCTCTGTTATTCTTGGTACAAATGTTCTATTGTTAGAATGAACCAAAGTATCATAACTCTCAAACATTGGAAAGTCTATCATACAAGTACTTCCTGCCAGACAATATAGTGCATTGACTATACCCCTGTAATCATCCTGTGTCACATAATAAGACATTTCTCCTGCCAACATTTCTTCCATGAAGAAGAGAATAATTATCTTATCTACATCACTGTACTTCTTATATCCAAATTGAGATAGAGTAGTAAAGTATCTTGTGATGGCTTCCTCAGATATTTCAAGCATTTTATCCATAGCATCCACAATTAGAGGTTGGAGACTTGCAATTATTCTTTATGAAGAATCTATTCCAATACTTGATAGCCTGTGGATAGTTTCCAGTTCTTACACAAAGTTCAATTGCCTTTAACTTAAGTATCATATCAATGAAACCCTTTGGTATATTACAATCACATTCTACTTCCTTTAGATACTTAAGGGTTTGTTTATATATAGGCTGCAAGTTAATTACAGTACCTAATATTTGGTCCTTATCAAATCCACATGGAGTATCAGTTGATGGTGTACCTTTAGCCCTTACATATACAAAGAACATAGTGCTGCAAGGAGAAACCTTCAAGTCTTGAATATTTAATTCAAGTCTTACATTCTTCATTTGTTGTGTGCCATAAGTGAAGCAATATGATTTATCTTCCTCAACTCTTACTGGGTTGCAATTACATTGCTCAGGAAGAGAATAGGTTAAATCATAGGCATCCTCTACATTATATACATAAAGAGGATTGTCACTGGGTCCATTCATCACAAAAGTATCTTGGGTATCAATGACTATACTATCTAACAGGACATCCTCAAAGTAGTCCTGATTATCTACAGATACATCTATAATAAGGAATCTGTTATCTTGTGTTATTCTTAATTCATTAAAATGTAGCATAGTTCATATTTTTAATTGATAAAAAAAAAGGAGCATAGTTAATTCTATGCCCCTTCTAATGCTATATCACTTAGGATAAAGTAGCAATTGTAAGCCCTGATGCAGTATTGATAGCACCAATTAGAGCATTCATTGCAGTGTGACTACCATCATTTACAGCAATCAGTGTAATAGTCTTTTCAGACTTTTGAACTGATTCATTGCTTCCTGTGTAGAAGTAGTGAATATCCAGAGTATCATAGATTGCATCTGGGTCTGCCAGATAAGTAGTCTTGATGATATTAGGATAACCCATTCCTCTGTAAATATCTCCTCTTGCACCCATGCAGAAGTATTCAAGGTCTGCCATTAAGTGTCCATCAGGAACAGTATTCTTAGGAGTTACTACTTCTGCCTTAGCCCATAATCTTTCTTCACCATCAACTGTAATAGTCAGTGACTGGGGAGTGAAAGGAATAAATGCCTGAGGCATCATACCAAGAACCCAAGGTTGCTCTGTTTCCTCAATGATGATTTGGTTATAGTCAGTTGCAGCAAGGTCTGATTCCTTAGTAGCTGATGTAACTGGAACATCAGTAGAAGCTGCTGCTGCACTGATAAGGTAAATATTCACAAGAGGAGTAGATTCTGTCTTATTCTCCAAGTTCTTAGCTAAAGAAATAGCCATCTTCTTGTAGAAGTCTGATGCAGTCATTCCACTTCTTGCAATTACTTCACCATACTTGAAGTACTGGTCCTCTTCTGACAAACCAATGTATTGTCTGAAAGCCAATCTCAAGATGTAATTTTGACCTGCTACTGGAGCACCTGCAACATCAGCATCAAGAGTAACTGAATACCTAACCAGCTTATGAGCCAGAGCATCTGATGATGTAGCCTTTGCACTTATTATATTTGCAATGTCAATCTTGTCACTTGATACAATTCCAGCAGGTGACATGTACTGAAAGTACAAAGTAGTCTTAGCTGTGTCTGCCTTTGGGACAATATCACCAGCAGTTGTAAGGGCTGCTGTATTAGCTTTTAGAGCCTTTGCAACATATAACTGTCTTACTTGATTAATAGAAATTACCATAATCTTTTTAGTTTAATTAAACATTTATAATTTATTCTTTATTTCCTGTCAGTTGAGTTTTACTTATTATGGCAAGCTGTACAGCCCTCTCAAGTATTGCTCTGTGTACTACAGGATTTAGTTCACATTCACTTTCAATACTTACACCATTGATACTTAGTCCATCAGGTAAATCTTCAAGTATAATAGGAGTGGGTTGAGAAATATATCTCATTAAATACTTGTCCACATTATACTTGCTGATTAATTCAGCTAAATCACTTTTTATATCAAGTCTTAGTACCCTGTCTTTACTTGGTCCTCTAAATGGATTATCCTTTGCTCTGTATAAATCATCTTGTGGTAATGGAACCACACTTGCCTCTATACCATCCAAGCAACCTAATTTACTATCCTTGAGGAATGCCACTTCATAAGTAATGAACCAAGTATCTTGTGGTATATTAAAGAATACTGAGTCTTGTGATAATCCCAGTTTTCCTGTAACCTTAGTACTTGTTTCATAGGTCTCCACCAAATTGCTCAAATATCTTCTTATTTCTTCTGTCTGTTCAAAGGACTTGCCATAAACAACATTCCTTCCAGAGTAGATGTCAATAATCAATTCTTCTTGAGCATTAGTGAGAAATGTTGATTTCTCATATTCATCAAGGGTTATATTAGGAGTGATACCAAATGAGTTAAGTAAAGTACTGAATCCATCAGAAAATTCTTTATTTGTCATTTGTAGTTCTTTTATTCAGACCTCTGTCCTAATTCAACACTTGCCTGTAAGTCTCCTTGGTAAGCTGCCTTAGCCAATTCAACTGCTCTCTGTAATATCTCACTATGAATAATTGGGTTAAGCTCACATTCTGAAACAGTGCTTACACCATTTATTGTGACATCACCATATTCAGAAGATAGATTAGTAGTGATAATTGGAGCAGGTCTTCTTATATATCTTACCTTATAGCCTGTAATAGTTTCATTACTGTTCACTATTAGTTCTACAGAGATATTGTTTATAGAAGTAGTAATTATTCTCCATGCCTGATATTTAACTGGTTCCTTATAAGGTCTTGACATAAGCCTTGTATAATCAGAATAACTGATTGGAACTATCTGTTTAGTTCCTGCATTAGTATCAACAGCCTCATTTATAACCAAGAATAAGTCAGCAGGTAAATCATATACCTTAGCTCTCTTATCAAAGGTGACAGTAGGAGCACTTGTATTAAGTACCCCTTGTCCTACCTTTATTAATTCTGAAAAATCTATTTGTCTTTTTGGTGAATCATCTAATCCTTTTCCATACTTATTACCAGCAGGTTCAAAATAGTTCTTAACTATCTCTTCCTGAGCCTTAGTAAGCAGTACAGACTTTTCATACTCATTTAATCCCGGAGCAGCATTGCTCATTATGTTATTATAGAGTACATCAAATTCATTAGAAAATTCATTAACATTCATATCTTTATTCTTTTAGCTTTGCTTCCAGACTGAACTTCAATTCTTGTCTCTTAGGAGCACTTAAGAACTTAGCAGCTACACTCAAAGTAGGTTCTTCATTATCTCCACATAGAGGAGAACCATCAGATTTCAGGTATAACATACCACCTCTGTTACTAATTAGACCTTCTTCAATAGCCTTCTTAATCAGAACTTTAGTATCAAGATACTGGTCTTCTGAAACTCTTAAGAATAGTTTTGGGTCAGCTTGAATTAGCTTGTTAATCTTCTCATGTAAGAACTCAATCTTAGTTGTCTTAGCAAGAGGTCTTCCATCAATAGTTTCAATGATTACTCTTAGCTTATCAGCATCATCTTGAATTTCACCAAACTTCATGTATGACTGCATTGTAGCATTCATTTCCTTCTTAGCAGTCTTAGCTTCCTCACCTTCTTGTACAATTACAAACTGATAAGTCATTTTAGGTCTATCTTGCAGCTCTTGAAGAGAAGATGCAATATAGTCCTTGTTTGCTAAAAGGATTTTATATTTGATATAGTCATCAGGGTCAGCCAAGTTCAAGAAATTATCTTGCTTAGTTAATCTGACTGCGAGATTATCCCAATAATTATCTACCTTCTTATAGATAGACAGAGCATTGTATTCAAGACCCATTACATCTTCAAGGTAAGCCTTTTCTTTATCAGTGAGGGCATTTACATACATACCAGAACTCAATCTTGGTAGGGTAAACCATCTTACTGCTGCTTCTGCCATACCTCCATATAAGATATGCTTAGGGTTTGAAACTAAACCAGTCTGCTTGGGAACAAACCTTACTATAACTCTTTCATTTCTTAGGCAGCTAATAGGTTCATCATTATCCTCCATTACTGCTTGTTTCTTTGTTCTTCTTGTCTTTGGTTCTTCAAAGAGGTTATCTACATCAGGTACAACTGGTGTTTCCTTCATAATCTCTTCATCATCCAAAACCATCTTACTAACTTCTTTTGCCATATTACTTCTCCATTTAATATCTTAAAAAAGAAAAGGAGAGGGAGAATTTCCCTCCCCCTTTATTCTATGCTTTATCCTTGCAGAATTGCAGGGATTAATGATGCTGTTCTTGTTGGGTCAAGCACACAAACACCCAATGTAGCCATTCTGTGAATTACAGCAGAATCTTCATCAAATGACATATAAGGATTACCCTTTTGTCCTGTGAAAGGATTCCTGATACCCCACTGGTATCCTCTGTATTCATTGTCACCCTTAATCTTACACTTGAAGATATTAGGTTGGTCCATAGTACCAATGTACCAAATATCATATCTATAAGAGAAGGCAACACCACCATTTGGGTGAAGAATCTTATTTCTTACAGGGTCATCATAGAATGGGTCAACATCTAATCTTACCCTTACACCATTAGGAGCCTTGTATTCAACAAATTGGAAACCAGCACTCAGTGCATTGCTGTGCAGCTTAGATTGAACTTTCTCAACAACTCTTGTAGAGTTATTATCAAGTACAAATGTAGTCCAACCAGATACAGTCTTCAATACTTCCTTATGGAACTGAATAGCACCTCTTTCACCAGTCTTAATGATGAATAGTCTATCATCCATTGCAAGTTTTGAAGCAGATAGTTCATACAACATGTCTTCAAGTAACTTCAAGCTGAATGTATTATAGTACATAGTATTAGCAACCTCTGTTTGTTCAAAGATACCAGCACCAGTCTTAATTACATTACCTGACTTACCAAAGTTCATGTATTCACCATTCAGATTTCTGTTTGAAGTACCCCATGCCATAGCATTGTTCTTGTACTCATCAAATTGAAGTTCTACTTCCCAATCTACATAGTGCATCCACATGTTTGCAGTGTCCTTCACTTGCTTTCCACTTTCAAGATTTCTAACCATAGGAATACCCATAGCAAGTTTCTTGTTCAGCTTATTACCAGCTACCTTATGTTGGATTCTGATTGTAGTCCATTCATTTCTCATAGATACAGGAGAAGTGAATCTAACATCACCAACCTTTCTTGAAAGTTCTTTTTCTACAGGAGCAAATTCAATAGAGAATCTTTCTCCTTGTTGCAGTCTTTCAGCAGGAACACCTTGAGTATTACCACCCATAAGTTCTACTTTGTACACTGCATTAGTACCTTCCATTCTTGCATCACCAAGGATTCTAAATGGATATACTTGGTTCAAGTTACCTACAATAACTTCACCATCTGCAAACCAATCTTCTGGGAATACCAGATAGAAAGGAGATGTACCAACTCCCACATTAGCTGCATTAGCAGCAACTACAACACCATTTTCATCTCTTGCTTCTACAAGAGGAATGTTTCTCCTTGAAGAACCAATAACATCCCAGTAGTATTCATTATCATCTTCAAACTCTCTTGTAGGGAATGAATTAAGGAATGTATCCAAGCTCTTTCCTCTATAGAAAGCCAACAGTTGCACCATAAGGTTTGTAGCCTTCTGAGGTGCTTGTTGGAAGATAGCTCCAAGGTGGTTGTCACTTGTCAGACCCTTCCAGTGTTGGAAGCCTAACATTTGAAATTTACCTAATTTACCAGCCATAATCTGTTAATTATTTTTGTTAGTTAATATGTTTTTAGACATCAAGGTCCCAGCCCTTTCCAATATAAGACTCAGTATCTTCCTCAACTCCTCCAACATATCTTGGATTACCTGTTGAGGTTCTGGCAGTGCTGCTGAGTTTATGCTCTAATTCTCTAAGACTTTGCTTGACTTCTTTCTTTACTTTACCTTTTACAAGACCATCAATATTCTTGAAGCCATCAGTCATAGTGAACAATACGGACAGATACTTTCTGAACTCAACTGGATTATCCATTTCATATTTTTGAATGGCAGTCAAATATTCTCCATCTTCTGTTTTAAAGACAGGCTTAGTTATATTCTCAAATGCTTTTTGTCTTGTAGTCTTGTCAAGTGTAATACCTGTAAATACTTCCTTATCCTCAAGCATTGCTTTCTTTAACTGAGCAGCCTCTTCTTTAATTTTCTTTTGTTCTTCTTTTGCCTCTTCTTGAGCTTCCTTGATTAGGTCTTGATATTGATTGCTAAAGTACTCTCTGTTACTTTCCAATGCTTCTTTTGCATCTTCAATATCTGTACCAGCATTAAAAGATTTTTCAACTTCTCTTTTAGCTCTGGCTTCACTATAACCTCTGTTCCTAAAGTCTTGATAGATTAAGTTCTTTCTCAATCTTTCACCCTTTTCAGTTTCATCAGTTATATATTCCTCCTTGATTGCATCCAAATTAGCAAGGGTTTGTTCATACCTTCTTACTTCATCTGGTTCTACATCAGCTTGTAATGCAGCATCAATTCTCTTTTGTCTTTCATCCAATCTTGCTTGAACAGTCTTTTCAACTGCTTCTGCAAAATCTTCTGGAGTCTTGATACCATTTAATGTATCATCATCAAGGTCAGGGAAGATACCTTCTTCTTTCAAGGCACTGGCAATGGAAGAGTAGAAGTTAGTTTTGGGAGAAGTACCTTTGTCCTTTTCAGATTGGGTATCTTCCTCTTCTTCTTGATTATCTTTTCCACTACCTACGCTCTCTGGATTATCAAATAAATCATCTGGATTTATCTCTTCTTCCTCAGTAGTTGTTTCTTTCTCTTTTTCTTCTTTCTCCTTTGGGGCAGGTGGAGTTACCTGTGTTTCTTCTTCACCCCCATCATCAGAAAATAGATTATCAACATCTATTTCATCCCCTGTCATAATGAGGTCTTCACTTAATTCTCCTATCATATTTCTACTCCTTTAGTTATTAAACTGATGCAAAGATAGTAGGAGTTTATGACTTCTACAACATAGTAAATAAGACCCTTGTAACTCTATAAATAAATTACTTATTTACTGCCAAAAAGTAAGGGTATAGTAATTAAACTATACCCCCTACAATTCTACTCAATTGTAAGACTTAGTTCCTCTCCAAGGAGCTTTGCTTTCAGCATAACTGAATATAACTCCTGAAAGGTAGCTGTGCTATTGATTACTTGTCCCTTTATCTTGTTTTCACCAACAAGGATACAACCTAAAGTATCCTCAGCTTTATTACCCACATGGATTAGTACCCCCTCATATCCTTTAACATCTATAAGTCTGGGTAACTTTCCTCCACAGAATTTAGCCCATGACCTATCCTTAAATTTAGGACTTACAGTATTCATATCAATCTTGTAAGTTCCATAAGGAATTGCTGTCTGTCCATAGACCTTCTTACTCTGTATCTCCAGAAGAGATTGTGTTTGATGGAGACCTCTATCAGTATCCTCTAAAGTATCACATTCATAAACTCCATTTACATAGAGTTTACCTATGGTATATTGAGGTCCTTTGAATGTTCTTTTGAGTAATAGTTTCATATTAGCTTGGGTTAAGTTGTAGCACTATCTTTCTTGTAATGTTTGAACAAGCTACATCAGTTCCATTTTCAGTTTGATAACCAGCATTGGCTACTGAATATGTGATAGCAGTTCCTTTTTTAACTGTAACTGACTTAGTAGTTTGACCATTGATAGTAACTGTTGCTCCAGCAGGAACTGGATTGATAGCAAAGGTTACTTCTGTTTCATCAGGAGATATAATAGATGTAAGCACACCATTAATTCTCTTCTGAACATCAAGTATCATTTCTGGGTTATTAGGGTCTCTAATAACCAATATTTCATCATTAGCCACTTCATTAGGGTCTCCTTCAACTAATCTTGAAAGTTTGCCAAGGTTAAGTACTCTCTTCATATTATCACTTCTTTAATTTAATTACATCCTCATAATTCCCCTTTCTTATCTGACAAGATAAATCAGTACATATACTTGTCATTAAGCCCATCACCTGTTGTCTCAATTCTTTTACTTCCTTTTCAAGTTCTTCATTCCTTGATAAAGCTCTGTCTAACCTAAGTTTATTATCCTCAGAAAGTCTTGTGTAAAATTCAAGAGACTCCTTCATGTTATTTATAAGATTATTGTCAACCTCACTATTATACTTCTTTCTTGCAAAGAACCATGCAGTAAATCCCGAAGTAAATGTGGTCACAATACCTATTAATGCTGTAATAAGTATTCCACTTTCAATCATAACTATTCAATTATTTGTATAAATCTTTGAGTCTTGTTTTTAACATAAGGGTTCATTTCTCTTACATTAACTTCTACTACTGTATGTTTCTTCTGGAACCACCTAAATAAGAAGAACTTCTTTGGTGGATTCACAGTCTCCCTTTTACCATTTATGAATGTATATCTCTCTAATTCTATCTCAGGACTAAGTGCTATAGTGCTTGGGAACTTTAAATGAAGATTGGTTTTAAACCATTTGTCTCCCACTATAGTATCAAGACTAAAGTCATTTCTAAAGATTGTGTCAGTCAATGTAATGGTATCATGTCTTTGTGCATGACTTGCCTCATATTGAAGCTGCTTCAATCTCTTATCCTTTATTCCTAATTCCTTCTGGACCACTTTCATCTTCTTGATGATTGAGTCATTGAAGTAATTAAGTTGTTCAACTGTTAGTTTCAATACTCTATTATCACCTTCAAGTCCACTCAACTGAGCATCATATGCTTTAATATTCTCAATGGAAGTTTCATACTTAGTAGTTAATTGTTTGTTCTGATATGACAGGTAAGTTGTAGCCCCAATCAATATCAGAACAAGGATTATTACATACTTTCTCACATTATATTTTATTAGAATAATCACTAATTGTTCCTGTTCCAAAATTTCCTAAGGAATCTTAATACTAAAACCCACATACCATACCCTATCCCTGAAAACAAAGAGGTCCATCCTATTATTGGTAAAGAGTCTTTAAATCCTAAAGACATTATAAAAAATACAGATAAGAATAATAATATTCCTATTGTGATTTTTCCGATTTTCTTCTCTAAATATCCCATAAATAATTAAGATTTAATTTTAATTGCAATAACACTAACATTTTCAATACTATTAATTACAGATTCATTCTCCCAAGTAACTTGACCTTGTTGACCAAAGTTACTTGAGAATCTATCCATACTAATGGTAATAGAAGAATTAATTGTTACAAAAGGAGTAAGTGATATAATATTAATCAAATTACCTCCAGATGTAATATTACCAATAGGAGGAGAAGCTACTGGAGTAGATGTTTCATTGGAAAAGTTATTAGGAATTATAAAACTGCCTTTCACCTTATTCACAGGAGCCACCCAATTAAGGGTGGTATTGAGAGTTACAGAATAGCTGATTACAAACATATAATTAGCTATTCCTTTTCCAAAGGCTGATTCATTATAGTCACTTGGGAGAGTAATATTAAGAGTTTTTTCAACCAAAGAACTTTCACACAATTTTACAGTAGCACTCTTATCTACAGGTAAACCAAAAGAAAAATTAAAAATCTTAGCAGTATTAGGTCCAGATGCTTGAACTTGAACTGTAGCTGGAGAAGTTATTGGTAACTCACTAATTGATGCAGTAGGAGTTCCAAATCCAGCAGAAGCCCCATCTGAACCATTTTGCCCAGTAGGACCTATTGGTCCCACTGGACCAGTGGGTCCTATTCCTCCTGTTTCTCCTTTCTGTCCCCTTGGAATAGAAAAGTTAAAGTTAAACACTTTGGCTGTATCTGGACCAGAAGTAGATACTGTAACCTTTGCATCTTCTTCTGGAGGTAATGTATTTACAGATACTGTTGGTTGTGCTATGCCTGCTGGGGTTCCACTTTCACCAGTATCCCCTTTCTGTCCTGTAGCTCCTTTTGGAATTTTAAAATTAAATTCAAAATTTGTTTCACTTCCCTCTCCATAAGTTCTTACAGTAGCTTGTGCATCACTATCAGGAGGTAATGTGTCAGCATAAGCTGCAACTTTACCAATTTTAGGCACTGGAATGGAGAACTTGAACTTTAAAGTATTATTATTTACAAGCTCACATACTACTGCTAATTCTCCATCTGATATACTTGCTATAGTATTTAGATTAAGTGAAAACAATGTATAATCAACCCAGTTTTCATTAGAAGACCAGTTTTCATCATCTATATGATGGTTGTTATAAAATTGAGTAATATTATCTCCTGCTCCATTTACAAAGCCTACCCACAAATTTTTCTTTCTAAATTTAGAAGGAAGTAATAACCTTGTAGAACTGTTACTACCTTGCCAGGGTAGATATATGAAATTATATCTGGTTAATATTTCCTCCAAAGTTTCTGAGGTTTCCCTATCTTTTACAGAGGATGTATAAGTGATAGGGAATATACTTCCATATTTCCCTTCTTGACCATCCTTCTTAATTAATTGTTGTATTTCTTTCATACCCTATCTATTTACAAAGTTGTTCCATCCGCATTAACCCAGTTAACACCATTCCATACTATTATTTTACTCAAGGTTTTATCATAAAATATGAATCCATTTTCTGCTGATGTAAGAGTGGGTCTTTGGTTTGTTTCTCCTCTACCAATAGCATTACTATTGACCATACCTAATGCAACCCAAGTACCGGGGCTTCCCCCCTCTGAACAAATCCATCCACTTGGTGAACCTAATGTGGGATTACCATTCATAGCTAAATCCCCCTTTTCCCAAGTACCTTGTATTGGAGGTTCAGTTTGTATTATAAGTTTATTCTTTCCAAGTTGTATATAGCTGCCATTGTAGTAAGTTCCTCCCTTTGTAATATCAGTCCAAGTTATCACTTGTCCTTCTGTTCCATCTGCAATACTATAAGTCATTGAGTTATTAGTAAAAGCTATTTTGAAGCACTTTCCAGTAGATATTGCAATATGATTAGCTGTAGTTACATCAGAGTAAGCATTACCTAATATAGTATATTGTCCATTATCAGAATTTATATAATCTGTTACTGTAAAATCTCCAATGGTTTTAACTTGATTTATACCATATTTTTTGGACCATATCATTGATTTAGCACTTCCATTAAGTCCACTGGGCTTATCAGGTCTTCCAACATAATTATATTCACCAATAGAGGAGTATCCATGATAAGTTGTAATCTGAGTACCAATAAAGGAGGCTCCTACTGTTTTAAATATAGTGCCTATATTAATGACTTGCCCTCCTTGACCTTCAAGTAATTCAACTGAATTAAATAAGTAACATCCCATTAAAGTTAATGGTTGTGGACCAGTCCATACTATAGACTTAGGAGTATTCTTAGCAGTCATACTTCCTTCATAATGTCTTGCACCGCTAATTACACTTGCAAAGTTTGCATTAACTGAGTTAATGAATAGTCCCGGAGTATCACTCCATGCTCCAAAGATTCTTAGTCCTCCATAATTTTGGTATATATCACCATCTTTAGGATAATCATCAGAATTACCTCCACTCACATATCCATAAATGTCAAGTTGTCCACCACCAAAGTAAAGATTAGCTCCTACATTTGACCCTGATGGGTTTTTACCATTTGAACCAAACCATATTGAAGAACAATTTACAGAAGTATTACCTCCTGATATATTTAAACCTTGGCTCTTATTTCCTGTAAAAGTACAAGAATCTATATTTATAAAAGCATCATCTGGAGAAACCTCAGTATTCTGTGCTCCTATAACCATGCCAATATCACAGTTTTGAAATTTACAAAAAGATACTTTCATAAATTTAGCACTGCTATTTTGTGTGTTCTTTTGTGATAATTGTAATCCAATTACTCCAGCTATATTATTTCCATTAAATGACAGATTCTCCAACTTTACACCAAAGGTATAATGACCTAACATCATAGCATAATTTGCAGGACCATCCCAAACAAATAAAGATTTAACACCTTCTCTTGACCCATATAACAGACTGTCACAATATATGTGTGCATTCCATAATTCTGAAATATCAAGAGTATGTTCTAATCTATAGTATTTATCTGGAGTTGGTATAAAGATAGAACCTGACCCTTTATTACTATAATTACTTGAGATGGCATTAATAGCTTGTTGGATGGGTATGCTATCATCAGAAATTCCATCCCCCTTAGCACCAAACCATTTAACATTAATACCGCCTGATATATGACCCTCTATTGCAACATCAGTAAATATTGCATAAGAACCATTACTATCAGAATTGATAGTTACATCATCAAACTTTAAAGTACCATTATAAAATGCACCCCCCTCAAATAGTAATGTACTTCTGGAAGGAATTGTTAATACTCCGTGTTGTAAATCATACACTTTTGTTACCTTATATACAATATCCTCTCTATTAAACTTATTCTGAAAATTTGCCTGAATATTTGGATATGTTGAAGGAGAGGTTACAGTTTCAGGAGTAGTAGGAGTGTTATCAGATACAGTAACACTAAATGGAGCTATATTTCTAAGAGTCATAGCAACTTTAGTTTGTACTTGTGTTCCTACTAATTGAAATGAATCTTCGCCTATAGCCAAGCTATAATTGTATGGAGAAGTTCCACCATTTACTACTACATCAGCAATCTTAGTATTAGCTGGTATAGTAGTAAATATTGTAGATACCTTATTTATTGTTACACTTAGTGCCATATTATTTTCTATTTTAAATTTATTGCAAATATAAGTAAAAGTTATCATATATACAAGTAAAAGTAGTATTTGATTTATATATCAAATACTACTTTACTTAATCAGACTATTACTACTCTTGTTGTAAGAGTACCATCTTCATTCATCCAAAGATTATTCTCACTATCATAGATGACCCACTGCATTAAATCCACATCAAAGTATCTGTATCCTGTAGAAGGATATTCAGGTCTTTGAGCTGTAGTACCTGCTTTTCTATTAGACTTAAACCCATCTCCATCTACCCATGTGTTATGGTTCCACCATACAGGGTGATTTAATGTACTATCAAAATAAGTCTTACCATTATCATAAGTGAGGTCTTGTAGCACAGGAAGGTCAGTTGTAGCAAAAGCCTTGACTAAGCTATCCTTAGAAACCATTCCTTCTGTAAAGAAGTGGGATAATGTATAGCTTCCTGTAGTTGGTAAGTCACCTCCACCATCCAAGTAAACTATATTATTATCATAATCACAGCTTCTTACATAGGCTTGTATTCCATTCAGAATAACCAAATCACCTCCATTGAAGTTGGCAGAAGCCCCTGCATTAGTCATATTACATACACCATAACCATTCATAGTACATGGTATATTAGTAGCAGGATTAGTTGGATTCAAGAAAGCTCTTGCACTTGAATATTGAGTACTATTACCATACCAGTCATAGAATTTCTGATTAGGAAATACTCTTGTATAAGCTCTGTTATTCTGTACTAATGCCTCAAAGTCCAGCTTGTAATTAGCTAATCTTGGTAATACCTCAGCTAAAGCTACTGAATTGATGCCTGTGTGAATTTCTGGGTATAATGAATGTCTGTTTACATTTATATTACCTGTATATTCAACTCTACCATCAATAGCTACATACAGGTTATTATATGCAAGTTCTCTAAACACACACTTAGTAACAGCTAATCCAGCAATAGTCTTATAGGTCTTTATACCATAATCACCCCCTCTTATATAGCTGTTTTTAATCTCACAATTAACCAACAGATTGTCAGCAACCTTGTTAAGCTCAATACATTTCTTATTCTTTGGATTCTCAACATAGCAATTATCAACTGTTATGTTGCATATATTATTGATAAGTAGTGTACCACCATCCCAAGAGAATCCTTGCAGCATTATTCTGGCTCCTTGATAATCATCAAGCACTGCATCACCAAAGTCAGTATCACCAACAATAACTGAATATTCTCCTGTAGGAGAGCTGTAGTTACCACCAGTAATATTTATATCATTAGCCATGTAAGCATTGCTATAAATACTCAGGTTCTTAGTGTTGTAATTAGACATACAGTTAAGAATATTAATTGTATATTTCTTGGCAAGAATACCTATCTTACAATACTTGACCTTTACATTATCAAGAACTACATAAGGAGCATCTATATCTATACCAGTAATAGTTGAAGTAGTAACCATTCCAGTTCCCAAATCATTACCTTCTACATATAAATCCTTAATAGTAGTTACAAAAGGAAAGCTCCTTTGATTAATATGTATCAAAGAGTAAGCTGTTTGTACTTCTTTATTCTTGATTCTACTACTATTACCTATAATGTCATTATATACTTCAAGTGTAGAACTAACAACATAAGTCAAATTAGTAGCTAAAATAAGAGGGGCTTTTAATGCTAAAGCTCTCTTAATTGCAAGTGTATCATCTGTAAGTCCATCCCCTTTAGCTCCAAACCACCCTACTTCAATATTAGCATTAGCTATAGTGCCAGTTATATCTGCTATTATATTAGGATTTCCAGCTAAGGTAGTGTTATTAAAGTGTAGAGTACCATTACTTATACTGCCTCCTTCAAAGTATAGAGTACTGTTAGAAGGAATATCTAAAGTAGTTCCATTCAAATCATGGTCATATTGAATTACATAGATAGTAGAACCAGTTGGAAACTGTTCTTTAGATAAAAGGTTTATTCCATCTACTATATTCTTTCTAACAAAATTCCTTCCAAGACCAGAGAAGTTTTCTGGATTATAGTCTTTGTTCTTAAACTTTAGGTATTCATTAGAACCAATTCTAACTCCAGTCAAATCTTCTTCATCTGGTAATATTGAATCTACAATAATGGATTTTATAATATCAACCCATAATGTAAGATTATTCCACTGATTCTTAGCAGTTCCCCTAAATTGGTATATAACCCATTTACCTTCTTCATTTAAGAAGGTAATTACCTGCCCTGTTTTCCTGCTTTTGTATGGTATCAAATAAATGGCTTGAGACAGAGTAATGTAAGACTCTCCATATTTATCTGTAATATTTAGGAAGTCTGATGCTCCTAATAAGAATAATTGCTTTGTCAAGTCATTTAGTAACACCTTGACATTATGACCATCTTGAACAAAAGCAATAGTCTCTGTTCCTGTCAGAGGAGTTGCAGCTCCTACAAAGTCAGTATCTTTCTTACTGTTTGCAAGGAGCCACTTCTCTATCTTTCTATAATCTTCTTGTGTAAAAAACATAACATGATAATTTTAGTCTGGTACCATAATTCCTGCTGTCTTGAGAGACAATAGGATAGAATTAATAGCTGAAACCACAGAATCTAACTGAGTCCCTGGAATTAACTGTGGAATGTTTATAAGTTGACAAACTCCTCCTATTGTATCTGGGGTTGCAGCAGGTAAATTATAAGGTGGAGGTATAGTAGGCTTGTTTGATAAATCATTATAGTTTCCACTTGTTGCTACCTTGGAAAATTCAGGTTTATCTTTAACATTATCCCACTCTATAGAATCATTCCCTATTGCAGTCCATTCACCATTATTAAAATACTTAGCAGTGCCTTTATTAAGCCATACTGAATTAGTATCAGAAGCATTAGGACTTATTACTAAAGTTCTTATTGTCTTCATATCTTTTATTTATTAGTTGTACTACTTTTCTTTCTTAGAGCTTGCCTCTTTATACTTGCATCAGTATTGGCTTTCTCCTTTTCAAGTTTTAATTTATCCTTGTCAAGTTGTAACTTAAGGTCAAACTCTCTTATCTTCTCAGCAAGATTAGCTTTAGCTTCTGGACTATAATTATCAATCATAATTCCATCATCAAAGTCTGCCTTTGACTCAGCTTGCATTTGAGCTACTATTATCTTAGTCTGATTATCTCTTATATTAGCTTCTTCCTTCTGGAGAAGTTCTGCTTCTTTCTGTTGTTGCTGCATAGCAGCTATTTGCTGTTGAGCTTCAAGTTGTTCCTTTTGAGCCTGTGCCTGTCTTTCTCTAATCTGCTTTTCATCTTTCTCAATCAGTCTTTGCTTTTCAGCCAAGCTGCTTGATGTATAGAGCTTAGTGATAGTAGAGAATGATAAAGTTTGTGTCTGTAATGCAGCCTGAGCCAAAGTATCTAACTTTTGTTGAAGCTCTTGGGTTCCATTACTATTATCTACAACTAAACCATAGTCAGCCTCAGCAAATTCATCACCATCAATCTCCATTACTCTTGTGGATGTGTCTGATAATATATACTGGAATTTCTTGCTTCTACCTTTTAAAGCCACTTTTGCAGTTTCTAAAAAGCACTCTAAAGCTCTCTTCTTAACATCATCGTGAATAGTAAATAACCACTCAGTAATATGACTTGATTGAAGAGTGGCTCTCTCAACTCCACCTACAGTTTCTCTTTGAGAAATCTGACCTTCTCTTTGCTTGGATATACCTGCAACCTCAGCCATTTCCATCTTAATAAACTCAAGAAGGTTAATCTGTTGCTGAATATAGTTACCTATATTGGTTTCAATCATTCCCTTTCCAGCATTATTAAGAGCACCTGCCAGTTTACCTGTAGAAGCTCCTATAGTACCTTCCTTGAAGCTATCTATAACTGCAATATGGTTCACTCTTGCATAATACATCCACTTACTAACATCCCATCCTTTAGGAACTTTAGATAAGTCAAGCTCTAAGATAGAACCCCAGTTTGAAGCAATAGCTTTATTCAATCTATCATGAATAGCATCATATAAATAGTTATATGGCTTCATCATATCTACCAAACTGAAAGGTCTGCTGTCATTTAGATTATAAATTGAACCTACAATACCAAAGTGACATCTTGAAGGATTATTCAACCTGTTATATTGAATCAATCTTGGTCTCATATTGACAAATATTTCATTGCCAATCATGGTTCCTTCCCATGCTTCATTAACCCAGAATGATTGTACCTCTTCTCCTGCTTCCTTATTTACTACATAATTCTCAGGATAAAAGTTCCATTCTTCCTCACCAGTTTCAGGGTCATAAGATTTAACCTTAAGTATCTTTCTCTTAGACTTCCAGTATAATCTAAGTACCCTAAGATTACCTGCCAAGTCATAAGGAAGCAATGAATTTGCTATACCTTCTGTAAATAGATTAGCTGGGTCAAAGAAATAGGTTCCATCTCTGACAGTTATTTCATCACCAATCATATTCTGATTGACAAATCCATATCTCTCATCAATATTATCCATCTGGTCAACAGCTCCCTGACCTACATAATCAGGCATAGTTTCAATATACTTTATGTCCTTTGGAGATAATACATCATAATATGTATCTATTACTCTACCCGGAGACCAATAATCCTCAAGGATTATCATGTCAGCATCTTCCACCTTATTACTGTACCCAGACTTGAATATCCTAATCTTCAATGGATTCACTCTCTCAATGACTGGTTCTCCACCTACAATATCACATTGATAGATTTCCTCACCCACAGTCATTGCATCCATGAAACCATTATTGAATATAAGAGGAATATCATATTCCTTGATATAATGATTAAGCAATTCATTTGCTCTTACCTCTCTTATATCCTGCCATTCATAAGTATAATAGTCATTTAATTTTTCAAGTTTGATATTATATTCATCCTCAGATATTGAGGTGTCAGTTATCATTTCTTGAAGCCTTTGTAATAGCTCATTCTTTTTATTATCCTCTATTTCTGAGATAGCATTAGGATTGGTTACTACTACCTTAAAGTCAAATACTCTCTTACTTTCCTCACCTCTAAGTACATTCAACTTACTATTCATGATAGGATAATGTTGTAACCTATCAGGAATGTAAGCTGCCTTTATACCATCTGGATTGAGTACCAGTTCTAAGTCTGACATATGTAGCCTACCATTAAGTAAGTCATAGTTTATCTTTTTATGGATTACTGACTTCCTAACCAAGCTATAATTGAAGAATGTCTTCTGATTAGCCCACAACAGACAATCCTTTCTCCATTGCTTAGTCTTCTTAGAGAAAGGAAGCATCTGTCTGGGAAAGTTTAAAAAATCTGCCATAGTCTTCCATCATTTAATTTTGTGACAAAAGTAAGTAAAAAAGTCCATTTAGTCAAGTACATAAGTGATTTGTTTATCTAATTGCATCTTCTGTACTAAATTTACTGGGTTTCTGGAAAGGCACTTCTACCCCTCTGTAATTCTCAGTAAAGAACTTATCATTCCCTAAATAATCCTTTGGTACTTCTTCTGAATCTCTTGAAGGGTTTCCTTGATATAGAACCATCTTCTCCTCTCTATATAGCATAACCATACCTAATGCCCTAATTCTATCCACATTTATCTCTGGGTTAAATGCAATTAACTCTTCAATTAATGCCCTGTTTCTCAAGAAGTTAAGGTTATATACAGTCACTTCTTGGTCTTCTCCATCAATGTTCTGTATAATAGTAACAGGCTTCATCAACCAGTCTCTTATCAAGTTATTGGCATAAGCATTGATAGCTGCTGAGGCATTAACACCCTTAGCATTAGAACCAAAGTTACTATACTTAACCAACTGTTTGTCTCTTAAGAATTCTGGAGTATCAGCCAGTAAATGAGTACAATTCATCTTACTAAAGTAAGCAAAGATACCCTTCTTATTTGATTCATATAGACACTTGGCATTATAGAATAGACACAGTAATCTTACTATTTCATAGTTATCATCAGCAAATGATTGCCTACCAGTGTACTCAGCTACAATCTTATCAGTCCATAAGTCAAGAACAAAGGTAGAAGAGAGAGAGGAAGATTCAGCTTGGTCATTATCTACAGGGTCATGACCAATAATATATCTTGTATGTGGAACCTTTCCACTCCTATCCTTCTCTGGCATTTCAAAGATTTCCACAGCACCCGGAGTATCATTCTCTACACCAAACTTTCTGATAGGTACATCACTGGTTGGTGTAAATTCTACTCCATTACTATTCTGTACCAATTTACCAACATACACATCATCATAAGCATGTACATCTTGGTCCAATTGACTTAATCTTTCAGTCAAAGCTGTAATAGGAAAGTATGCTGCCTTAACCTTAATAATAGCTTCTGCTGGTGTAATAGGGTCCTCAGCAATCACTCTAAGAACAGATTTAGGGTCTGAACTATATTTAGACCTATATCTTTGCATTAAAATCTCAATAAGAGCTTTAACTACATCTGATACACCATCCTTATTATAACACCCTGCTCTATTAACATAAGAGGGAAAGAAGAAACCAAACTTAGGTTTACCTTGCTTGGGTCTGTCAAACACATTATCTATAGATAGTATATTGTAACCATCAGGATTATAAAGTAAAGTCTTGGCTGAGCTAAAGTCAGACTCACTCTCAGCAGCAGTACCTACAAGGTACATAGTAGCAAAGGTATAGTCACCATCCTCTACTGACTTTCTGGTAATATCATAAAGAGACAGCAATCCTTTAAAAGAACCCATTTCCTCAAACAGAATCCAACCTCTCTTACCTCTTAACTTTTCACTATCATCCTTTGCAGATACAGCAAGTACCTGATTTAGAGAACCTTTCTCTATACCATATTCATCCTTATAACCCATCTGCCAAGACATTTCATTAGGAGAATTCTTTAGCATAAGATGTGGGAAAGGAGTATTAGAGAAGCTAAAGTTAATTGAAGGCTTGAACTTAGATAAAGTACCATCCTTGTCATCTTTCAAATATTCCTTCTGATAAGCTGTAAGTACAGTAATAACTCTTCTCTTAGATTCTTCACTTTCTCCAAGTATAAGATTATGGCTCATAATTGCTGCCAAGCTATAAGACTTGGCACAACCTCTCTTTGCCAATTCAATGGCATGTTTACCACTCTCTCTTGCTTGCCACAGATAATGGAATCTCCAATATATACCTTCAAAGAAGAAAGGAAAAGCCTCTGTTCTAATAGCCTTCTTTCTTCCTTCTATCAGCTTATTAACCATCATAGGACAGTAATTCATAAACCAATAGTTAAAGCCTGTAACCCACTCTCCATCAGACTCTCTCACATAGCCTTCATAACATCTTCTTTGCTCTTCATCCCAATGTCTTCTAAACTCTGAATTAGGATTACTATTGGGCTTCAAGAATGTATAACACCCATGTTTCAAGAAATGCAGAGCTGGTTGTCTGAAATAATCAGCATCCTCAATGATATGTGGATTAGTAATATCTACTATAATCCTACCCTTTTCATCCCTTGGTAAATCTCTTGCATAGGGTCTGTTGGGAGATATAAGCCTTTTGATAAACTCAACTGTTGTGAGTGTCTCAAGTAACTGTTCCTGAACCTCCTGAGGAAGAGTATTCATCAGTTCCTCAGTAAGCTCAGTTTGATACTTATTCATTTGAATCATAGCACAACTCCTTAAATTTTTCTGTATTAATATACTCCAGAAGAGATTTGGTAATAGCAGTGGTTAGTTCAGATATAACTTTGCTCTCTTCTGCATCAGTAACAATTCTACCAGAATATTCAGCACCAAATGCAGGTATTCTCTCCTTCTTACTTACAAACCAAATCTGTATTCTATAAGTCTTTTGTGACTTAACTACAGGATTAGTATCTATTATCTTATGTAATACAAAGTATCCTTTTCTTCTATTAGAAAAGGATTCATAATACTGATTTAATCCTTCAATTATATTTGTCATAAGTCTTCATATATTGCTTTTTCTTGTGCTCCTCTTACTCTATCATTCTGTGCAAGTTCCTTAGCAATAGCTCTTTCAGCTTCATCCAAGTCCTTAACCATTGATGGTATAAGTTTAATAATAGCACCTAATTCTTTAGTCTCTTTAATATCAAGTTCTTCCAAGTCCATAGACCTTAATTTAAGTCTATACTTATCCACAAGAGTCCTTGTATCCTCAAGTAATAGCTCAGAAGTAGTCTTGAAACTTGCATACAATGCTTGAGCTTCTTTCACAGTAGTATCAGGTTCCCATGATGGTTTCATACCTTCACCCTGCTTAATAGCTTCTTTTCTCTCTCCTTCATCAATTATATACTTGTAATCACTTCTGGAGTCCTCCATAAAGTAACAATATCCAAGCTCTGTAATTGCTCTCTCCTTTGAGAGAGATTTATCTCTATTCCATATCTGTCTGAATGCTTTTAAAGCATAAGCCTCATCAGATATGACCAGATTATAACCATCTCTTTTAAATAATCTCATACTGCTTAAAACTAAAAAAGCCCAAGCCTTTGATAGGCTCAGGCTTATATTTATACTATAAGTTGTGGTCCAGTTACTATTGCTGGGTTTTCTTCAAACTCCTCAATCTCTGCAACAAATTTAACATCACCATCTTGAATCATCATGTGTTCCACTCCATCAATATCCATGATGTCAAACTTGTATCCTATTACAGGATTATCCTTAATAACACCATCTTGCAATGAGCCGGGTTTATGTTGCATTACTGCATATCTTTTAGGATTGATATATACAATATCACCTACTTCAATACCTCTCACCATTGGTCCAACAGCTACTACTGTCTGGTATTCTTTCACTGAACCAGCTCTGGTACTGTCTATAATACCTCCTGTAGTCTTTAGGTCAGTAGGATACTTATTTAATGTGACTACCATGTTATTAAACATGGGTTTAACTTTCTTGATTGTTGTAATCATCTCTTAACTTCCTTATATGTTCAAATCTCTTCTTTACTCCTATCATCCTATCATAAGTACAGCTTAACTTACCTATTGATGGGACATTGAAATTGGTTCTCAACTTATCAAACTCCTCTTTGCTTAGGTCTTCCTTTAGAGGCAAGGCTTTGATGTTATTCCTAATAAAAGTCCAGTAGGACTCATAGGCTTCCTTTACCACTTGGGGTGGTAATCCAAGCTCTGTAGATACCTGTTTAATTGCTTCTGAGTATATCATGAGAAATCAAATAATAACATCATCTTGAATGAACCATTCTCTTCATCTACTGATGGAATGTATCTTGGGTTTATTTTCCCATCAATGATGACTTTATTCTTTCTTAACTTACCCATGATGACCTGAAAGTGAGGAAGAGATATATCACACTCTTCCCTTACTTTCTTCTTACTATCTTCACTCATAGTAACCTTATCAAGTATCTCATTATCTTTAATGACCTTGCTGAGTTCATATCTTTGCTTCACAAAGGAAGTTATGACATCCATTTCTCTCTCAGTCAAGTTATGAAAAGGTTGTAAGAATTCAAACCAATATCTAAAGAACTTACCATCCACCTTGCAAGGAATCCTAACTATTGAATCCACTTGCTTAGCCATAGTTTATTCTCCTTCCTTTACTTCTTCCTCAGGTTCTTGTTCAGGTTGAGTCATTAGTACTTCAAATTCTGCACCACACTTCTGCTTGAACTCTTCTGAGATATAAGGTGTAGTAGAAGTAATTACTGTCCACAACCACTTCAATCTTTCATAGAAGTTAGTAAGATTAGCTTCCTGCAAAGCCTGATTCAACTTCTGGTTTTGCATATATAACTGCCTGCTTTGTTCAGACAACTGATGTGCAGTATTCTCCAGTTCTTCATAACTAAGTTTTCTCACTTCTGGAGCAGCCTTGCCACCCTTTACAACTTTCATGTTATTCTTCTCTTCCATTTTTATTTTTCTGTTAGATAATTTCCACCATACTTTTGTCCATACATTTTCTCCCATTCATGTATGTGTGCCTCACCAGTTTCAGTTCCACCACATTTGTCACAGTAATCTATGCCATCTGAGTTTCTTATTGCTAATGAAAGACAATGTTTACAATATACAACAGGTATATTATTATATTCTTCTTTGGGAGTCTCAAGCTCAAACTGCTTGACTTCTGTACTTAAGTTCTCCATAAATCTTCTCTTTAGAAATCTGTAACTCCCTACCAGAGGTCCTCTTTCTATTATTGAAAGGTCTCTTTGGTACTTCTTCTCCCCAAGATGTTACATGACCTTTTCTGATAGCTCTTCTAATACTCTTGTACTTACCAACAGCACTATAAACAGCAAGATATAACATCATCTTAGGTTCATTGTACTGAGGTTCTTTTGTCTTCTTCTCTTCCATAATGCCAGTTGTTTTTACTTATAAAATACCAAGTAAATCTGTCCTCCTAAAGGAAACATGCTTACTATATCTTCTCTTTTAATCTCAAGCTCTTGAGCTTGCTTGATTACTTCTCTAACTGTAGAGCCTATAATACAAGTGATTAATGCCTTCTCCTTTTCCATATTATTCACTTTAATTTAGTTGAGGGGGTAAGAATCGAACTTACAAAGGCTGGCTTATGAGACCAACTGGGATACCAATCCTCCCCACAATATTAGAGCAGGTAAAGAGAATCGAACTCTCATCCTGAGCTTGGAAGGCTCTCACACTAACCATTGTGCTATACCTGCATTTGAGAAGATTTGCTATTGGTACTTCCCTTTTCCAGTCTCTGCTTATCTGGAACCCCTTATCATCTACACCACAAAGGTATTCATAATAGTAGCATAAGGTGTTACTCTCTCACTGTATGAATGACAGCTTTTAGTAACTTGTTGAGCTTCCTAAGTGAATCGAACACTTATCTCTTGGTTACAAGGCAAGAATAATAACCATTATACTAAGGAAGCATTGTACCCCTGACAGGAGTTGAACCTGCATGGGTAAGCCCGAAGGATTTTAAGTCCTTTGTGTCTAACCTAATTTCACCACAGGGGCATCTTTAATCTCCCATATAACCCTTCTTACATAAATTGAATAAGTACTTCAACTTGTGTAACTGAGTAATAAAGGCTTCACATTCACTCCTAACTCCTGCATAATCAGATGTTTGAGGTAACTTAGAATAGAATGTATCTGTTCTACTTATCAAGTTATCTATTGCTTCGTGAGGGCAAGTGAAATCAAAGTTAGTTCCTTTAAGGAAGTTAGGTTCAAATTGACCTTCAATACCTTGAACTTCTTCTGCAAGAATATCCTGATAATCTGATATTTCATCTATCAATTCATCAATTCTTACATGAATTGAATTGCTATATGCTGACCAGTGAAGGTTCTTAAACTTAGTCTTGAACCCTTCAAGTACACAAAGAAACTCTCTGAATTGATTTCCTTCATGTGAAACAGTTTTATGTTCAAAACCTTCTAATAGGTTCTCTCCAAATGTTTCTATCATATTATTTTAATTTGATGTTACAAAGATATGTATTATAAATCATATATGCAAGTAAATCTGCATATTTTTTTTTTTTGTACCCTCAGTAGGAGTCGAACCTACAGCCTTCTGAGCCTAAATCAGACGTGTCTTAACCATTTCACCATGAGGGCATTATATTGTGGGAACTCTAAGAATTGAACTTAAGCCTTGGGTTTTTCAGACCCACGTGCAATAACCACCTACACCAAGAACCCATTTGCTATCTTCATAAGTGCTAACTTATAATGCTCTTGCAATGAGCTGGTCCCCTTGGTTGATAGCATACCTGAGGATTAACTTTTCTTATAAAAGTGGGCACAGAGAGACTCGAACTCCCCTACTCCAAAGTCCATTACATCAATTTGATAAAGGAGGGCAGATTTACAGTCTGCTGATGTTATGTACCCATTATTTTTGTTCCCCCATCTGGAATTGAACCAGACCTCCTAATTTAAAAGATTAGTGCCCACACCTGTCTGCTATAGGGGAATATAGTACCTCCACTAAGAATCGAACTTAGAATCTTCTCCTTAAGAGGGAGCAGCTTTACCATTCAGCTATAGAGGCATTTACTTGTACTGAGGGTAGGATTTGAACCCACTATCTTTAGTGTATAAGACTACTGCATTTACCACTTGTGCTACCTCAGCATGTGCCACCCTATTATTCATTCAGGAGTAGGGTGGTGCACATATAGTTCCAAAGAATCCCTCAACATGGAACCATGTTTACAGTTTATTGCAGGAATTTACCTGCCAGAACTGCTCCTATAATTTATATAATATCCAGTCTTTTCTTCTAATCTCTCCAGAAGTAGGAATATAAATACTGTTGTTTATATGTACTCCATAGGAAGTTTGTCTTACAGAGTGTTTATAGAGATACTTTTCTGTTATCAAATCTCCTAAGTATTGTTCTGTGTATTTACCTAATGCTATCAATACTTGATACAAATCATCAGGCAAGTAAATACTATCTCTTGGAAGTTCAGGATTAATTTCCCTCTCAGCTTTATATATTGCTGAGGTTACATTAGGTTTAGTATATAACCTAATTGAATCTCCCTTATCCCACTCTGGTAATCCCATTTGAAGGAAACCTTTATGTGTTTCCAACATATTCTTAGCTTGTTTAAAGCTATACCTAATATTATTATATCTTTCCATAATGTTTATTTAAAGGGTGTTAGGAGAGATTTGAACTCTCACCCTCTTGATTCACAGTCAAGACTTCTAACCAATTAAAATACTAACACAGTTCTGATAATAGGACTTGAACCTATAACTACTGCCTTATGAGAGCAGCCTTCTACCTATTGAAGTATATCAGAATATAAGTTGGTACACACAGAATTGAACTGTGATTGCATCCTTATCAGAGATGTTTCCTAACCTTTAGAAGATGTACCAATTTTAAGCATACCCTAATAGAATCGAACTACTACCTTTGCTTTTGGAGAGCAACATTCTACCATTAAACTAAGGGCACATCATTATGTGCTATAATGACCTAATGTATCATTACCCATGTTCTTAAATAGAACATAAGATTCATAGTTCACTATTTCTTTCTCACTTGTTTCAAACTCTAATGTACACAATAAAGTCTTTTCCTCAAACTTCTTTTTCTTTTCTATGAGTTTCTTTTCCAATTTCCTCACAACTTCTCTTGCATTATAGAGTTCCTCTTCAAGAGAGAATAATTCATTATAATCATTCTTAATATCTTCTTGAGCACTTTCATTCATCATTTCAGGATATTTAAAGTGAACTGCTTTCACCTTAGTTCTATCCTCAACTATCATTTTACTTCTGATTTCTTTCATGACTTCTATTCTTTAATTGCTGGAGAGATAGGACTCGAACCTACTATCCTCTGATTAACAGTCAGTAGCTATATACCACTTAAGCTTCTCCCCAATATGTTGCTCCTATTAGAATCGAACTAATGACCTTCACTGTGTAAAAGTGTTATTCTAAACCACTGAACTAAGGAGCAATGTAGGACACTTTAGGTGTGTCCTTAACCTGTTAAAAAAAAAAACAAACATTATGAAAACATGAAACATGTGGATACATGTGGGACTTGAACCCCAACTTCACTTTGCAAAAGTGATGTGTTAGCCATTTACACTACATGACCCATATTGAGTTTTACTTTTATCCTAAATGCCAAGGTAAAAGAAAACCATTTATTAACTTGTAGTACTCCAAATTAGCAAATGTTTTATCCAAAGAAAAACCTTTTGTAGAGTAGAGAAGACTCGAACTTCCAATTTCTGCATCCCAAATGCAGGGGGTTAACCAATTACCCAACTACTCTATATTGCGGAGGATATAGGATTTGAACCTATACATCTTTTAAGACTACTGACAGTTTAGCAAACTGCTCCCTTACCATTAGGGTTAATCCTCCATTACTTAGGAACACTCTCAATCACTATCTTAGGTGATTCTTGAGCTATTTGCCAAGCTCTTATAAAGTCTTCCAAATCCATGCCAGTAGGTAACTTACTTAAGTCTATATCTGGCATAAGTTGCTCTCTTTTAAGATATAAATTACAATGACAAATATCTTTTTCTCTATAATCAGAACAAGGACACTTCTTATCCTCACCTGTATTATGACAGGGACATTCTCCATTATTAGCTTCACATCTTTTTAAGATAGCATTCACTATCCTATCATTGGGATTAAGCACCCAACCTTCTTTTCTAAAAATTTGTACCATAATGCGGAGAGAGGAGGTCCCGACCCCCAAGCATTTTACTGCTCACATTGTTTTCAAGACAAGTCCCAGACCTTCTGAGTTCTCTATCCATTGCCTACTTAACTCTTTAAGTAGGACTTCACTAATATATAAACAGGGCAGTCTATGAGGGAATTGAACCCTCCATCTCCACATTGACAGTGTGGCATGTTAAACCTCTACACCAATAGACTATAAGTTGCAGGGAGTGGATTTGAACCACTGTTCTCCTGTGAATGTGCACAGGTGAGATAACCACTTCTCCACCCTACGAAACTTTGATTAACATTGATTACACTCTCTATTGCACTCAAGAGTTTTTCAGAACCAAAGCTGTCAAATACTGCAAGATATTTGACAGTAACTTCTTGCACAGTTACCTTGTAATGGGTAGGGGATTTGAACCCCTCTCTGCAAGGTTGAAAACCTTGTGTACTAACCACTATACTAACCCACCATTTTGACTATCCTATCTTCACAGACCAGATAGCCCAATCTTTAAAAATCATGAAACAAAAAAAAAATCCACCTTCAAAAGTACCCCATTAAGGACTCGAACCTTATCTAAAACTTTAGAAGAGTCTTGTGCTTCCATTACACCAACAGGGCATTTATTGTTGTTCCAGCAGGAATTGAACCTACATTACTTGAGCCAAAATCAGGTGTAATAACCATTATACTATGGAACAATGTTCTTATCTTCTAATCATGATGCAAAGATAAGTCAAATATTTGATATATGCAAATCTTTCACTAATTATTTTCAAGATGGTATGAAAATACTCCAGAAGTGAATTAAGATAATGGGCTGAATTATTATCTTAATTAAATACCCATTATCTTATTAGCCCATTTTTCAGTATAAAAATGATAATAATTATATTTTCCATTCTTCCAACAACATCCAATATAATTATTAAGCCAAGCATGTAGTATAGAGGGAATACCAATAACCAATAAATATAAAGGACCAAGTATCTTACTCTGCTTTACATGACCACATTCATGTTTTATAACTATTTCTTTGTCAATGTAATCTTGATTAATAAAGATATATTTCCCAAGAGATACACCACCCTTAGTTTTCTGTAAATATACTTTAGCACCTACACTCCTTGAGTCATTATTCTCTATAACACATATTCTATTATCTTTAGATATAGACCTATAGATTATACCACATAAATTCTGTGGGAATTGCCACAACCAAAGTAGAAAACTAATTAACCATTTCATACCTTACATCTCTTTACATCCAACATTCTTGAACTAACTCCCTGTGCATAGTATCTCCTATCATTGTTATTTACTGATACACAGATAGCACCTTCACACTTAACAATGTTTACATTCTTAATAACTTCTTCAATAACTCTTTTCATATATTTGTTCTTTAAAGTGTATAACAATCCCTTAAGCAGATTGGTTCTCTGCCAGAGTAAAGTTTCCAGTACCCCTACCATGACACTTCATTACAGGCGGTTAATCCCCAAGAGCACTTTACCCTCAACCTTTTCTCATATACATAGGTGTGCTACTGTAACTTATAATCAAGGCATTTCTTAGCAGGATTTTCACCTCATCCACAGGCATACCAGCCTTTATATAAGCTCCCTATTTATGGGAGAAGTGGATTACTACCCTGTCAGCTCCAAAGCCTGAACTTCTGTAAGGGACTTCTTTGGAGGAGAAATTAGATGTATAGTTCTAATTCTGGTGCAAACATATAAAAAATAAATGATATATCCAAATCTGAGATTATTATTTATGAAAGTTTAACTATTGACTATATAATATGCTGTTCTTTTAAGGCTTTTAAACATCTTGCAGTCCATTCTACTAATGGTTCATCATTATCACAACTCATGTACTGCCCAGTTTGAAATATAGAATGTACTATCTCATGTAATAAAGTAAGTTCAATTTCATCCTTTGATAATTTACTCCCATCAGGTTTCTTTGTGCTGATGGTTATTATTCTTGAAGGACTTTCTATTTCCCCAAACAACCACCTATTATCACTATCAACTACTTCATCTACAAATTGTACTTTCCAAGTACTTCCAAACAAATTATAACTCTTCTCTTTCATACCTTTAATTTTTAGCCAAAGATACCTAAATACAAGACATCTTCCAAATAATTTATTTTTTTTTTGATTTTTTTTTTGATTTTAAAAAGTTGTGTATAGTCATGAGGGGGATATACACCAACCCCACCTCCCCCATCACTTAGCCAGTGGGGTCATACCCCCGTGGTTTAAACAATTATTCATTAACAATTTAAATCATTTACATTATGGACAATCAGTTAAAATTCCGTGAGACATTGACAGTTGAACAGTTTAAAGCAGCTCAACATGTGGACAAAATCCAAGTGAAACAGAATCCTAAGACCAACAAGCTGTTCTTCACCTTTGGTGCCAAGACAGGAGCTGTTGCAGTTAAGGGCATTCCACAGCATCCTATGGTATCCAATGTTGAAGCACCTGATGGCACATCATTCTGGCTGCTGCATGAAGAAGGCACAGGTGGTGCACCAGTGTTGGCAACATTCTAATGAAAGAGGGCTTTGCCCTCTTTCTGTTTTATTCTTTTGAGCATTAATAGTATCTTTTAAGCATTAATAGTTATGGACAAGATAATTTGGTTAGATGGTCATACATCAAGTATAAACTCTGATGAAGCCTTCTCAAAGCAATACACTGAGAATGGTAATTGGCATATGAATCATGCTGGTTCTACATTTGTTTGGGTGGCTAATTGTTGGATGGAGATTTAATCTCTGTCCAATATACCATTTCTCTTAGTATTAATAGTACTTGGGTCCCAAATATTCCCAAACTCCTTGGAAGATTAGGTATGGGCAGATAAATCTATTGGTATAAACAATGTCAAACCCCTTGAAAGAAAGGTATGCTTTGTTCTTTAGATTATACTGAGTGCAGATTAGGTGAAACAGACTAATCAAGCACTAATATTTATTTCCAAGTATTATAGTACTCCAGAAGTGAAGTAGATAATAGGCTTTTTTATTTAGTACTTTCCCAGCTTATTATTTATTTCCACTTCTGGAGTGTTAATATCATTAACATCATTTGTTAGTGAGTATTAATAGTACTTAGAAGAATATTGTATGTTTTGAGTAGTCTTTCTTTATGCTTTGAAGACTATAAAAGAGTGCAAGAATGAATAGGTCTTAAATGTCCTTTCTCTATGCTTTCTTTCTATGTTTGTTGAGTGCTTCAAACTATGATTGTTTGATGGTTCAAATGATGGAAGAGTGAGTGGTTTATCATATCATCTCACCCACATTATGCCACATTCAAAGACATGTCAAAAGAAGGAAGAGAAGTAATGGAATAACTGGATTTACTGGTTACAATGTCAAACTAAACAGTGCTTAGAGTTACATTGAACCACAAAAATGCTTATAATAAGCACACAACTTACATACCAATGGGCTAATTGAGGCAATCAATTGTGAACAATAGTAGCAGTTGACAGGATATATGCCATTAAAATATGTTAAGAAAGAACTAATAATTAAATAATAAGAATAAGATATTGAGTGATGTTACTTCATGTGTTGACCACTTAGGGGACCTAACATACATCCACCTGAAAGATGAAATAATGGGAGAGAATGGTAGCCTGTAAGTCCTGCTTGAGACAAAAGTCAGTAGTGTTAATACTTAGACATAATTGTCAATAGAAGAGGTAAGTCAGAAATCCCAGAGGGACTCACATGTATTAACCGAGTAAAGGAAACCTAAAAAGAAAGTCTGCCTATTTAAGGAAGAGTACACCTCTGCAAGTAAATAAGCTCATATTAAAGGCACATTAGCTCAGTGGTTAGAGCATCATATCTAATGATTTTAAAGGTAGTTGGAATGAAGGTCACTGGTTCAAATCCAGTATGTGCTTCAATTATTAACAAATTAACTTATAAACATATGGGACATCCAAAATTTTTAAGCTATTGCAATAACCTTTATCAAAAGGTTGATTCTACAGAAGCTCACAAAGACAATCCTTTGTATATTCAATCATTCTATGGTGAAATAAACCTCAATCTACCAAAGTCATTATCAAACTATAATGACTTAGTATCCAGAGGATTTAAAGAGCCGGAAGAAAGAGAGTTATTAAGATTAATAAAATAATTATGGCAAAGGAATACAACAGAAGTAACTGCGACTCTACATTAAGAGCTACAGTTACAGACCAATTGGGTAGAACAGTTTCACTGTTTGGGACACATGCTTTTGAATGGTCAATAGTAATTGCATCAGACAATAGCATCACTATGCAGACATTCTCCAAAGGAGATGTTGCAAGAAAAGAGTTCAATAAATATAAAAGAAAAAGATAATGGATTTAAAAGAATATACTCAATTATTGAAGCATAATAAGTACACCCTGTATAAACGCACAGGTAATAACCTTATCAATGTTGGGGATATCTATGCAAATACAGTTGAAGAAGCTGAGCATGTGGCATTATTGAATCACATTAAATATGATATTATTACAGTAACAGAATTCTTAAAATGAAAAATACATTCGGACTTATAGCAATAATGGGAGTATTATCTGCTATGTGTGGTATAGTTACTGAGATTACAGCAATAGTAACAGTAGTCTGTGGTATTCTTTACCTGTTTTATCCAACTACTAATATCAATAGATATGAAGAAGATTGAAATGATATTCAAGGGTATGTTATTATACATGACTATCCTTGTAACCATGATATTCATGATGGGTGTAGATAGTATTTATGACCAAGGATATTTCTTTTATGGTATAATGCTGGTGGCTGCACTTGTATTTGTGTGTTATAAAACTATTAATAAAGAAGAACTTGAGGTGCTTACATTATGTAAGTATCTCAATGATTCTGATGAAGAACTTAAATAATCAATAAACTATGGTACGGACAATTTATGTGGTCTATACAGACCAAAAACTGAGTTATTCAGAGACAAGAAAGATGAAACAATACATGTTCTTGTGTCCTTTTGATAATATCCAAGCAGGAGATATGATTAAGGATAAAAGATATTCTACTGCTATGCAGGTAGTAGGATGGGACAAGAACTCTTGTGAGGTTCAAGGTGGCATCAAACTTAAGGTCATAGAGCCTTTCTTGTTGAATGGAAAGGTAATGAACCAATGTACTGGAAGTGATTTTGACATTGATAAACAAAGAAATAACATGGAAGAGAAAAGAAGTGTTTCCATATCTCTTGAAGAAGCAAGGGAATGGTACAAGAGTGGTAACAATGCTCTTAAAGCAATTGCATTGAAGGCTTACTCTGAAAATGAACTGGCTGGTTATGAATACATGAAGAGTCAAGTAAATACACAGCCCTCTGGATGCTCTATACCTTATTTAGAAAGAGGTAAATGGGACACACTCCACAAATTAGCTATTATGGCTAAATACTACAATGGTAGTTGGGAAATGAAAGCTGGTAAGACTGGTTATTTCATTGGCAAATCTTCTATGGGTGGTTCAGCAGTAGTACAACAGGTAAATCTGACTGATGGCATTGCAATCTATGAACACAGAACTGTACAGTATGCAGGTATTGTGTACTTCAAGAATGCACAGGATGCCAAGGAAGCAGCCAAACTGTTGTTTGATGAATTGAGTTTGTTGTTTTAGGTATGTGTTTATATAAGGTTAATTAGATTGGAGTAGCTATGTTGTGAAACATGGCTACATTCTGCCCTCATAGTTCAGTGGATAGAATAAGAGTTTCCTAAACTTTAGACAGAGGTTCGAGTCCTCTTGGGGGTACACCATTTTATTTATTATTAAACAATTGATACAAGGGAGCTGGTATGTGAATATAGGCTCTTCATGGGGCATGATTTGGTTTTGATTATTAATTATTTGGTAAGAGAACATGCAGAGACTGATGGAGAGACATCAAAACAATAACTGACAACACTTATAGAGTTGCTGCCTAAATAGGCTGAGCAGCACTTGCTTGGAAACAGAAAGGTGCATAGCATGTGGTTTCCTTATTTCTAACAGAGATAAATTGAAATAAGGTGGTGGATTGTGTTGATTTCTGGTCAACCCCAGTGGATAACCAACCACATATCAAATAGGTAAGCATGTGAAATTCTTTTATTAAAGATTAGTAAGACGAGGGTTCGAACCCCTCATGCTCCACAACTGTAAATGGTTTTGGTCTGGTGTGGGCTGCAATACAATAAGTACAGAAAACACAGGATGCTAATAGGTAAGCTATAAAGGGTGTTATGGGCTGTCAGACATTTCTACCTTGTAAATATCAAGAAATGCTCAAGAAGGAAATTCTAATAAACTATTATATGAAGAACTTTGAATACTGCGGAAAGACTCAAGACTAAAGGATATAGAGACTATTAAATAAGTGTTGAACTAAAAAAAAAAACATGACTCAGTTTGTATTTGAATTTATCCTTGTAGGATTAGTAGGAGGATTATTAGGAATCTTCTACAGAAATTGTTTAAAGGTGGAAGATATGATATTCCACTGGTGGTATGTAATACTTAAGAAATGGGTAAAGAAATCAGAGATGTATTGTGATATAGATGGGTGTCATACACCTAATATATGGCATAGATTCTTAGGTTTCATTGCTTATCCTCTTGGTTTCTGTATCTATTGTAGTACTACATGGATAACATTCTTCTTATGTGCATTATGGTTATTTAATTGGGAATCATTACCTGATTGGAACCTGATAGTAATAGGAGTATTAGCTGCAACAGGTGTACAACATTTAATAGTAGCTTATGCTTGCAGATTCTTAATTTACAAACATCCAGATTTAGATGAAAACAACATTTGAGTATGGCAAAGATTATTTGCCTGAGATTTGGTATTAAATAACAAAAGAATGTTAAAGGTGGAAATATATTTTCATATATGAAACCTTTGACATATCTTTGCAGTGTCAATTAAATAAAGAAACAATTCTATGGGAAAGTTAAATCCATTAGTGAAGCCAACTTCAAAGTTGGATACAGAAAGACTGGCTGGTGGTTCAGGTGCATTGGCAGCTAAACAGAGTAATGTAGCATTATTGAGGAGAGCTGTATTAGCTAATCTTCTTTGGGAAGATGTTGCATATATGGATGGTAAGAAGGTAGCAGAAGAAATCAAAAGATTAATACCTTTGTGTTCTGCTGTTGATGTGTATAATATTGCTCTTGAAGCAAGATTAATACAGAAGCTGAGACATACACCACTGTTTATAGCAGTGGAAATGTGTAAATATCCTGAACATAAACTATTTGTGGCTGACTTGTTACCTAAGATTATTACAAGGGCTGATATGCTTACAGATTTCTTGGCATTATATTGGAAGGATGGTAAAAAGCCCATCTGTAACCAAGCTAAGAAAGGATTAAGTGCTGCCTTTCATAATTTCAATGAATACAAGCTGGCTAAATATGACAGGGATGCAGCCATTAAGCTGAGAGATGTTATGTTCTTGTGCAGACCTAAGCCAAACAATGATTATGAAACCAAGCTGTTCAAGAAGATAGCTGACAGGACTCTTACACCACCTGAAACTTGGGAAGTATTACTTTCTGCTGGTGAAGATAGGAAAGAGACTTGGACTAAGTTAATCTTTGAGAATAAGATTGGTGGTTTGGCTATGTTGAGGAACATAAATAACATGAAGAAGGCAGATGTTGATAGAAGAGTTATTGTTGAGGGATTGACAAAACTCAGGTCTTCAATGTTATTACCTCTTGACTTCTTAAAGGCTAACAGGATGAATCCTGAGTTCAGTAGAGATATTGAAGATGCTATGCTTGAAGCATACAAGAATCTACCTAAACTTCCGGGTAAAACCTTGTTTATAGTAGATGTCAGTGGTTCTATGGGTAGTCTTACTTCTGGTAATTCTCAGTTCAACAGAATGGACCAAGCATGTGCAATGGCTATGTTAGCTATTAATCAATGTGAGGATTATGAACTTGTTACTACAGCAGGTAGTGATGCAGCAAGAAAGCAAGCATCAGAACATATCAAGTATCCTCAAAAAGGATTTGGTGTATTCAATCAGATTATGGAAACCAGAAATAGAATTGGTGGTGGAGGTATCTTCACTAAACAATGTCTTGACTGGTGTAGAAACCAGTTTAAAGGAACCAAGTTTGATAGAATCATCATATTCTCAGATTCACAGGATATAGACTTCCACTATAATAAGTCTATCCTTCCTGAGCCTTTTGGTCAGTACAATTACATTTGTGATGTATCAGCCAATACAAGAGGTGTGAATTATAGAGGTAGATGGACTGCTGAGATTTCAGGTTGGTCAGAGCATTTTCTCACTTATATTGCAGCTTTAGAAGGCTTGCAGAATAAGTTTGAGGAACAATAATATAATGCCATTAGTGTGTTACAGATTTACATCAATGAACTTTTAATTCGTGTAGATTACAAAAATCTGTTAAATGTTCTATGGCATTTTCTTATAAGACATCATTAGTGAAGCACAGAGTTACTTCATAAAATCAATTATATTTTGCAATACACTCTTTGCACTATTCTATGATGTCTTTTTCTTATGGAGGGATAGCTCAGTTGGTAGAGCAGTATAAGATGAAAATTACACTTTAGTCATGGTTCCACAGTAATGTGTTGGTGTAGATTAGAGTTACTTCAAAAAGCATGTTGAAAGCTACGGGTCATTGGTTCAAGTCCAATTCCCTCCACAAAATCACCAGACTTCACAGGGGATAAAGCCAACAGAAGTTCATAATACTTAGAAAGCATTAAGTTGTGGTTCAGGAATAAATGGTGATTTAAAAATTAAAATGGGGATGTGGTGAAATAAAGCAAGTTTTATCCTCTTACAATTGTTCTATGGAAGCATTAGTGATTTGTGAGAGTTACTTCAAGGTTTACACAATTGTCAGTAAAACAATCAAATGTTAGTTCGAGTCTAACCATCCCCACACAAAGATTAGTGATATACAACACTTACTTCATATCATAATTATACAATAAATTTTAAAGTAAGAAAGGAGTAGATTTTATATCAACTTTTAAAGAGTGTTGTAGAATATTCTATCTTTTAAAGGCTATCAGTTTAATTACTGGTAGCCTTTTCTTTTTATGCACATTCATGTGATAATTAACATAGTGTTTTACTAAAAAAAAAAAACAATGAAAAATGAAAAGAGTGGAGCTGAGAGCTTCGTAGAAAACATGAGAGAAAAATTAGGTATTTACAAACCACTTCCTAAAGAAGTAATGGATGATTTGAGGGAAGGTGTAATTGACATTGGTAAAAAGACAGGTGATACCAATGCAGAAGATGTGTTGGATAACTGCCTAATTGAATTGGGCAAACTAAAAGACAACCAGAGTAAGGCTATTGTAATTACTTATCTACTTGGTACTCTGCCTATGGACTTGCAGAAATTCATTGCAGACCAACAGCAAAAGATTGTTATTGGTATTACAGCTAAGAATTTGGCAGGGGAAGGTCCAGAAGCCATGTTGGGTATGCTTCTTATGGGAGCTATGCTGAAAGACAAAGATTCAGATGAATAATGAAATCAGTCCCTTGTAAGTTTGGAAGTTTAAAATATTATTCTTACCTTTGTAGAAATTTAAAATAAAATAGTATGCAAATAGAAGAAGTATGGAAAGATATTCCTGATTATGAGGGGTTGTATCAGATTAGTAATTTAGGTAGAGTTAAATCTCTCCCAAGAAAATGGTCTCCAAAAGAAACTATTTTAAAAGCTGAGGGTAAATCAGAAGAGTATCTTCATGTTAGTTTATGGAAAAACAGAGTAAGTTATCATTTGTATATACACAAATGTGTGGCTCAGTTATTTGTACCTAATCCTAATAATTACACCTATGTTAATCATAAAGATGAGAATAAAAGAAATAATACTTATTCAAACCTTGAATGGTGTACATTTGAGTATAATATGAATTATGGTACAAGGAATGAGAGAATTGGTTCAAAATTGACTAACAGAAAAGATAAATCTAAACCAGTTTTACAAAAGGATTTGAATGGGAATATTATTTCTGAGTACAAATCTCTAAGTGAAGCTCATAGAGTTACAGGATTTAGTCTGATGGGAATTAAGATAGCTTGTGATGGAGGTTATTTTGATAAGAGAGATAATAAATTCTATCCTATTACTACTTGTAAAGGTTTCAAATTTGAGTATAAAGAATGAATGAGATTAAGGTAAGCCTATCCATAACTCTTCAAGGAGGGGTTATGTATAGCCAAGAGCAGGCTAAAGCTCTTGAGAAAGAAAAAGCAGGCACAGGTTATAACACTTTCAATATGAAAATAGAAAGTCTTGAAGATGGTAAGAAGGATGCTAAAACTATCACTGTAAAGACAAGAAAGTGCAAATCTGCTGGTCAGTCTCTTAATCTTAGTATGGATGCTTATGACTACATGACAGGAAAAGAAGCTCCTTACTTTATGAAAGCAAAAGATTGGGAGAGACTTACCAAGAAACAGAGACTTGAAGCACATCTTAAAAGGATTGTAGAAGGTCTTGGTGGAGTGAGTTATACCTACACTGTTCATGATAATTAAATTATTTATAGTGGAGGTAGTATGTTATTTGTATTAATCTTAATAGGAGTATTAGTTATAAGTACTTTTGTTAGATACCATCCCTATCTTGATTTAGTCCTAAGCTATGATAGGTATATACTATTGTTGTGGTATGATAAGGATGGTGGGAGAACTTACATAAAACTATTGGAAATATGAGCTATGAATTTAAGATGAAAGGTCATGGTAATGGAAGAAAGTCCAGACTATACAAGAAGACTAAGAGAGCTTCTATGAATAGAATGGATGCAAGCCATTTACCTATGAGAGTACAATCTGATAAGAATGGTTATTGGGGTCAAACCAGCAGAGGAAGGGGATATTTCCCCTGTAAGGAAGTGAAGAGCTTTCTAATGAAGAGAGTTGGAAGACCAGTGAATGATGTCTTCTCAGAGTTTGTAGTAGAGATGAAGAAATATAAACAGAATGAACCTATTAAAGAAACTTTTGATTCTTTTCTTGATTATGAAGAAGAAAAGATGAAAGGTTATCAATGGGCATCAGGCTTTTATGTTTCTAATGGTATCTTGAACTATAAAAAGTACTCCAGAAAAAGACAAGCCTATAGTCCTAAGCACATTAATTGGAATAATAGCCATATTAAAATGGATGTATTAGAGCAATTTAAACCTATTACTACATATCTCTTCAAGAGAGCTTCTACTACTGGACCTTTATTTATTGGAAAACTTTGGGTATCTGTTAAAGGAAACTATATGTTATTGCCTGTTTGGGCAGTGTATAGAGGTAAATTTAGCAGTAGTAGAGATACTGATATAAGTAGGTATAGTCTATATACTAAAGCCCAGTTAGAGCATTTACTGCAATTTACAAGAGTTACAGTGATTGGGAAAGGGGATTATTATGAAGTTCTTGATTATGAAAGTCCAAGAGGTAGATGGTACAGTTCTTATACTTACTATGACTATATAGTCAAAATAACAGATATAGAAGAATATACAAAACAAAAATTCAAAGAATGAATATACTGAAAATAGCTGTATGGTTTGTCATGCTAATGGGATTTATTAATGTGTCTTTTCATATGATGTCCCAAGCAAATACAATGGAGAATGTTGTAGGATTCTTCTTAATCATTATTACTATCTTGGTTTCCTACAAGACCAAGTGTTTTACAACAATAAAATTTAGAAGAAAACATGAAAAATAAGTTTTTAGGTGGGCTGTTAATAGCCTTTATGGTGATGATAAGTCTATCATCTTGTGAGAGAATTGATGCTGGTTGTGAAGGTATTAAAGTAAGCCTTTATGGTGATGACAAGGGTGTTGGTGATGTGGCTTTGGTTACAGGTAGAGTATGGTACAATCCTATCACTACTGAAATCTATGAATATCCTATGTATGTTCAGACTGTAGATTACCCTGCATTTGAAATCAATGCAAAGGATGGTAGCAAGTTTACTGTGGACCCTACAATCAATATTAATCCTATGGCAGGAAAGGCTCCTGAAATCTTTAGTAAATATAGGAAACCTCTTGAAGATGTAATTCAGAATGTACTTGTCACTCATATAAAAAATGCTTATAGGTTAAAGCTAAATGCTTATACAACAGATGATTTGGTAAGTAAAAGGGAAGAGTTTGAAAAGGCTACAGAAGATTATTTAAGGGAAGTATTAGCTAAAGAAAACTTTGTTCTTGGGGAAATGACCTCAGGTCTTAAATATCCTGAATCCTTGGAAATGTCTATTACTGCCAAGAATAAGGCTGTTCAAGAAGCCATGCAAGTTGAAAATGAAATCAGGGTGGCAGAAGCAGAAGCTAAGAAACTTATTGTAGCAGCAGAAGCAGAGAAGAAAGCTAATGAATTGAAACAACAGGCTCTTACTCCTGCTATTCTTGAGAAGATGTGGATTGAGAAATGGGATGGCAAATTACCTGTATATGGTCAAGTTCCTACTATCTTCAAAGATATTAGTAAGTAGTTATGGTTTGGTTGATAATAGGATTCATACTCACTACCATTATAGTATGGGTTATGAAAAGTACCCATTGTAAGTCATATGATGGTAGGAAATTGCAATGGGAAAGGGATATTACAGTTCCTTTGTGGCAAGGAGTTTTAATCTACATTGTCATGATAATTCCCATTATTGGTATTATAGCTTTTATAGCTTTCCTAATTTGGTATGTTGTACATTCTATGTGGGGTTCGGATTGCTGTGTTGACAGATGGATATTCTCTTTTAAAGAAGGTACAGGGCTATATAAGATATGGTCTAAGATTGGAGTATTTTTAAATAAGAAATTATGAGTGAACTTGAAAATAAAAATGGAGTGTTCAAATCAGATTTGATGAGGACATTCAGACAGCTCAAAGAAAGTAGAGCTGAGAGTGTATCAGAAGATGTAGAGATTATCTACAAGAGAAGGATTGAAGATTTGTGTCATAGAATCAGAAACTATGACAGAGACAGGGAGAATATTCTTCTTGACTTGTCTCCTTCAAGTCTTACCAGTGGTGCTGTGGTTCCATCAGACTTTGATGCAACCAAATTCATGGAGAAAGATGTGGAGATTGGTCTCAACAAAAGGGATGCAATCATTCAGTTGGAGATTGTACTGGATAGATATGAATATCTGTTTGGTCCTTTGGCTGACACAACTGCTGTATTGAAAGTGTTACCTGAGTGGAAATCTAAACTTGCACAGTAATGGGTGGTGGTAATTATTCCTATATGAATAGTCACTCCAGAGGAGTGAGCTATCAATCTCAGACCAGAGAAGAGGTATTCAAACAAAGAGAGATGCACAGAGAGATGGACATCAAAGGTAAAATAAGGGAGGCAAGGGATAGTGAGGAACACCCTACTTCTCTTCCTATTATTATATCTCTTGATGTTACAGGTAGTATGGGAGTTATCCCTGAATATCTTATCAAGTTTGGATTCCCTGAAATCATGAAGAAAATCATGGATGAAGGGATTGAGCATCCTCAAGTATGCTTCTTGGGTATAGGAGACCATTACACAGATATTGCACCTATCCAAGTAGGTCAGTTTGAATCTTCTGATGAACTGCTTGATAAGTGGTTGAAGATTATCTGGCTTGAAGGTCATGGTGGTGGAAATGGAGGTGAGAGTTATTCTCTTGCTTGGTATTTTGCTGCAAGGCATACTTCTATTGATTCTCTGTTGAAGAGAGGTCAGAAGGGTATCCTTATCACCATTGGTGATGAACCCTGTCATGGTTCTTTAGGTTGTGACTCCATTAAGAAATTGTTTGGAGACACTCTTGAAGGGAATAAGGATATAGAGGCTTCTCAGATACTCAAGGAAGCACAGGAAAGTTGGCATGTCTATCACATTAATCTACAGGATTATATGGGTAGAAAGCCAAGTGTACAAGAGGGTTGGAAGAAGTATCTTGGTGAGAGAGTGATTAATACTGAGGATGGTGAGGGTAGAGATATTCCAGACATCATTTCAGGCATCATTCTTGGAGCTGTAAACATTGATAAGATGAAAGTTAGAGTTAGTATAGAAACATCTTCCAGCTCAGAAATAAAAGAAACTACAGTAAATCATTTAAGATAAATGGAAGTTAAGATTGTACTTGGTTATACCTTTGGTGATGAAGGCAAGGGTGTGACAGTTCAATGGCTTTGTAAGAAAGCTATTGAAGAGGGAAAAAGACCTATAGTTGTTAGATTCTCAGGTGGACCACAAGCTGCTCACACAATAAACCATAATGGACTTGAACATATATGTTCCTCCTTTGGTAGTGGAGTATTGCTTGGTGTTCCTACAATGCTTTATGACAATACATACATTGACCCAATTAGTCTGGTTAAAGAGTATGACAGTCTTGTAAGTAAAGGTATTGAACCTAAGATAATGATGAGTGCATTCAATAGAATTATCACTCCTCATGATATACTGGCTGGGAGAGAGAATACTAAAGTTCTTACTGATGGTACTTGTGGAAAAGGGTTATATCCTACATTCAAAAGGTATCAATCAAGAAGCAGGGTTCAGCACACATCTATGTTTTTGGGTTATGAAAATGGTCCTGAAACAATACTTGATGAAGCATTAGAGTTTCATAAACCTGAGGCATCTTACTATGAAGGAAACTTCTTAGAAGCCTGTGATAGATTGAAGTCTATTATCAAGGTAAAAGATAGCAGATGGACTAAAGACTATGATGTGCTTATCTTCGAGGGTTCACAAGGACTACTCTTGGATATGGATTGTGGCTTTTATCCTAATGTTACCCCTTCAAGAGTAGGTTTGAATGGCATTGAATCTCAGTTCATTAAGAGTGCTGAGGTATATCTTGTCACAAGAACTTACACTACAAGGCATGGCAATGGGTATGAACCAAAGTACAAACTTAACATTGATTTGTCTGGGAAACATGAAACAAATGTCAATAATGAATATCAAGGTGAGTTCAAGGTTGGTGCATTGGAAACAACACTGATGAATAGAGCCACTGAGAGACACAGGATTGATAATTATGTTTCCCAATTTGATTGTAGGCTGAATCTTGTAGTTACACACATGGATGTTATTGTAGATAGTGGGGTCTTTGAGTATGAACAAAAGTTTGGTAAGAATGCTATAATAGGAGCAATTGAATCAAAGAAAGTTCTTGAAGCAATAACATCACATTTGGATATTCCATTTGACAATGTGTACTACAATGACAGTATTGAGTCAAATATAAAACAAATGTTATGAAGCAAAAGGTGTATAATATCCTTATGCTCTTTTTAATTGGTGGTCTGTATGGTTTATACTATATAGACTACCAAGAAGAGCACAGGGAACCTGAAAAGGTAGATGTATTGAGATTAGAGCAACCAGAGTTCTTGCTTTCAGAGAAGCCTGATGATGATTTGATGGCAGTTCTTGAGTATTATAATGTGAAACACAAGAATATTGTGTATGCACAGGCTATACTTGAGACAGGTCATTTCAGGTCTAAGGTATGCAGGGAATATAATAACCTGTTTGGACTGTATAATAGCAGGTCAAAAGACTACTATAAGTTCAATCATTGGAGTGAGAGTGTAGTTGCTTATCTTAATTACATACAGTATAGATACAAACCCCCGAATGATTATTATAAATTCTTGGAGGAAATAGGCTATGCGGAAGACCCGCAATATATAACAAAACTAAAGAATATTGTCAAGAGATATGGATAGAAAACAGGCTCAGGAAGAGATAATGAATATAAAGAGTAATGCTATACTCTGTGAGTTACCTACTTCCTTTGGTAAGTCAAAGATAGGAATTGATTTAGCTTTAAGGGATACCCCTAAAAGTATCCTTATAGTAGTACCCAGATTAGTGCTTATAAACAACTGGAAAGAGGAGTTTATTAAGTGGGGATTTGAGAACTTGCTTGAGATATTGCAATTCAGTACTTATGTTGGATTGAATAAGCATGTAGAATCAGAATGGGATTGTGTCATATTTGATGAAGTACAGCACATGTCAGAAAGATGCAGGGAATTTGTATCTACTATGAATATATCTCACTCTATCATGCTTTCAGCAACAGTTACCAGAGATATGAAGTGGGAACTTAGTCAGTTGTTTCCTGATTTTCAGTGTTATACAGTGAAGATGAAGGAGGCTATAGACAATGAAATCCTTCCTGACCCAAGAGTATTTCTTATACCTCTTGACCTTGATAATATACATGCTGTACATACAATGATAGAGCATCCTAAGGCAAGAATCATTAAAGAATGTCTGTATAAAGACAGATGGTCATATCTTAGGGATAAATCAGTTCAGGTGCATATTAAATGTACTGCATATCAGTATGTCCAAGAGTTAGGGAATAAAATAGAGTTCTGGAAAAGGCAGTATATGAGAACAAGAAATGAAGGAGTAAAGACAAAATGGTTATTCCTTGCAGGTCAAAGGCTCAAATTCCTTTCACAATTAAAGAACCCTATTATCTTATCTCTTCTGGAGAAGCTGAAATCAGAAAGGGTACTTACATTCTGTAGTTCTATTGAGCAGACAGAAATATTAGGGGAAAACTGTATTAACAGTAAGAACAAAGAATCCTCTATGGTACTTGACATGTTTAATCATAAGGAGTTGGACCACATCACAGCATGTAATATGTTGAATGAAGGTATGAACCTTGTAGATTGCAGAGTTGGTTTATATGCTAATCTGAACAGTAGTGATATTATCATTAAACAAAGATTGGGTAGAATACTCAGGCACAAAGACCCCATCATTATTATCCCATACTTTAGTGGTACAAGGGAAGAGGAGTTAGTTGAAAAGATGCTTGAGGATTATAATCCAGAGTTGGTTGTGAAAACAAATTTAAGTGAAATAAAAGTATGAGAAACAGAGTTAAGATTACTAAAGCAAACTACATTGTAAATCCTGAAAAGAAGGTAGTAGTTTGTGTTCTGGAGTGTGATATGCAGTTGTATAAGCATCCTGCATGGGATTATATTTATCCTAACATGTGGGCTAATCTTCCACTTGTATCTAACAATGGCACTTTCAAAGTAAGAGCTATTGCAAGATGCAATGAAGAAGACAGCTTTGATGAAGAAGCAGGCAAGAGGATTGCAGAATCCAGAGCTAAAGGTAAAGCATTTGCTACTGCTGCAAAGGTTTACAAGGAAATTGAGAAATATTTCTTGAACTGTGCTGCACTTGTGAATGAATCTGTAGAGGCTTGTGAACAGACTGTGAAGGTTGAGGAAGCTCATGTTGAATTGCTGATTGGATAGTAGTATGACAATCTCATTGAATGACAAGGTTATTAAGAAGAGTGGTCTTTCTCTTGGAGAGGTCCTACTTATGATAGCTATTCAAAACAATGTAGATTTTCATGTTGCTGAAAGTGAATTGAAGAAAAAAGGATTTATCAGTACATCTTATAACCAGTTATTTCAACCAGAGGGGTTATTTGTAACCTCTAAGGGGAATAATATGGTTAATAACATTATCCTTGATTCTGATAAATCTGTGGGGACTGATGATTTCAATCAAAGAATTGAAGCATTAGTACCTCAACTTCAATCCATTTATCCAGAAGGAAAGAATTTCAATAACCAGTATTGGAGAGGAAATAAAACTGACATTAAAAGAAAGTTACAGACTTTCTTTAAGAAATATGGGAATGATTATACTGATGAACAAATCATCAATGCAACTCAAGCCTATGTTTCTGGCTTCAATGGAGAGTATAAGTTCATGAGATTACTTCAATATTTCATTTGGAAAGAAGAGGTAAAGGATGGTACTAAAGTGCCTATCTCAGAACTGGCTAATTACATTGAGAATGCAGACCAAACCAATGAAATGAGTGTTGATTGGACATCTACATTAAACTAATAGTTATGAATTTTAAAGTTATTACAGGATACCAAGATTATCTTGTTTCTGAGTCAGGAGAAATTTTCTCTTTAAAAAGTAATAGAAACCTCAAACCCTACAAGACTACTAAAGGTTATTTACAGGTTAGACTGAATAATGGAAAAGCATTTCATGTGCATAGATTAGTTGCAGAAGCCTTCATACCCAACCCAGATAATTTGCCTCAGATAAACCATAAAAATGAGGATAAAACAGATAATAGGGTTGAGAATCTTGAGTGGTGTAACCAATCTCAAAATATGCAACATGGAACTGGTAATGAAAGGAGGTCCTATACCTTAAAAGGTAGAAAGACTACTTGGAACTCTAAACAGGTACTTCAACTATCTTTGGATGGAGAAGAAATTAAGAGGTGGGAAAGTACAATGGAGGTTGAAAGAACTTTAGGGTATAAGAATACTAATATTGGAGCCTGTTGTAATGGAAAAATGAAAAGAGCTTATGGTTTTATATGGAGATATATTGAATAGTTATGGAAGAGAAGGATTCATTTGATAGGGCACTGGAGAAGTTAATACTCCGAAGGCAGAGGATATTGGATGGCAAGATAAATTGTATTCCATTGTCTTTCCCAAGATTAAGAGTGTGGCTCCCCGGAATAGAGAAAAGAAGGTATAATATTATTACTGCAAATCAAAAGGTTGGTAAATCAAAACTTGCTGACTATATGCTTGTTTATGAACCCTTCTTCTATGCAATTGAGCACCCTGACCAACTAAGGTTGAAGATACTCTATTTTACCCTTGAAATGGGTAAGGAAGAAAAGTTCTATGAGTTCTTATGCCACCTATTATATAGGCTTGATAAAATAAGAATAAGTCCAACTGACTTGAAGAGTACTTCTGCTGATAGACCAGTTCCTCAGGAGATTTTAGATTTGCTTGCATCTAAGAGATACCAAGTGTATATCCAGAAGTTTAAGGAGACTGTAATCTATATTGACTCTGAGAGAAATCCTACAGGTATTAATAAGTATTGTAGGAATTTTGCTTTGAGTAGAGGAAAGTTCCACTTCAAGAAGGTTATCATGAAGAATGAAGCTGGGCTTGAGGAGGAAAGAGAGGTTATAGACTTTTATGAACCAAATGATAGTGATGAATATGTAGAAGTAATCTTAGACAACTATTCAAATCTGATGTCAGAAAGTGGTATGAACAAAATGCAGACTATTGAGAAGATGAGTAAATATTTCATCACTCAAAGAGACCAGTTTGATTTTAATATCACTGCAATCCAGCATCAAGCTCAGGCTCAGGAAGGAATTGAAAATCAGAAGTTGAATAAGATGATGCCTTCATCTGATGGTCTTGCAGATTGTAAGACTACCACAAGGGATGCAAATCTTGTGCTTGGTTTATATAGTCCATTTAAGTATGGTCTAAGGGAATATGAAGGTTATGATGTGACCAAATTCAAAAACAACATCAGGTTTATGCAAGTTATTGAGGATAGAGATAATGGAGCAGGGGGTCAAATATGTCCACTGTTCTTTGATGGAGCTGTAAGTACATTTACTGAACTTCCCTTGCCTAATAATAAGCCTGAACTTGAAAGATGTCTTGAATATATTGAGACAGTTGTAAGAAGGAGGACCAACTATACTTTCATGAATGTCTCTATAAGAAAAGCCAGAGTAAGAAAGTGGAAGATGAATTTGCATAGGTTAGTTAAATTGATTACCTTTGCAGACTAATTAAATAAGGAGGAAAAATGATAGTATTACCTACAGAAAGGAAGAAAGCAGAGAACTACAATCCAAGCCTTTTGGTTCTATTTGGTAAGCCAAAGAGTGGTAAATCAACTCTTATGGCTGCACTTGACTCTAATCTTATTATAGATTTGGAGAATGGTTATAGAGCCTTGAGTGTTATGGATGTTCAAGTAAGGTCAGCAGAGCAACTCTTTCAGGTCAAAGGCATGATTGAGGCTAAGATGCAACAGGAAGGGAAGTTCCCTTACAGATTCATCACTATTGACAATGCTACAAGGCTTGAGGAAATGTCTCTACCTTATGCAGCGCATCTTTATAGAAGTACTGCAATGGGACAGGGTTGGGGAAAGATTAAAGACCCCAAGACTGGTAAATTTGAGATTGACCCTAAAGCAGATGTAAGGTTGTTGCCAAATGGTGCTGGATATTTGTATCTTAGACAGGCAATCAGAAAGATGATTGATATGTTTAAACCTCTATGTGAGACTCTTATCTTAGTGGCTCATGTGAAAGACAAACAAATCAAGAAAGATGGTGAGGAAATGTCTGAAATGTCAGTTGATTTGGCTGGTAAACTTGGAGACATTATCTGTGGAGAAGCAGATGCAATTGGTTATATTTATAGAGAAAAGAATAATACTCTTATCTCTTTTGAAGGTGGTGATAACACCATTAGAGAAGCAAGACCATTGCATTTGAGAGGTAAGAAGTTTGTAGTTGCTACATCTGATGAAGACAATCATATCAAGGTTGATATGAGTAAAATCTTTGTTTGATGAATAGGAATGAAGTAGTCAGGATTAGTAGGCTTGTAGCCTTTGGTGGACTGACTGAAACAGAAGTAAGTATTCTATTGATGCAATACTGTTTGGAGCATAATAAGCCTTATTATGAATCTACAGTGTTTGTTACTCTTCTATTAAAGTCTGGGGATATAATGCCCTTCTTTATGGAAGCATTGGAATATTATGAAAAGAAATACACCATAAATAAACTGCAAAGTAAGCCCAATGAAATAGGGCAAAGACAAATAATTTTTATAAATTGAACATTATGAAAGAGTTAAGTAGATTTGAGTTGGCTATTGTTAAAAGAACAGCCCAGAACACCAAGAGTTTGAGAACTAAAAGAGACAAACTGGTAGAGAAGATTGAAAAAGCACAGGAAGAATTGGCTACAATCAATGAAGCCATTGAAGGCTTTGAAGCTCCTATCAAGACTATGACTGGTGGTTTCACTTCTGAGGAAGTGTTATCTGGTGCTATGGCAGTAGCAGAGGCAACAGAAGCAGCTCCAGAAGGAGAAGTTTCAGAAGAAGCTGTAGGTGAGGTAGAAGTACCTGCATCTGAGGCAGTTGCATTGGCAGAGGAAGTTGCAACAGAGACTTCTGTAGCTGTAAATCCTTTTGGAGAAGGTGATGATGAAATGCCTTTCAAAGATTAATCACACAAAATCAGTAATTTAAGATGAAGAATTTAAACAAAAGTTTCATGGCTGTGAAGGTAGGTAAAGAATCAGTTGAAGGTTCTTTCAAGATGTACAAAGGTATGGCTGCATTCAATATTGTGGCTGTAAATCCTACTAAAGCAGAGTTGGAGGCTCTTACAGGCAGAGAGCTTGAGAATGAGCCTGAGTATGTTGGTAAAACTGATGAAGGTAAGGAACAGGTGAGAGTAGTATTCTATGGGAAGACTGCTCCTGATGCCAAACTGAACAATGGTATTGAAATGCTTATTCCTATCAGCTTTATGCTGACTAAGGATTACAGGGTAGGTCAGACCAGTGGTAAATATCAGATTATTGATAAGTTTGGTAGAACTGCTTGGGCTACAAAGGAAGAAGTACAGTCCAAGGCTATTCCTCAATACACTTCTGGACCAGCCAATATCAGTGCTGACTACAGACTTGCATGGCAAGGTGAGGAATTCTTGGCTGATTTCCTTATTCAGTGGCTGAATATTCCGGGTCCTGCTGTATATAAAGACAAGGTTTGGGTGATGAAAGAGAACACTGATGACAGTGAGGTTTCTCTTGATATGGCAGCCCTATTCAAAGGTGATGTAAAAGAGCTTAAAGAGCTTGTTACTCTTGCTGCTGCTTATATAGTTAAAGGTGCAGTAGGTATCAGAACTGTGGATAATGAAAATGGTACAAGACAGTATCAGGCTGTATTCACAAGGAAGTTTGCAAAGAATGCTGTAACAGATTATAGCAAGATTGATGCTGCAATCACAGAGTTCCAGAATGCAGGTGGTGCTCCGGGCACTGAGTTCTCAACTCAACCCTTACATGAAAATGTAGTAGAAGCTACAACTTTCACACCTGCTGCTGACAATGACCCATTAGGAGCAGCTACAGCTCCTACATCAACTCCTTGGGGTTAATAACATAAAGATTTAGAACTATGGCTATTAGTATTGGTAAACCTAATATCAGATTAGAAGAGATTTTATCAAAGGTATCAGAATTAGACATTTTGAACCATTATTTTGGGGTAAGTAATGTCCCCTGTATTATATCAAGTCCATTAAGACCTGATAACCATCCATCCTTTGGTTTTTATAGCATAGATGGTCAGAAGATACATTGGACAGACTTGGCTACAAAAGATAAAGGAGGAATATTTGATTTATTAGGCAAGTATTGGGGGGAGAGTTACAATGATGTGCTTGCACATATTTGGGAGGACTTATCCAAGATTACCAAGACTAATGGCTGTAGTGCCTTAGGTAAACCTAAGATTGTCACTACCAAGGAATACAGTTCCAAACTTGATTTACAATGTAAGACAAGGGAATGGAGAAAGTATGACCTTGAGTATTGGGCTTCATTTGGCATCACTTTAGAGTGGTTGAAATATGCTGACATTTATCCTATATCCTATAAAATAATCATAAAAGGAGAGTCCAGAATGGTCTTTCCAGCAGATAAATATGCTTATGCTTATGTAGAATATAAGGAAGGGAAAGTCACTTTAAAGATATATCAACCATTCAATAAAAAGGGATACAAGTGGTCCAACAGGCATGATAGGTCAGTAATTAGCTTATGGACTAAAGTACCTGAATATGGGGATAGGATATGTATCTGTTCCTCAATGAAGGATGCTTTATGTCTATGGGCAAACACTGGAATACCAGCTATAGCCATTCAAGGAGAGGGTTATGGTATCAGTGATACTGCTGTTAATGAACTCAAAAGAAGATACAAGAAAGTATTTATCTTATTGGATAATGATAAAGCTGGTCTCATGGATGGCAAAAAACTTGCTGAGCAGACTGGATTTATCAATCTTATTCTACCTAAAACATCTCAAGGAAAGGATGTTTCAGATATGTATTATTATTATGGAAAGGAGTATTTATGCAACACAGTAATGAAATTGTTGAAGAGTGGAGGACAATAGAAGGTTTTGAAAACTATGAAGTAAGTAACTTGGGGAGAGTTAGGAGGGTCGAGTATATAAAGCAAAGAGAAGACTTTAATGGTTATCCTATAGTAAGCCTATATAAAGGTGGAGAGGGAAAAACTGCAAAAGTCCATAGACTTGTAGCTCAAGCATTTATACCAAATCCCAACAACTTGCCTCAAGTTAATCATATAAATGAAGTCAAAACCCACAACACTGTTACCAATCTTGAGTGGTGTTCTCAACAATATAATAATAGTTGGGGAACAAGGCTTGATAGGGTAGCAGCTAAACATTGTAAACCTATTCAGCAATTAAGTACTGATGGAACTCTCATAGAAGAGTTTGATAGTACTTATGATGCTCAAGCAAAACTTGGCATTAGCAATAGTAATATTTGTGCATGTTTGAAAGGTAGAAGGAAGATGGCTGGTGGTTTCCTATGGAGATATAAATAGAGAAACTATCAGCATCCACTGGGTTTACTAACATAGTATTGCCACAATTTGAAGGAGGAAAAGATGTCTCTGACCTCTATAAAACAATAGGAGACAAAGAACAATTCAGAGAAATAATTTTAAGCCTATTTGATAGGTAATGTTTTATCACTAAAAAAAAAAATCATGGAATTTAGAAAAGTAACCATCATCAACAACAAAACTCAGTCTCAAAAAGTTATTCAGGCATCTTCTGCAACTACACTGGGTGAGTTGAAAAGAGAAATGAGAGAAGCAGGTATTGAATTTGAAGGAATGACATTCTTTGAGGGTCATTTGAGAGCAGAATTGAAAGATGATGCTTCTATCCTTCCTACCAACATTCCTTACAAAGGACAGGTAGTAAATGATTTGACATTCCTGCTGACTGCACCTGAAAAGAAAATCAAGTCTGGTGCAATGTCAAGGGCAGAAGCCTATAATGCAATCAAGGCAAGAGGCTTGCAGGATGAATGTGTAAAAAGATTTGGAAAGAATTTCACCATGTGTAAAACTCAGGACTTGATTGACCTGTTGGGTGAAGGTGGTGCTCCTGCAAAAGAGGAAAAGAAAGGGGTTGTAAAAGAAAAGCCCGCAAAGAAAGAAGTAGCAAAAGAACCTGTAAAGGAAGAGAAAGTAGAAGCTCCTGCTTCTTCTGAGGGTAATGTTGCTGGTGCTCTTGAGATCTTACTTGAGGACCTTTATGGTTCTGATGTAATTGAAGAGGGAACCTATGACAGGGCTATGGCTGTATTGAAAGGTACAACCTATTCTGCACCTGAAAAGATGTCAAAGGCAGAAATCAACAAGATGTTTGACTTTGTTCATTAAGTAGAAACCAGTGAGGGAGGAGGCTGAATAAGCCTTCCCCCTCATTTTTTTTATCATGCAATGACCGAAGAAATAAAGAAACAAGTCCATGAACTACATAGTAGTATCATGGAAAGACCAAATCAAATCTTACAGTTCTTTCAAGACTTCTTTGGTGAAGGGAGAGTAGAAATGCAAGGTTTTCTGACTGAGGATGAACTATATACATACCTTAGTGTAAATCCCTTGGGAACATTCATAGAATGGACAAATATAACAGATTCTTCTGCTTATCAGAATATGAATAGAGAAGACCGAGAGGTAATAAATCTCTTTTGGACAGCAGAAGGTGCTAATAATGAAACTGTTACAAGTGATTCTGCATTAGCTAAATACTTCTTGCCAGTAATAAAGGAGAAGATTGCCAATACTATGTTCAATAATCTGTTTATTCTTATCTATTTTCCTACAGTAAGGATTACAAATGAATATGACAAGTTTGTAGATATTAAGGATTTATGGCTTAAAGTTCCTTTCAATTGGAAAGGAAAAGGTAAAGGATATTTTGGAGTGAACAGGTCTAATTATCCTCTTAACCATTTCAAGAGTAGTTATATGCACAGTCATGTATCTTCTATTCCAACAAACAACTTTGAGAACTTTCAAACACCTTGTACTGGCAGAGGACCTATCAACTCTTCTCTTTCTACATTGGCTATAGGATATGATGAAGCCATTTGGCAATTATTATGTCTGGAGCTTGACAGGTATGTAAGAGTAGAATCCATTGATGGAGTTCCACACCACAGGCTTGAGAATATTTCTGCACCAGAGATGGGAAATGCTAAGGATAGATTTCCTATGCAATCCCTCAGAGGCATTATTCATTGGAATATCTTTGGAAAAGAACAATTCAGACCATTCATTAAACACCTTCTGGAGACTAAGAAGATTAGGTTCAACTATGTCAATGGAAGTTATGGGTTAGGAATGTCTTTCATTGATACAGTAGTTCTTATCAGCAATGAATTTATCAGTTGGTATAATACTGAGTATAACAAACATACTATTGACATTAGTTATGCTGACCTTGTTAGCAATGGAATTATCAATGAATGTATTATAACCAATGGCAAAGTCTATGTGCCAGAGCCAGTCAGAAGAGGTAGTAGGGATGACTATCAGAGATATGTAGGAAGGAAAATCTGTACATTCAAAGGTAGGGATATTACCTTGACTATTGATGGAGTATTGTCCTCAGAGGAGGAATCTCTCAATAGAACAAGGATATTGAATTTACAATGTATTGAAGCTATTGTATGTAGCATATTGAGAATATTAAATTATGGATATGGAAGAGAAGAAAGAAGTGAAACCAGTACTGGAGTTAGTCCACAGACAAGATATATTTAAGATTGTCATTCCAGCAGAGGTTGAGAAAAAGATAAGATTTTTATGCAAGAACATCTGGGATGTAGAATGGTCAGGTGTGTTGTTCTATAAAGTTGAGGGAGCTTTTGAAGATAAATCCCTAACTATCAGGTGTGTAGATTTGTTCCAAATGGATATTGGTACAAGTGCATATACTGAGTTCAATGTGTCTCCTGATATGGCTACATACATGGTGGACCATCCTGAGTTATTGGAAGAGGGCATATATCAAGGATTAATCCACAGCCATAATAATATGGCTACTTTCTTTAGTGGTACTGATACTGCCACTTTGAGTGCAGAGGGTAATGATATGGCTCACTTTGTATCATTGATTGTAAATAATGCAGGTAAATATACTGCTGGTGTTACAAGGAAGTACAAATGTGTCCAGACTGTATCTGAGAAATATACTTATCCCACTTGGAATGGTGAAGTAAGAGAGGGAGTAGAGACCTTTGACATTGAAGAAGAGAAACTTGAATGGTTCAATTTGGATATAGTGTTTGAGGATGCAACTGATGACTTTGAGACTGAAATGATGGAAAGAATCAAGGAAATCAAAGAGGCTAAGAAGAAAGTTGTAACTCCTATGTATGGTGGTAGAAACTACCCCCAATATGGTAACTATGGAAAAGCCATTACCCCAACTAAGGAGGTGGGAAGTACATTTCCTATGGATGAAGATAAATACTATGGGGAGAAAAGAGGCTGGCATGACCCTCAGAAAGATAAACAGGACAAGCAATTACCTGCTAAACAAGGTGAGCTGCCTTTTGACCAACCTGAGGAAGAAAATGTTGAGATTCCATATGGTACTATAACAATTGACCCTGATATAGTTCAGTCTATTGTAAGACAGCTTGTCACATCAAGCATTATCATTTCAAATGAAAGTGCAGTTGATGTCAAGAAGTGGGCTAACTCTATGGAGAGTCTTTACAGAAGGAGATTTGGAAGTGTGAAAGAGTTTGAATATTTTGCATCAAACTATGTAGATTACCTTATTAATTATACCTATGATGGTGATGTTATGGCAGTCATTAATAATGATGATTCTGTCATGGCTGCATTATTGGCTCATGATGTAAGGGAAGAACTCAAGAAACTGCCAAAGAATCCTTGGTTAAGTGTTTATATCAAATTAATGGATGATTATATTTATTAATTATGGAAGATGAAGTATTAGAAAGTGCTATCAGTCAAATGACTGTAGATACAGAGACAAGTGCTCCAGAAGAGACTTTGGTATATAGCTCTGCAAGTGATATAGAATTAGCAGTAGCTCTATTAAATAGTGGTGAGTGGGAAATAATCCATGAAGTACAACATGTAAGTGGTGCTTATATTATAACTATTGGTGCTGTAGAACCAGAGGTTCCTATGTCTAATATCACACTTATAGCAACATTGGAAGTATCAAATATGCTACATGATGCTCAGAATACTGAGGATGCTCCATTAGAAATTGATGAACAAGGAGAGGCATTGCTTGAAGCTGCATTAGCTGCTGAGGAAGTAGTGATTCCTCCTAATTCAGGTAGTTTGCTTGTAGATGAAGCTACAAGTAGATTCAGTGGAGCTATCTGGTATAATGCCATTCAGTCCAAGACTATTACATTAGCTGGTGTAGGTGGTATAGGAAGTTATGTTGGCTTTCTACTTGCAAGATTAAAACCCGCTGGGTTATATTTATATGACCCAGATATAGTTGAACAGGCTAATATGTCTGGTCAATTATACAGTAGTAGTGATTTGGGACAATCAAAAGTCAGCTCTCTTCATAGAATGTTGCAATTATATGCAAACTATTATAATAGTTTGGCATATCAGGAAAGGTTTACTGCTGAAAGTGAAGCTACAGATATTATGATTTGTGGCTTTGATAACATGGAAGCAAGGAGATTGTTCTTTGATAAATGGCTTGAGCATGTAGGTAATAAACCTGAGGGAGAGAGGTCTAAATGTTTATTCATTGATGGTAGATTGGCAGCAGAAGAATTTCAAGTCTTTGCTATTCAAGGCAATGATGAAAGGGCTATAGTTGAATATGGTAGGAAATGGTTGTTCAGTGATGCAGCAGCAGATGAAACCATCTGTAGCTACAAACAAACAACATTCATGGCAAATATGATTGCATCTATTATGGTCAATCTGTTTGTAAACTTCGTAGCTAATGAATGCAATCCTATCATAGATAGAGATGTGCCTTTTATGACTCAATATTCTGCTGATACAATGTACTTTAAAGTAGAAATGTAATGGCAATAAATGTACAATTGAACAGGCAACTTCATGATATATTCCTGAATGGTGGTAGTCTTCAAGAACCTGGCTACATTAAGCCACATCTTGCATTTGAAAACAATAATGTATTCAATCTGCATTTGAAAGTAGATATTAGTGGACCAGAGATTGATGTTCCATTGATGTGCAAGACCCAAGTTGAGAATGCACTATCTAATAACCAGACCAGTGGCTTCAATATAAAGGAGGTAGCTGTTGCATTATTTAGCAATAACTATCCTGTAGAGAGGAGAACTGCAAATTCAATCTTCAAGTTATTCCAGATGAGTGATACAAGAGACAGGCTTGTTAAGGTTACAACCAATAATGGTGAAGTATATTATGGTGGAAATGGTTTTATTCTTGATAAAGACTATAACTTATTAATACTGTACACACTTCATGGGGTTATGGGTGATAGGCTTTTACATTATAAGACTGGCAGAATCTATGTGAATCCAAAGGTCTTTGTAAGTAATGGTCTGATTGAGAAAGGTATTATTAAGACAGTTATTCCTGCATTTGTGCAGGAGGGTATTATAGTAGGAAGCAGTAGGACAGGTATTACTATTCAAGAGATTAATAATCCTATAAGAAATGCAAATGGTCATATTGTTGAATATACTACACCAATACCTGAGATAGTAGTAACTGATGTGACTGATAGGTTTATAATAAAGCCTAAAAAGCCAACTCCTTCTACCTTCAACAATGAGGCTATGAATGACTACCTTCTGGAGCATCTTGAAGAAGTTGTGGAAATGACTAAGATAGTATGACATTTGAGGAATATTTTGGTGGATGGGTAAGGGTTATAGATACAAAGGAATTAAATAAGGTAGTAGGGCAAGTAAGTTTAATTAAAAGAGACTTACTTTGTCCTGCATATCCTGACATATTTAAGGCTTTTAATCTATGCCCTTACAATAATCTCAAAGTTGTGATGATAGGACAAGACCCATACCCTCAGAAGGGTGTGGCTACTGGTGTCCTGTTTGGTAATAAGGAGGGAACCAAGTTGTCTCCTTCACTTGAAATAGTTAAAGAGGCTTGCATTGATTTTGAAATTCCACATAATAGTATTATCTTTGACCCCACTTTAGAGAGCTGGGCTAAACAAGGAGTACTTATGATTAATTCTGCACTGACTTGTGAAGTCAATAAAGCAGGTAGTCACACAATGATGTGGAGACCTTTCATGACTAAGTTATTGAAGAATCTATCAGAGTGGGATACAGGTATTATTTATGTTCTATTTGGTGAACAGGCTAAGACACTTAAACCTTATATCAATAAAAACACCAATATAATACTGGAAGAGAAGCATCCTGCATACTATGCAAGGCAGGAAGAGAGGATGCCATCTACTGTATTTCAAGAAGTGAGCAAACTAACTAAAGAGAGATATGGAGAACCAATTGTGTGGTTCTCAGAGTATTAATTAAAAAAAAAAAGTATGAAGAAATTTGTTTTTGCAAAATCTGGCAGTGAAGTGAAAA
>ERZ1036441.51-NODE-51-length-121917-cov-72.292848_pt1 | contig 121917 bp, 113 predicted proteins | sample MGYA00514225_ERZ1036441 | MGnify/ENA primary metagenome ERZ1036441 (study PRJEB33795, sample SAMN09464925) | human gut metagenome | host: Homo sapiens | place: USA: Stanford, California | collected 2016-08 | study: EMG produced TPA metagenomics assembly of the... | reverse complement strand
ATGCATGAAGGGAATTGACTAAACTTAATCCCCCAAGAATTACAACTGAGCCGTTATTAACGGGTATTTTCAAAAGAAAAAATGCAAATTTAATGCAAATTTTCATCTTGCATTATTATCGCGCTATCCCGTTTATACGCTGTTTGCGTATATATACTAAAAATGATAATAATATGGCAACAGTTAGTTTTTACTTAGACACCCGCAGAGAAAAGAAAGACGGTACATTTCCGGTTAAGCTACAAGTCAGACACAAAGGACAGATAATGTTATGCACTGATTTTTGCGCTACGCCGGAAACATGGACGGGCACAGAGTATAATAAGAACGCAAAGAATCATAAAACTAAGAACGTAGCGATTCGGAATCTCATTAATCGTGTTGAAATGTTACTTGTTATACTTGACGATAATCAGAAGTTAAGAGGAATGAGCGATAAAGCGTTAAAAGACTACATTATAAAATCTATCAAAAACGAATCGACCTGTAAAACTTTCGTAAGCTACATAGACGAGTTTGTAGCAACAAAATCAAAGGAAAATACAATCGTTTTATATAAAGCGACAAAAAATAAGATTCTCACCTATGATCCAACCTGTACATTTGAAACAATGACAAAGAAATGGCTAGAATCGTTCAATAAATGGCTAAAAGATACCGGAATAAAAACAAACTCGATTTCAATCCATTTAAGGAATATTAGGGCGATTTTCAATCACGCGATAGATAATGATGAAACGGAACTATATCCATTTAGAAAGTTCACAATAGAAAGGGAGGAAACTAGAAAACGATCGTTAAAACCGGATCAACTTATTACCCTAAAAGATTTCAACGGAGAAGAATATCAAAAAGAGTATCAAGACATATTCATGCTTATGTTTTATCTAATCGGAATAAACGCAATAGACTTATTTAACCTCAAACAAATAGTTGACGGACGCATAGAATATAAACGAGAAAAAACCGGAAAGCTATACTCTATCAAAGTAGAACCGGAAGCAATGGAGATAATAAACAGGTATAAAGGAAATAAATTTCTACTAAACACGCTCGAAACCAACGATTACAATTATAGAAAGTATATGGCAGCAATGAATAGAGGTTTGCAAAAACTGGGAAATTTCAAACGAAAAGGATTAGGCGGGAAAAAGATTAGAGATATTTTATTTCCCGGCATCACCTCGTATTGGGCGCGCCATACATGGGCTACAATAGCGCATAAAATAGGAATATCGAAAGATGTAATATCTTTAGCTTTGGGGCACGAGTTCGGATGCAAAACAACCGGAATTTATATAGATTACGATTTAGAGCAAATAGATAAAGCGAATAGAAAAGTAATAGACTATATTAATTCGTTATCGCTTTAACCAGGTTAAACACTTATAGCCCCACAATCAGCACTGTTGCGGGGCTTTCTCGTATTACTTCTTTAAGAAGTTTTTATAAATACAAAGAATATCCTCTATTTCTGAATTGGATAAATCATCCCTCTGAAAAGGAGCGGGTAACATATTTTTCAAAACTCGAATACCTTTAATTTTCCCTAATACTTCATTTGCTCCTTTCTTGGTTCCACTATGTAAATAGATCGCATCTGGAAATATCCCTAAAAATGCACCTATCCGATGCGAGGTATCATATATGCAAAGCTCTCCTATATTGTCTACCTTACAATCTTGTATGATTTTAAATAGCTCATAAAAACTACGAACTTCTTTAATTTCATCTTTCATTAAAAGAATTCTATCGCAAAACTTCGATAAATGATCGGTATTAATACGTCGCTGATGGCTATGTTTATGCCCTCTCGTATCTCTAGCGTTAGCTGCCAATCTTATCGCATCATCTATCGTTGTAGATTTTTCCGTATCATTCAAAACAGAATCACAAGAGACGTGTTTTTTATAATGATTAATAATAACGATATATTTATCATCCCTACTCATGGAGTCGGTTATAAATAAATCATCGAAATAATCAGAATACTTACAGCATCTTCCTTTAGGTTTTCTTACAGTAATACATGCCATATTCATAAATTTAAAATCTATGCAAAAATACCCACTCCTTGCAAATAAATTAGTTAAACAGGATATGCTTAATAACATACATCCAAAAGCCCCAACGACACTTAGTCTAGGCTCATTCCTTTTGGAGTAAATAACGTATTGTCTCTCACTTTCGGAAATTAACAACTTTTCCCGTAGAGAGATGATATAACAGACATTCACGTCTGCATACAAATTATTTTTCAATTTGAATATTATTCTACCAATTATAAGAGAACATAAAGATTAATGACTCTAGCATTTTACTAGAGCATGAGAATTGCTATTAGGAAATCTATTGTATACTAAATTTAATTTGAAACTAATTATAATGGTTTATCCTCTTTTATTCTATTCTTCGTAATCCAAACCAAATATTCAACACCTAAATTAGTTATATATATATTATTATCTTGCTTAATAATTAACATACTACTATACAAAAAAGACAAATAGTCCCCTAGTTCCCAACTGTTTAATATTTCAGAAAATTGCAGTCTAACTTTACTATAATATTGAGATACATCTTCTTCTGAAATTCCATCAGAAGAATTTAACAACCTCAATAAACGTATCTGGCTGCCGAAAATAGCTATATTAATTTTCTCGAAAGTTAAAAGCAATTGGCTTCCTGCTAAATGCCTTAACAATACTTTAGTAGTTTCCCCTGTTATATCAAATCCTTTTTCTACAAGTTCTTTTTTAATGTTATTTTCTATGTCTGCGATAACTACAGAGTTGCCTATTCTGTCAATTAATTCTTGAACAGTATCATTGTTTACAGGTTGTAAAACATTTGGCTTATCAGAATAATAATCTCCAAAAATATTTGTGCTTTGTTGTTTTTGAGTCTGCGTATTTGTTATTGATATTATATGAGAAATTAATTCAGTATTCCTCTGCTCCAATTTTTTATTCTCCTTTTCTTTATTTTTTATTTCTCTTTTAATTGATACAATTTTACCGATTGAGAAATTGTCAAATGATTCTGCAAGAACAAGAATTAGTAATATAGATAATAGAAAAAATATCCCATTCTTAAATTCTCCATATGGTTCAACACAAAAAAAATTAAAAAAAATCATACTAGCAATACCTAAACAAAAAAGTATGATTAAAATTCGTACAAACCAGTTTTTGGGATTGTTTTCCATATTTTCCATTGTATTATATTAGCTATAGATTTTATATAAAATAAGTAACTAGAATTGAACACAGGTTACAATTTCACCACAAAAGTAATTATTTATTCAAAAAAAACAATAGCTGTTAAAAAAAAGATGAATTTAAACTTAGAACTCACAACTAAATAATATGCCTCATATCAAAAAATTAAAGACCTTTTACCTGTTCGTTAACAAGTAATCTTCTACTTCTTTTTCAAACAATAAGTCAACCATCCAATCACACAAGTAATAACCAGCACGAACGCCCATCCGCCTAGCTCCATCTTTAAACTTTGCCATCTGTTCAACTTCTTTTCGACCGGATAAGGCACACGAATAGAATCGTTTTTAAGAATAGTATCGGTGCGATTCGTTGTTAAGTAGCGATACAGATACTTATATCTATACTGATAGACTGTATCACCCTTTACGAGCGTATAAATACTATCACGCTGATAGATACTATCAATCCGGATGCTATCGCGCGTTTTGTATTCAGTGCGAACGGATTCAACCGGGATATATTGGGTTCGGCAAGACGTAAAACACACCGCTAATATTAACAGTATGATAATATAAACTAGCCGCTTCATGGTCGAACTACTGTATTACGTAAGAAATTAGGGAACTCGGAGCGTACATCAAAACAGGGGCACGCCTTAATATATTCTTTCGGCTCTACCTCTCCGCTTCCGTCTAAATCCGACGAAGTGTCACGATGTCCGAGAACCTCGATTATCTCATATTCTTTGCAGAGTTTAGCAACCAACTCGCGCAAAGCTGCTTTTTGAGCGATCGTTCTTGTGTCTGTGGGCTTTCCGTTTGCATCCAAGCCGCCGATGTAGCAAATACCAATACTATGTTTATTATATGAAGATTCGCTAAAACCCTTCGTATTACAATGCGCCCCGTCAACTGCTAAAGATCGCCCTTTTTCTACCGTTCCATCAATCCGGATAACATAGTTATATCCGATCTGGTTAAATCCGCGCGCCCGGTGCATACGATCAATATCTTTTGCGGTTAAATCCTGCCCGGCGCGCGTAGCCGAACAATGAATGATAATCGAGTCTATTTTATTCATTGCTTTCTTCTTTATTTTGATTATTAATTGTAATTGGTCTACGTGGTGGAGTTCTCCGGCTGCACTCGCTGTCTGGTCTGTCACATCGGTTATGTTCTGCATCCTTCAAAGCTAATTCAAGCTCGTAGTATTTACGCATCCAATTTTGCGCCTCTGCCTGTGCGGTTCTCCATTCTCGATAAATCGTATCTACTTTCTCGTCTCGTTGTTTTAATCGTTCGTCGTACCGTTCAATCTGCTTGTTTAGATTGTCAATGATAGAAAGTAAATTTTGAAGTTCCATAGAATCCGCCGTAGCCTTTTCTTTTCTAGCGTTCGTTTTACGATTCGCTAGAAAAGTAACAGTAAATCGGATCGCCTCTAATCCTCCTAACGCTCCTATGATTTTTAACCATTCGTCCATATTTTTACTTTATGTATTTCATATAGCTTTGGGTAGCTCTTATTCTACCGATAAAGCCTCATTAACCGCTACCTGAACAAAAGCGACGAACCCCGTACTCACATATTTTTTAATACTTTCCGCCTGTTCGGGAGATACTTCTACTTCACCGTTCTTGTAGATGTTTTGAGCTAATTCCAACTCACCCAAATCGGCAGTTTTCTGATAGATCGCATTGCCTAACATTTTTGCAATATCGACGGTACTGTTATTCCCTTCGATGTCTTTTACTTGAATTTCTCTAAAGTCTATTTTCATAATTATGTAATTTAAATATTATTACCAAGTTGCACTAAATAAAATTCCATTTTTAAATTGCAATACTTTAGTTCGTGTACTCCCATTATGCCATACTTGGGCGATTTCAATATATTCATCAATCCCTCTTCTGCCATCAACTACAATACCACCATCAATAGCAAGTGCTATATTATCTCGTCCTCCGGTTACGCTAATAGATACGCCCCTGTTTATATCATAAGGTCTTGATCGGTGATCGTAGAATCTTCCTAAATAATCGACTCCTAATGTACTAAATGGACCAACAATCACTTGTCTATTGGGACTATTAAAACCAATCATATTGTCGTAAAGAAACATTTCGTTACCAGAATTTGTGCCACTAACAGAACCCGTTCCGATGTGGGTGTTGGATATTTCAAATCCCGCTATTGTTCCCTTTGTTGCGGCTAAATTTGTTACTTTCAAGTTATCAACGTCGATAAAATCCGTTACAATCTTTCCGTTGCTGATAAACGTCTTATTCCCAATCAACATCGCACCCGTTGCAGGAAGTGACAATTTACCGTCTGCTGTTAATTCAAGTCCGGTTACATTGTGCTTAATTGAGCCGCCTTTTAATAACCAACCCTGCGTTTTTGACAGATTACCAACGAATAAACCCGATGTTCCTAATATATCAATCGTTGCATTTTGGGCTACTAACAACTGCGTAGCGACATTTATAAATTCGTTAAACAAAGTCCATTTCGTTACATCGAAAGAAGAACCGGAATTATGATCCGCACGACACGAATAAGTATTACCGTTGTAGATGATAGTATCTCGATACTGCGTGTTGTTAACATAGTTGGTGTTTGCTTTCCACTCACCGCGCGGACGGATTAGAGCACCGGGAAGCCCGGTTGCCCCAGTTGCACCCGTATCACCCTTATCGCCTTTATCTCCTTTGTCGCCTTTGACCTTCGTCCACGTGTAAGCAGAGAACGTATTACTGTCTGCCGCTGTGAAGTCGGTGTATTGTCCGATATATGCGCCCGGCGTCTCACCGTTGTTAGCGGTAAACGTCGTACCATTGTCCGAGTACTTGATGTGTAAGTAGGAAGTTTGTCCGTTGGCTCCGGTTGGTCCGGCAATACCTTGTTCCCCTTTAGGACCTTGCGAGCCTTTCAACTGTACCCACTTATAAGAAGTGTATCCGGTTGGAGCGGTCGCACTTGTTGTTACCGCCGTACCGATATAAGTGTTCGGAGTGTCAGACATCGGATTACCGTTCGCATTAGCGGAGTACTTCACGTGAAAATACTGTGATGTGCCGGGAATACCTTGCGATCCGGTCGGTCCTGTATCGCCTTTGTCGCCTTTTGCCCCAGTTGCACCCGTATCACCCTTATCGCCTTTATCTCCTTTGTCGCCTTTGACACCCGTTTCTCCCTTAGAGACATATTTAAGCCAATCAGTAGAATTGTCTGTTGGTTCTTGGATTGTTTTGTCTGCAATACATATCCATGTACTGCCATTGCATACAACTTCATCATAGTACCAATATGTGCCCGGCGTCCATACTCCTTTGAAAGCAGGTACGGGAACTTCGGTTATACCGTCGTTAGATAATTGCTTGATAGTCCCGGTCATATACACATTGCGAAGATACGCACTATGTCCGGTCATTTCGATACCAAACAATTTCAAGTTAGATAAGTCGCCCAACTGCATAGCGATCATTTCCTTTGAAATCTCCCAACCGTTTACACCTGTCAGGTAACGGACATAGCTTTGTGTCGAGTAGCTCGATTTTTGCCGCTCTTTGTTTGTGAAGTTACCATACGAAACGAAGTGCATAGCCTTGCAAGGGTGTGCGGTTGTACCAGAACGAAGCGCATATTTAAACGTGGAATCACCGATCTTTTCAGTAATACGAAAATAAGCGGTTTGAAATCCGGTTGAGTCGTTGAATATACCTTTGCAAATATCATCTACCTCTATTTCTGCTATTTCGCCCGGTTCGAGTTTAAGGTAGATAATCCGATTTGATTCGTCTATACGTTCGATGATCCCGCCGCCCGGAGCGTTCCACTCTTCACCCGAAACGATTGATACGCGGTTGTAGCGTAATTCAGGAACTTCAAGGAAATCACGTAGACGAAGAGATTTTGCATCTATATGACCGTCTTTGCCGATTAACCAACCGATTAAGCCTTCTGTGTAGTCATTTGAGGATATATCACCGGAAAAAGTCGCTGATTTGGCAATCAGTTTATCAAGAACGTTGAGTATTTGCGTTGTTACCGTCGTTGCGGTTAACGTATCCGTAGAAATACCCTTCGTTACGTCTAGCCCGTTATCAACGATTAAACCGCCTAACAACTTGATAAGAAATTGCGTTTCGTCTGGGGCGGTTTTGGATAAATACGAGTCTTTTAAAGCATCGATAGCCGCATCTAGTTCCTGCCTTATGCGCAAAGAAGAAAACGTATTATCGTCGGTCAGTGCCGTATTATTATCGGTCAGAGCAATAATACGAGACTTTATTTCAAATAGGGAACGAAGAGACGAAAATACATTGTTATCGGATGATGTACGCCCATCGTCCATCTTTAATACATCAAGATCAACGCCACCGCCATTTATAGGCGTTGGCGTTGTTGTACTAATACTTACCGAACCGGAATTGCGTAAATACTTATTCCGAAACGAATGAGGCACTTTCTTATTTTCTACTTCTATCATGTTTCTATTAATGATACGTTACAACTTTCATTTGCGTAATCAATACTCATTTGATCTACTATCATTTCTCTTTTGAGGGAATTTTCGTAAATCCTAGACAGTATCGAAAAGCCACGATTCAAATTATTGCTGTATCTAAATTTAGGAGCTTTATAATGTGTATAAAACTTGTCTATTAGTATTTGTTCCGGCAATACATTTTTATCGTGCAACGGACTATATACCGTTTTTAAATAATCAAATTTATCCCCTGATTTGGTAGCGCAATTTGAGTAAGAAGAAATGTTTTTTGCGTTTGAGTTGATTAATAGTTCGATGTCGTCCATTTCTGTTACATTATTGTCGTTTATCACGTTGCTGTAAACTACGTCGGAGTCGTCAACTGCGTTATTAAATATATCGTATGTAACTTTATTGTTAGTATACTTAAACGTGAAATCGGATATATGAAATGCAGTACAAGGATGACAGCCCCCATCCGTTCGATACATAGGATATTTTCCTAAATGATTCGGAGTGCTTAATTCAAAGCGTATCTTTCCGCATAGTATTTTATCATCTGGAAGTTTAATCGCGACTCCGTCCGTTGAGTCGTACAGATTAAATCTATAACTAACAGTATTCGTTAATCTCTTTTCATCATCGAAAACTTTATCACCTTCTTTGTTTATATGAACCAAATAGAAACCATCTTTAAGCGTACATTCGTCGTGATACCATTTTTCGACAAAAATATCTTCGCCGTTTTCCCTATACGCATAAACCTTATTGCTATCGGCGAACCCGCCGGAAGCCTTTTCGCCGCTAGCTGAATCATATTCGCCCTTGCTTACAAATCTCCAATCTCCAAATGCATCCTTATATCTATACCATGTAGCCCCTCGATAAGTTAAGTTGTGCGTGATTTTATAATAGCCTCGATTTACTCGATCCGTATAATACTTTTGATTTCTCCATACTTCACCATCATAATAGTAATCATCTATATATAATTTGCAAGGAACCATCGTATTATCAAATCCGGCGCCATATTTTGTATTAGAGTATACTTCATCGGACGTTTTTATTATATCGTTCGGAAGAAAAGAGCCGGACATTCTATAAGCGATATTTATTATGAAATATCCTCCTTTGAATAAAGAATACTCTCCGTTTTTCAATGTTAAAAGAGTCTTTCGAGAAGCACTAATTATATTATACGCTTGCAGGAATGAAACGCAGGTTTTCCAACTTAAAGAAGACGGTTCCCCGTCCTCTGTTATGTAGTCGCTGTACTTCTGCCATACCACACCGGAATATATATCATTAACGTTGTCGATAGTCACTTCAACACCTTCTGCCGGAATATCAAGAAATGAAAAGCTCGGTATCAAATACCCCCAATTACTATTAGATTTAAAAAACGAATTAAGAAGGGTGTAATTCTTTCCGTCTATATCCCTACCAGATATATAATATTTATTGGGATCGGAGTTTTGATTTACTATATCCTTTTCGTCGTCGAGCAACTCCGGGCATAAGTTGGTTATCTGATTCATATTAGCAACAACAGATACTTTATTATACACATCACCAAGCGATATACTTCCCGCGCTTTCAGATACGCCAATATTACGCACATTCAATAGTGCGGAAGGGATTGTTATACTTTCACATGTATCGCTTATTCTATCATAAACGAAAAAATGAAGCTCGTCGTTTTTGATAAAATCATAGTCGATCATATAATAAGCATCCTGATACTGAATGAACGTCATACCGATATATTTAGAGATTTCTTCTAAAACATCTCTACTATTCATCGGCTCGTTAGCTTCATCAAAGAAGTTTCGTTCATGTATATAAATATCTTCTATCAAAGAAGTAGAAACATCTTTCGAGATTCTATTAGTTTTTTGAAAGTACAATTTGTTTAGAATCTTTCCGGGATCGGCAATATCAAGAATGTGCATTATTACATCTTTGAAACTTTTAAAATAGACCTCGGAAGAATTAATATAAGAGTACTTCTTATTTTCCAAAACGGAAATAGTATCGATTGCCTGTATCTCCACTATATTAAGCGGAGTTATATAATCGCTCGAATATAAATTTGGACTCATATATCCAAACCACTCTAAAACATCATCGGTTTTATTATACAAACGAACTTCTATATTTTGCCCTTCGGCTGTATATAGGTCTGATAAAATCTTATCTGTCAATATGCTTGTTACCGAATTAGACATTTTCAACGGCTTGTATAGAGTGTCCGATTCATACTCAACAGTAAACGGGCTATCTGTTAGGGTGAGTTCTTCGGAATACGTTGCAAAGACCGTATGAATTTCAATTCTATACGTCTTGTCTTTCCTGCTCTTAAACTCTGAATAATATCTTAGTTTCATCTTACTTTACTTTTCTGATTATAATGATTACTCAAAACTCCTTCTAAATCTCTTCCATGTATGCGAAACGTTACGTTTGCGGGCTGATTTCCATTTTCTGCAGACGGTGCAATCTTTTGCGATAAGGAGCCATATAAACCGCTATTAAGCATTTGAAACAAATTACTTTGCTGTGATCCGTTTAGAATCATCTCGCCTGAATTGAGTAAAGCCGGAACTTTATCGCCTGTGAATGATGTGCCAGGCACAATACCACCCGTTGCGAATTTAGGAATACTAGCCATTGCAGCGACGACGGCAGCAACGGCGGCTCCCGCCAATAACCAACCGACAACGGGCGTTTCCGCTGCGGAAGCTACGCCGCTAACTACTGCTTCGGTCTGTTTCGCAGTTATTAACGATTGAATAGCCGGAATAGCCTGCGCAATACTGGATATAACATTTGCGCCCCATTGAAGATACGCCGCCGCACTTTCATTGGTTATTCCAGATAAAGACCCCATAATACTACCAACTGCAGATAGAGATTCGGCATACCTTTCATTCATGTCTATATCTTCTTTTTTAAAAAGTGGATCATATTTCGGCAACTTTAAGTTTTTACCTTCTTTCCCATGAGTAGGAACTTTATCTTTATACGTTGGTTTTACCGGAAGAGACAAAGCGCCGTCTTTCATTTCACCATGAGCACTTTTGAACGTTTCTTGCTCTACAACAAACTTTAAACTTATCCTCTTTGATTCGAGTTCATTAATTGTTGCTTGAATGGCGGAACGCGCTTGCATGTCGGTTTCAGCAATAAGTTTTTTATTTTGCTCTGCGATTTGCGTGTCATACCAAGCGATAGAGCCCTCTTTCGGTTCTTCCTTTGGCGTTTTCCCGCCCATTCCTGACTGTGAAGCGCGGTTCGCCGCTTTCGTCATACTAGATAAATTCCGTCCCGCCGCCTCTGCTGCCGTTGCAACGTTTATTAAATTCTGCAACCATTCATCACTCTTCTTTACTAAAATCGCGTTATATTGTATTGCATCCTGATACTTCGATAACATCGGGCTTATTGCCTTACTCAATGCATTTGTATCTGTTGTTGTAACCGTGTGCACATTCATTCCAGAACCCACCGTTTCGTAAGTTGTGAATTTGGCTTTTAAACGATCGTATTCATCTACGAAGTCTTTATACTGTTTCGCTAATTGTGCCTTTTGTTTATCGCCTACCGAAGATACATCTAATCTCAACACTTTATCTATATCTATTGCCGAAACATCTACGCCGTCAAGTCCTATTGCCGCCTTTACCATTGCTTGTAATGCGTTTTGACTTCTTTGTTTATATTGTCCTACGATTTCCTCTTGGTCTTTCAGCGTCTTGTCTAATAGTTCCCTAGCTGCTTTCTTTTGCTCTTCCGTTGAATCCTTATCTTTTAAGATAGTTATTTGTTCTTGTATGGTTGCTTGATTCTTTGCATCAAAATAAGAGAACGACATTTTTGTATTTCCTAATTGATCCATCGCGCTGTATGCTTCGCGTGCTAGACGTATAGTTTCGGTTAACCCGTTCATGAACGGCGTCCAGTCTCCACTACCGATAGAGTAGAAAAACTGGTCTACGCCACCTTTTAAGCCGTCCATAGTACGGGCATATTCATCTCCTAGCGTCTGACTGCTATTCATTACTTTATTGAAACCCTCCGAGGCAGTTACAGCAATACCAAGAACCCCGGCGAACTTCATAACTCCCGATACTGCAACGCCGGACATTTTAGAAATGTCGCTTTGAAAAGCGTTTACATTCTTCTTCGACTTATTTAGATTTGCGTCAAAGTCATTCGTTTTAAGCAATAATCTTGTTACTATATCAGACATCTTTATGCGTGTTTAATTGTGATTCTACTTCTTTTGCTTTAGCTCGTAATCGTTGCATCTCTTCGTCCGTTACGCTCGTATCTTTCTTTTCTTCTTCATCCCACGGGAACCGGAGTATATCGGTTTGCTTTAGCGTTTTAGTGCTATTCGATTGCGCTATAATGAAACCTAGCAATCTAGTTTGTTCCCACGCTTCCCGATTACGTCGATTCAATCCGTCTATAAACGATTCAACCTCGATAAAGTCCATTTTATCGAGGAAGTAATCGGGAGCGATCCCGCCCTCACCGACAACGCGCGAATAAAGTTCGCGTATACTTACGGCTTTCGTTTCCGCGTCGTCACCTTCTTTTTTTTTACGTCATTTCCTGCCGATTGCGAACGTAGTTTGATTTCATCCAAAATAAATTCTTTGAATTGTTCGAATAGCGTCAAGTCATTTTCGCATAATTCGATAAATTCCTCAAATTCCATTTTGAACAATTCCTGATTAGAGGCAAGCAGGAACGAATAAAACAAAAGAAACTCGTCTAACATCTTCCCGAACTGAAACGGATAGCCGGATATAGATTCGAACACAAAGAACGCACGAAGCGTATATTTCAAAGAAAAATCTTTTCCGTTAAGTGATATTGTTTTCATTGAATAAGTCGTTTAGAGGGCGGCAAAACACCGCCCGTAAGTTATTTACTAGCTGCTTCCTTTGCAAGCGGTCCGGTTCCTTCGAAACTGATTGATAGTGTTGCTTTGTCACCATCCGGCGCATTTGCTTCTAGCGAAGTGATAACCGCACTACCTGTATATGCGCCTTCCGCTAGCGTCCATCCGGCGGCGGGCATTTCGTTTACGTCAGGATTGCCAACAACGCCAAATTTCAAAACAACAGGTTTATGCGCCAAGAACAAAGCGAATAGTTTATCGTAGCTATTCGCATCTGCATCCGCGCTAAATACGTTTTCACTGGAAGCGTTCCAAGAAAGTTTCTTGATGTCCTTCTCCGTCCAGATACCCGAATCTTTACTTTGCGTGTCGATTGTTTCAGCCGAAAGCCCCAATTTGCAAGATGTGGCAAGTGCGATGGCTTTACCGTCGATGAATAACATTAGGTCTTTTCCTAACACTGATTTTGCTTTACTCATAATTTTATCGTGTTTTAGTTAATTATTCAGTTTTAAATGAGAATACGAGGCTTTGAATAAAAGTATCTTCTATAAAATCCTCATTCGCGCTAATTAGTTTAGAATCGATCACATCGAAGTTATCATAACTTCCTCGTTTGTTTTCGAGTGATTTACGTACCTCTTCCGCGATTGTAACAGAGTTCAAATAGTTATCACTGGCGACAACGATCTCAACCGAAACAGTGTCACCCGTGCCGTACCTATCTTTCGTATATTCCGGCGTTAAGGAGTTGCGTTTGTAGATCACAAACGGAAAAGATGTTTCCGTTTTGGTCGAAATCGCATATATTTTATCAGAAACCAATTTTGCCAACTCTGTAGAGTCGCTTAATTTCTTATATACGTGTGCGCCTATTGATAAACTCATTTCTTTTTATTTGCTACTTTCATTATAGAATCAATTATATTTTTCTCTAGTGAGCTCTCTGCTTCTTTCTGCTTCGATTTGACCGCATTAGAGAAGAAGTGGGAAGCATTTATAATACCCCTATTCGCTCCTTTTTTGGTAGCTCGTTCTTTTGTTCCTGATTCGAACCATTTCAGCATATAGGCGCGTGATCCCTTTTTGCGGCGGTCGATCAAGTCAACCCGTGCACCGGAAGCATTGCGATAAACTGCTACGTTTATTTCGTTCTTTAACGGTTTGAACGATACGCCATTCTTAGAACTGCTAAATTCTGCATCAGTAACAGCGGAAACTAGATTTTCCTGTGCCTGTTTACGAATGATAAGAATCGACTTTCTAAGAGCGGAGGAAATTGCCTTCTTTGCTTCTTTATCGTTCAACCGTTTAAGTAGTTCGTTTACTCGCGTTGCATCCACTTCGACGCGATACAAGTTGCGCCCGGTGTAATTGTCGTTACTCATTGATTACCTCCGCTTCTATAACCGTTGCTTGTTGCTTCCGGTCGTGATTGATAGATAGAATCTTGTATTTCTGCCCGTCGTATTCGATCCTCATTTTAGCGTTGATCTCTTTACAGATGCGAATCATTATCGTATTAACGGTCGTATTATATATCTCGCCGTTCGCTTCTTTACGTGCACCCGACTTAAAGCGAATGTATGCGCGTTTATCGAATACTTTCACCCAACTTTCAGACGTACCGCCCAGATTATCGCGCTTTGACTCGCTACGGTAAAAAGCGATCATTTCGTTTAATAATCCTGCTTGCATTACGTATATCGTTTTAAAGGTTGCAGTAATAGTTCTATGTGCCCCGGAATAACTTGCGGAGTGGCAAATATTACCGATTCACGGTTTGCGTAGTAATTCGCTATAAGGATGCGGATCGCGTGCCAGATACGCCGATCTATTTTTGCGTCCTTAACGTAGGTATCTAGCGGATTATTTAGATACGATTCGATAAGAAGTTGAACGGGTTCGATAAGCCCGGTTATATACGCGTCGTCCGTGTCGAAATCAATATTTAAATGCTGTTTGAGTTCTTCGAGTGTTACGTATTGTGCCATATTGTATAAATTAGAAAGGGCTAGAGCCGAAGCCCCAGCCCTTTAATGAATGATAGGTTATAGGATTAGGCAGAAGCTTTTTTCTTTGCGATGGCAAAGGCTTCCGGGCGAGCTACAACAATATCATAATCAGTATTCAACACAAAGTTTACGACATTACTTTTCGCTCCGGTATACGGGTCTATAACTAAATCCATATCGCCGAACTGACCGATAGCAGCGTTGGAGAATACACCGAATCCGATAGAATCGGCGTCCATGTAGTTAGTAACAAGAACCGGATAACCGTTCACCATACCATTTTGGCAGATCATTTCAGCAGCCCCCGCCGCTTTGGGAGTGGATTTCAAAGCACCATACACCTTTGGAGTGCAAACATAGGCAGCTGTACCGTCGGTTACATCTACGCCCGCATCCATTACGGTAGATTCAAGCGAAACAATATCCGCAAATGTCAACGCGTTTGTATATTCAACATCTGGTTTTGCCTTTACAAACACGCCGTTACTTGCACCAGACAACGCAGCCCCCGAAAACATCCATTTGTTCAAAGTACGGGCAACACCAAGCGAAATTTGTTTTAAAACTACGTCCTGCAAAGAGTAGTTCGTTTGGTTGATCGCACGCTTAGACACCGGGATAGAAATAGATACACGTTTGGGTGAAGCCTTGATTTTGTCGATATTCAATTCGGTATCGGTAACCGCAACGTTTTCACCCTGAATTGTTGCTTCAACAGCCGCCAATGTTGGGAAAACAAGGTCACCTACAAGCCCGCTTTGCATCTTGATACCTAGTTTATCAATAATCAAGCCTTTTTCTAACGGTTCAATGATTTCACCGATTGTAACAGGAACCATGCTAGCCGCATCGGTTGTATCTGTAACAGTCACCGCACGTTCTACAACTTTAATACCGCCTTCCGATACTACTCCGTTGTATTCTTCCAAAGAGCGATGATTAACGACGTCAAAAACAGCCTGTGAAAACAACACGCGACGGTCTGACACCAGTCCCGCGTTAATATCTTCAAGCGCACGGCGTTCGACTTTCATTTCCAAAAGTTCTTTCTTTGTTTTTAACTGCTCGAACTGCTCTTTCTCGCTTGCGTCGAGTGCTCTTTTTTCCGCTTCTGCTTTATCCAACATAGCGCGCATCTGCTCTTTGTATTGAGCAATAGTTTCAAATTCTTTTCTCATGTTTTAAATTGATTTGCGTAAATTATTAATTTCATTTAGATAGTCTTTATTCTCGCCGGACAACTCCGCTATCGTATCGTCCATACTCCGCACCGTTACATCTGTACCATAAAAAGCAGGATCAACAACGGGAGATATATCGGAAATCCGATCAATCATGTGTACAGTACGAAGCAACAACCCGTCTTTCATTGAATAGGAAACTTTTGTTTTATCCTTTCCATTTAAAGCATACGCAAAAGACGAACCGAAAATATCACCGCGTTTAATCATTTCTACGGCGAAATCTCCATCGGGAGTACTAGGAGCCTCAAACCTGTATTTTAATCCGTAGTCGTCAAGTTCAAGCGACAAAGTTCCCGCACCACGATTAGAACGAGCTAACAATCTCTGTTTATTATGATCTAACAGAGCTTTAACATCACAACTACGCAATAACTCTTCCGTTATAGCTCCCTTTTCGATCACCTCAACAAAAGCGCGTTGTTTTTCCCTGTCGTACAATACACGGCTTTCTTGTCCGAATACAACCGCATAACCTTCGATTATTCTTCCATCTCCAACTTTAGGAGCACCTAACTCTGTATAACTTCGTATTTCCATATTTTGCAAATATCATTTTACTATATGTTTGTTTCTTCGTTTTTGGGTAGCTCTACTTTTTGACTAGCCGCCTCGATTGGTTGAACGTTGCAGGAGATAAACACTTTGTCGCCTCCTTCAACGGGCGGTTTTCCTAAAGCCCTACGAGTATCATTCGGGGAATGAGCTCCCATTTCTTCCAAAGCTTTATAATAGCTTGCTTGTGTCGTTAAATCGGTTTGATATAAGCATGACAAATCAAATGAAATACTATATAAGTGAGCGACTGAATTAGGAATCAGCTTGTAATTAAATTCAGCCTCGATTTGTTTCAATATTGGTTGCAGTGTATCAGTTAAAAAAGAAACATTGCTCATTTCAGAAGCTTTGTAATTAGTAGATTGTCCGGCAAATACTTTATCTGGGTGAACTCCGTAAAATCTACATATATCAAGAATACTGAATTTCTTTGTTTCCAATAACTGCGCATCAACCGGATTTATAGAAAGTTGATGAAATCCAACATCGCCGGGAACTGAAATAATGTCTCTTCCTGTGTTTAGTTGTTCCTCTATGCGATCTCCAACCGTAGAAAGTTGAATATCCGTCATACCTGCACCGGGCAACCCTTTATTTATCTCTTTTGCACCGGAAACAAGCCCCTTTATTTTACTTCCATTCTGAAAGGTTCGTAAATTCTGATTATCTGCACTCGCGGCTATGGAAAAGATACGGCTAGCGTACATTATTGTGCTTACTCCTGTATACCCCCCGTCCAAACTATTATTTTTAAGATGGATTATTTCGTAGGATTCAAAACGCCCATATATCCGGTTATATGGATCAGAAATAATATAAACATCATTCAATTTGTCATAGGTTACTGTATTATTTGCGCATAATACAAGCTCGCTGACACTACCGAACTTTCGACGGATAACGATGTAGGCGTTTCCTTGATTTACGATTTGAACAACCATATTCCTAACCATTTCAAAACTATTCATTCGTCGGTTAGGCATACGGGTTAATATCGTATATAAATCGTTTTCCTCGTCTGGTGAGAAATATCCATCTTTTTTCCGTTTAATTATAAGCGGTAAAGACGCGATAGTCCCCGAAAGAATAGAAGTACATCTATATGCGGCTGAAAGTTTCATTGCTTGATTACTGTTATGCACATCTATTGGCTGACCGGGTAACGATGGTAATCGGGAGTTTATCGCCGCATCTTTATCCGTTGTGCTCATCTCTGCATTTAAGGCGCGTTTTTGCGTCTTTGAACGTCCCAATTCAAAATTAAAAGATAGTTTCATTATACCTCCATGTTATTAAATAAGTAGAATGTCATTAGGTTTGTTATAGTCGAATCAATCTTCGCGTTATGCGTTTTTTTGACTGGCTTCTTATTCATGTTCCGATCTTCGTCTAATACCGCATTACTAAAACAGTACGGCGTAATCGGATTAGGGCTAAAGGTGAGCTTACTCCGATACAAAGCAAGTTCAAAAGATTCAATAGGGCTTGTAAACGTTCCGTATGTCTGTTTAACAGGCTTAATATATTCACTCGCACCGCCTACGGAATAAGTAAGAAGATTTACAAATTCAGCCGATTTATAAGGATCATAGCCAACTCCCATGATTTGTAGATACTTTGCACGCGCAAGTATATCGTTTACTATTTGCTGATAGTCGATAATATCACCGTCACAAAGAATTAAATAACCCGCTTTCGCCCAACCTTCGTAAAGTTCCCGATTCGGATGATCTTTCAAAGCTCCTTCCGGGAAATAGTAGTCCGTATGCGAATGAAAAGAGCCGCTTTCTTTCGAATAGATATTATAAGTAACCGAAGAGAAGTCGTCTCGAACGGACAAATCAACCGCCACCATCGTAAGCGGATAAGTACCAATATTTTCTATTCTAATATCTTTGAATCGTTCTTCGATCTGCTTTGCCTCAATCCATTTTGTTGTTTGGTCGGTAGTAAATACGTTTAGTAACTTTGTTCGAAATTCCAGTGCATCCGGCGCGCTATATAGTGCTTTTTGATACGCGTCTATATAGAAATCTTCATAAACGGTTATACCCATGTGTGGTTGCACCTTGCGCCACGTTGCCGGATCGCCTTCCTCATCGTCTACGTCTGGCTCAAAGATGTGTGCAAATATGGAATCATTTTCAATCTCACCTCGTAGGATCGCTTTATACATTTTGAGCATTTCAACGAATGGAGCCGTTTCTTTATCGGATGCGGTCGTAATTACTACGGTTAAAGGGTTGAGCCGTGCGCCCATTGAGGACGTTAAAACGTTCTTCAATGCGGCGCTATCGGCTTGTGAATACTCGTCTACTATTACCATGCTTGCGTTAAGTCCGTCTAATTTATCCGGGTTAGAGGCAAGGCAACGGGCAAAAGAGGTTTTTCCCTTTATGCGGTTATATATGATTTCTCGATTAATTTTGAAGTGTCTAAACTTCGGATCGAGAGACTTTAAAATATTACGTATTTCATCAAAACAGACTTTCGCTTGATTGTATGAGTTTGCAGCAACGTATGTTTGTGCGTTCGCATCACCGAACAACAAATCGTTAATCGAAAGACTCGCTACACTTGTTGTCTTACTGAATTTACGCGGAACGAATAGAAGAGCTTCGCGAATCAAACGCTTGTTTGTGTCAGGCTTGTAAAACGCGAGAATATTAGAGAACTGAAACACCTGTATCGGAGTCAGCTTGTATCTAGTCTTTCCCTTTGTGCCGGAGAATTTCAAACGCTCGTAGAACGTGACGAACTTCTTTACTTCCTTGATCCGAAATTCGTATTTATCGAGGAAAACAAAGAAGCGGCGAACGGCTAGCAACTCGTAAAGGTTGTGCGCGTCCGGATTGTTAATACAACCTTTGATATACACATTTAGTCTTTCGTCTGCCTTGTCTAGCTTATACGAATCAACGTCGATGTTATGCAGATCGGAGACAACCGACTGCTTTAACGCTATCAGTTTATCTCTATTCTCCTTGTTCATCGCGACCTATTTTGTTTACTTCGTTAATCAAGTCGTTTACTTCGTCGTCGTCAGATGCAGAAAGCGTTTGAAAGGTCAAACCAAGTTCGCGTAATTGTTTGCGCGTTGCTTCGAGTGCATCGAATAAAACTTTGAAAGCAGGATGCGCCGTGAGTTTATCATTATTTTCGCGGGACACTTCTTTCACGTATGACTTCATACGCTTCTTTGAAATATCGTTTAGTGCAATTTGAAACGCCATATATGAACCTGCGCAAAGAGTTATACAGAGGTCTAAATCTTCCGTATATGTTCCCTGCGACTCCATCGCGGCGCGAATCTTTTCTTTTATGTCGTCCAAATCACACATTTTTATAGGCTTTTTGCATATAGGAAAAGATCGCAAGTATTTGGTAGCTCGGAAGATGCGCGCAAAAAGTTTACCCCCAACGCGCACCCCCTCGTTTCAAAAATTACTCGCGCGTGTAAATATGAGGTGAGGTGGGTTTAGCCTATCGCGTTAAAAAATAAAAAAAACGCCCCCGTCTTTATACAAGAAAGAAACATTCTTTATATTTGCAGTAAATATATTCTGAATGCTATGAACTCTTTAATTCTTTCTATTATATGCCCAATTGTAGTAATATTGATTGCGTGGGGAAGTAAATTTATATATCAAAAATATTATGAAGAACGTCCTAAATTAAATCTACAAACTAGCATAGAGTTAACTTCTAGGAAAATTTTACCAAATAAAAGTCATATACTGACATGGAGATATGAATGTACCTTAAAAAATGTATCCGAATATACGGCTAGAAATATATCAATAGGCGAAATTACATACGATGGGACATCACCCTTATTTGATGGAATAGTAAACGGTAATAAACTATTTAACGAGCAAAGTCATCTGGATAAAAACGAAGAAATAGCATTTGAAATATCAACCTCATATCTCACGAAGCCAGATGAGTTAATGAAATACACAATTGAAAATGGAATAAAGATTTATCTACCGGGAATAAAGATCCCTAATCCCGAACAATACTTTCGTCCTAAGCGTTTAGATGGATTTTATCTATTGATAAAATATTATAATTCTAAAGGAGTACCTTTTTATACTCTTTTTAAAAAGACTAAGACAACTAAAGTAAATAAATATCTACGGAAAGAACCTAAAAAGAAGAATTAAGGCACTTTTGAAATATAAAAAAAGGCTGCTTTATTCTTCATAGAAAAAACAGCCAAATTCACAACAATCAGAATTTATTTATCCAAGAAGCGATCAACAAACCGTTCCGTCGCCCTTCGATTATTCGCCTGTATCGCCTCTTTCGAATGACTGAAAGCGCGTCGATGTGCATCAGAGTGGCACGAATGGCAGAGGCTTTGCAGATTGTTATAATCAAACATTAGTTGTCTCATTCCGAGTTCATGCGACACGGACTCAACCGGGACGGTATGATGTACTTCGGTTGCAAGTGTACTGCGATTGTTCGCTTCGCACACTTCACAAACCGGATTGCTTTGTAGCTTCTTAGCTCGAAGTAACTTCCATTTGTTGGAGTTAATCATCTTAATGTAATGCGGGTTTCTACTCATTGTTCGTCATAATTAAAAAGAATCTTATCACATTGATAACAATCGTGCAACTCCTTTCGTGTTGCCTCGATGTCGTCCGTTTCTATCTCAACTAAATGCGTCTCGGACACATCGCCCGATTTGCATTGAATACGCCTGATTATATACATAACGTTTCGATCCGGTCTAATCCGTTAATAAGTAATCTAATCCGTGCACAATTCCCGTCGCATCGAGTCGATTGTGTTTCCTGTTTATGTATCCGGCTTGCACAACCTTTGCAGTTCTTAGACGGACACATTTGTTTATACACTTCGATAGCTTGCCGCCTCGTTTCGTCTCTCTGTATCCGAGCCGCTTCGATAGCGACTTTTCGGATTAAGCCACGCGAGCGGATGCGCTCGTTTGTGGCTTGTTCGATGTACTGTTTTACTTTACTCATTTTACCGTGTTATTTTTAGGTTTGTAATTCCATCCGTTTAACTCGTAGACTTTCCGTTTCGCCTCTTCCTGCGTTGCCGCATCATCTACCTTTGTATCTCCGTCTGGATCGCGACGATAGATATTAAAGTGACGAAAACGAGGGGAATAATAATACTTTGATTGATTTTGTGTTTGGCTCATTTCTTTTTGTGTTATGATTATTTCCTTTTATTCATTTTCTTCCGCTTCCGGTCTTTTTTGATTTGATTCGCAGTACGTCCACCTTTCGAAGAGGAATTTTTCCAAGAAGGTGGGACGGTTTTCCAAGGAGTAGACTTTTCTTCATCTACCATTTTCAGTTCCATATAAGGAATATCATAAGGTCTGTTTTCGTATCTATATGTATTCATATCTGTTTTGTTATTAGTTATTCAATCCGTTCACCCAACTTTAAAACATACACTTCTTTCTTATCAGGTGCACCCCACTTCTTCTGACCAACTCCAACAGAGATACGATCCAACTTAAACAACATAGTTCGCGCGGTGTACCCATACCGGAAACGAACGTGTGTATAATGATCGCAACTACCAACCGGACAACCGTCACAACCTTTTGCGCTTGGATGAAGTCCGCAACACTTTAAGCGTTTGATCCAATACGGTTTTATTTCCCGATATTCTTCTTTCTTTTCGCCGGATTCGATCATTAGAAACCAAACCGCCATTAATGGTAAATCTAGTATTCGCATAACTTTATTATTTATTAATTCTACACAAACATTCTAGGCTGCATCCGCGACAAAATGATTTTATTCGCATCTGCATAGAACTTCTTCTTTATCTCAAATCCGTATGCTTTTCGCCCGCATTGAGCGGCTGCAAGTAATGTTGTACCACTTCCGGCGCATGGGTCTATTACAACATCACCCGCATCTGTGAAAAGTTCGATCAACCGTTCAAGCAACGGAACTGATTTTTGTGTCGGATGAATCCGCGGTGTATCTGTATCTCTAGGATAATCGAAACAATTAAATACCATCCGACCGCCATTATTGAACTTTGGCAGTTTGTCCCGATATAAGAGTACACCATATTCACAATTACCAACGACCTTCATATTAGCCTTTAAAACTTGTGCCGAAAAGTTCTTTTTAAATACCAGATTGATATATTTGTTCAGCCCGTATTCCTTCGCTTTCTGTATAAGTTCGAATTGTTGCTGAAATTCACAAAAGACAATCATACAGGGGGATTTTCCTTTTTCTTTTGGCTCTTTAACGAGCATCTTGCTACAAAAATGAAGAAATTCAGTAATTCGAAAATCCTTATCGGTATCGAAAAATTCTTTTCCAGCTAATTCGCTTTCTCCGTTAGAATTGTCTCCGTCGATATACCAAGATGGATTAGAACCGTATGCGTTCTTCCCAATGTTGTAGGGAATATCCGCAATGATTAGTTGTGCTTTCGGAATACCGTATGTTTTATAGTTCTGGAAATGGTCGTTAAATAGTTCCACGTCTTTCATCGAAACAATAATATTAATCGTTAATAATCTCGTCCTCATTCTCTACTACTTCGCTTTTTACAGGTTTCTTCACCGGAACGCGAATCGCCTTTTCCGTGAACTTACTCGATAGATACCTATTCGCTTGCTCCCAATCCGCAAAGTGTAAATTCGGATCAGTATAGAGCGAGATAATCGTAGAGTTTAATTTATCGAGTGCTCCGAAAGCGCTTGAATTTATCGTACCGTCTAAGGGTGAAAACTTGGTAACTAAACCGTTGTAATTCTCTGATACAAATCGGTCTATATACTTCCGATTTCGTTCGTTTGCCGCGACGGGGTCTGCTGATACATCGTGCAAATAATTTGTGTTTGATAGTTTTTTAACCATATTAAAATCCTTCTAATCGTTTCTGTCCGTTCATTTCGTCTACCTTGTGTTGTGGTAGTTTTCGTTTTGGTTTTACATACTCGAAATGTCGTTCCGCCTGTGATAGATCGTAGAACATTTCTTTGATTTCGTCCGGTATCACTTCTTCATCATCATCGCCGGGCATCGGATCGGCAACCCGGAGAAAGCAGCCTAAAATGTACTGCATAATCTCGTATGTGCTTTTGAAATGATAGTCAGCGCGAATCTTATCGAGCCTTTGCCATTGTTCCAGATCAACGCGAACCGGAATCTTTTTAAAGTACACAAGTTTCTTTTTTCTGCTTCGCATGGTTTCGTTGTATTAATTATCTTCTACTAGCTCCGTTCAAGTCCAATACGTTAAACATTTCATTTATTCGATCCGCGATATACGCGCCGTAAATACGCTGTATTTCCTTAATCGTTAAGTTCGTTGTAACATGAGTTATTGCCTCATGTCTCAACTCGTACCTACATTGGAAAATATACTGCATCACGTTTAGTTCAGTACCGAAATACTTTGCCGGGATTGGCTCGCGTCCTAGTTCATCAAAACAGATCATTCGCGGCGTACCGTTGTTGTAAGTATACAATTCTAGTGCATCCTTTCCGCGCATCGAAAAGCCGTTTGCAATACAGGAAGCCGAATCAATCCTAAAACCACCGATCGGATAGCCGCCCCTTGCTTTGCCGCGTGTGAAATAACTATATCGGTTTAGAATCTGCATGATAGTACTTTTTCCTGTACCGATGTCACCTCGTAACAATAACCCTTTATTTGAATCTAGCTTCTCGGATCGTCCTTCAGTATACAAAAACAGTTGGTTCATTATGTTTCTATTCGAATCGTCTATCTTGAAGTTAGGACAAACATATTTGCAACACGCTTTAAACCACTCCGGGCGCTTCTCTACTTCTATCGGCTCGTCATAGTACGGTAGTCCGTATGATAGTATCGCCGCTATCGGTAGAGTCTGTTTGCTTCTTGTTTCCATATTCGCATTTATCGTTTTTTAGTTCAAAAAATCCCGCCCAATTATTCGCAATCGATTCATCTACGATTTGAGATGCGACCGCCGGATTACCTTTGCTCAATTTCACTAATTTGTTGTAACACGCTTTGAGTGACTTTTCCGATTTGTAATTTTCCCGCCTGTCTTTCTTGTATTCAAGCCAGAGCGAAAACGCTTCTAAAAACTCGTCAGATATAAAATCAAAATCTCCATGAGAGACTTTAGAGAGTATATTTCTGTTTGGTTTCTGTTTTAGTTTATTATAGTCTGTACTATCCCCTGTATCATTGACTCCCTTATCTACTGTATCATTGGCTGTCTGATTGGCTCCCTTATTGGCTGTCTGATTGGCTGTAAAATTTACAGTAGTAGTTACAGTAGTTTTAAATTCCTTCACGAAAGAATAAGAGCTTATAATACGTTTGTTCTTACCAGATTTATAATAAATCAATCCTGCATTTATTAAAGACTCACGGGCTTTTATTAGTGTTTTCTCATTCACGTTAAGCGCAAAACAAAGTTCAATGTTCGAGCAATCGAAAACGTCCCTCCAATCTTCGCCGTTACAAATAGCCACTAATTCGTAAAAAAGGGCTTGTTCGGTGGCGGTAAATCTGAAACGTCGTCGCGCTTTTCGCATCTTTTCGGTTAGCGTATATCCGTCTATATTCATCACACTTATAAAGTCTATCGAGCGACATAATAACTACAAATCCTTATCCCGATCGCCCGCCCTACTTTCAGGACGGAACAATAGCAAATAAAATTATTCTCTCTTCCTCCGTTGCGACACGTTCGACAATCGTGTTTTACTTGCTTTTGTGCTGTTTTCTTCACCATTCTTATACCTCCTTTATTTTAATTCCATGAACGTAAAGCATGAGCTTACGTTTGATTATATACTCCTTTGTCCGAACACCTTTAGTATCTTCGACGATATACTCACCATCCCGATAATAAACGAAATCCGCGATGTAGTAAACTCCTCGTTCGATCAGCTTCTTTTTACGTAGCATCTTCCGCACTCCCTGCACTTCATAGAAACGATATTGAGGCGAAATAAGCTCGTATTTTACTTGCTCTTGTAATCCGGTTATAATCCCCTTCTTTTCGAGTAGTTTCAACTCCTTAGCGCGTCGATATTCCTTTTTAGAGTCGTATCCGTCTATTTTTACATTGTTATACTTTGCCATGTCATTTTAATTGGTTTGTGAATAGTGGATAAGCCCGGATTCGAACCGGGAATGATACTTCAAGAGCCGCACCGCATTAACGGAATGTCTAGCGATCAACCTTACATAACTAGGCGTTTCCAATTCCGCCACTTATCCGATTTGCCGGGGCTTTCACCCGGCGCGTTGTTACTAATTTGATAAAACCTTCGCTCTTTTTATATATCCATGTTTTTGAAACTCATTAATATAAATCAATTCTTTCGTCCAATTCCCAGTATTGTCTTTTTTGGGTTGTAGCCTAAAATGTCCTCTAACGGAGAAGCATTCATTTCGAACAATAGTAGTAAACCATGTGCAATCCATAAGATTAATATCGATGTCTGACTTATTCTTGTATTTTCTTGCTCCAACCTTTAATTTTGATTTGTGACTAATTGTTTTTGTGTCAACTTTAGCGTATTTTTTAAAAAGAATATAGCAAAGGATAAAAGATACTCTAAGGTTGGCGTTACTCATAAGATCAGCCCCCCCAACCCCGTGCATAGATGTTCTAAATGTTACATTCTCTGTATTTATTATTGCGCACACCCCATTTATAAACCATATTGAAGCCATTCCTTCATTTTTAATGATATAAGACACGCCTATATTTCCGAAAATAATAGTACCAGAAGATTCTAACCCTTTTGTAAAATCGCTACCGTTCAATATAGGTTCAAATGATTTTGAAGATTTAATCATAGCGTCATAGAAACTATTTGATAACAAATCTACATTTTTATTTTTCAAAGAATGAACCTCATTTATACGATTTTGCGTAGAGGCTGCTTCTGCATAAAAGGAGCAAGCATCAATTTCGGGAACATGAATCCTTCCATTGAGCACAAAATTTAAAATCGGATATTTTGAATTATCTATCAACATAGCACTTGTTAATTTACTTCATACGGATAAACGTCTACAATCGCCGTTTCTTTAAGCAAAATCGAAGAATAATCCGCCATCGTTCCTTTCATTCCTTCGTCGAGTTTCTTCATTGCGTCGTGAATGTCCGCCGCCTGTATGAGTACGTTTGTATAAGTCCGTTTCTCCTTGCCGCTTTTCTCGTCAAGCGTAGTGAAAGCAAGTCGCCCGGCAAACCATTTATCGGCGGAATCCTCTTCGCTAGTAAATATCTCGCTATAATGTGCGCGGGAAATGTCGGACACTGTAAACTCACCGGAGATAAACGGTGTGACCTCTTCGATTATTCGTGCTTCTGCTTCGGTAAAACTTAGTGCATCGACTAAATACGGTTCAGTCACTTTTTTTTGCATTCCGTTTTCCATCACCTTCTCGTAACGAATTTTACATAAAAACCAAGTGTGCATCATAATTTTGTGTTTATTAAAGTGTTTATAAAAATGTGATTAATCGTGTTGTGTTAGTGTTGTGACGGTACTTTCTTCGTCAATTTCTTTAATTCCTTCCGTATCTTATAAATCTGATTCTTAACCGGAACACTGTTTTTTGCTTCCGGCTTTAACGCCTCGATCTGCATCTTTAATTTTAAGACCTCTTTTGCCTTATCGACACAATCGAGCAAGTCCAGACCGGAACGGATAGATTCGTCTATCATCTCGCTAGCCAACCGGATTCGATCATAGAGTTTCTTTATATTATCCGCGTGGTTGGCGCGATTCATTTCGAGTATTCGACCTTCATTTGTATAACCGTCATAAATGACATAATACAATTTGTCCACGTCCGGGCGACCTAAAAAGTGTCCGAGGAATTGCCAATAATATTCGTCTTTTTCGTCGATGGTATTTCCGAACTGCAGCGATTCGATCTTTCCTTGCGACATCGGGCACTTGATCTCACCCAGAGCGATAACTTTCCCGTCAAATCCGTACACATAGAAATCCGGTGAATCTCCGAATCCTTCAAACGGTTCATTGAAAACAATGTCTTTAAAATCAGTTGTACACGACTTGATCTCGTTCATTAACTGGCTCCGTACCCATTCGACCGCTAGCGGTTCGTTTTCATGCCCCCAATCAAACGCTTTGTTACTTCCGTTTTCTCGCATCGTCCCGGTTCTCCGCTCGTATCGTACTAAATACATTGCGTCTAACGCACCTTTACCAAAGGGACAACCTTTGCCCGCTTTCATCAGATCGGGAAGCGTAGAGGCAGTTATTTTGCCTTGTCTCTTTTCCTTCCATTCGATTTCTTTTTGTTCACTTGATTTCATGTGCTACTAGTTCTTTGATTTGTTCTTTAGTTAGTTTATATTTCGTCTGGACTTGTGCGACCGTAAAGCCACCCGCCAGACCGTCGAGGATATTTTTCCAGATTGCCGATCCTGTCTCAACAGTAGGCAATGAGTTTTCTACTTTCGGAAGAAAAGGACGAATACGAAGCGAATCAACCTTTTCGCCGAAAGCGTCAACTAATACCGCTCCGATTTGGATTTGCTTGTTTATCCATGACTCAAAATTCGGATTTTTGAAAATTTTCGTCAATGTTTTGCAGTTCGTCCGGTTGAGGATCATCGGTTTCACATTCTCGAAGAAATAAGCGACGAAACATTCTTCTTTCTTTCCAGACGCGCCGACTACTTGTTCTTTTTTCGTTTCGCGGATGGTGAGAATTATATCTTTTCCATCCGGTAGGCTGTAAGCGCCTAGATAGTCGTAATTAAATTGAGTTTTCCAATGTGTCATTATCGTGTTGTTTAAAAGTTATCGTTTCCACCCTGATAAAGCGACTCATAACAGCGAGCGCAAACCGTTATTATCTTTGTGCCATGTCTGCCACGTTCGTACGTTTCGACCTCTAATTCTATCTCTTCGCCCGGTTCGATCTCTTCGCCGCAATCTTCGCAAACTAGAGTATCAGCAGGGCACGCGCCAAGAACCGTACAAATTCGGCAATTACCGATACATTGAGGATTCGCCGCCATGTCGTTTCACGTTTAGATAGTTACAGACTAGCACGTAGATAACCGTTATAAATACGATCAATAGTGCGATAATTAATTTGCCCGGCTCCGGCTCGCCTTCTGCAAGGCTGCACGCTGAAAGCATTAAGATAATAGCGGCGGGACTTTGTTTTAGTGTTAACATGGTGTTTGTTTTATACTACCTTATTACTTTGTATGAATCTATCTATACTCGATAAATCGTACCAGATCATTTTTCCAAATTGAGAAAAAGAAATGAGAGCTTTTTCCCGTAACGTTCTCAAAAAATCATCCGAGCATCCTATATAGGATTTTGCTTCGTCTTTACTAAGCCACTTCTTCACTATTGGCTCAACTTTTCCGGTTACTCTAGTTCGTCCCATTGTTCATTATTCAATCGTGTAACAATTAGATTATCTTTATCGGTTTCCGTCGTAAACAGTAGACCTTCGTCATATTTTAGATTTGTACAGGTCGGTCTAACTGAATTTCTTTTAGAACGAGGGAAGGTCATTGTTTCCCCGGGCTGCATCCCCCTTAAAAGGGCAGTTAATTCGTTTCTTTTTCGTCTCATTGTCGTGTATCGTGTTATGTAGCCCCGAAGGGCTACGGATTAATATTAAATAGCTGCTTTCAATCGCTCTATATCTCTTATTAATTTTTCTTGCCTTGCTACTTCATTATCTGCCATTCCGTCAAGCCCGAGACTTGCATACCATTCTGCATTATTAACAGCCTCTTCTAATGCTATTTCTTTTTTCGAAATTAATGCATTAATGGCGTTCTTATCACGGCTTTCGATTAATATCTCTAAGGCTGTCTTTCTGGTTAAAGTGCTAGTTGCTTTCATAATCGTATTTATTATGTAACCCCGAAGGGCACGGATTAATATTAAATCTTCTGATAACCGAATGAGTTCATAAATTTCTCTGCGCCCTTGAACGTTTTGAAAGTCTTACTACTAGCGAGTGTACACGCTAAGAATCTTTGTCCGGCTGTTGTATTAATCAAGCTAACACAACATACCGTTTCGCTTCCTGCTTTTTTAAATTCTACGTCTCCGATCATTCCTATTTCCATTATTATCTATATTGTGCAGGGCTCTCGCCCCGCCAGTTATTTTTTTTGTTATCTTATTTAATGCCGCAAAGTTTTGAAATTCTCAATAACTCTTCATCGCTCATAAATGCGAGGTCGAAAAATATACCTTCATCGAAAGGTTTGTTTTCAGCTAAAGCGGCTTGTTTCATGCTAACCATTATTTGAGTTATCGTATTGCCTTTTTCTTTATCGCTCATTCCTGCTTTCATAATTCTATACTTTTATTTGTTAGTTCTTGATTGATTGATTAACTTTGATGCGACAAAGATAGGATATTATTATTACCCATAAAAGAAAATAGGAAATAATTATTTCCTATAAAACATTTATTAACTATTGGTGCTTATGGAATTTAAAGATAGATTAAAGATTGCTATTGAGAATAAAGGAGTTACACCTTATGCTATTGGAAGAGACACAAAGGTATCGAAGGTGTCAGTTATGAACTATCTAAACGGAACAAAGCCTAATATAGGTAATATTAATATCCTAGCTGATTATCTAGGTGTTAATGTGGGATGGCTTATTAGTGGGGTAGACGATTCTTTAGAGAGCTCTAAAGTATCGAACGATAGTGATGAAAAATATATCATGCACTATGAAGATTTAAAGGGTAAAGCCATTCCACATATAGACGTAGTTACCGCCTCTTGTGGTCTACCGAATGGCTTTAACTCTGCAATAACGAAAGGGGATTGCGAACGCTTCATCATCCCCGATATGCCCGGTTGTGATTTTACGATCCGCGCCGGAGGTCGTAGCATGATTAATAGAAACGTTCCAGAACGAAGCATTAACGATCGGGATATTGTCGGTTGTCGAATTGTAACAAGTCGCTCTCATGTGCGTTGGGGTGAAGTATATGCATTGGCAACCTATGATGGAATAATGATAAAAAAAATCGAAGAGTCTGATAAAGAGGGTTATATTAAATGCGTTCCTTTTAATAACGAAGAAGGATTCAAACCGTATGATGTTCCGGTTAATGAAATATACGACTGGGCGTTAGTCGTCGGTGTAGTGAGTGTAAAAACATGGATTTAACTAATTATAAAAGACAAAACAATATGAAGAAGCTGCTATTAGGGATAATATTAATATTTTTTCCACTTATCGCATCTGCGCAAGATGAAGTATTAACAAATCAGTCTATAACCGACATGTTAGAACTTGGATTCTCGAACGACGTTATAGTAACTAAAATAAATACGTCAAAAAATAACTTTGATACATCTATACAAGCTCTAAAAGAATTAAAAGAAAAAGGAGTAAGTAATGATATTATTGTAGCGATGATGCAACGGAATAAAAGAAGCGAAGATAAAGAAGCAAGAGAGCAAAGCATTAAAACGGGAATATATTTCAAAGAAAACGACGGTTTTAAAAAGATATTTCCTGCGGCTATTTCTAACGCCAAAACTAATACATTAGGTTCAAAAGTAACGCCTCATATAACTAATACTAAAATAAAATCAGTGTTATCAAATGAACATTCTACTAATATCATAGAAACAAATATACCAGATTTTCGTTTCTTTTTCAATAACACAAAACAAATGGAGAATACTTCTAAGGCGTCTAATTGGCGGTTTACCGTTGCTTCTTCTCCACATGAATTTGTATTAGTAAAGTTGATAAGCAAAAAGGGGAAAAGAGAGTTAAAGACTGGGGAAATTGATTTATATTCAGGTAATTTTGCCGGAGTGGAAAGCAAAGATATTGTAATTTGCAACATTGAGGCAATAAATGAAACAGAATTTAGAGTAACACCACAAACGCCGATTTTACCCGGTGAATATTGTTTCCTCTATCAAGGAACTACGCCCCATAGCTACAATAATAGTCAAGCCGTTTTTGATTTTTCTATTTCAGAAAATTGCAAAATAGAAAATAAATACAAGATTGATGATAGTGTATGGGTTCTAAAAGACGGTAAACCGAAAAAGTTAGAAGTTATGTCCGTTAATGTCAAAAACGATGGTATATATTACTCTTTAAGAGCACGAAGCAGTTGGAAAGATGAAGAGTATAAAGAATCCGACTGCTACTCATCCAAAGAAGAAGCAACCAACAAATAAACAAGTGTCATCGACCACTAAATCGAACTAAACATGAAAAACCGAATCAAATCATATTGGAGCAACTGTTTGTCGATCGCTGCGATTATATGCAGTGTTGTCGCTATTTGCGTTTCGTTACCATCCGCGCCGGAGTTAGGTATAGACTATATCGGGGTGATAGTAGGGATTTTATCGCTTTTAGTGACGATGTTAATTGGATGGCAGATTTGGAATGTGATTGCAATAGATAAGAAGATAGATGGTAAAGTAAAACAAACTAGCGATTCTTTAACGGAGAGTATCAATGTTACCAAAAAAGAAATGATAGAATACATTGAAAAAGCAAATGAAAAAAGCCAAACAGAAATAATGACGTCATTATTATTCATACAAGGAGATAATTTTTTATTTAAGAGTCAATTTGAAAACGCTTTACTTCGTTATTTAGACGTCATATCTGATATAATAGAAAAGCCATATATTGAGAACTATTCAGATGCAATAAACGCATGTATATTAAAGGCTAGAGAAGCTATGCGATCAGTTAATAACAATGAATTGAAAAGAGTATTGAAAGAGGAAAAGAAAGAATCCTATTTGAAAGCATTGTTAAAAATAGAAGGATATAAAGCAATAGATATAATAATATTTCTCCGTGGATTATAACATAATAACAATATGAATAACACAGAAATAATCGCAGAAGAAATTATAAAAATCGCCTACGACAAAGGGGGGCTTATAAATGCTGATGATTTGACAGAGGATCAAAGAAAAGCTACTACTGACAACGCGGTTGATTACGTCATGCGATTTTATGGAACTTTCTCCGGCGACGGGAAAAACCGATATTATGGTTTAAACGAAAAAGGATTTGAATTAGGAAGACGCGGATTCTTTAGCGGAGAAGAAAAGGAGAGGAAAAGACAACGAACAGGCGTAAATATAGCTATAATAACAAGCATTGCATCTGCCATTATAGCTATAATTGCAATAGTCGCAGATTATTTGAAGTAGTTCAAATAGACGGGTACATAATTTTGTTTTCCTGTTTTGATATACTCTAAAAGGATTTCAGTAAGTTCAAATAAGTATATACTATCTGTATTTTGAAAGCCCATGGTTCGAGGCTGTTCTTTGTGAGTAATGATTTGAATAGCTTGCTTTAAGCAAAATGCTCTTAGTTCTTCATCTGTCATAATAGTATGTTTACTATTAGCCGGATAAACTAGAAACAGATAGCTTAAATTCAAACAAATAATATTTGCTATTTCTGATTGATTGATTAACTTTGTATTGAAAACGTTCTTTGATAAAGATGAAATATAAGAGGTGATATTTATAAGGAAGGACATGAGTACCGTTTTTTAATGCAAATTCGGTGCAAATAGATTTTATAAATATTATAAGATATTAGTTATAAGCGCTTTAGGTGGTGTAGAAAAACGCCTCTCACGCATGTAATACGAGTTCGATTCTCGTACCCACTACCAACTGATTATCAGTCTCTTACAAACAAGTAAGGGGCTTTTTTTATTGCCTTATATCTATATCAAAGTATCGTTTTTAGGCATTATAAACGGGTATTATTAAAGAAAATGGTGCAAATTTTGCGCAAATTTTCATCTCGCATAGTTATCGTGCTATCCCATTAATGTACCTACCTATAAAGAAAAAGAGGAAATGCAGTTAAACTACATTTCCTCTTTTTCTTTATAGATCTCAAAGTAAGATTCTTTATCCATTCTCAACCGGACTCTTTCTTCCCTCTTCTGCCCGGCCAGGTTTACGAACAAGTTGAAATACAGTTGGCTGAAAGAAAGGTTGGAACGATCATAGGTTATATCAAACGTCCAGGTTCTACGGAAAGAATCGAAAGTAGCGAATGGTTGCTCACCTCCTTTACACATAAACACTTCCGGGAAAGACGTAGGCGGATAAGGCTGGAATAAGCCCGCTAATTGGGCATACACATAGTCAATCATCCATTCGTCTCCCGTCAAGGTCAGTTCCCCTTTCAAGCGGAGTTTGATTGCATAACTGGCAGTCACATCAGACGAGGTATAAACAGGGACTTGACTTTCTACCGGATAGTTACCGTCTTTATATCCAAGGCTCATCGTTAGTTTAGACCGGCCGACGCCATTAAATCCATCTACTTCCCGATCCGCCGACTGATTTTTCAAGTTAATCATAAATGTCAGTTTACCGAGAGTCGGGTCACCCGGATATTGCGCAAGCGTGTCCAACACATAATCTTCGGTATTATAACTTCGGGCTATCAAATCTCCCTTTCCTGCCTCCAAAGCCGGACCGCCTCTTTCCACATCCACGTTGCCAACCGGATAATAAATAGCATCATTATCCCTTACGCAGCCACTCAAACAAAACAGCAACACTGCCAAGCCTATTATCTTATTCATAATCACCTTACTTCTTGATTTTGCGGACAAATATACATCTTTTTTATACCACCCTTGATTTATGTCAACCGTTTTTAGTATTTTTGCACACATCAAGACAGAAAAGACATGGATACACTATTAAGAGAGACTGTAAATGCTGTTGTCAATTCCCGCTTTCCGGAGATGAGTATAGAAGGAAGACGGCAGATAGAAAGCATACTGATTCGTGAAGAATTCCCCAAAGGAGCCATAGCGCTAAACGAAGGAGAAGTAGCCCACGAACTTGTTTTTGTAGGAAAAGGCATGCTTAGGCAGTACTATTACAAAAACGGGAAAGACGTGACCGAACATTTCTCATACGAAGGATGTATCGTGATGTGCATTGAAAGTTTTCTGAAACAAGTACCCACCCGGCTAATCGTGGAAACTCTTGAACCTTCCATTATTTACTTATTCCCCCGCGACATGATACAAAAATTAGCGAGGGAGAACTGGGAAATCAATATGTTCTATCAAAAGATATTGGAATACTCTTTAATTGTATCACAGGTTAAAGCAGACTCCTGGCGTTTCGAGTCCGCTCGCGAACGCTATAACCTCCTGCTCGAAACACATCCGGAAATCATCAAACGCGCGCCTCTGGCACACATCGCTTCCTATCTTCTGATGACACCGGAGACCCTAAGCCGTGTACGCTCCGGTGTTCTATGATTTTAGCGGCTTTTCCGGTATTCTTTAGGAGACATACCGGTGTAATGCTTGAAGTATTTCCCGAAGAAAGATTGGTTTGCAAAATTCAGCCGGTCAGCAATCTCCTGTATATTCATACTTGAAGAATTCAGGAGGGCTTTCGCTTCCAGAATCACCAACTCGTCAATCCACTCTCCCACCGTTTTTCCACTGACTTCTTTCACGACTCCCGAAAGATGTTTCGGCGTCAGACACAGTTGGTCGGCATAGTATTTTACGCTGCGTTCAGACTGGTAAGACTCCACCAGAGACTCATAAAAGCGTTCGAAGATATACTCTTTCCGGCTTTTGTTCTTCATCGTAGTAGCGTTTGCAGGCGCATGATTAGTAAAAATAGTGCAAAGTTCGAAAAAGAACCCCTGCATCAGTCCCATTACCACTTCCCTACGGTATAAAGCCTCCTTATTCCTCAACCGTTTCCTGATAAACGCGTGATACTCCTTCACCACCTCCTGCTCGTGCGGAGTGAGGTCGAAACACGGATAATCTTTCAGATAGAAAAACAAAGAAAGCACATTTCCGATCTTAGGCAACGTTTCCAGCAAGTTCTTCGACACAGCAAAAAAAATGCCTTTAAAATCGTGACTGAAATACCGCTGCTCGATAATCTGATTAGGCAATGCTATCACCATCAATCCGGGACACAATTGAAATTCACGCAGACTAATCTTAAAAGTACCGGTACCCTCCAGACAAAGCCCCACCGTCAACACTTCCAGTTTGGTAGGCCCGTTATACAACGATATAACGCTCTCCGTATCGAAAAGCGCTATATCATTATCAACAACATCAATGTTGTCGGCATCTATATGTTTAGAATGAACTACCGAAGAAATACCTACTTTCGGAACACTTTGAATATCCATACTCTCTCTTTTTTTGGCGACAAATATACCAGCATTTAATCAGATATACAAGCCAATCGGGAGCATTATCGGACATAATGAACACTTTTAGATACTTATCGAACAGACCGGAACAGATATTCATAATCACGTTTGGCAGCCGGCACCGTCCACTTTTCCGGGACAAACTTCCACTGATTGAGCGCTTTCGGGTCCATCGTTCCTTTCTCCTCAATGTAATTCATCAGGTAGAAACGGAGATCCTTATCCGTAGAGAAAATAATGCGGTCTTTCAACTTCTCCTGCGGGATGCCCGACCCTTTCGTCAGCAATTCTCCGCCACCATTGCCACGGTAAGAATTCAAGGCCACCTTATATATCTTATCCATGCGGAAAGGAGAACCATCGGCCATGCTTGTAATCGTTATTTTCTCGCCCTGCGGTTTAGTGACATCCACCGTATAAATAATGCCCGAAGCCGAATCGAAATTAAAGCTATAATTCTGGAAAGACGCTCTATCCTCCGCACCTTCACGACGCTTCTCCTTAAACCAGAGCAGATGATCTTCCGGCGATTTCATCCGGTTCGTCCACATATAATAAGACATCTCCAAGAAATCCTTAATCTCCTTTCCGGACAGAGTCATCACATACAGCATGTTCTCATACTTATATAAATTGAACATATCACTCACAAATACATCCCCCTTCTTTATTTCCGAGTCAAACGAAAGCGGAGCGGCAAACGAGATGTCGGCACCGGTGATGTCGAGCTGCAAGGTATGTATCAGGTCGATAAAGGCAGAAGGGCCGAAGAAAGCAGAATGAGTGGAGATACTTTCGGTAAAAGTGCCGATCTTCTTCGAAACGAACTTCTGCACCGTTTCATATTGCGGGGCAAAACGCTTCATAAAGTCCTCGCTGATTCCGTAAGCCTCCGTTTCGGTCAAGACACCCTTGATATCCTTGCTCTGCACCTTTCCATCTTTCAGTTTCAAGGTCACATCTACATTAGACAAAACAATCCCATTGCTGGCCGGATCGATAATCAACACCGAATCTCCGGCAACATTCATCACCTTCTTACATTCGCGGGAATGATCGTGCCCCATCAATACGATATCGAATCCCGGCACATTCTTCGCTACGTTGAGAGAAGCATTCTCGTTGTACTTGCCCGACATTTTGAAAGCCTCCTGTCCGGCATGGAACAAGCCGATCACCAAATCCGGGTTCTCTTTTTCACGGATAACCTTCATCCATTTGCGTGCCGTCTCTTCCATATCGTCGAAACGCAATCCTTTCCACAGGTTTTCGGAGAGCCATGCAGGGATGGCAGGGGTAATCATTCCCAATACCACGATCTTCACGCCATCACGTTCCAACACTTTGTAAGGAGCCAGATGGGGCTGTCCCGTAGATGTATCTATGATGTTGGCACCCAACACAGGGAAATCACAAGTGGCGATCCAACGGTCGAAAACGGCACGTCCCGTTTCCACGTCATGGTTACCCATGTTGCCGGCATCATACTTCATATAATTCATCATTTCCGAGCAAAGATGGGGAGACACCGTATCTATATAATTATAGTAATAGGCAGTGGGCTGTCCCTGCAAAATATCACCGTTATCCAGCAATATCAGATTCTCCTTATATTGTTCGCGCTCTTTCTGCACGAAAGAATAAACCCGTGCGAGACTCCCCTTCCATTCGTGGCGGGTTATAAAATTATAAGGATAATAATTGCCATGTACATCACTTGTTTCTACAATCTTCAGTTTCACCACCTTTTCCTGCGCCGCAACAGACAGAGCGAGGCAGAGAAGCAAGCCATAAATTAATACGATTCGTTTCATTCTTTTTCTATATTTAGATTTAACGGATGAGAGAATACAAACCGCGCCCCACCGGTATAGTCAGGGTCGATCCATATACTTCCTTTCCATTTGTGCACAATCAATTTACAGATAGACAATCCCAGTCCGGTACCCTGGGCATATTCATTCAGCTTCTCAAAACGCTCGAACACAAGTCCCTGTTTTTCTTTCGGGATACCGCATCCGGTGTCCGTCACCGAGAAGACAGCCATTTGCGTTTCCTCGTTCACAGAAAAGTCCAATGTGATCTTACCGCATTTCGTAAACTTGTTGGCGTTGGACAGCAGGTTAATCATCACTTGCTGCATACGCTGCACATCCGTCACCATCCGGAAAGATTCGAAAGAAGTGGTAAACAAGAACTGGTTTTCCGACGACTGCCGCGAAAAACTAACAGACGCCACCACCTGGCTGCACAACTGCACCACATCACATTCCTCCCAAGTCAGCGTCACCCGGTTGGCCTCCAAACGTGAAAGGTCGAGAATATCGTTAATCAGTCGAAGCAACAAATCCGAATTGGTTTTGATAATCTGATAATAAGACTGCTGTTCCTCCTCCGTGCTACCGCCAACGGCCAATACATCCGAGAATCCTACAATCGAATTCAACGGTGTCCGTATCTCATGGCTCATATTGGCAAGGAAAGCACTCTTCAGACGATTAGACTCTTCCGCCCTGTCTTTTGCTACGCGCAAGTCCTTCTCCGATTTCAGCAGCTCATCTTTCAGGCGTTTCGTACGGAAATAATAGAAGAGAGAGACGCACAAGCCGAGCACCAGAATCACAAACAAAGCACAGGCAGACCATATCTGATAAGTATATTGCTGATAGAACGAAACCGGCTGGTTGACAAGCTGCACTTTAAAAGGTAATACCGCCGGGTCCAGCCCCCATTCCTTCACCTTCCGGCTATCCAATACCGCTTTGCAGCCGATTACCGAAAGATGTTTCGCCGTATCCTGCGGGTGCGTATCCATCCGTACAGACTCCATAGCCATTTCTCCACCCACTTTCCGGTAGTCGGGCAACACCCCTCCTATCGCCCAATGACCGAGACTCACCGATGAAGGGGTAAAAGCCGGAATGGTAGGGGTAACTTCCATCATGGCATACGTGGCATTTCTCATGAAATACCCCTCGTTCATATCCACCCGCCACGTTCCTACCAGGATCACCGTGTTTTCGGGCAGTTGCCTCAACTCCTCAACGATGGTATAAATAGAATGTTTCCGTCCATCCATCAGAATCAAATCCAGATCGGGGAATTTCTTCATTTCTTTTCGCACCAATGCTTGCATGGTCACTCCGCCATACGTGTTGTCCGAAATAAAGGCAATGTGTTTCGTTTTCGGATAGAAGGCTTGAATCATCTGAATATTACCCTCTATATCATATTGGTTGATAAATCCCGATTTGAGTTCGGGGATATTCAGATGGTCATCGAAGAGATCGACAGATTCGGGCATCCAGCTATCCAGGCTTTCCACGGTATCTTCCGGCAATATCACCACGTTGCTACTTGCCAGACTGCACATCACGGGCACTTTCACCTGCATTTCATCCCGCTGCGACAAATAAGCGGCCCATGCTTCCTGACCTAACAAAATAATCTGCGCCGGATGCTTTTCCCCTTGATATTTAGCAAGAATCTGTGTCATCATTTTGCTCCATAGCGGAGCTTCCGAGAAGCTTTTACAGTTCATATTCTCGATGATGATGTCGCGCTGTCCTCCCAACTTACTATATTCATCCATATAATCGGAAATAGTGACCGATGTTTGGTGCGCTGCCGGATTATAAGAACAGATAATCAGAATAGGTTTCTTATCGTTAGAGACAGCCAAGACCTTCGATGACTGCAGGAGCCAAAGAAAACAGATAAAAAAATATCCAAGACGTCCCAGCATAATAATGCAGTTTTGATGTGTTAATTCATTAATTGAGTTGCAAATATAGTAAAACTTGTCGGGTTTAACAGATTTATATGTATTTTTGTCGCTCATTTACTGTCAAAAAATACAAATTATGGAATTATTTCACAAGATGATTTCCGGATTTCTGGGCATACCGGAAAGACAAATAAGCAGCACGCTCCATCTTTTGGGCGAAGGTGCTACGATTCCTTTCATCAGCCGATACCGCAAAGAAGCCACTGGCGGGCTGGATGAGGTGCAGATAGAGCAGATCAAAGAGCAACACGATAAGTTGTGCGACATAGCCAAACGGAAAGAAACGATTCTCGGCACCATCACCGAACAGGGCAAACTGACTGCCGAACTGGAGAAACGCATCAACGACACCTGGAACCCGACGGAACTGGAAGATATATACCTCCCTTACAAACCCAAACGGAAGACACGTGCCGAAGTGGCCCGCCAGAAAGGGCTGGAGCCGCTTGCCACCATCCTGCTGTTGCAACGGGAAAACAACCTTAGTGCCAAAGCCGCTTCCTTTGTGAAAGGCGAAGTGAAAGATGTGGAAGATGCGCTGAAAGGTGCGCGTGACATTATCGCGGAGCAGGTGAACGAAGACGAGCGTGCCCGCAACGCGGTACGTAACCAGTTCGGGCGCCAGGCAGAGATTACGGCCAAATTAGTCAAAGGAAAAGAGGAAGAAGCAGCGAAATACCGCGATTATTTCGATTTCTCCGAGCCACTGAAACGTTGCACGTCCCACCGTCTGCTCGCCATCCGCCGGGCAGAGTCGGAAGGGTTACTGAAAGTGTCTATCAATCCCGACGACGAGGCCTGCATCGAACGTTTGGAACGCCAATTCGTACGTGGCAACAACGAATGTAGCCGGCAAGTGGGCGAAGCCACGACGGATGCTTACAAACGGTTGCTCAAGCCTTCCATCGAAACAGAATTTGCCGCCCAATCCAAAGAGAAAGCCGACGATGAAGCAATTCGCGTATTCACCGAAAACCTCCGCCAACTTCTTCTCGCTCCGCCATTGGGACAAAAACGGGTGCTCGCCATCGACCCCGGATTCCGTACCGGATGTAAGGTGGTTTGTCTCGATGCACAAGGCAATCTGTTGCATAATGAGAATATCTATCCGCATCCTCCGATCAACAAGACCGGCGAGGCTGCTTCGAAACTTCGCAAGATGATTGAGGCCTACCAGATAGAAGCCATCTCCATCGGCAACGGAACGGCAAGCCGGGAGACGGAAGATTTCATCAACAGTCAGAGTTTCGACCGTCAGATACCCGTGTTTGTAGTCAGCGAGCAGGGGGCTTCCATTTATTCGGCTTCCAAAATTGCTCGTGACGAGTTTCCGGATTACGACGTAACGGTGCGTGGGGCAGTCTCCATCGGACGCCGCCTGATGGATCCGTTGGCAGAGTTGGTGAAGATAGATCCAAAGTCTATCGGCGTGGGTCAATACCAACACGATGTAGACCAGACGAAGCTGAAGAAAGCACTCGACCAGACGGTAGAGAATTGCGTGAATCTGGTCGGGGTAAATCTGAATACGGCAAGCAGTCATCTGCTCACTTATATATCCGGTCTGGGCCCCCAACTGGCACAGAACATTGTCAATTACCGGGCAGAGAACGGAGCTTTCAGTTCGCGGAAAGAACTGATGAAAGTGCCGCGCATGGGCGCCAAAGCCTTTGAGCAATGTGCAGGATTTCTTCGCATCCCCGGAGCTAAAAATCCGTTGGATCATACCGCCGTGCATCCGGAAAGTTACCACATCGTAGAGCAAATGGCCAAAGACCTGAAATGCACCATCGACGAGTTGATAGCCGACAAGGAACTTCGCCGGAAGATCAATATTTCCGACTACATCACTCCTACCGTCGGCCTGCCTACCTTACAGGACATTCTGCAGGAGCTCGACAAGCCGGGACGTGACCCGCGCAAGGCTATCAAAGTCTTCGAGTTCGACAAAAATGTACGCACCATAGCCGATTTGCGCGAAGGGATGATTCTTCCGGGCATTGTAGGCAATATCACTAATTTCGGGGCGTTTGTCGATATAGGAATTAAGGAGAACGGTCTTGTACACCTTTCTCAATTAGCGGAACGGTTCATTTCCGATCCGACAGAAGTGGTGTCCATCCATCAGCACGTCATGGTGAGGGTGATGAATGTAGATTATGACCGGAAACGAATTCAACTTAGCATGATCGGGGTACCGCAAGACTGATTGCTTCTCTTTTCTCTCCCCACCACACGATCAGAATCGTAAATACAATCATAAGTACTGTGCAAATGAGCGAGCCTTCAAAACCGAAGGCTCCGCCATTCAGTACGTTTTCTTCGGGCATACGCAAAGTCAGCATACTGGTGGTGAAGTTGTTTCCGCTTACCTGATAACCGAGGATGGGGCCTTGAATCCAATTCCAGAAAAGATGAAGCGAGATAGGGAAACACAGGTTCCGCGTATATAGATAGGAAGCTCCCAGCAGCATACCTGCCAGCAACAGGTTGAGCATAGGCAGGAAAGCGATTTCGGGATTGAAGATGTGCATAAAGGCGAATAACGCTGCCGAGACAAAAAGTGCCAGAAATTTATTCATGGTGGTATGCAATAGGCGTCCGAGGATATAGCCGCGCATCAGTATTTCTTCAAACAAGGCGACCAGCAGGAAAAACACCCACGAGCCCAGCAGATCCAACGGCTTGAACTGGAAACCGGTGACTTCTATCTCTCCCAAGACGAACGAGATTCCGAAGCCGAACAGATAGAGCAGGATTGCCATCAGGAAGCCATACCACAGTCCCTTGACGTGTCCTTTTAAGGAGAGCCCCAAATCAGAAAACGGACGGCGTTCGAAGCGGAGCATAGGAATAGCGGCGGTCAGAACGGCGAGCAGCATACTGGCTTCGAGGATAATGTATCCCATCACTCCCGGATGGCGGGCTTCCACACCCAACACCAACGACAAACATCCGCGGGCCAGCGTACCATACAATCCAAGAAGTATGAAAAGTATCACAATAAACAGCGGGATACAAGCCCACACAGGAAGTCTTTTGGGTTCTTTGCCCCCAGCAATGTTGTCTGCCTCCATTTTTACAATTTGTTAATCCGGCTACAAAATTAGATATAAAACATAAAAAAACATCATGTATTCTCTATTTTTCCTATATTTGTCAGAACAAATCTACAAAATTATGAAAATAAAACTACTATTGATAAGTTTCTTATTGGCCGCTAATGCGTTAGGAGCAGCCGCCCAAGTGAGTAAAACGTATTATGTGAGTAAGCCCGGTACGCTGATTTCCATGATGACTGAAGAGGAAGCCAACAGTGTCACCCATCTCACACTGACCGGCAAACTGAACGCGGAGGACTTCCGCCATCTCCGTGACGAATTTGATAATCTGAAAGTATTGGATATTTCGAACGCTGAAATCAAGATGTACAGCGGAAAAGCGGGCACTTATCCCAACGGGAAATTCTATATTTATATGCCGAACTTCATTCCTGCATACGCATTCTCGAATGTGGTGGACGGAGTGACCAAAGGCAAAGCCACGCTGGAGAAAGTGATTCTTTCGGAGAAAACAAAGAATATCGAAGATGCCGCCTTCAAAGGTTGCGAGAACCTGAAAATCTGCCAGATCCGCAAGAAGACAGCTCCCAACCTGTTGCCGGAAGCGTTGGCAGACAGCGTTACCGCTATCTTCGTCCCCCTGGGCAGCAGCGACTCTTACCGCTACAAGGACAGATGGCAGAACTTTGCGTTTATCGAGGGGGAACCGGTAGAGACTACCCTGCAAGTGGGCGCCATGGGCAAACTGGAAGAAGAGATCCTGAAAGCGGGACTGCAACCCAGAGACATCAACTTCCTGACCGTTGAGGGCAAGCTGGATAACGCCGACTTCAAACTGATCCGCGATTATATGCCGAATCTCGTCTCTGTCGATATTTCCAGAACGAACGCAACGGCTATCCCCGACTTCACTTTCGCACAGAAGAAGTATCTGTTGAATATGAAATTACCTCATAATCTGAAATCTATCGGACAGCGGGTATTTAGCAACTGCGGTCGCCTTTGCGGTACGTTGGAGCTGCCGGCCAGTGTGACGGCTATCGAGTTCGGTGCTTTTATGGGATGCGATAATCTCCGCTATGTGTTGGCTACCGGAAATAAGATTACGACGCTGGGTGATAATTTATTCGGGGAGGGAGTTCCGAGTAAGTTGGTTTATAAAAAATAACCCTGACACTCCCTTGGAGTGATCCTTTCAAAAAGTAGTATGGGTAAAACATTAACAATATCGTAAAAGAGTTCGGCATTGCGCCGGACTCTTTTCTTTTACCCTTTATTTAATTCTTTCTTTTGTTTGCGCTCTTGCTTCTTCCTATTCACCTCTTCCAGAGTATATCTGTTTGCTTTCATTGTTATCTTATATCCCCAAAACAGTCCTATAAAAAATAACATTAGTAAATTGTATAATATTGACTTATATTCCAAATTGAAAGTTATATATAAAACTAAAAACCAGCAATATAATTGCACTATTATTTTATCTGAATTGAGATACAACGTCCGAATAATCCCCTTTTCCTTTAATGGCCGTCGAGGAATCTCTATATAAGAAAATAGATAACTCATCATTCCCCCTATCGCTATAATTGCAAATGCAGTTGCAAGTATTATCCTGATAATAAAGATTAGAGAAGGATATTCTTCTAAAAAAGAAGAGAAAACGCAATAAGGAATCATCATAATACTGAACCACACTACCGCCTTTTTATATATTGCTATCAATAAATATCTCATATAATTAAATTAGTCGATAGAAAATATTTGTTACTATTTAATTTATCACTTCAAGACAAGAACCTTATTTTTTCTGTCTTTTACGTGCCTGATCCAATAAATATCGATTAGCATTTATTGCTATTCGATTTCCAATATACAATCCAAACATTAACAATATCAAATAAGCATATCCGATTTGCTTATGATGGAAAAGCACATATAGTGCCAAAAATACAGAATACATAAGTTCTATATTTTCGCAGAATTGAAAATAAGCACCTCTAAACATACTATTTGTTTTTAATTTCTTGTCCTCCAGATACTTGTTCTTAAATATAAAGTTTAATGTCTTACCTATCAGCCATATTATCCACGAAACCAATAACAATAACACAACGATAAGCATTAAGTCAAATTCTCCAAATTTAGGATGAAAGAAACAATAGATAATCATTAGAATACTATTGAGAAGAGTAATTCTCTTGAATAGAGTTATAAAAAAATTCCCCATGTCTTTTTATTTTGATATTAGATTTAAAAACGACCTAAATCTGTAGATATTTCTTTCAATGAGCTAAAATCTGTTTTCCACATATCAAGTTCATACATATTCCCTTCTCTATCCAGATATAAAGATGCTATTACTGTCACCCCATCCGTATCTTTAAATTGGCAATCACTTATTTGAGAGCCCAAAAATCGTTCTTTGCCAGTAACTCCAGGTGGATATAAAGACAAACTCCCCATTCCACCATCAGGTAAATCGGACACCAATAACTCTTCTTTCCAATTAAACGAAAGATTGATATTTGACTTGGCAATAAGCTCTTCTAAGATACTTTCCTCCAGTTTTGTTAACTGTCTTTTTTTAATCAGCTCCATGTGTTTTCCCAATATTATATTTGCTATAACTTTTAATATTTATACCAGACCACGATTAACTCTTTTCTTTACTATCCTTCAGTTTATCCTCAAGGTCTATCTTGCCCAGTAAATTTAAACAATTATATTGAATATCAGCAATCTTTTTATTCAAATCTTTCAATAAATTGCTCTTGCATCATAATAGCACTACACACTATTTATTCCTTCTTTACTCCCTAAACGGGGCTAAGTAAGTAAAGTTGTCACCAATAAAAGAAATTGCCCTGATATAAATTGATGATTAGTCAACTTATGTCAGGGTAAAACAAGATAAATATTCTATATCAACTATTCTTTAGAAAAATAATCTTCTGGCAAATTTGTTACAAATTGGATCATTTGAATATCTCTATTTAGAAGAAAAGTATCTAAAGCACAACCTAGTTTATTCAGATAGATACTTTGTTTTATTCTGCTTTTTGATGGAGAATATAGCTGATATCCTCTGTCTCTATCATATCTTAAAAGGCATGGTTGGAATTTACTCCGCTGCATAGTATCTGTTACATATTTATCACGTATTTCTTTTCTTATGATATAAAATTCTTCTTCGTAATCAAAATCTTTACTGCAATAACCCGAAGAATTATAAAAATAAGTAAAAAGAGAACTTTTCTTTTTTATCATTTCACATAAATCAAATTTAAACTTCATCCATTTTTTACCTTTCCAAAAAACATCCATTGATTTATTCTTTATTTCAAATGAAAGATCATCCTTATGCATGGATAAATATTGCAACAAATCTTCACGTCCTGTTCTTTTTTTATTAATAGACTTTTCAAAATCACTAAATGATGAAAATGTGTTATCATTAGCATTATCTATTATTTTCCAACAAAAATTCTTCAATTCCTCGACAGATGGATATTTCAAGTTAGCGCGATAATACCATTTTACATGACTATATAAGTCAAACTTAAAGTTATAGTCAATAGAATTACCACTTTCTGAAGGCAGACTTTTGCAGCTATATATAACTAGAAAAAGTCCTGTAATTGCATAAACTAAAAATCTTTTCATTTTTCTCTATTAAAAAACAATCGGTTATATTTATCAACTAATGTATTGGCTGCAGACTTAGAATATTTTAGATGAAGTATATCAACCCCTTTTTTATTCATAAATCTAATATGGTAAGCTTTTTGCCCATTCTGCCAACCTCCAATATCTTTCGGCATATCTCTGTCTCCAACCCAATTTTCCATATACCCTTTCATTGCTCCTTTACCACCTAAGACATTATACAACCTGTAACCCCAAAAATCATACCTACCATTGTTTTCTTTCCTCCATCTTTAGGATCTCTTTTCGGAGCCGGATCACCATTAGGCATCATCCCCGATACGTTAATATCAATACTTTCCGCCACATTCGCCTGATTCCAGTCCAATTCTTCTTTATTCCTCCTGTCTCTTTTTCTTTGATGCTCATATTCAGGACTAATCGCATTCTTTGCCTGATAATATAAAAGAGTCCCAAAGGTACAAGACATTTTAGGAGTATTATAATCTGCCCTAATTCCGCAAAATTACCCTGATTTGAATTAATTTATGGTCAATTCATATCAGGGTAAATTATTAGAATATTAGGACACTAAGAATCTTTAGAATTCTGCTTTTTCCCCAATCCCTCACGATTTATCTTTTTCATATAACTAGTTGCAGATAATGCAGTAGCACTTCCTCCCCATAATCCAAATAACAGAAAGAATATATAACCCAAATACGCATTCATTTCCATACCAAGAAGATGCAAAATAATTAATATAAAAAAATATCCCCAAAAACTATAGAAAAAGCACAGGTGAGAATAATAACATAAATAATATCTAAATTTAGAATCTTTCATTTTATATTCTTTTTTATAATAGGTATTACAATCAGTACTAATAATAATGGTAAAGTAAAAACCATATCCTTCATAAAAGAAGGCTCATACTCATAGAAAAACAATGAGAACAGTATTTTTATAAAACATAAAACATACAGCAAGTTTTGTATACCCGTTAGGTATTTACCAATTTTTCCAAAAGACATCATCTAACTTATTTTTAATAGGTTCAAATATATCATAAGCATTATGTTCTTCATCAATAACATGTTGTGTTTCTGAATCACGAGAAACATCTTTTGGTGAATCTTCAAATACTTTTCGAGTATTATTATAATAATCTTCTATCATCGCACTAACAAGACCGATTTTCAGAATTGTACCACGCCAACCTTTAGGATCTCTTTTCGGAGCCGGATCACCATTAGGCATCATCCCCGATACGTTAGTATCAATACTTTCCGCCACATTCGCCTGATTCCGGTCCAATCCTTCTTTATTCCTCCTGTCTCTTTTTCTTTGATGCTCATATTCAGGGCTAATCGCATTCTTTGCCTGATAATATAAAAGAGTCCCAAAGGTATAAGACATTTTAGGAGTATTATTTATAATCTGCCCTAACTCCGCGAATTTCCCTGATGTATGTCTCATTATCTGTTGATCTGAAGGCAATCTATAAGATTGCGTGTTCGTCAAAGGATAATAGAATGGCAGAGGAAGAGGAGATGGAACGGGGATGACTTGCTTGCCGTCAGGATCAATATGCTTCACCGGATTATTTAAACAATACCCGTAAGGAGTAATTGAATAATTCTTTTCACTCATTGGATCCGCCACATGCCATCTTCCCAATACCGGATCATACATCCGCGCCCCGTAATCATACCAATCCAATCCACCTTTTCTGTCCAGTTCTTTTCCGTTGTACTTGTAGGGCTGAACAGAGGAAGTTGAAGCCAAGATTCCTCCGAACGGATAGTAATGATTCACCTCTTCCGCTTCACGATCTTCATTGTATACGACACGAACATTGCCCAAGTAATCTTTCAAGAAGAAATGGTAACTATAGGAAACATCGTCCGCGAAAGAAACAAACCCTTCACCATCGAGAAGAATCTTGTCGAGACTTCCGTTTTCATAGATCGCTTTACCACAATAATCAGTGGTGGTGACAGAGTCTCCCATCGCATGGATTGCCTCCAGTTTCGTTCCGTCGGCACTATAAAGATAGCTAATTGTACGTCCGTCGGTAAACTCTATCGCACTCGGCAAATTTAAGCAATTATACCGGATTCTTGCAATTCCTTTGTTTAAATCTTGAATTAAATTGCCATTTAAATCATAAGCATATTCTGCTGACGATCGGATGCCGTCTCTAAAGTTTGTGCTACTTCCATACACATCATTCTTCGCGTAGTCTGTCACATTAAGCAAATGATTGCCCTGATATGACAGATACAAGCTGTCAATTACTCCGAAATTTTCCGGGCCGATAGCTCCACAACGACGCAAGCCGAGAATATTGCCATTCTTATCAAATGAAGTGACCTGTTCGTCATAACGGTTCAGGTTGCCGGTCAGATTTTCTCCTTCACCATACCGGGCGTCAGTCATCCTGTTCATGCTGTCATAGGCAAAAAGATACCCTTTGCTGATACCGTCCGTATCATCTTCCTCGCTCCGCCACGCTGTACTGCTGATATTGCCATTGTAACAGGGGATGCCCGGACCTGCATTATAAGAAATCTCTTCAGAGAGAAAAAAACGGCACATCGTTTTTGTCACCTGGTCACGGACATCATACGTATATATCGTATAGGCGCCCAATCCTCCCACATCTTTCAAAAATACCCGGCGGGCATTGTCATACGTGTAGTAAAGCAAATGATTGGCTCTATACGCATTATCGACGCGGTGATATACATCCCTAAGTTCTCCATCTGCCAGATATTCATAGGTATATTCTTCCATGTGCCGCTTTCCGTTCCCAATCTGATAGGTATGTAATCTGGCAAATAACTTTCCAGTATATGTATATGAATAAAAGTCTGTGTCATACCCGCCCAAATGATTTTGGCAACGTCCCTGTATTATTCTGCCTTTATAGTCATAATATAAGGCACTTGTCAGATATTGCTCTTTATCCAATACTTTTATTTTAGTCCCGGTCAGTCTCCCTTGTGCGGAGATAAGGGAGGCTTCGTGATTGATATATAAAGAATCATACTGCACTTTACCTATCTTCTCCAACCCGAAAGCGAGTTGGGTGTCCGTTGTGAAGTTGTAATCATCATAGTAATTCACTTGTAAAAGAGAAGATAGCGTATAAGGAAAATGCTCTACTTCATACCCGGAATGAAGCACTCCGTCTTTCTCCGCAGTCGTTCGATAAGCCCTTACTATGGAATTATCCAATGAAGGAGGATCATTGAATGAACAAAGTCCTGTTAATGAAAGCCTTCCCTGATTATCATAGAAAGTGAACGTCCATTCTTTTTTCTGTGACTGATTTCCATTCTGTGACAATATAACCCTGTCGGCTTTGTCATAAACATAGCGTATTGCAGCACAGCCAGGTAGTTTCTTCGAAATACAGTGTCCGAAACTATCATACAAGTATTGATATGCGTACAAATCGAGATTTCCAGCCGATATTTCATCATTAATCATGGGTGGGAGAACATAGCGTATTCTTCCGAAGCGGTCGAATACAAAATAGGTGTCCGCTTGTTGATTTCCTCTACCTATCCGGGTCAGTAGCGTACGTCCCTGCTTGTCAACAAAGGTGTAAGTCGGTCTACCGTCTTCATCCGTGGCCTTTGTCACCTGCAATTCTCCCGACCGATAATCTCCTCTGCGAATCAATGCATCGTTATCGTCTATCAAATAGAGCGAACAACGCAATGAATCAGCCGGGATATTCGTCAGATATTCCATGCGGGCGGGATGATTCCCCCAAGCATCTCCCACTCCATATTGCTCTGTAATACGATTTAGAGGGGACGATTCATAGTTAGTTTGCAAATAACTTCTTTTACCTGCATCATGATAATCCCACAGGATACCATTCTTCAAATCTTCAGGAGCCATATAGGAAAAACTAGTAGGCGCCGTTATCCATTGCTTCTCTTTCCGTCCCAAACTATCATATTCTATCAGGTGATGGTGGGCTATAAAAATATCGGTACGGTCTGCTCCATAACTTTGCGCGAAATCGAGTTCACGCCCAAGCCCGTCATAGAATGTTATTTCATCATAGTTTTTTTCTTCATTCTCCTCAAGCGGTGTCCGTACATAAATATAATTATGTTCTCCCGGTATGGAAGGCAGTGTATCTTTTACAGCAGTAAAAGCACTTGCACTAACAGGTCCTGAAAGCAGAGTTAGGACCCATATAAATGATATACTTTTTTTCATATTTCTTGTTCTTTTAAAAGGAATTTACAGAATACCGGTAATCATAAGCCTTTATTGTCCGCCCATAATTATCTTTTTGTCTATTGAGCCGCTGTAAGAGGTCATATTCATAATAACTGACCACTCCGCACGGATCCGTTATAGAGGTAACTCCGGCCATCGGCTGATATGTATAGGATGTTATTTGCGCCTGTGGCAAAGAAGCTCTTAGACGCACCAGTTTCGCACGATCCGGAGTATCAGCTTGCATAAACGACACGATGTCTCCTCCCATAGCTGTTCGGACTTCACTAATGGTAGCCCCCTTTATTTCCGCTGCCAGATGCAAATAGTTATAACTCCAAAGATAAACTGTCTTACCCTCGTTTCTGACAACATATAAAGGATGTCCCAAAGCATCATAATCAATGCAATTGTACACTTCCTTCAAAGCCCCCTCACCTATCCTTTCCCAGGCAGAATAGCAAGGGAAAAAATGATCGGATACTCCTTTTATAGGAACATATTCATATTTCACCTGTTTCAGTTGACGGCTGGTTCCATCTTCGGAAATAAAGTATTCCTTTTTTTCGACAATCGGAGAAAGTATATGTTTTTGCACCATTTGAGTATATATATCCGAGCTTGACTCACGGATCCTTTTATAGGTTTGTTTTCTTATTCCTCCATTGGCACTTTCTGAAATTACTTTTATCAAGCCGTCGGGATCATATTCATAATCCGTCTGCGTACTTATCGGAAAAGAGGGATTGTCGTATAAAGTATCCTTCTCGCTTTTCAGTCTGTAATCATACAAATAGACCTTGTATGAGCAACCATCGGCATAAGTTATAAATGAGGTCGGGCAAATATAATCAAGAGATGTCTTCATTGATCTTACATAAAGGTCGGAAGAGCGTTCATAAATCAGATGCTTACTCGATTGTAAAATACCGCCTGCCGAATACAGTTCTTCACAAAGAAGTTTTCCCCGTTCTACCGATCTGGAAGCATAAGGTCCATAAGGCGTTCGGTTCGGGAATATGATTGCCTCCGGGGCTTCGTCCATATGTCCATTATTGAAGTTAGTATATTTAGAACGGATAAAAGATCCGTCCGGTCTTTTTTCAATCACTTCACTATAACCGATATGATTTCCGGAGGAATTGATACATGCCGGTAGCACAGACTGGCTGCTGAATCTTCTTATTATACGTTTTACGTCTTTATTCGCCCCGGTGCCTTCTACCTGATAATCATCAAAATAGTACTTTATCTGTCCTCCCAGGAAACCGCTTGAGATTCTTGCCTTTTCTTTATTAACTAAATAATCATCCACATAAAAGTACTCATTTTCTACTTTTTCACCACTTTCCAATCCTGTATCACTATTTATTATCTTCTTTATTCTTAATCCTCCCGCTATTTTCGGTTGGAATGTATCCTCGTACCCTTCCCATCGATTCATTTTCACTTGTTTACAATACTCGTGAGGCTCGAAAACGAAACGTGTATATCCTCCCGTGGGATAGCGTAGCCTTTTCAAAACGCCAAATGTCAAAACATTCGCATTAGGTTCGCGAGAATCGTAATGAGTGGCATAATTATCGGTCATCAAACGATTGTTGTAAAATCCCCAGTGATCTACTTTTCCGGACAGATAAGGGGGCAATTGCTCCGGAAAGTCATACTCCATATTAAAATTTCGTCCGTTTGCTCCCCATACAAATTCAGAAACAGATTGTAGCATCAGGCGCTGGGAGGTGTTGTCGTTGTACGAAAAATGGTAATCCCGGATCCACTTTCCTTTCTTATCTTTTATTTCCAGATTGCTCAACTTATACCATTTCAACTTGTCCAAACAATTCGGATAATTATCATCTAAAGGATTATCTGCAAGAAAATTCAGAAAACGATATTTGGGATTTTTACGCCATAACATATATTGAAAAGCATAAATATCCTGCGAATATCTCAATTCCGTAGTCACTTCACGCGCAAAAGTTATTTCACATTCGGGAAAAGAAATACGGTTGAGATAAACCGGAGATATGAGACTTCCCTGATAACTGTCTTCAATAGCCACATGGCTTGAAGACGAGCACTCCGGAGTCAAGATTCCACCACCAAATGTAAAAGACCCCAAATCATCATACAGCGAAATAAACATTTGATTGATAAAATCGCCACGCTCGTATGTGTAAGTTATTTCCTGACCGTTAGTCAGGATAATTTTTGTCAGATACCAAGCTGTAGCTGTCCAAAAATCCGTAGCTTGCTGAAAAAATCCGATAGAATATTCAATGGCATTCCGTTCTTTGCCAAAGATATATTGAGTGCCATCTTCAGTAGTCAAAGTAAAACCATCAAAAGAAGGCGAATATCCGGAATATTGAAATGCCGTATTTGCTTTTTCAAACGGAACATCCATCCAATTACCACTAAAATCTACCTTTACAGGCCTGTCACATTGCACAATCCATGTTTTGTCACTATTCAACATAAATTTCCCATGGTAATCCAAAAAGTTGAAATCGAACTCGTCCGGCTCAAAATCTGTTCCACCATGACTTTGAGCTGTTGCTTTGAGATAGTCCTGTGTATTCCATTGAGGAGTATTCAATGTTTCGGAGTGAAAATAATATCCCATATTCATCAAATAGGTATGATTTTTCACATTGCAATCATCAGGCTTGCCCTTCACCGTTCTGGATACAACACCTCCGGTATTTAAGTTCCACCCCATTCCTACCCATCCCGGGTGTTGGTCAGGACGTATCCCGGCGGCATGATAATTGAGAGAAAACGGCAATTTTAAATCTCCGACAGGAACTTCATATAAAGGAACGGATATATCCGGCATACCTGTAAATTTCGAAACCGGAATCTCACCATAAAGTCCTAAGGCCGCTACATTAGGACTAGGTAATGATTGTGAGGAAGCAGGGATCTGCGCATACATAATATTGTTACCTAGTAACCCCACTAAAAAAATAAAGATATATAATCTTTTCATATACAATTCATTATTAATTATTTCATTCTAAATAGAAAAAACACAGGCCACACATAAACGATTATCAAATTAACAACCTGCAAAAGGAGCTAACCAAACAACTATTTCGTGCGACCCGTGATCACTTTTACAAATTCATCGCATTACCGCCCACAACGCCCAGCACTGCCGAAGCCACTGCGATGACTACTTTCAAAATCATGTCCCAAAGGGATTTTTTCATTGCCATAACCTTACACACCTCCTTTCTGACTCTTTAAATGATTGACTGAATTCAATAACCAATTACGTTTAATGATTAGTTACTTTCAATACCCTGTTACTTCCTGAAAACCTTCCTACCTCATTTTCTCGTTATCCTATTGAGAACTAAGCTTTTACTCATCAGGAGTTCAAAACTCCGCTTTCACCTCAAAACACGGACACGCCTTGATCCACTCTTCCGGTTCAATCTCCCCGTTTCCGTTGCGGTCGGGACTTAAATCCCGATGACCGCACACCCGACTACCGGGGAAAGTCTCAAGTAATTGATGTACCAGTAAGCGGAGTGCCGCCCGTTGTTCCGGTGTCCGCGTGTCTGCCGGACAACCGTGGGCATCCAAACCGCCTTCGTAGCAGATACCGACACTGTTCGAATTGAATCCTTTCACGTGCGCACCGATACGTTCAATCGGTCGGGTGAGGTGCACTGTTCCATCCTTGCGGATGTAGTAGTGATAACCTGTTCCGTTAAATCCACGCCGACGGTGTTGCATCTCCAAGTCATCCGGGGTGAGAGAACGGTCGGCACGGGTGGCGGAACAGTGGATCACGATCAAATCAATCTTTCTTATCATAGTGCCACTATTTTTCTTATCAGTTGTAAACATTATCTGCACTCTACGAATTAAGCTGCCGGATCCGGAGCTTCACCGCTACCGCCTCCGGAGTCTCCGCCACCTTCATCACCGGGATCTTCACCATCGGTTTTCTTTTTCTTGGGCGCGTCAAGATCCAGAAACTCGATTTTCTCACCGGCACGGGTAGACGTCAAATTAGGACGGACACTGCTCGAAGGACGGAAATTGATGTTCACCGTCTTGATGTTCTTCATCGTACACTCATCTTTCGTGTCCACTCCCCGCGTGGTAGCGGAAAGGCTGAATACACCAAAATCATGGATATTGACGGATTTACCGTCGAACAGCGCCGTACGCATCGCTTCTACGAGATTAGTCAGCACACTCTGAATGTCACCCAACGACAGGGAACTTTTCTCTTTCATCGTGTAAGCAAGTTTATCCAGGTCTACACTCTGTCCCTGCGTCACAAGTTGCGGATGATACTTCACCACCCCATCAACCTTTCTCGGGTCTTTACGACCCATTCTTTTAAATGGTATTGCCATGATAAATTAAAAATTGAGAATTAATAATTGAAAAATAAATATTACAGATTGCGGTTGCCGCAATCAATATCGGAAGAGAGGAACGAGCTCTGTTTCTTTTTCTTTCGATACCTCAAAGGTAGTGTATTATAAGGGGATGGAATGACGTACTTTGTCTTACTTTGACCTAGTTTGTCTTACTTTCATTCAGAATGTATTTACTTTTATTCAGAGTGATTTTATTTTACTTATACACTTGGACAAGCGGGAGATTTTCCGTATATTTGGAATACGATAAAATTAATTTTCCGAAGATATGAAAGCAGAAAAAGAAGAGATAGCAGAGGAGCCGTTTGTCATACGTCCGTATTTGAAATCGGAGCTGGCACATTTATATAATCCGTATGTACCGTTGGTGTATGCCATGCGAAAAATGAGGGAGTGGATCAGAAATAACAAGGAATTATATGACGCAATGTATAGCGGCGGCGAAGGAAAAAACGACCACGCTTATAGTGCAAGGCAGGTGCGGCTCATCGTGAGGTATCTTGATGAGCCATGAATCTCTTTAGGGCAAGTGCTGATTAGCTATAACGAAAATAAAATTAGCTATAATGAAATCGAGATTAGCTATAATGAAATCGAGATTAGCTATAATGAAATCAAGATTAGCTATAATGAAAACAAAAGCGGTTATGGGGGTATTCTGTCCAATATCTGTTTTATAATGCCAGCCCTGCAACTGTGCCCTGTCGACATTATGATGGGACTCCGTATAATACATGGTATCTTGAGGACAAACAGACTGTGTGTTTTCTTATTGAATGCTGTTAGTTTTCTTATTTAATAATGTACACGTGCGCAGGCGCGAGAGAATATTCTTTTTATATAGAAAAAGCGTGTAATTGAGGTGGAGGGGTTCCACCTCAATTACACGCTTTTTCCATCAAATAAAATATATAAAGAGAATAAAAAGTATAAGTAAACGATAGAAACAAAATAAAACGTACCTTTGCGTCTTTTTAGACCAACATTTTTTAACACTAATCAAATAACACTTAAAATCATGAGAAAAAAGACATTTTTTCCGAAGGCTTCGTTTACCAGAACAAACAGGCTGTAACACTCGAAAAGGGAAAATTTCCCCAAGTATCCCAGTTTATCACGCAAATGCTTGGCACTGTCAACAATTTGTATACCAACAGAATAGAGGTAAGTCCAGGCGACCGCAAGAAGTTTCTCCTTCCCTTTGTCCATCTCTGTTATGACCATGACTCTGTTTTTAACATTAAAAGCCCCAAATACTTTGCAGAGTTGTTGTTTATGGCTGTTGATTTCAAGAAATCGGATGATTCGGACGAATCATTAAGCGTGGAAGAGATTGATTATGAGATACAAAGAATGAAAAGAACGCTTCTTGAAGATTAACACGAAAGAACCGACTGTTAAAAAACTGCTTTTTGAGTACCAAAAGCAGTTTTTTTATTCTACATGAAAAGCCGTCCTTTGCAGTGTGTTAATATTGACACGACTTACATTCATATCAATAATTAAAATGGAAAATATCTCAATAACGACATACAGGGGATTATCACTCGTATCAGGAAGTATCAGTATCCGGCAAATGTTCGAATTTATCCGGGGAGAGATCTATCGCGACAGAATCCGGAGACTCCGGGAAGCAATGGATGCAGGAGAAACGGTGAAAGCAGACCACATGAAGAAGCAACTGCCCTACTGTACCATCACGGCTACTTACGCCAAGGAAAGGCTGGCTTACAGTCTGGACACGTATCAGGACATCATCACGCTCGACTGTGACGATATGCCGGCAGAAAAGATCCCGGAATTCCGCCAACTAGTGAACGATTGCCCCGACACGCTAGGCAGCTTCGTCAGCCCCCGGATGCACGGGCTGAAGATCTTCGTCTATCTTACCGGCAATGAGGCGGAAACCTTACGCACCGAACTGAACGCATTGGGAACCGTAGACTTCCTCACCCTCGAACGCTACCACCACCGCATATACGCCCTGGCAAGCAGCCAATATGAAAAGCTGCTCAATACCAAAGTAGACACCAGCGGAAGCGACCCGGGACGCGGATTCTTCGTGTCGCACGATCCGGACGCTTTCCTCTCTACCGAACGACTGGAAAACGTGAAGCTGCTGACCGTAAAAGTGACACTGCCCACTGAAGAAGAATGTAAAAACAAGAAGCGCAAAAATCCGGGAAAACGATCCCCGCTCCTCCCCGTGCAGGAGAATGCGTCGCCCATCGACCTGCAAGTGCAACTCGACTTCCGCAAGGCGCTGGAGTACACCAAACGCAAAGAACGTCTCGAGATAGGCAACCGGGACAATTTCTTCTATTGTCTCGGCAATCAGTGTTACCACCGCCATATCACGGAAGAGGAAGCCGTCAGTCTGGCACACAGTCATTTCGGCGACCTACCCGACTTCGACCTCGAACTGCCCTTGCACAATGCCTACCAATACACCTCAAAGACCGATCAGGCGGAAGAAGAAAGCCAACAACCGAGAATATGCCAAGTCATCAAATTTATGGACGAACACTACGAAATCAGGAGAAACGTGGTGAAAGAGCAAATCGAGTTCCGGAAAATAATACCTGATCTCCCTAAAACAGAGCAGCCGCCTTTCAGTACATTGCGCACAAAGGATGTCAACACATTCTATATCAACGCACAGATGAAGAAGATATACAGTTCGCAAGCTAATTTGAAAGCACTGGTAGACTCAGACTATGCAAAGCCGTTCAACCCGTTTATCCATTATTTCACCTCACTCCAGACATGGGACGGGAAAACAGACCACATCGGCCAACTGACAAAAACAGTGAAAGCGGCAGACCAGGCTTTTTTTGAAGACAGCTTCCGCCGCTGGCTGGTGGGAATGGTGGCATGTGCCATCGACGACGAAGCGCAAAACCACCAGTTGATGCTGCTCCACGGCGCACAGGGAAAAGGCAAGAGTACTTTTGTCCGCCATCTCCTCCCACCGGAGCTGAAGGATTATTATCGCAACGGCATGATTAGTCCCGACAACAAAGACCATCTCCTGCAAATGTCGTCCTGCCTGCTCATCAATCTGGATGAGTTTGATACACTCTCTCCCGCACGCATGCAGGAGTTGAAAAGTCTCATCACGCAAGATGTGATGAACGAACGGAAGGTTTACGACATCCAAAATTATACGTTCATCCGCCGCGCATCATTCATCGCCAGCACCAACAATCCGCACTGTCTGCCGGACATTGGCGAGAACAGGCGCATCCTGTTCAATACGTTGCTGGAAATAGATTATCACACGCCTGTCAACCATCAGGGGATATATGCACAAGCATACGCACTCTACCGGCAGGGGTTTCAATATTGGTATGAGAACCAGGAGATTACGTTTCTCAACAACCGCAATGAGGCGTTCCGCCAAAAAGATCCGTTGGAGGAGAATCTTTTCTTCTATTTCCGGGCAGCCAGACCAAACGATATACAAGCAAAATGGTATCCTGCCTCCCAGCTGCTGTCGGTATTGAGCATGAACGGACGCACACAAGCCAACGCACAGATGAAACAAATGCTGGTCACGGTATTGGAAAACAACCATTTCCACTCACGGAAGACCTCCAACAACATCACGGAATATTGGGTGGTGGAGTATTCGGCCGAAGAGCGCAAAGAAAATTCAATACGCCCGCAGCTCCCGGTGCAGACGGGGTTGGAGTTGTAGTTTTCCCGCGAAATGGCAGTTTTCACACGGATAGTCGTTTTTCCACAAAATAGCTTTTTCCTCCAAATAGTCGTTTTTGCACGAAATAACAGATAAACGGATAAATTAGTGGCATTAAACGTGTCACTTTCATCCGTTTTTCCGTATATTTGCTCGATATGAATGATGAATAAAGAAAGGAATCGCAATATGATGAAGCAAATACCATACGGATTGACGGATTTCGGTCGCATCCAAAAAGAAAACTATTATTATGTGGATAAGACGATGTTTATCGAAAAGATAGAAATGCAACCGTCTTATCTGTTCCTGATCCGTCCCCGGCGCTTCGGGAAAAGTCTGACGTTGGCGATGCTGGAGGCTTATTATGACGTTCGGTATGCCGACCAGTTCGACGAATTGTTCGGCAATCTGTATATCGGGCAGCATCCTACGCCGATACATAACCAGTTTCTCATCATGAGATTCAATTTCTCGGAGGTGAGCTCGAATATCAATGAGGTGGAGGAATCTTTCCGGTTGCATTGTTGCGGGAAACTAAGACATTTTCTGCAAAAGTACGAACATATTTTGGGAAAGGAAATCTGGAACGTGCTGAACGAAGAAACGCTCGAAGAACCGGGAGCACTGCTATCCGCCATCAATTCGTATGCCACCCTCAAGGGAGACATCAAAATCTATCTCCTGATTGATGAATACGATAATTTCACGAATACCATTCTTTCTACTTACGGCACGGACTTATATCGAAAAGCGACGCATGGCGAAGGGTATATCCGCAGGTTTTTCAATGTAATCAAAGCCGCCACGACGGGAATGGATTCTGCCGTCAACCGTTTGTTCATCACAGGAGTAAGCCCGGTGACGATGGACGACGTGACAAGCGGATTCAACATCGGAACGAATATCACCACCGACCCTTGGTTTAACGACCTTGTAGGTTTCAGCGAGAAGGAATTGCGCGAGATGCTGACGTATTATAAGGAACAAGGCGCTCTCCCGATGTCGGTAGACGATGCAGTGACAATGATGAAGCCTAACTATGACAATTATTGCTTCAGTGAAAACAAATTAGCAGATTGTATGTTCAACTCGGACATGGTGCTCTACTGCATGAAGTCATTGATATTGCACGGAGTGAAACCTAAAGAGATTGTAGATCCCAATATCCGTACGGACTTTAACAAGCTTGCCTACCTTGTCCGTCTCGACCATGGACTGGGCGAAAACTTCTCCGTCATCAAGGAGATTGCGGAGCAAGGCGAGATAGTGACTGAAATAGTCACCCATTTCTCCGCACTGGAAATGACGGACGTGGGCAACTTCAAATCTCTGCTGTTCTATTTCGGACTGCTTTCTATCAAAGGGGTGGATATGATGGGACGCCCCATTCTGCACATTCCCAATCTGGTGGTTCGCGAACAGCTATTCAATTTCCTGATTCAGGGATATGCCCGTCATGACATCTTCAAGCTCGACGTGAACCGCTTGCGCACTCTGTTTGAGAATATGTCTTTCAAAGGAGACTGGAAACCGTTGTTCGAATTTCTAGCAGAGGCCATTCGGGAGCAGAGCCGGATAAGGGAGTACATAGAAGGGGAAGCTCATATCAAAGGATTTCTCCTCGCCTATCTAAGTATGTTCCGCTATTATCAACTATATCCGGAATATGAGATGAATAAGGGTTTTGCCGATTTCTTCTTTAAGCCCAGTCCGGCGGCACCCGTATCTCCACCGTACACGTATCTATTGGAGGTGAAGTATGCGAAAGCAGGAGCATCGGAGAAAGAGATACGCGCACTTGCCGATGATGCACGGGAACAGTTGATTCGCTATAGCAAGGATGAATGTGTGGCAGAAGCTCGTGAGAAAGGGGGATTGAAACTGGCAACGATCGTATGGCGCAGTTGGGAATTGGTGCTGATGGAAGAGGTATAATAAAGTACTTGTCACATCACAAACACCGATTTAGGTATGCACTCACCTCCACATCTGATATTGGGCTAAATAAATAATCTCATCAGAACAGGTGAATGGAATCCTATCTATAAAAATCAAGCGCGGATTACACGAATTGCACGATTTCTTTAAAATCAGAAACGTGTTATCCGTGTAATTCGCGCCTAAGTTTTATACGATGGCTACGACATCCAAGACGGGGAATTACTTATCCCCGTACATCTTCGCTCTCAATTCCTTGATGTGATCGGACGTGATATATTCGTCATACTCCATCATCTTGTCGATGATACCGTTCGGTGTCAATTCGATGATACGGTTGGCAACCGTCTGGATAAACTCGTGGTCATGAGAAGAGAAAAGGATGTTTCCCCTGTACGTCTTCAGGTTGTTGTTGAATGCCTGGATAGATTCCAAATCCAAGTGGTTGGTCGGAGTGTCCAGAATCAGACAGTTCGCATTGCGGAGCTGCATACGGGCAATCATACAACGCATCTTCTCACCTCCGGAGAGTACGCTTACTTTCTTCAACACCTCTTCGCCGGAGAAAAGCATACGGCCGAGGAAACCTTTCATATACACTTCGTTTCCTTCGCCAAACTGGCTCAACCAGTCCACCAGGTTGAGGTCGGTATTGAAGAAATCGGTATTATCCAGCGGCAGGTAAGCAGTGGTGATGGTTACCCCCCAGTTGAAGGTACCGGCATCCGGCTTCATGTTTCCGTTGATGATTTCGAAGAACGCAGTCATCGCACGCGGGTTGCGCGACAGGAATACCACTTTGTCACCTTTCTCTACGTTGAAGTTGACGTCGTTGAAAAGCACTACGCCTTCTTCCGTCTTCTTGCTCAATCCGGAAACTTCCAGAATCTGGTTGCCCGGCTCGCGTTCGGGAGTGAAGATGATGCCCGGATACTTACGTGAAGAAGGTTTGATTTCTTCTACGTTCAGTTTCTCCAACATCTTCTTACGGCTCGTGGTCTGCTTGCTCTTCGCTACGTTGGCGCTGAAACGGCGGATAAATTCTTCCAACTCTTTCTTCTTCTCTTCAGCCTTCGCCTTCTGGTTCTGCTGCTGACGGAGAGCCAACTGGCTGGATTCGTACCAGAAACTATAGTTACCGGCAAACATATTGATTTTTCCGTAGTCGATGTCTACGGTGTGCGTACATACAGAATCGAGGAAGTGACGGTCGTGGCTCACTACCAATACGGTATGCTCGAAGTTGGAGAGATACTCTTCCAACCAAGTCACTGTCTCCATATCCAAGTCATTGGTAGGCTCATCGAGCAAGAGGTTGTCCGGATTTCCGTACAATGCCTGCGCCAGCATGACACGCACTTTTTCCTTACCGCTCAACTCACCCATCAATACATAATGCTTATCTTCTTTCACGCCCAGTCCGCTCAACAGCATGGCTGCGTCGCTTTCCGCATTCCATCCGTCCAACTCGGCAAATTTCTCTTCCAACTCGGATACTTTCAGTCCGTCTTCATCTGTGAAATCTTCTTTCGCATACAATTCTTCGCGTTGCTTCATGATGTCCCACAACACAGTATGCCCCATCATCACAGTATCCATAACGGTATAAGAGTCCCACTTAAAGTGGTCCTGGCTCAACACCGAGAGGCGTTCGCCCGGTCCAAGCGCAATGGTACCCGTTGTCGGGTCCAAATCTCCGTAAATCGTACGAAGGAAGGTAGATTTTCCCGCACCGTTAGCACCAATAATACCATAACAATTACCACTCGTAAACTTCAAGTTTACGTCATTAAACAACACTCTTTTACCAAACTGTACCGAAACGTTCGAAACTGTAATCATCTTCTTTATTTACTATTTTACTAGTTACTATTTTACTATTTTGCTAGCTACTATTTTACTATTTCGTTAGTTACTATTTTAGTATTAACTATTTTAGCGTGCAAAGTTAGACATTTAAAATGAATTATGAGCTATCTGATATGTGCCAATCTGACATAAAAGTGTTACCTTTGCTGCGTTTTTTGGCAAAACAGCCAACTTGGCAAAGTTTTTGCAGACAAAATCAATGACATCCGGTCAGCCCGGTATGTTTATTGGCGTTATTTTACCAAGTAAGATAACGTGTGTGTTAAATAGTAAATAGTAACTAGTAAAATAGTAAATACCAAGATGGATCCGAAAGAAAAAAAAGTGAAGGAAGAAGAACTGAACGTTGAGGAAACTCAAAACCATGCGGAAGAACAACCGCAAAACGAACAAGCGGAGGACGCCACTCCCCTGACTCATGAAGAAGAGTTGGAAAAAGAACTGGAAAAGGCCCAAGAGGAGATTGAAGAGCAGAAGGATAAATACCTGCGCTTGTCTGCCGAATTTGACAACTACCGGAAACGCACCATGAAGGAGAAGGCCGAACTGATTCTGAACGGTGGCGAAAAGAGCCTTAGCAGCATTCTTCCGGTGGTGGACGACTTCGAACGTGCCATCAAAACAATGGAAACGGCAACAGATGTCAATGCCGTAAAAGAAGGAGTAGAACTGATTTACAATAAATTTATGGCTGTCCTAGCACAAAACGGTGTGAAAGTCATCGAAACAAAAGACCAACCACTGGACACTGATTACCATGAAGCCATCGCGGTAATCCCCGCACCGTCGGAAGCACAGAAAGGTAAGATTCTGGACTGTGTGCAAACGGGATATACACTGAACGACAAAGTGCTCCGCCACGCTAAAGTGGTAGTAGGAGAATGAAAAGAATTATGAATTATGATTTATGATTTATGGCTGCGCTATCCTACTGCAGAGTAAATCATAAATCATAAATCAAAAATCATAAATCAATAAATGGGCATGGCAGAAAAAAGAGACTATTACGAAATATTGGAGGTGACGAAGACAGCCACAGTAGAAGAAATAAAGAAAGCATACCGTAAGAAAGCAATTCAGTATCACCCCGACAAGAATCCGGGCGACAAGGAGGCTGAAGAGAAATTTAAGGAGGCGGCCGAGGCATACGACGTGTTGAGCAATCCGGAGAAGCGTTCGCGTTACGATCAGTTCGGTCATGCGGGAGTGAGCGGTGCGGCAGGCAATGGCGGTCCGTTCGGTGGTTTCGGTGGCGAGGGAATGTCGATGGATGACATCTTCTCTATGTTTGGCGACATCTTTGGTGGCCGCGGCGGCGGTTTCGGGGGAGGCTTCGGAGGATTCAGCGGATTTGGCGGCGGTGGCGGTTCACAGCAACGCCGGTATCGCGGCAGTGACCTCCGTGTGAAAGTGAAGCTGACGTTAAAGGAAATCTCTACCGGAGTAGAAAAGAAATTTAAACTCAAAAAATATGTGCCGTGCGACCAGTGTCATGGCACGGGTGCCGAGGGTGATGGCGGATCGGAGACTTGTCCTACTTGTAAGGGTAGCGGCTCGGTGATCCGTAACCAGCAGACCATTCTGGGCACGATGCAGACTCGCGTCACTTGTTCTACGTGTGGCGGCGAGGGAAAGATTATCAAGAATAAATGTAAGAAGTGTGGTGGCGACGGAATCATTTACGGTGAGGAAGTGGTATCGGTGAATATCCCTGCCGGAGTGGCAGAGGGGATGCAGCTCTCTATGGGCGGCAAAGGAAATGCCGGCAAGCACAACGGTGTGGCAGGCGACTTATTGATCCTCGTTGAGGAAGAACCGCATCAGGACTTGATTCGCGACGAAAATGATTTGATTTATAATCTGTTGCTTAGTTTCCCAACAGCTGCACTGGGCGGTGCTGTGGAAATTCCGACAATCGACGGCAAAGTGAAAGTGAAGATTGATTCGGGTACTCAACCGGGTAAAGTGCTTCGCTTGCGTGGCAAGGGGTTGCCGAATGTAAACGGGTATGGTACGGGAGATTTGCTGGTCAATATCAGTATCTATGTGCCGGAAGCTCTCAACAAGGAGGAAAAGAACACGCTCGAAAAGATGGAAGCTTCAGACAATTTCAAACCTAACACGTCGGTAAAAGAGAAGATTTTCAAGAAATTCAAGAGTTTCTTCGATTAGTCTTTTTGCTATCATATTATCATATATAAGGTATAAGTGGGCTGCAATCTTTTTGTGGCCCACTTTTTTTATGATATTCTCTAAATAGACTCCCTCTCGCACAATCTTTTCATATAGTTTACCTAAATAAGGCGCGATATAGGGCTATCCTAAAAAAAATGGCATATATTTGTATAACAAACAAATAGATCGGCATAAAATAATTATCAACACTTTAAAATTCAAATTATAAAAAACGAATTTATCAAAGAAACATTATTTAGTCGCTCCATAAAAAAACAATAACTGTTTAACTAAACTATATATTTAAAGAATGGCAGAACCTTTTAAAAACATGTTTAACGAGCAATTTTTCGATCTGTTTACGAAAGATTTGAAACTTGTTATCGACGATTTTGATGCTTGCGAGTTTGTATCTCAAGTGATGGACGATGAATGGGAAGGCAGGGAACTTAAACAACGCTGCATGCACATCACAACGGTGCTAAGAAAGTTTTTACCGGCAGATTACAAAGAGGCGATTGCTAAGATACTTGAATTGTTGGATCATATAAAAAAGACACGGCCTGATTTCTCGGTGATAGACGACACGAAGTTTGGTTTGACTTTAGAGTATGGAGGAATTCTGGATAATTATGTCGAACAATATGGGCTGGACGATTACGAAACTTCTGTCAAGGCGATAGAGAAAATCACGCAGTTCACAAGTTGCGAGTTTGTGGCTCATTCTTTTATTATCAAATATCCGGATCAGATGATGAAACAGATGTTGGTTTGGTCGAAACACGAACATTGGGGAGTCAGGCGGCTTGCGTCAGAAGGCTGTCGTCCGCGTCTTCCCTGGGCGATGGCGTTGCCGAACCTGAAAGAGAATCCTGCGCCTATCATTCCTATTCTGGAAAATCTAAAAAATGATCCGGCAAGATTTGTGCGGTTGAGCGTTGCCAATAATTTGAATGATATTGCGAAAGATAATCCCGAAATCGTCATTGATTTAGTAAAGAAATGGAAGGGAGAATCGAAAGAGGTGGATTGGATTATTAAACACGGTTGCCGGACGCTCTTAAAACAAGGCAATCCGGAGGTGATGGAGTTGTTTGGCTTCAACTCTACTATCAGCAATATCTGTGTGGAGGATTTCCAAATTTCAAGCCCGGAAGTGAAAGTCGGGGATTCGTTGGAGGTTAGTTTTAAACTGTTGAACAAGAACAATCAAACGACCAAGATACGACTCGAATATGGGATCTATTACCAAAAAGCAAATGGAACGTTGACGAAGAAAGTGCATAAAATCAGCGAGAAAGAATATGCCGGGAACTCAACCACGCGAATCACCCGAAAACATTCTTTCCGGGTGGTTACAACGAGGAAGCTCCATCTCGGACTTCACCAAATTGCTATGATTATCAACGGGAATGAATTTGAAAAATATGATTTTGAGTTGATTGAATAATAACTGCTGTTAATACCCCGGATTCTGCTTCAACTTCGTATTCATCACCCGTATTTTCTCCGGTATAGGGAACACGGTAGTATATCCGTTTTCCTCATCCGGCAATTGCGGACGGCTACTGTAAGCTCTTGTAAACTTCCCGAAGCGAACCAAGTCTTGACGTCTCCAACCTTCCCAAGCCAGTTCCAGTTGACGTTCGGCAAGGATATTCTCTAAAGTGGCAGGACGGGAGGAGGCATTGACGCGGCTACGGACTTCATTCAGTTCTTCATCTCCACTGGCTCCATTGCGCACTTTCGCTTCACTCTTCATCAACAGAGCATCCGCGTAGCGGAACAGTACAATGTCATTCTCCATCAATTTACCGTCTTTTGTGGCAGTCGGGTCGACTTCGTACTTCTTCATACGGGCTCCTGCTGTTTGTTCATACGGGGTATCTGTAATATCCAGAGCTACTTTCCAAGGCAGATACTCCAATACGGTGCCATCATCCAGCTTGACGATGTTTCCTTTCAGGTCGCGCACCACTCCCGCAAAATAGCAAATATCAAAGCGGGGATCTTGTTCGGCTGTTTCATAACCGAAGGTTTCGAGGGCTTCAATGGTTGCGCTGGGGCCGTTCTCACCGCTTAGGCCGTACGCCTTGGCATGATTGTAGTGGCGGGAGCGGAATAGATATTGCATTTGATTGGTGTACAAGGTTTTATTCATCGGAATGGTAAAAATATTCTCTATCGATGATTCATTAAAAATGGAGAAATTGGTTTCGTATTTTGGTTCCAATTCATTGTAGCCCAGCGCCTTTAGCTGGTCACAGTAGTAGATGACTGTTTCCCACGCATTGAGTTCGTTGCCGTTCACTGTAAACTTTATGTTTTTTCCGTCCGGACGTTGTCCGTCTGTCCAATCATTGTCCGTATAGACTTCGAAATTCAGAGCCAGTTTAGCCAATAGGAAAGTGGCTACCGGACGGGTAATACGACCATAATAAGGACCGGACTGGTTGCTGTGCGCATCGCTCAACAGAGGAGCCGCTTCCTGCAATTCCTTGAATACAAACTCAAAAACCGTTTTCCGTTCACTCTGGACAACCTCTTTCATAGCCACTGAAGAGGATTGAACCAACGGGATGCGTCCGAACAAATCCATCAGATAATAATAATACATGGCTCGCATGGCCTGCACTTCCGCCCGGTATGCCGGAAGTGCAGCATCGGAATGGGTTTCGGCAAACTTGTCTATCCGTTCGAGCGATTTGTTGCTTAGCATGACGACTTTGTAAAGATATTCCCATGTAGCTTGAATAGCGTCATTCTCAACACCCCAATCGTGCAGGTAAAGTCCTTGCCAGAAACCGCCATCGTACCAGTCGCCTCCACGGGTGGGGATGATGGCTTCGTCGGAAGTGAAAGTGTTCAGGTCGTAGACTCCCCTACCCGTTCCCTGCAATCCCTGACTGTCGCTATATCCGCCTACGTAGGTATAAAGTGAAGCTACCGCATTGAGATATACTTCCGAGATCGTATTGTAGACATCCTCTTCCGGTAGTTTGTCCTTCGGATTTTCCTGTAAGAACTTATCACAGGAAAATAAGGTCAGACTCGTCACCAGAAAAAATAATAATATTCTTGAAGGGTAGATTATTTGCTTTGAGATCTGCAAAAACTGATTTCTATTTTTCATATATCGTTTCATCCTCTCCTCCTCCATTAAAAGTTAATACTCAATCCTAAGGTGTACGTCCGTGCCAACGGATACCCCCGTTTATCGTCCACGCCCAACGTCGAGTTCACCGTGGAACTGTTAATCATGGGCGAAAGTCCCGAATAACCGGAGATGGTTGCCAGATTGTTGACAGTAAATGCCAAGCGCAGGGAACGGACATATTTCTTTAGCTTCTGCACCTTTTCAATCGGCACGTTCCAGCCCAGCGTCACATAGTCGAAGTTGACGTAATCTCCCTTTTCCAGCCAATAGTCGGTGGCGGTCTGATCCTTGATGTTCTGTTGCGGAGCTTTCTTCATTACGTTGTAGTCGGGGAATATATTCATGTTCATATAGGTCAGGGAAGTTCCGTTGTAGATTTTATGTCCGAAGGCTCCGTTGATCTGCAAAGACAGGTCGAAACGCTTGTAACGGAAACTGATGTTAGATCCCAGAATCGTTTTGGGTACGGCTTGCCCTGCCACGTAGCGGTCTTCACCATCTTCCAGACTGACGCCTCCGCCATTCAGGTCGGCGATGCCATAGGTATATCCACCGTTTCCGTCGGACTCCAGTCCGGTGCTGTGAGGAAGATAGAACACGCCCAACGGTTGCCCCACCATCTGATAAACGATGTGGTTGTAGCCGCCGTGGAAGCCGGCTCCATCAAGGCTGGCAAGACTTTTATATTCGGAAGCAGAAAGCATTTCGCCGTTATACATACCGCTCAATGAAAGCAGTTTGTTGCGCTGGAAGGTGATGTTGGCATTGATATTCAGTTCCATGTCCTTCGTTTTCAAAGGGGTGATACCGATGGCGATTTCCGTACCCCAGTTGCGCATGGAGCCGATGTTGGCAAGCAAGGTGTTATAGGTGAAAGGGGGCACGCTTACGTTGTAAAGGTAAAGCATATCCGTGGTGCGGGAGTTGTAATAGTTGGCGGAAAGCAACAGGCGGTTGCCAAATAAAGCGATGTCGAAACCGGTATTAAAGGTATGTTTCACTTCCCATTTCAGGTCGGGATTCGTATTCCGAAGATCTCCTAAAGATACGATGGCCGAGTTTCCGACGGGGACGACACCGTTCGGCTTGACGAGATTCAGCGTTGTGTATGAGTCAATCCCGCTCTGGTTACCTGCCAGACCGTAACCGATACGGAATTTCAGATTGTCTATCACGGGGAATTGCTTCATAAAATCTTCTTCACTAATCACCCATGCCGCGGACGCAGAGGGGAAAAAGCCCCATTTATGGTTGGCTCCGAATTTGGAGGAAGCATCTGTACGGGCGTTCAACGTCAGTACGTAGCGGTCGGCGTATGTATAATTGAAGCGTCCCATGAAAGATGCCAGGCGCGGTTGCTCGTAGTAGGAATTAGTACCTTCCCACAAACGGAGCGCTCCTGCCTGAAGGTTATTATACCCGAACTTATCGGTGCTGAAATTGCTGACTGTGGTATAATAGCCGGTATAAGTCTCTTTCTGAAGTTCGGCAAGTGCGAGTACGTCAAAGAAATGCTTTTTCCAATTTTTCTTATAGGTCAGCATCATGTTTCCCAATAAAGATTCGCGCTTTTTGGTTCCTTTATATGCCTGACCGTTCGCCCAGACGGAAGTGGGAAGGTATTGCGAATTTTCTACGATATTGTAAGTATAAGCTCCGAACAGGCTTAGTTTCAGTCCTTCCATCAAATTGAAAGTGAGACGGGCGTGCGTACTGATGTGCGAAGTGGCATCATCGTCCTGCACTTCCATCCATGCCAACGGATTGGTGATTTGGCTGGCGGTTGTTATTCCGTCCCACGAATTGGTGACGGGGTCTTTATGATTGGGATAGGTAGGATTGAACGTAGCTGCCGAATAGAACGTTTTCTGATAATCTACTAGGTTATGGTTCTTCTGAATGGAGCCGAACATTCCCAACTCGCAGTTCAGGAAGCCGTCGAACATTTTCTGATTCATGTTCATATTTGAAGTGAAGTTCTTCATGTCTTCATTCAAAATCACTCCCTGACGATCCATAAAACCGAGGGAAACACGATAACTGGACTCACTGGAACCGCCATAAAAGGCGATGTGATGATTCTGTTGCAGTCCTGTCTGCTCAATCTCTTTCTGGAAATCGGTATTGTTCCCTTTGTCCAGAATGGAAATGCCGCGTTCCGATGCTACACGACGGAATTCATCACCGGACAGCATTTTCAAATTCTTGTAGACGGTGGAAATCCCGAAGCTACCGTTGTAAGCTACCTGTGTCCTGCCGCTCATCCCTTTTTTGGTGGTGACTTCTATCACACCGGATGCACCTCGCGAACCGTACTGTGCGGTTTCGGAAGCGTCTTTCAGAATGGTAAAACTCTCAATATCCGTAGGGTAAATGGAGGTAAGCATACTCAAGTCGCCAAATACTCCGTCGACGATAATCAAAGGGTCGTTGCCGCTGGTCAGTGAGGTAGTTCCCCGCAGGCGCACCGCATCCAGAGCCGCCGGTCCGTTGGAGCCCCGTTGGATGGTCAATCCCGGCACACGTCCACGGATTGCTTCCAAAGGGTTCGTTATCTGGTCTTTGTTCATCTGTGTCTCCGTGATTTTCTCTACGGAACCGGACAGGGTTTTCAAACTTCCGGTGGCATATCCTACGGTAATCAATGAATCTATGGGCGCGACGGGAATCTTCTGTGCCAACGTGCCCTCGCACGGGATTACCAGAAGAAGAAGGCTGTAGAAAATGAGTCTAGCGTGTTGTACCATATTCTTAGTTTTTAAGGTAATAATACAAATATAACAAAAAAAAGGGAATCTGGTTGAGTAGATTCCCTCTTTTATTTAAATGATATTGACAGGTTGAAATCAGCAAGTCCGGATGATACGGATTACACGGTTGCTTTAGGCCGGAATAATCCTAAAAAAACGCATCATACGTATTATCCTTATGCCTGCAATATTTATTTCACAATAATCTCATCCGTAAATATCCAGCCTCCGAATTCACTTCCGGCCTGTGCCTGATAGCGTACGTATCTTCCTTTGGCTTCGCCCTGCCATGAAATATCCGTAAAGCGGATGGGTGTTTCTTTGCTCACTTCAAAGTGTTGTTTGTGCAACTCGGTGAAATGGGTTCCGTCATCGGAAATGGAAATCACCACAGTCTCCGGCAGGAATACTTCCGCGCCTACCACCTGCATAAAGGCGGCAGTGACGGAATGGATAGAGGTTTCTTTTTCCATATCAATCGTCACATCAAGGCGGTTGTCCGAGATGAATCCTTGCCACGAGCCATCACCATAGGTCCAATCGCCACGTATGCCGTCCGTCAGAGCAGTGTTTCCCTGTGCCGGATAATGGGAACTGTAAGGTGAATTATAAATCACCTTTTTACCCAATGCCAAATGGCTTACCGGTTGAAGCGACTCGGGACGACTGCCGATTTCTTTTTTCAAATCGAAAGGATGATATCCTTTTGCCTGCAAATCGGCCACTGCCGACAATGCACGGGTATGGAAATCCGGCCATGACTTACGTTCCGGAGCCGACCAAGCTGTTTCCGCCAATGCCAGGATTCGGGGGTAAATCATATACTCCACGTGTTCGGGAGTGGGAATATATTCCACCCATAGGTTGCCCTGCACACCGTAGACCAACTTCGCCTGTTCCGCAGTTAAAGAAGCGGGAACGGGATTGTAAGAATATACTTTCTTCAACGGCAGGTATCCACCGATGGCTTCCGGCTGCGAATATGGGGCATCCTGATAACTGTCCAGATAGCAGTAGGCACCCGGCGTCATGATGGCACGATGGCCGGAGGTTACGGCAGCGATACCACCCTCTTCTCCACGCCATGACATGACGGTTGCGTTGGGGGCAATGCCTCCTTGCAGAATCTCGTCCCACCCCAGCAGATGACGTCCATGATTGTTCAGGAACTTCTCAATGCGGTGTATCAGGTAGCTTTGCAGCTCGTCTACATTGGCAAGATGCTCGTCTTTCATTCTCTTCTGACATTTCGGGCAGGTCTTCCAAGCCGACTTTCCGGCCTCATCGCCACCGATATGAATGTATTCGGAAGGGAAAAGTTCCATGACTTCCGTCAGCACATTTTCCAGAAACGTGAAGGTTTCTTCATTGCCGACACAGAAATCGGAGTTCTTGTAAGGTTCGCCCGAACAGGATAACTGCGGGTAGGCTGCCAGCACTTCTTCCGAATGGGAGGGCATCTCAATCTCGGGAATCACCGTGATATAATGCTGACGGGCATATTCCAAGATTTCACGAATATCATCCTGGGTGTAATAACCGCCGTAAGCTCCGGGAACATCGAAACGGACATATTTACGTCCGCCGTTCCACCATTGCTTCCAGGTGGGATCTGTACGCCAGGCCGCAAATTCGGTCAGCAAAGGGTATTTCTTGATTTCTAATCGCCAGCCTGCCGCATCGGTCAGATGCAGGTGCAGACGGTTGATTTTGTAATACGCCAGTGCGTCTATCTGTTTCTTTATAAATTCTTTGGTAGAAAAGTGACGGGACACGTCCAGCATCAGTCCACGGTAAGCAAAACGGGGAGTGTCTTCTATCTCGACAGAGGCTATGGAATAGCTGCCTGCCCCCGAAGGTTGTGCCAACTGCAACAGGGTTTGCACACCATAGAATAATCCGGCTCCCGAAGTGGCGCGTATCAGGATTTGTTGCGGAGTAACGGAAAGAGTATAGCTTTCCGGTGATGGCAACTGGTGGTTCTTTTCAGTTATCAACAGAGAAAGTATATTCTGCGTATCCTTCTTTTTCCCTTTCTTCAAATGAACCGGCAATGCTTGCAAGCAATTTTCCAGAAGCTGCGCTTCTAAACCCTGCAAGTTTATATAAAGTTTTGTGTTCTCTGACAGTAAAAAACAGCCCGTCCCCTGCTCCATTTTTAATGGGACAGGTATGACGGACTGTGCTTTGAGGGAATGCGCGGTTAAGCACATTCCCAATACCCATAAGAAAAGACAAACTTTAGCGTATCTATTTCTTATATTCATTAATCTATCGTGATTTCGTCTACAAACAAAAATGCCGGACTATCTTTGCCGCCATGCCATGCCGGCATTTTACTTTCAGACAGGGCAACCACTTTCACGTATTGAGTTTTCACCGGGCTGAATGACAGTTTATGTTCATAGATACCATTCTTATCGCTTTCTTTCATAGCAGGATACTCCTCGGAAGCAACTTTGGTAAAGCTCTTGCCATCGTCCGAAACTTCTACGGAAAGTCCTCGCGCGTCAAACACCCAGTCGCCCTTCTCCACGCAAGTAGAAATAGCAACGCTCGAAATCTCGGTAGGCTGCTGAAGGTCGATAGTCATGTCCATATCGTTCTTGTAGAACGCAATCCAACGACCGGTTTTGTAATTGCCATTTCCTTTCAAGCCGTCTACTAATGTAGATTCGCCTTTGAACATGTATTGCTTGTTGACCGGCTGGTTGGCTACAATCGGCTTCATGCTGGATTTGCTGAAATTAACCTTTTCAGAAACCACACGGCTGTTTCCGGTAGGACGGACAGCAATGGCAGAGAAAGTAACATTTTCCTTGATTTTCAGCGGGCTTTCATAAAGCGGAGAAGCAGCGGTAGGTTCCGTGCCGTCCAAGGTGTAATGGATAGGCGCATTGTCAATGGTAGACAAAGTGATGTCCAGTGTACCATCCGTCGGGTTCGGCGTGTATTCGGCAGTTACATTAAATACATGTTTGGCATAGTTGTATCCTTCCGCATCGTACCATTTAATCAGGCGCGGCAGACGGGACAGGAAGTCTTCATAATTCTTCTTGTCGGGAGCCGACCACTGGATTTCGGACAAGGCAGCCCAACGGGGCAATACCATATACTGGGCATGAGAGAAAGTAGGAATGTATTCAGTCCAGAGGTTAGCCTGCACGCCTTTGATATATTTCTGTTCTTCCGGAGTGAGGGAAGCCGGCATCGGCTCGTAGCTGTACACTCTTTCAAGAGGCAGGTAACCACCAATACCGAGAGGTTCGTTCTCCGTATCTTTTGTCTGGTAGTAGTCGAAATACAGGTAAGTGTTCGGAGTCATGATAACATCGTGTTTCTGCTTGGCTGCTTCGATACCGCCCTTTTCACCACGCCATGACATAACAGTAGCGTTAGGAGCAAGTCCGCCTTCGAGGATTTCATCCCAACCGATGATCTGACGTCCGTGGTCGTTGAGGAATTTCTCGATATGGTTGATTACAAAGCTCTGCAGACGTTCTTCCTTGCTATGCTTATCATCCGATTTCAAGCCCAGCGCCTTGATACGTGCCTGACATTTCGGACATTTTTCCCAACGTACTTTCGGACATTCGTCACCACCTACATGAATATATTCTGAAGGGAAGATTTCAATCAATTCGCTATATACATCTTCGAGGAATTTCAAGACTTGATCGTTTCCGGCACAAAGCACATCTTCAGATACTCCCCATTGTCTCCATACTTCGTACGGGCCACCGGTACATCCCAATTCGGGGTAAGCGGCAAGGGCAGCTTGCATGTGTCCCGGAAGGTCGATTTCGGGAATAACTGTGATATAACGTTCGGCAGCATACGCTACTATTTCTTTCGCCTGCTCCTGGGTATAGAAGCCACCGTAAGGTTTGCCGTCGTATTCACCGGAGTTACGTCCGATGACTGTTTCTGTCCTCTTGGAACCGATTTCTGTCAGCTTCGGATATTTCTTGATTTCCAGACGCCAGCCCTGGTCTTCGGTAATATGCCAGTGAAAACGGTTCATATTGTGCAAAGCCATCATATCGATATATGTCTTCACTTCATCTACGGTAAAGAAATGGCGGCTGGTATCGAAGTGTGCACCACGATAGCCAAAGCGGGGAGCGTCATTGATTTCTACGGCGGGCATGGAAATGTCTGCACCGACAGCCACAGGCAATGATTTGCGCAGGGACTGGATGCCATAGAATACGCCGGCCTCGGTAGGACCAGTAATCGTGATTCCGTCACCGGCAACTTTCAACTGATAGGATTCCGGATTTTCGTTTGCCGTGCCCAATGTCAGTACGATTGCATTCTTACCTTCCGTTCCGGCTTCGATAGCGAAATCTTTTCCGGTAGCGGTTTTCAGATAGTCGGCCAAGAATTGTGCGTTGCGTTGCATCTTCTCGTTTCCTTCCGGATAGAGGATTTTCACACCGCTCTTCAGAATGAAGGGATTTCCTTGAGCTGTTACAATTTCTTGTGGCATGGGGATGATCTGGTAGTTGGCTTCCTGTTGCGCCGATTGGCAAGAGGCAAAAAGTCCTGCTAGTGCCAGACATCCGGTTAACTTTAAGAGTTGTTTCATAAACTAAAAAATTAAGTGTTAAGTTATTAATAAATTAATTATAGGTTTCACGAATATGTTTGATTGTCAAAGGCAACTCCTCTCCTTTCTTTATTTGGGGAGAAGTGATGACAACTGTCTTACGCTCTCCGGGAAGGAGGTCGAAAAAGTTGTCACTGAAACGGGCTCCCTGCAAAGGGATTTCAATAAAGACGTCTTTGGCAAGACAGGGAGAAAGCAGGGTCAATTCGCACACGCCGTCTTTCTGTTTTATCTTGCAGGAAACGGTTGTCTTGGGCAGAAGCAGGTCTTTTGTCTTTCTAAAGAAGTAGACTGTTTCGGCAACGGTATTTCCGGATTTGTCTTTCAATGTCAGTTGCATGAAATGGCGCTGCTGTTCTTTTGACGACAGCCAGGATTCTACTTTCATGCGATAAACGCATTGGGAGGAGTTAGCCGGGATTGCCAATGTTTTGAGTTGTATCGGTTTACCTTGTTTCTTTCCGTCAAAGTCTGTGACTCTCATTTCCAACGTCATGTGGTCTTTGGTGTCCGGACAGTCGGATATCAGGTAGATATTGAGACTGTCGTTCTGCTGGATAGGGTTGATGAGGATAGGAGCAAAAGCTCGTTTGGCCTGATAATGTAGGGCTTTCCAGTTGCCATAATAGTCGATGCTCGACCAGGATACTACCGGCCAACTATCATTCAGTTGCCAATACAGTGTACCCATGCAGTAGGGACGGTTCCGGCGGTGTGCTTCCAGCCCGTGACGCATTCCCTGTCCTTGCAGCACTAGTCCGACATAGACAAAGTCTTCAAATTTTTCGGGAATGATATAGTCACGTTCCATATAGGTGCGAATCAGGGCATTGCCGATGCTGCTTTTCTGATGGGCATTCATCACCTCCGATTCGATTTGATAATCTTCAGGAGCCGCAAAGGTGGCAATAGTCTTCATCTCCGGGAAGGACTGGAAACCGAATTCGCTCATGAAACGAGGGAGGTCTGTATCCAGTGATTCGAAAGTTTTTTGGCCATACCATACTCCCCAGTTGTGGCTGTCTCCTATCCCCCATGATTCGGGGCGTCCCCAATTGGCTAAATACGGGGAGCTGTGTATATAAAAACGGTCGGCATCCAGCTCTTTTACCTTGGTAGGAAGGAGTTGGCGGAACAGTTTGTCATAGCCCTGGAACATTTCCTGATAGATTTCCGGCGTGAATTTCTTGTCGAATCCCCAATATTTCAAGGCTTCCAGTATTTCATTATTGCCACACCACATCGCCAGGGAAGCATGATTGCGAAGACGGCGAATATTGTAGCAGGCTTCTGCTTCTACTCTTTTCAGGAAGGTTGGGTCGGACGGATAGGGAGTGCAGGCAAACATAAAGTCCTGCCATATCAGTATTCCGTTTTCATCTGCCAGGTCATAGAAACGGTCGTCTTCGTAGGTTCCGCCTCCCCACACACGAATGACATTCATGTTGGCTTCTTTGATGTCCCTAAATAAGGTTTGGTAGCGTTCGGTAGTGACGTTAGTCAATAGAGCATCCTGGGGAATATAGTTGGCTCCTTTGGCAAACATCGGAACGCCGTTTACTTCAAAATAGAAGGATTCTCCGTCCTGATCTTTTTCATTGACGAGGCGAACGGTGCGCAGTCCTATCCGGTGGGATTGTTGGGCTACGACTTTATCTTCTACGATTATTTGAGCGGAGAAATCATACAAGGCGGGCTTTCCCCAGCCATTCGGCATCCAACGTACCGGCGACAGCACTTCGGAAGGAATAGATATATGATTGATTCCGGGCTGTAAGGTGATTGTCTGGCTAATGCCTTTTTCTGTGTTTCCTTCGAAGGAGGTATTGATTCTCACCTCTGCTTGAAGTGCTTGAGGGAGTATATTATTTATTTCCAATTCGTTGGATAGTTTTGCCAGTTGGTCGGTCAGCGAAAGTTGCTTTACGTGGTAGTCGCTGATAGAGGCTGCGTCGTAATAACGGATGGTTACCGGACGCCAGATACCACTAGTCACCATGCGGATTCCCCAGTCCCAACCATAACTGTAAGGGGCTTTACGGGAGAATACGCTTACATGTTTTTCGTGATGGTCGTTGTCTGCCGGATAGTTGAATCCGTTAGAGTTATATTGAGGCATTGTCTGCCGGATGGGTGAATGAAAATAGATGTGAAGAAGGTTTTCTCCGAGACGGAGTTGCGACTTGACGGGTATCGTATAGCCGACGAACATGTTATCGGCTTTCAACAACAGTGCTCCGTTGAGGTATACATCGGCGTATGTGTCAAGACCTTCAAAGACTAATTGGGCGTCGTCCCGTTTCAGTTGCTCGGGAGTAACTGTAAAAGCAGTCCGGTACTCCCAGTCTTCATTTTCCACCCACTGAATCTTCTGTTCATTGATACCGTAAAAAGGATCGGGAATTTGTTTATGATAGATAAGATCCTGATGAACGGTGCCGGGAACCTGTGCCGGTCGCCATAGCTCCGTGCCTGCCTGGGAAAATTCCCAACCTGCATTTAAAACCACAACTTCGGAATTGTCATTGCTCTGCGCATATGCCATACTGCAACAGCATAGTAGTCCACATGCTATTTGAGTCTTTTTTCCGATTAAATTAATCATCATAGTGGGGGCATTAGATATTAACGGTTTCAAAGATATTACTTTTTCAGCAAATTTCACTGATAATTTAACAAAATATGTTGTTTTAGCGTGAGCTGTCCAGAAAGCCACAATTAAATCGCCTAAAGTTTCAGTTTATAATTAGTTAAATAAAGAGTAGTATTCTGTCCTCAAATGTATGCTAAAATGGCGTTTTTTTTATTATAACGATATTCTTTTTCATTATAGCTAAATCTTGCTACCTATAAATCGTAAGCATAGATTTAAATCTTCGGACTTTCGGGACAGACTCTTTATTCCTTTATTATATCTGTCAATTTTATCGCTTGAAAGGTTATATGTGCGACGCTACTCTCATATAGTATACCAATTGTCTCTTTATCAATCATTGTCAGACAACTATACCCCCATCCTTCTGCCTCGTCGAGCATTAATTGATGTTCCGGCAACCAGGTAAGTCCTTTGTCCAGACTTGCTTTTATTGTTATATGATTACGTCCTTTGGTCGTATTCGGGTTCGAAAACAGCAGGATATCTTTATTTAATATGTTGTCTTTGGCATCTACATGAATCAGACTAGCCATGCATACCGGTTCCTGAAGTGCTTGGCGGGAAGATGGGTGTTCTGTCCATGTTTCTCCCAAATCTTTCGTTATGGATACAGCACGGCTTCCTCCTCTATTATCACGCATATTCAGCATCAATACTCCCGGTTCTATTTCCGCCACTTGCGCTTCCGTTGTATTGGTTCGTGCCATATTGTGCATTTTCCATGTTTTCCCCCGGTCTTTACTATACATGATTCCTGCATTCGGAACACGGGTAGAGTCTATAAATTGCGTTGGAAATACCAATGTGCCATCACTCATCGTTATTCCACGTCCGGGACCTTGAAGCAGGAAGTACCAGGAAGGATCTTTCACCTGCTCTGTTATATTGATAGGCTTCGACCAGGTTTTACCATCGTCTGTGCTTTTAGCCAATACTAACTGTGCCGTATGATTCAGATCCATTCCCGGATGGGAACTCCACCAGGCGCGTTGATTACCCATACCATGTGTCCATGCGGCAACCACCCAAACGGTATTCGTCTTAGTATCTACTAAAATAGAAGGGTCTCCTACCCCATTCTGTGCTTTAGGCAGACCACCATACTCGCCAAATGAAAGCGGAAGACGCATCTTCTCCCAATTCTTTCCTCCATCGATGCTACGGCTCAAACCCACGTCAACATATTCCTGTAAATCGACACTACTGTTGTATCGAACATCATACACGCCTAATAAGGTTCCTTTATTGGTAGTCACCAACCCGGGAATACGGAAAGAAGCAGAACCGTCATCACCGGCATGACGAACTCCAACTGCCATCCGGTGAACAATATTCTTTGGAGAAATAGATTTACAACATAGTTCTTTCCCATCTACTTTAACGGCACATAAGTCAGAGAGTATCTTAGTCTGCAAAGAGGCATCTTTTTTCATCTGCAAACTGATCCAAAAATAATTTACACCCGGAAATAAATTGTAATTACCTTTTAATACTACTTTTTCTGATGATCCCACCTCTGCACATTTGATCGAATAGGAAGGAATAGCCGCCAATGTCCCACCCGGACGGTGGCTGGATATGTACTCTACTGGAGCAAAGCGATTTTTGTCTTTGTCCTGCAACGCCTCTGTTCCTCCATAATAGAGTTTGATTGCCTGAATATCAGTAAGATTCGTACTTTTACTAAAATCTAAAATGATTTCATCGAGCTTCTTGCTTTCTTTTGCATCCAAACGAAGATAGAACAGAACATTGTCTTGCCGCTCTATCAAAACCGGGATTTGTGTTTCATGGATAAATACTGTGTCTGAAGCTTTTACGTTAAAAGAATATCCTAAAAGGATAAGGAAAAGTAAATAATAAATTCTTCTCATAATGGGGGTATTAGTTAGTTTAACGCGATAAAGATAAAACTTTTCTACTATAATATTACTATGCAAACAGTAAACTTTGATTTTACCAAGTTCTGGTAGGACTAGTCAATACTTTGACCACGGTTCTGGCTCTTGTCATCATCGATAAGGTAGGCCGCAAGAAGCTGGTTTATTATGGAGTTTCGGGTATGGTTGTTTCTCTGATTCTCATCGGCCTGTACTTCCTCTTCGGAGATTCCCTGGGAGTATCCAGCCTCTTCCTGCTCATTTTCTTCCTGTTCTATGTATTCTGCTGTGCTGTATCCATCTGTGCCGTGGTGTTCGTACTTCTCTCGGAGATGTATCCCACCAAGGTTCGCGGACTGGCCATGTCGATAGCAGGATTTGCTCTGTGGATCGGAACGTACCTGATCGGACAGTTAACCCCCTGGATGCTCCAGAACCTTACCCCCGCCGGAACATTCTTCCTGTTCGCCGTTATGTGCGTACCGTATATGCTGATTGTCTGGAAACTCGTGCCGGAGACCACCGGGAAGTCGCTGGAGGAGATTGAAAGATACTGGACCCGTTCGGAATAAATATAAAACAGACCTTAATAACAATAAACTAACATTTTATAAATATGGATAGTAAGAATAACATTGGTCATTCAGCAGACATCTCTTTAACCGCTGAATTACCTATAACAATCTATAATGGAAATACGATTATGGATTTCAAGAAACTGGCAAGTCTGTACAAAGATGAGCTTCTGGACAACGTCCTTCCTTTCTGGCTTGAACATTCACAAGACCATGAGTATGGTGGTTACTTCACCTGTCTGGACCGTGAAGGAAAAGTATTCGATACGGATAAGTTTATTTGGCTGCAAAGTCGTGAGGTATGGATGTTCTCCATGCTTTACAATAAAGTGGAAAATCGCCAAGAATGGTTGGACTGCGCCATTCAGGGTGGCGAATTCCTAAAAAAATATGGACATGACGGCGATTATAACTGGTATTTTTCCCTTGACCGTTCGGGTAGACCATTGGTAGAACCGTACAATATCTTTTCATATACATTTGCCACCATGGCTTTCGGTCAGTTAAGCCTGGCCACTGGTAATCAGGAATATGCAGACATCGCCAGAAAAACCTTCGATATCATCCTGTCTAAAGTGAATAATCCGAAAGGCAAATGGAACAAACTTCATCCGGGAACTCGTAATCTGAAGAACTTTGCCCTGCCAATGATCCTCTGCAACCTGGCTTTGGAGATAGAGCATTTATTGGATGAGAACTATCTGCGGGAAACAATGGAAACTTGCATCCACGAAGTAATGGAAGTTTTTTACCGTCCTGAACTCGGAGGTATCATTGTTGAAAATGTAGATATAGACGGTAGTCTGGTTGACTGCTTTGAAGGTCGTCAGGTAACTCCGGGCCATGCCATTGAAGCGATGTGGTTTATCATGGATCTGGGCAAACGTCTGAACCGTCCGGAATTGATAGAGAAAGCCAAAGAGACCACCCTTACAATACTTAATTATGGCTGGGACAAGAAATACGGAGGTGTCTATTATTTCATGGACCGTAACGGTTGTCCACCTCAACAATTGGAATGGGATCAGAAACTTTGGTGGGTGCATATCGAAACGCTTATTTCCCTGCTGAAAGGTTATCAGTTAACGGGAGACAAACGGTGTCTGGAATGGTTTGAAAAAGTACATGACTACACTTGGGAGCATTTCAAAGATAAAGAATATCCCGAATGGTATGGATACCTGAACCGAAGAGGAGAAGTATTGCTCCCACTCAAAGGAGGAAAATGGAAAGGATGTTTCCATGTGCCAAGAGGGCTGTTTCAGTGCTGGAAAACATTAGAAGACTTGATGAATTATAAATAACTATCTTGTTTTATTAACATTAATATTTAATATGGAGAAACAAATCACATGGAGTATAAGGTTTATAGCCTTATTCATCTGTTCGCTTTCTTTTTTAAACGCTCATGCTCAAAAAAACACGAACGTGAAAGGGACAGTGTATGACTCAAACAATGAACCGCTTGTCGGTGCTACTGTTAGTGTAAAAGGGAATTTGTCCAATGGTACTATTACCAATATTGACGGGCAGTTTAACTTAAATGTACAAGACTTAAAATCAACTTTAGTCGTTTCATTTGTTGGATATCAGACTCAAGAAGTTGCTTTACAGGGTCGTTCAGAAATTACTATCAGATTACAAGAAGATGCAAAAGCATTGGATGAAGTTGTGGTAGTTGGGTATGGAACTCAAAAAAAGAAGTTCTTAATAGGTTCTGTTTCTCAAGTAGGCTCTAAAGAGTTGATGATGGCTCCTCAAGCCAACCTATCCAATATGATGACAGGTAAATTACCGGGAGTAACAAGTGTTCAACGTTCCGGTCTTCCCGGAAACGATCAAACATCTATCAACATTCGCGGTTTAGGTACTTTTTTAGATTCAAGTCCCCTCATATTAGTGGATGGTGTTGAACGTATGTTGAATACAGTAAATCCGAATGATGTAGAAAACATATCTATTCTAAAAGATGCCGCCACAGCATCTGTTTATGGTTTGGCAGCGGCAAATGGAGTAATCTTGGTAACAACCAAGAAAGGTACTGAAGGTAAAGTTACGCTTTCATATGACGGTTCTGTAACTTTCCAAAAAAACACAGCTATGCCTGAAATGTTAAATGGTCCTGACTATATCTATTGGTATAATAAAGCTAGTGAACTTGATGGTAATGGTCCGTATTACGGAGCTGATATTCAGACGAAAGTAGCTAATAACTATGATCCGGAAGGTAAATATGGAAGTACAAAATGGACGAAAGAAGTTTTTAAGAATTATGGCTTCACACATCAACATAATATTTCGGCTTCTGGTGGTAACAAAAACATCCGCTTCTTTACTAGTATAGGTATGTTGGATCAATCTGGTATCATCGAAAATGTGAATTATGATCGTTACAATGTTCGTTCTAATGTAGAAGGTAATATCACCAAGGATTTAACGTTCGAACTTAATATCTCCGGCTTCTATGAAGAAAAGAATTGGCCTGGAATTAGTACAAGTGCACAAGCTGAACAAAATCCAATCCAGCAGGCTGTTTATGCAGCTCCTATTATCCCTATTTATTATCAAGGAGAATACACTGCTTGGATTGGTCCTGGTAGTTCCACCACACAAAGTCCCCTTGCTACATTGAGAAATAGTGGATTCCAGAAAAATCAAAGACATGAGTTTGATGGTACAATGAAAGTTAGTTATGCTTTCCCATGGGTGAAAGGGCTGAAAGCTTCTTTGGGCTTAGTTTACGATACTAGCTATACAGAAGATAATGGTTTTTTAGTAGGATATAACGTCAATGCATACAGTGCAGATTCAAAATCATATAATTTAATGCGTGCATCTTCTACAAGTGAGAAAGGTAATTATACAAAATCGGCCTCTTCTTTCAGAAGATTTATGGTCCGCCCAACTGTTGAATATGCAAATACTTTTGGCAAGCATGCAGTTTCTGCTTTATTCTTATATGAACAGACACAACTGAAAGGTTCTACAATGACAGGAAAGATGGGCGGTTATAACTTCAATGATCCGGTTGACCTTTCATTAGGTACTGAATTTATATCCAATCCTACAGGTAGCCACAGCGATAAAGCTACCATTGGTTATGTAGGACGTTTCAATTATATTTTTGATAAAAGATACCTTGCAGAATTTGCTTTCCGTGTAGATGGATCCTATAAATTCGCTAAAGATAAAAGATGGGGCTTCTTCCCTTCTGTATCTCTTGGATGGGTAATCTCTGAAGAAAACTTTATAAAAAATAACATCTCTTCTATCAACTTACTAAAGCTTCGCGTTTCTGTTGGTGAATTAGGTAGTGATAATACAGATGCTTTTTTGCATAGAAGTATTTTTAAGGTAGAGAAGAATGCGTATATATTCGGAGGAGTTCCTTATGCGGGATTAGGTGCATCCAACTCTATTACTTCCAGCTTAACCTGGTCTACCACCCGCAGTTACAATATTGGTGCTGACCTGACAATGTGGAATGGATTACTAGGAGTAGAATTCGATTTATTTTATAAGTTAACAAAAGACATACAAGAAAGCCGGAGCGGTGGTTTCCCTCCTTCACTAGGTGGAAATTATGCTCAAAAAGGAAATACTGGCAAGATCGATAATCGCGGTTTTGAGTTGGTGTTGAAGCATCAGAACCATATTAATGACTTCTATTATAACATAACCGGTAGTGTGGCATGGGCTAGAAATAAAGTTTTATCGCGAATAGAGAGTGAAAGTACTCCTTGGTACCGGACTAACATAGGTGAACCTTTAGGACAAATTTATGGCTATAAAGCTATAGGATTATATCAAACACAAGAGCAATTGGATAACCGTCCTTTCGTTGGCAATGGAGTTCAACGTTTTGGTGATATCATGTATGAAGATATTAATGGAGATGGTAAAATTACACAGGATGGAGACAGAGTTAAAATAGGTCACAGTACTTTACCAGAGCTAAACTACTCTCTGTCTATGGATTTCAATTGGAAAGGCTTTAACTTGAGTGCGTTATGGCAAGGAGCCGCTATTGTAAGTTATACACTGAATGGTACTTATAGCCATGGTTCAATGGATAATACAGTTTATACACGACCATTCTACTCTGGAGGTAATGCTCCTTATTATCTGGTAGAAGATTCATGGACACCGGAGAATGTTAATGCCCGTTATCCCAGATTAAGTGCCATTCATAATGGAAACAATGCATATACCTCTTCCTGGTGGTTGGTAAATGGTAATTTCCTACGTTTGAAGAACTTGCAGTTTGGTTACACCATTCCTAAAAAAATACTTGCTAAAGCCAATATCGGATTATCCAACGTTCGTGTATACGTAGCAGGTACTAATCTGTTTACTTTTACGGAGTTCAAATATTGCGATCCTGAAATGGCTATTATAAATAATGGTTATTACCCCCAACAAAAGAATTATAGTGTTGGACTAAATATCACATTCTAATTAAATCAATAATTATGAAAATAAAAAGATTATATCTATTAGGGATAGGACTGATGTTTACGTCACAGTTTCTAACCTCATGCCATGATTTGTTGGAGAAAGATCCCACAGACTCATATTCAGAAACAGTAGCCTGGAGTTCGGAATCTTCTTTAGATATGTATGTGACTTACTTATATAAGCCTCTTAATGGCTTATCCAACTTTTCTTCTTTATCCTTAACTGATGGATATACAGATTTAGTAAAGTATGGGAATGGAGTTCCACAGACATGGAGTGCTCATAATAAGATTCTGTTACAGCAAAATACAATAACATCAGATAACAACCCGATGTCATCATGGGGACTTTATACTGATATATTTAGAGAAAATGTATTTCTACGTGATGCTGGTATTTATGGAAATAAATTTAGTGAAGATTTTCTCAATATTCGTATTGCCGAAATTCGTTTTATCCGGGCTGTGAATTATGCACGTATGATTAGAATTTTCGGAGGTGTTATACTTCGTGATGAAACCAATGGAGTCGATTCAGAAGGGCAAAAAGATAAAGCGAGAGCAACTGAAGCTGAATCGTGGGATTTTGTTCTGAAAGATTTAGAATTTGCGGCAAGACATCTTCCGAAAGAATGGGATAGTAAATGGGATGGACGTCTAACTAAAGGAGCTGCATATGCTTATATGTGTCGTACAGCACTTTTCGCAAAACGTTGGGATGTTGCTATTACCGCAGCTGATGAGATTAAAAAGCTCAATAAGTATGACTTAATGGACAATTATGAAGATGTATTCAAAGTGGCAGGCAATAAAGAAATTATTTTCTCTATAGCATATAAGATACCAGATATGCCTCATTATTTTGATCGTTACTTTGCTCCTGACGGTAAACAGGGAATAAGAAGAGCTGTCCCGACGAGTGAATTAGTCGATTCTTATGATATGGCTGACGGAACTCCTTTCTCATGGAGTGGCTCTATGGCTAATGATCCTTATGTAGGTCGCGAACCTCGTTTCTATGCATCTATTATATACAATGGAGCTACCTGGAAAGAAAAGAAAATATATACTTATGTGGATGCTGAAAATGGTTTCGCTGCTTATAGAGATAACATGAATCCGGGAGAAAAACAAACAGTTACCGGATACTTTATCAGAAAATATCTACAAGAAAATAATGCTGATTTTGATGATAAAGGAAGCGATCAATTTTGGATTGAAATGCGCTATGCGGAGGTTTTGTTAAATCTGGCCGAAGCCTTGGCAGAACAGGATTATAGCAAAAATCAGGATGATGCTTTAGAAGCTCTCAACGAAGTCAGAGAACGTGTTAATTTACCCAAACGCACTACAGAGGAAGCTCCGGATAAAGATTCATTTATGAAACTATTACGTAAAGAGCGTATCTGCGAATTAGCGTTTGAAGGATTCCGTTATTGGGATTTACGCAGATGGCGTTTGGCAGGAGAAGTCATTGATGGTAAGCAGGCACATGGGACAAAAATCACCAAAAAAGACGACAATACTTATACCTATGAACAAGTGTCATGTGATGACAATATAAACCGCTTCTTCCCAGAACGCTATTACTTACTGCCTATTCCTGTAGATGAATTACAGAATAATCCGTTATGTGAGAATAATGCTCCTTGGTAATATTAAAAAATTATTATAGTTATGAAAAATTTCAAAGTAATTACATACATCATATTAATGATAACATTTAGCTTTTCCTTTTCTTCTTGTGAAAAGCATGATGATATCCATTATCATTCTGATTGTAATATTGTATCTATTATGGTTCGTGCTAATTCTCCGGAAGATGGTACTACTTACGATGGAGTCATATCAGAGAATGGAAATATAACTTTCGAACTCCCGGTAAAAGTAAAATTGAGTGAATTGTATGTAACGGCAAATTTACCTGTAGCAGCGTTTGCTTATCCTTCATTGACGGGTGCTAAAGATTTATCTACTCCATTTAAATTAACTATTGTAGCAGGTGATGGAACGCAAAAAGAATATACTCTGGTTGCCAAACACCCGAATAACTAAAAAAGTAGATGTCATGAAAATAAAATATCATAATTGGTTTCAAGTTGCTATAATGGCAACAATGGTTGCATTTTCCTCATGCTCGGACGACCCTAAATTATATTCTGATACTGATATAACCGGATTCAAAGTAAGATTGGGGGAGGGAAATTATAAACAAGGTACCGTTAAGGATGGTAATATAATTGAATTCAAGATTACTCCAGACTTAGATTTAAGCAAACTAAATGGAATTACTTGTTCGTTCTTTATTTCTCCATATGCAACAGTTACTCCTACCCCTGATGTACCTCAAGATTTTTCAAAAGATGTACATTATACAGTGAAGGCGCAAGATGGCACAACCACTGACTGGACCGTGAAATGGACTTATGGCGGAAAATTAAACGATGGAGAAGGGTTTGAATATTTCTTCAAGAAATGGGAAATTAGTGTACCTACCCCATCTAACAAAGACAAAGATGGTTTTGGTGCAGTGTTTGGTAATTATATAATAGATACCCAGTTTAACTTCTATGATAAATATACAGGGCAGAAAGTTGATAAAACGTTAAACGTGACAGGAATAGACGCTTCTTTATGCCAGTTAGTAAATGATGATGCCGGTAATCTGATAGGTGTAGTAAAGAATGTAGGATTATACAGATGGACTACTGTTGAAGGAGCTCCTCAAAAAGTTGCTAATGTAACTCCCGGAGCAAATAAAGTTTCTGCAACCGGTGATATTGATAAAGTGGGATATGTCTATGATTCTAAACCAGATGGTGTAGGTACACATGCTGTTTACAAATTTGAAAACGGTTCATATACAAGCACTTTATCCTTAGTTACCGGCCGTCCAAGCAATGATAGTAACTGGCGACAGATTGTAGCTGTACTCGGAGTGTCAGATAACCCACCATTTTATGTTATAGACGCAGTGAATGCCGGAGGTGTAATGGGACCGGAAATCGGTTACAAAGCAAATACGGCAGGGGCATTTAACAACATCACAGGTCCATATATTGATATGTGGAATAAGAAAGGATATGCTGGCTGGGGTAATCATGTGCTTATTTCCGGTAGAGGAATTCCATTCAATGGCAGATGGTATGGTTCAACTATTACTTGTGGTTGGGGCTGGGTTGGACTACACTTGTTAGATCCATCCAATAATAACTCATTACCCATCACTGAAACAATCGAGCCTTGGACTACCAACTCCTGTATCTGGACTACTTGTTCACCAAGTGATGATGGGGAATCATTATACCTCTATTACGGTTATGGTGTAGGTATTCGTTGTTATGAACTTACCAAATACGAAAAATAGACATAATACTCCTAATTATATAGAATTGAAATATGTTGAATAAAAGCATTATATCGTTTTTTCTATTGTTATTTGCTACCTGTTCCTTTGCCGGGAACAGGGGCAAAGAACAACCTAAATACCTTTGGTTTGATGCAGAAGCCAATTTTGAGCGTTTTGCTTCTAAAGATTCTATTTCTTACTATCTGGAAAAAGCTAAATCTGTAGGCTTCAATCAAGTAGTAGTAGACGTCAAACCTATATATGGGGAAGTACTATATAAAAGTAAAATTCTCCCTCCGCTTACAACAGTAAATGGCAAGGTGATTCATCGAGATTGGGATTACCTGCAGTATTTTATCAGTGAAGCTCGTCGGTTAGGATTAAAGGTTACAGTTTCTACTGCAATGTTTCCCTCCGGACATCCTGCTACTCGTGAAGGCTTAGTCTATGATGAGCCACGTTGGGATGGAAAAACATGCTTGGAGTACACACCCGGCGGAAAGATGCTTGACATCAGGGAGGATAAGAAAAAGGTAGGAGCTTTCTTGAATCCGGTTCGTAAGGATGTTCGCAAATTTGCTTTGAGTATTGTTCGTGAAATAGTGAAAAACTATGATGTGGATGCTTATGCATTAGATTATTGCCGATATCCCGGAGATGACAGCGACTTCTCTATTGATAGTCAGAAAGCTTTTGAACGCTACCTGGGCAAGAAAATTCAGAACTTTCCAGATGATATTTTCACATGGAATACAGATGGAACGAAAAAACCAGGCATCTATTATAAAGAATGGTGGGCATTTCGGGCTAATGTTATTACAAGCTTTGTGAAAGAAGTACGTAAAGAAATTCATTCCATTAATAAGAAAGTAGAACTAGAGTATTGGGCTGCTTCCTGGATTCATGGTATTTATGGACAAGGACAAAATTGGGCTAGTCCAAAATCTGATTTCTCATTAAATTATCCATGGGGATCGGAAGCTTATAATGAATCAGGATTTGCACCTTATCTGGATACTTTCTTATGTGGAACGTACTTGGAGCGTATTTACGGAATGAATGATCCGGAATCTATAGAGTATGGCATTGACCGTGCACAGAGGTTGGTTGGTAATGATTGCAAAGTATTTGGAACGATATACGCTTTAAATCATAAAGCCAATATAGCGGATGCTGTTAGTCTTTGTCTTGAAAAATCGGAAGGTTTGATGGTGTTCGACATAGTACAGGTTATTGAGATGAATCTATGGGATGGTATCCGAAAAGGCATAGAACGTGCGGAAGCACAAAAATAAAAAAATAAACATTTACGATTAAATCAATATGATAATGAAAAATATATCAAAATATTGGCTTCTTTTCATGATTGCCGCTATGTCAGCGACAAGTTGTTCAGATGATGATAATGAAAAGGTAGTAATGCCGGATCCTGATCCGACAACATTAGGTTGGGTTAAACAGGCAACAGAGTTTGGCACGTTACCTGAGTACATAAGTGTATATAAATCTCCAACAGAATTGGAAGGTATGAAAGCTATTGCTTTTATTGCTGTTGCAGATATGTCAAAAGCTAATTTTGCAACTATAGGAGATCAGATATATTCTAAGACTCCCAATCAAATTTGGCAAGCAGAACAACAAAAATATCCGATAATTATGAATGGCGGATATTTTGTTATGGGAGCTGGAAAGTCTGTTAGTCTGCTATGTCGTGAAGGAGAGGTATTAGCAGTAAATTCACAGGAAGAGATACGCTCTCAAAAAAGTTATTACCCGACACGAGGTATCTTTCAGTTGTCAAAAAATGGTAGTTTCTCCACAGATTGGGCTTATACAACAGCTGATGGCGTGACATATACCTATGAAGAACCTTCTCCTAATAAATCCGGTTATGAACCTCAACCTATACCTTCAGCTTATTTTCCGGCTAGAGGCGTAAAACTAAATGCGGAAACAGCTATTGGAGGAGGTCCGATCTTGTTGAAAGACGGAAATGTGAGAAATACTTTTACTGAAGAGCTTTTTGATGAAGAAAGTGGAGTTGCTCCTGAAAATTATCATCCAAGAACAGCTATTGGAGTAACAGCCAATAATAAGGTGGTATTTTTCGTTTGCGAAGGTCGTAGTGTGACGGAGGGTGTAAAGGGTATGAATATGGCTATGATAGCTAATGTTTTGAAAAGCTTGGGTTGTGTAGATGCGATGAATCTTGATGGTGGTGGTTCAACTTGTATGTTGGTCAACGGACAACCGGTGATAAAACCAAGTGCAGGTGCCCAACGTGCTATAACTACGGCAGTAGCTTTAAAATAACGGTCGAAAGATCTTTAGGATAACAGATTTATTTTATTTAGCTTTCTTATTATTCTCGGTTTCAGGCTGTATTTTTTTAATGTCAGCCTGAAATCGGGAAATAAAAACAATAAAGTATGAAATTCATTCCAAGCATTTTATTATTCTTTTTTCTTCTATCATTTAGTAGTTGTTCCACAAAGACTGTAGAACCAGAACTTCCTGATGCAAATCCTCCCGCTCCTGTTATTCCGGAAGAACCGATTCCTGAAAAAGAAAAAATGCTTTGGTTTGATGCAGAAGCTAATTTTGAACGTTTCTCAAAGAAAGAGAACATCACCTATTATCTTGATCTTGCCAAATCAACAGGTTTTAATAAAATTGTAGTTGATGTCCGTCCTGTACAAGGGGATGCCCTGTTTAAAAGTTCTTATTTAACCCCATTGACTGATCTTGCCGGTATACATATTGAAAGAGATTGGGATTATCTTCAATTTTTTATTGATGAGGCCCATAAACGTGAACTTAAAGTTACAGTATCCACCACCATATTTACAGCAGGCCTGCCTTCTTCTAAAAATGGGATGGCATATCGTGATGATACATGGAATGGAAAAACTTGTCTGGAATACACCAAAGATCAAGGGTTGATAGATATAAAAAACGATAAAACGAAAGTTTCCGCTTTTTTGAATCCTGTTTTACCGGAAGTACAAGACTTTTGTTTGAATTTCATGAAAGAATTAGTTACAAATTACGATTTTGATGGCTTTGCTTTAGACTATTGTCGTTATCCGGGAGATGAAAGTGACTTTTCGGAGACTACAAAAGTAACTTTTGAACAATACATTGGAAAACAACTAGATCGATTCCCGGATGATATTTTCACTTGGAATACGGATGGGACTAAGCGTACAGGGGCTTATTATAAAAAATGGTGGGAATTCCGTTCTATGGTTGTACGCAATTTTGTAGAACGGGTACGTACAGAAATTAAAAATATTAAACCGGATATTCAATTAGAATATTGGGCCGCCTCATGGATTCATGCCATTTATGGGCAAGGACAAAATTGGGCATCCACCGAATATGATTTCTCAAAAGAATACAGTTGGGCTTCACCTGAATATAAAAATGCAGGTTTTGCCGGATTATTGGATACTTTTCTATGTGGAACTTATTTAACCAAAATATTTGGATTAAATGATCCCGAATCAATAGAATATGGTATAGCGCGTGCACAACGCATTATTCATGGTGCATGTAAAGTCTATGGAACTTTGTATGCTTTAAATCACAAGGACAATATAGCAGATGCTGTTTATGTCTGTCTTTCCCAATCCGAAGGATTAATGGTGTTTGACATTGTACAAGTAATAGAATTCAATCAATGGGCAGCTATTAAAGAAGGAATTCAACGAGCAGAGAGTCTTTAAATAGAGAACATTCAATAAAATATAATATATAAAATGAAACGAGTACTTATACTATTACACATTATTTTATGCACATGCATAATGACTCAAGCCAAAAACTACACAGTAAATTCGCCGGATGGAAAAATCAAAGTGACTGTTACAGCCGGTAAACAATTGAGCTGGAGCATTGATTACAACGGGGAGCGTATACTAAATCCCAGTCTGATGCAGATGAATATCGCAGGACAGACTGAACAACCAGGAGTGAATCCGAAAGTAATAAAGGCTAAAACAGTCAAAGTAAATTCGGAGCAAACCGCTGTTGTTCCACTTAAACAAAAAATCATCAGAGACCAATATAATCAGTTAACCCTGACTTGCAAGGGCAATTACGCAATAGTCTTCAGGGTATACAACAATGGAGCTGCCTATCGTTTTGAGACTTCGCTACAACAACCAAAAGTTATCATTAATAATGAAACTGTTGAGCAAAACTGGACAGATGGTTGTAAAGTATATTGGCCTAGAGAAAAGAATCAGGAATACATTACACATTGTGAAGCCATTTTTGATGAATTAAACATTGCCTCTCTGACTAAAGAAATGAAAGGTTATCTACCCATTTATCTTTCTACTCCTAAAGGAACAAAAGTTGTCATCATGGAATCCGATCTTCTCGATTATCCTAATCTATTCCTGACTGGTGATCGCAATAACACACTCTCTGGCGAGTTTCCTCCTGTAGTTTTAAAAAGTGCATTAAAGGAAGGTGCCGACCGTGATGAAATATTATTAGAGAAAGCTTCTTACATTGCCGAAACTGAAGGAACAAGAACCTTCCCTTGGCGTGTGTTAATGATTAACGAGGATGACAAAGCAGTGATTGAAAACAACTTAGTATATCAATTGGCCTCTCCATCTGTCACTCAAGATACAGAATGGATTAAACCCGGAAAGATCTCTTGGGATTGGTGGAGTACACTCAATGTATATGGAGTAGATTTTAAGGCAGGTGTGAATACTGATACTTATAAATATTTCATTGATTTCGCTTCAAAATACGGAATTGAATATATTTTATTAGATGAAGGATGGTCAGCCGGGACTTGGAATATTAAAGAGGCAATCCCCGAACTTAATATCCCGGAACTTGTACGATATGGAAAGGAAAGAAACGTTGGCCTTGTATTATGGACTTTGTGGAACCCGCTGGATAAAGATTTGGAAGGAATTCTGGATATTTATGAAAAATGGGGAATCAAAGGTATAAAAGTCGATTTTATGCAACGTTCGGATCAATATATGGTTAACTTCTACGAGCGTGTAGGAAAAGCGGCTATGGACCGTAAATTACTCGTTGATTTTCATGGTTCTTTCAAACCTTCCGGCTTACAAAAGAGATACCCCAATGTGATGACTTTTGAAGGTGTACTGGGATTAGAGCACGATAAAGATTCAAGAGATATTAATCCGGTACATGACCTGATACTTCCATTCACTAGAATGGTAGCCGGTCCGATGGATTATACGCCTGGTGCAGTAAACAATGCGACAGCAGAAGATTTTTACATCAATTTCGTGCATCCGATCAGTTTAGGTACGCGTGCCCATCAAGCAGCCTTATATGTAGTGTATGAAAGCTCGTTACAAATGTTAGCAGATTCTCCTTCAAACTATTATAAAGCTCCTGAATTTGCTTCCTTTATCTCCCGTATACCTACCACCTGGGACGATACCAAAGCGATAACAGCCAAAATCGGAGAACAATTGGTGATTGCTCGTAAAAATGGGAAGAATTGGTATTTGGCAGGCCTGACAGACTGGAATGCCCGCAGCATTGAAGTAAAACTGAATTTTCTTGAGGCAGACAAATATAAAATGGAAGTTTTCAAAGATGGTGTGAATGCAGATGTTTATGCATCGGATTTTAAAACAGAAGAGGTAATAGTTTCAAAAGGTGATTCGATCAATGTCACAATGGCCAAAGGCGGTGGTTGGGCAGCAATTCTGACTCCTATTGAATAAAAAGATTGAGCAATGAAAAAAATACTATTCATATTATATACCTGTTGCATTTTATTGTTTCCCGTAAGTGCACAGCAAATTCCATCATTTAAAGCCAATGACAGAATTGTCTTTCTCGGAAATAGTATAACGGAAGGAGGCCATTATCATTCTTATATATGGCTGTATTATATGACGCATTTCCCCGAATTGCCTCTTCGTATTTATAATGGAGGAATTGGTGGCGATTGTGCAAGCCACATGGTTTTTCGTTTCGATTCAGATATTAAAATTAAAAAGCCAACTTATCTGGTTTGTTCCTTCGGAATGAATGATTCCGGATATGACGGATATAATAAGCCCGGATATGATAAGTACGCGAATAAACAGGTAGAATACGCTAACACAGAGTTTGGAAAACTACAACAGCAGATTCTTGCAGACAAGAAAATAAAAAACGTAGTACTTTTGGGTTCTTCTCCTTATGATGAGAATGTGAAATTGGAAGGAGTGGAAACTTTACATGGAAAGAATGAGACGATCAAAAGAATTATTGAAATGCAAGCAGAAGTTGCCCAAAAGCGAGGATGGGGATTTGTTAATTTCAATACAGTGATGTGTGAGCTGAATAAGGAGATTCAGCAGTCTGATTCTACAGCTACTTTCTGTGGAGGTGACAGAATTCATCCGGATAAAGACGGCCACATGGTAATGGCGTATTTGTTCTTAAAAGCACAGGGACTTGCAGGAAAAGAAGTCGCTTATTTTCATATCAATGCAACTAACAGGAAAGCAATGGAAGAGAGAAATTGTCGAATAACTCATATAAAGAACGAAAATGACACAATATCTTTCAGCTATTTATCCCGTTCCTTGCCCTTTCCTGTCGACACTATTCCTCGTTGGGGAACAAAAGGTACAGCCCGGGATGCTGTCAGACAAGTTCCCTTTATGCAGGAAATGAATCAGGAAATAATGAAAGTGACCGATTTGCATGGCAATTTCCGAGTGACTATTGATGGAACAGAAATAGGACGCTGGGACGGTAATGAGTTGAGTAAAGGAATTAATCTGGCTGAAATAACATGCACGCCCCAATACCAACAGAGCCTGTCTATCATGTATCTGAATGAGGAAAGATGTTCTATAGAAAAACGTTTACGCCAGTATATGGCTATGCAGTATGTATTTTTTAAGCATAGAGGATTGCTTTTCGCAGATAATAAAGCTGCTCTTGATGCTGCCAAAGCGGAGCGGGAAAGTCACTATTTAGTGAAGTATTTATATACCAATTACACCCAAGCCATGTTTCCACAGATACGTGAAGCCTGGCAAGCTGAAATAGACCAGTTGATAACTCAAATATATAAAATAAACAAGCCTCTCACACGTTTGATTAAAATAGAAAGGATTAAAGAATGAAATTAAGACTATTATTGCTTTTAAGCTTGTTCCAATGGAGTTTTTCCTGTTTCAGTGTGCAGGCAATCACTACTCCCGTGGTCTATTATGGGAAAGTACTGTCCGGAGGTAAGGGAATTGCTAATGTACCTGTTACAGATGGTACACAAATTGTCCTTACGGATGACAAGGGACGATATTCCATATCAAGTACCTCTAATGCAGAATACATTTACATTACCCTTCCTGATGGCTATAATATTCCGATGAAAGGTAAAGTTCCTGCGTTCTTTCAAAAAGTACCTGCTCAACCTTCAAAAAAAGTGCATTTTGATTTTGAACTGACACCATCATCTACTGACAACAAAAAGCACGTTTTGGTGGTATGGGCTGACCCACAAGTTTATTTCGATGAAGAAATGCCACAAGTACAGCAGGCTTCAAAAGATGTAAAAGAACTGTTGGCAACTAATTATCAGGGGATTCCTGCCTATGGAATAGTCTGTGGAGACATTATCGGTGACATCAATAAAAAGCCCAGTTACTTTACACCGATGATAGATGCAATAGCTGAAACGGAAATTCCCTTTTTCTATGTAATTGGAAATCATGATTTAGATTTAAACGTACGTTCTAATGAACATGCCCGTACTACTTACAAATCTTATTATGGTCCCACTTATTATTCATTTAATAGAGGAGATATACATTATGTTGTTCTTGATGATATTTTCTTTATTGCAAAAAGCTATTTATATGTTGGTTATCTCACCGAGCAGCAACTTCAGTGGCTGGAACAGGATTTGAAACAAGTCACTCCGGGATCTACAGTAGTAGTTGCCATGCATATTCCTACATATTCAAGAGAAGCACGTCGGAAAGAATGGGGAAAAGAGTCTACTATGAAAGTCATGAACAACCGTTCTCATTTGTATGAGTTGCTAAAACCTTACAATGCCCATATCATGTCGGGACATGAGCACTATAATGAAAATTATGTTTTGGCAGACAATCTTTACGAACATGTACATGCTCCCTTGTCAACACTGTTTTGGCAAGCTCCCTGGGCTTGTGACGGAACTCCAGGCGGATATGCCGTTTACGAGTTTGACGGAGGTAAAGTCAATTGGTATTACAAATGTGTAGGAAAAGACAAAGATTATCAATTCGAGCTTTATCCGGTAGGTGTCAGTCGTAATAAAAAGGAGGCAGTTGTAGCAAATGTTTGGAATTACGATTCAACCTGGAAAGTGAAATGGTATGAAAATGGTATTGACAAGGGGGAAATGACCCGTTTTTCCGGATACGATCCTGCTATTTATGAATACTGCGAGAAAAACAGTTCTACATTCAAACATAAGTATTTGGGAGCGGACATTACCGAACACTTGTTTTATGCGGTTCCTGAAACGAAGGATTCCGAAATAAGAGTAGAAGTTACAGATCATTGTGGTAATGTATATACCCGCAAAATGCAGCAATCTAAATAAGCAAAAACATAAAAAAGGAAAGAAGATGAATCAATTAACTGTATTAAGGAGAGTATTTTATATTCTGGGAATCACCAGCCTCCTTTCAGCTTGTAACGAGACTGATAATCTGGTACTAAAATCTCCGGATGGTAAAATACAACTAACAGTCACAGAAAATGATAATACAATATCATACACAGTAAACAAAGAAAACGCCGCTATGATACTCCCTTCTAAACTGGGATTTATTCTGGAACATGAGGATAGTTTAAACCACTTTGTGATTAAAGGTACCGAACGTTCCTCTTTAGACGAGACTTGGGAACAACCTTGGGGAGAGAGCCGGTATGTACGCAATCACTATAATGAATTGAAGGTACTACTCCAAGAAACAGACGGAAAGCGCAAACTTAATGTAATATTCCGTCTGTTTAATGATGGTATTGGGTATCGTTATGAATTCCCGCAACAGGAATCCATGGATTCATTAGTGATTATGAGTGAAGAAACAGAATTTAGAATGTCAGGTACACACAAAGCCTGGTGGATTCCTGCATCCGATCCGTATTATGAGTGTATAGCAACCTTCTCTCCCATTAACGAACTAGACACCGTACGTACTCCTCTTACAATGGAAACAGCGGAAGGAAAGTATCTTACCATTCACGAAGCCAATCTGACAGATTATCCTAAAATGAATCTGACAGTCAAGGATTCTGCCACCCTCTGTGCTTCGTTAGTACCTTGGTCTAATGGAGTGGCAGCATATATCAAAGCTCCATTTGTTACCCCTTGGAGAACGATCGTGATTGGTGATAAACCGGGCGATCTAGTTACCTCCTATTTAATGTTGAATCTCAACGAACCCTCCAAAATTAAAGATACTTCCTGGATAAAGCCAGGAAAATACATGGGTATATGGTGGGAAATGCATTTGGGCAAAGGAACATGGTATTATGGTCCTAAACATAGCGCAACTACTGCCAATACAAAGAAATATATAGATTTTGCATCAGAGAATGGTATCTCCGGTGTTTTAGTTGAAGGATGGAATGTCGGCTGGGAAGGAAACTGGATGAAGCATGGTGATTCTTTAGACTTTACCAAACCTTATCCGGACTTCGATATTAAAGCAATTACAGATTATGCCCGTGAAAAAGGTGTGGAACTGATCGGACATCATGAAACGGCAGCTGCTACACGCAACTATGAGAACCAACTGGACAAAGCTTTTGCTTTCTATCAACAATATGGAGTACATGTTGTAAAAACAGGATATGTAAATCGCCTAATGGATTTTAAAGAAGCTCATGACGGTCAGTATGGCGTACGTCACTACCGGAAAGTAATAGAAAAAGCTGCCAAATATCAAATAGCAATTGACAACCACGAGCCTGTTATGCCTACCGGTATTGAACGTACCTGGCCCAACCTTATGACCCAAGAAGGTGTACGCGGACAGGAACACAATGCGTGGTCTCCCGATGGAGGAAATCCTCCGGAACATACAACTGTTATTCCTTTTACCAGAGGATTAGCCGGTCCTATGGATTTTACATTCGGAACTTTCAATTTTACTAACGAGGCATATCCGGGAACACGTGTCAATACTACGCTTTGCAAGCAATTAGCACTCTTTGTTGTTATCTACAGCCCTTTACAGATGGCTTCGGATTTACCAGAAAATTATAAAGGGATAAAAGCGTTTGATTTTATTAAGGATGTACCTACCGATTGGGATAAAACTTATGTCGTAGATGCGAAAATTGGTGATTATTCCGTATTTGCACGAAAAGATCGCAACTCTAGCGATTGGTATGTAGGTTGCATCACTGACGAAAATGCAAGAGAGTTGGACATTCCTTTAAGTTTTTTAGAGACGGAGGTAAAGTATATTGCTCAAATATATGCTGACGGTGATGATGCAGAATGGAAAACAAATCCGACTTCTTTTAAATATGAAGAAAAAACAGTAACGGCTTCTGATACGCTTCATGTCAAACTGGCAACAAGCGGTGGATGTGCTATTCGTTTTATCAAACAATAATATGATTATGAAGAAAATATTTAGTGTACTCCTTTTTCTTGTTGTCATCTGCCAAATTCGCGCGGAAGATACAAATATCACTACCATGCGTAAAATGACACAACGGTTGTTTCCTCAACAGGCTTCATTTTTTGATTTTCGTCTGTTGAATGATACTTCTACAGATACTTTTACCATCAAAAGTGAAGGGAATAAAATTATTATTTCCGGAAATAATGCTAACTCTATGGCTGTAGGTTTGAATCATTATTTGAAAAACTACTGCCTGACTACTATCTCATGGTATAAGGATGATCCGATAGAATTGCCAAAGACTCTTCCTAATATACCGGCGGAAGTCACTATTAAGGCAAATGTCCCAACGCGTTTCTTTCTGAACTATTGTACGTTCGGATACTCAATGACTTGGTGGAAATGGAGTGATTGGGAACATTTCATCGATTGGATGGCTCTAAACGGAATTAATATGCCTCTTGCTATTACCGGTCAGGAAGCCATCTGGTATAAGGTCTGGAGTAAATTAGGATTGACAGATGAAGAAATACGTGGCTATTTTACAGGACCTGCACATCTTCCGTGGCATCGAATGTGTAATTTGGACGGCTGGCAAAGCCCCTTACCCAAAGAGTGGCTGTCAAGTCAGGCAGAGCTACAGGAACAGATCGTTGCCCGTGAACGTGAGTTTAATATGCAACCTGTATTACCGGCTTTTGCCGGACATGTACCGGCAGCGTTGAAACGGGTCTATCCCAATATAAAAACATCCAGAGTAAGCGAATGGGGAGGATTCGCCGATCAATATCGTTGCACTTTTCTTAACCCTATGGATTCTTTGTATGCGATCATACAAAAAGAATATCTTACCGAACAAACTCGTTTGTATGGCACAAATCATATTTATGGTATAGATCCGTTTAACGAGATAGATCCTCCTTCATGGGATGCCGATTCTTTAGGAATGATGGCTAAACATATCTACGAGTCTGTGGCTGCTGTAGATCCGAAAGCAATATGGCTACAAATGACATGGTTGTTTTATGCTGACATCAAGCATTGGACTACTCCACGTATAAAATCCTATCTTCGTTCTGTACCTCAAGACAAATTGATTCTATTAGACTACTTCTGCGAATATACAGAAATATGGAAACAGACTGATAGTTATTTCGGGCAACCCTATCTTTGGTGTTATTTAGGCAATTTCGGAGGAAATTCTTTCTTGTCAGGGCCAGTTAAATTGGTAAGTGAACGGTTGGCAGATGCTTTAAAAAATGGTGGCAGCAATCTTAAAGGAGTTGGTTCCACTCTTGAAGGCATAGACCTGAATCAGTTTATGTATGAATTTGTTCTTGATAAAGCATGGAATAGCGGTCAGACAGACAAAGAATGGTTCTTAAAACTGGCAGATAGACGGACTGGCAAGGTGTCTCCCGAAGCAAGAAAAGCATGGGAAATACTGGCAGACAAAGTGTATATCCAGCCGGCACAAGTAGGGCAAGGCACACTTACCAATGCACGTCCTTGTTTAAAGGGAAATGGACATTGGACTACCAAGCCGACAATAGAATATCAACCCAAAAATTTAGTTGAAGCGTGGAGATTACTATTGTTAGTAAAAGACTGTCAACGGGATAGCTATGAGTTTGATTTGGTTAATATTGGACGACAAGTTTTAGGAAATTATTTTAATGTAGTCCGTGATGAGTTTACTCTTGCATATGAAGCCGGAGATATAATGATGATGAAAAACCGAGGGGATAAAATGAGAGAAATTCTTGCTGATCTTGATAAGCTCGTTAGCTGTCATCCTACCTTTTCTCTGAATAAATGGATCACTGACGCCCGCGATATGGGACACGATGCCGCTTCTAAAAACTATTATGAGATGAATGCCCGTTCTCTGATTACCATTTGGGGAGATAGCTATCACCTGACCGACTACGCCAATCGGTCATGGGCAGGACTAACCAATCAGTATTATTCTGTCCGGTGGGATCGTTTTATAAATGAAGTGATTAAAGCTGTCGAAAAGAAGAAGGCTTTTGATGAGGAAGTCTTCTTTAATGAATCACGGATGTATGAAAACGAATGGGTAAATCCGAGTAACAGAATCAACTATAACGAAGGTGGTGACGGAATAAAACTAGCCCGGCAAATCTATAAGAAATACGCAAAAGAAATCATTCGATAATTTTATAAAGTACACCTCAATATGAGAACGAATAAACTACACTTTTTGTTATTGCTTTTAATGTGCTTCTGCTTGAACTTTTCAGTTCAGGCAGAAGCCTCGATTCATATCATCAAAGGTAAAGTAACCTGCGAAGGTAAGGGGATACAGGGGATAATGGTTACCGATGGCCGTATATGTGTGCAAACTGATGCTTCTGGAAAGTATAATATACCAACTTTGGGAGACAGCCGTTTTGTGTATATTTGTACTCCTTCAGGTTATCTGACAGACCGGAAAGGGACTATTCCTTCTTTTTATTTACCAATCGATCATTCTAAAAAGCAAAACTATAATTTTAATTTGAAGAAGAATCCGAAAGATGATGCCTCTCATGTCTTTGTTACTCAATCTGACATACAGGTTACTTCCAGAGATGAACTGGCTATTTATCAGTATGTAGTGGATGATTGCAAACAACTTCTCTCTTCTTATGCAACAACTGATGTTTTTGGTATCGATTGCGGAGACATTGTAGGCGACCATCAAGAATTATATCCCGATTACCTGAAAAGAGCCGATCAACTGGATATACCCATTTATCGTGTAGTTGGCAATCATGATATGAATTATGACGGTCGTACTCATGAAACTTCCTACAAGACTTTTGAAGATACTTTTGGTCCTTCCTACTATTCTTTTAATAAAGGGAATGCCCATTATATTGTAGTAGACAACAACTTCTTCATCGGACGTGATTATTTTTATATGGGTTATCTGGACGAAAAGACATTTGCATGGCTTGACCAGGATTTATCATACGTACCGAAAGGGTCACTCGTATTCTTTATTATGCATATCCCTTCCCGTCAAACGGAAAAGCAAGAAGCTTTTTTGTATAACTATGATATGATTGGCAATCAGATGGTTAATGCCGGTGCACTGCATCAGATCTTGAAACCCTATAAGGCACATCTTATCACAGGACACACTCACTACAATCTCAATGTAGTATTTAATGAGAATCTGATGGAACATAATACAGCTGCGGTTTGTGGTACGTGGTGGAAAGCGGATGTTTGTCTGGATGGAACTCCGCGTGGTTATGGTGTATACGAAGTGAATGGTAACGATGTGAAATGGTATTATAAAAGTTCCGGATATCCTAAAGAACATCAGTTTCGCTCATATCCGGCAGGGGCCTCTAAAGAGCATTCGTCGGATATTATTGCTAATGTCTGGAACTGGGATAAACTGTGGAAAGTGGAATGGTTGGAAGACGGTCAATTGATGGGAAGCATGACACAATATACAGGTTTAGACCCATACGCATCAGTGGTATGTTCGGACCGGGAAAAGATGGTCTATACATGGATTACTCCAAGACCTACCCAGCATATGTTCCGGGCAACTCCTAAAAATAAAGATGCTCGTATAGCGGTTAAAGTTACCGACCGTTTTGGCAAAGAATATATTCAAACAATCAATCCATAGATATTATGACTAAACGTGCTTATGCTTTAGATGCCTTACGAGGATACGCTATAATCACAATGGTGCTTTCGGCAACGGTTGCGTGGAATTCTTTACCCGGATGGATGTATCATGCGCAAACTCCTCCGCCGGACAGAGCTTTCGACGCCAGTTTATCAGGAATCACCTGGGTGGATCTGGTTTTTCCATTCTTCTTGTTTGCAATGGGAGCAGCTTTCCCTTTCTCAATCAAAAAAAGATTTGAGAAAGGGGACACTAAGTTGAGATTGGTATATGAAGCTATCAAACGAGGTGTACAATTGACTTTCTTTGCTATTTTCATCCAGCATTTTTATCCGCATGTATTGAGTAATCCACAAGACATGCGTGGCTGGTTATTGGCCATCCTTTGTTTTGTGATATTATTCCCTATGTTCATTCGTATTCCACTGAAAATGCCGGATTGGATGCGTATAGCTATTAAGGTGGTAGCATATGGGATAGCTATTGTTCTGTTACAGACAACTCAATATGCAAATGGAAGAGTTTTTGATGTATCATTCAGCAATATTATCATATTATTATTGGCAAATATGGCTGTTTTTGGTTCAGTCATATATATTTTCACAATGCAAAGCCTCCGGGCGCGAGTAGGTGTATTACTGATATTGATGGCTTTGTTGTTGAGCGGACAGGTCGAGAATTCCTGGGCACAAGCTATATACAACTACACACCTCTACCATGGGCTTTTCATTTTGAGTATTTACAATATCTCTTTATCGTGATTCCGGGAAGCATTGCGGGAGAATATTTGATGGACTGGCTGAAGCAACACAATGATTCGTTTGTTGAATCTACCAATAAATGGAAAGCTATCGTAATGATTCTTTTGACATTAGCTATAATTATTGTAAATTTGGCAGGACTTTATACACATTGTACAGTCTTGAATCTGATAATAAATATTCCGTTATTGATAAGTGGAGTCTTTTTATTGAGAAAAGGCACAGGATTTATAAAGCTTTGGAGAGAACTTTTTACAGCCGGAGCTTTTCTAGTTATCTTGGGATTATGTTTTGAACCTTTTCAAGGAGGTATAAAAAAAGACCCCGCCACTTTTGGTTATTTATTCCTCACTTCAGGCCTGGCATTTATGGCTTTGTTGCTTTTTAATGTAATATGTGACTATTTTCGTTGTGTGAAGAGTACGCGTTTTCTCGTAATGCCCGGACAAAATCCTATGATGGCTTATGTAGTAGGAGATCTGTTGATTATGCCTTTGGTCAATTTATTAGGAATTGCATCATTGCTTGTATATTTCAACGAAAACGCATGGATGGGATTCTTACGAGGAGTGGTATTGACAACATTATCAGTACTGATAACTATGTTCTTCACCCGAATAAAATGTTTTTGGCGGACTTGAAACAATAATACTCAAAATATGAAAAGAAGAATCTGTATTTTTATAATGTTTTTTTCGGTGTGTCATATATATGCTCAATTAGTATATCATGATGCCTCAAAGTTCCCTTTATTAGGAAAAGCTACCGAAGCTACCGGAGCCCGATATGAAAGGCTCCCGGATTCATTGAAGAATATCTCCCGTGCTCCGTTATGGAATTTAAGCCGTAATTCTGCCGGAATGGCGATACGTTTTCGTAGTAATTCTACCACAATAGCCGCTAAATGGGAAACGCTCATCAATTTTCATATGAATCATATGACGGATACAGGTGCAAAAGGCTTAGACCTTTATTGTCTTCAGAAAAATGGAGAGTGGCGTTTTGTAAATAGTGGTCGTCCGGGTGGAAAAACAAATCAAGCAACAATCATTGCTAACATGCGACCGGAAGAGAGAGAATATATGCTTTATCTTCCTCTTTACGATGGTCTTGTTTCTTTGTCTATAGGAGTAGATTCGTTAGCCACCATCGATCAGCCTTTAATTGATTATCCGATCCGCAAAAAGCCGGTTGTATTTTATGGTACCAGTATTCTTCAAGGAGGTTGTGCTTCACGTCCCGGAATGGCACATACAAATATCATATCGAGAAGGCTGAACCGTGAATGTATCAACTTGGGATTTAGCGGAAATGCACTTTTAGACTTGGAAGTGGCCAAAGTGATAGCCGAAGTAGATGCCAGTGTTTTTGTTTTAGACTTTGTGCCTAATGCTTCTGTAGAACAGATGAAAGAACGAATGGAAACATTCTATCGTATCATTCGTAGTAAACATCCGGATACGCCAGTCATTTTTATAGAAGATCCGATTTTCACTCATACACTTTATGATGAAAGAATTGCTAAAGAAGTGCAAAGAAAGAATGACACGTTAAAGGAAATATTCAACCGGCTAAAGAAGGAAAATGAAAAGAATATCATTTTTATCTCTTCCAAAAACATGTTGGGAGAAGATGGAGAAGCTACTATAGACGGTATTCATTTCACAGATCTAGGCATGATGAGATATGCTGATTTAGTTTGTCCAATCATTAAGAAAGCAATCAAATAAAAATAGCAATATTTATCCTATTTGTCTTAAATACTTTAACATGACCGATTTGACTAATGAACTTTGTGCTTAAAATTTAAAGTTATTTGAAATATCTGATTTAAACATGAAAAAGATTCTTTTATTTCTATTTATATTTCTATCCACTTTTGCAACTGCACAAGAGCATAAAAAAGTGTTATGTCCAACGCCACCCATGGGTTGGAATAGCTGGAACTGTTTTAACAAGAATATCAGTGAAGAACAAATACGCGAAATAGCGAATCTTATGGTCTCTACCGGACTTAAAGATGCTGGATATACATACCTCAATGTGGATGATTGTTGGCAGACGCATCGGGAGTCTTGCGTTATTCAATCTGATTCGGTAAAGTTTCCGTCTGGAATCAAAGCATTGGCTGATTACGTACATTCAAAAGGTTTGAAATTCGGTATATATTCTTGTGCAGGTTCGAAGACATGCGCTGGTAGACCCGGTAGCCGAGGCTATGAATATATCGATGCAGTCACATATGCAGAATGGGGAGTTGACTTTCTCAAATATGACTGGTGCCACAACAACGGAGCTAATGCCCGAGAAGCATACTTTACCATGTGTGATGCCTTAAAAAGTACTGGTCGTCCTATAGTTCTATCAATTTGTGAATGGGGGACGAATAGGCCATGGGAATGGGGGAAAGGTATCGGTGAGATGTGGAGGGTATCCGAAGATATTATTGCAACAACCGAAGGTACAGCATACTGGGGAGGAGCGAGCATTCTGAAAATTATAGATATTATGGCTCCTCTTTGGCCATACGCGGGACCAGGACACTGGAATGACGCGGATATGCTCCAGGTAGGCAATGGAGATCTAACATACGATGAAAACGTGATGCACTTCTCAATGTGGTGCATGCTCGCTTCACCTCTGATAGTAGGATGTGATCTTCGTAATATTGATAAGAAAATCCTTGATATACTTACCAATAAGGAAGCTATCGCCATAAACCAGGATAAGCTCGGAAAACAAGGCCGTATGTTCGAACGTAGTGGAAGATATCATGAGACATGGATCAAAGAATTGTCAGATGGCCGTATAGCCTTATGTTTCTTGAACAAGGATGAAAAAGAATGGTCTCTTGATTACCATTTTTGGGGATTTGACATAATTGGGATAGACCGAACTTACGATCATTACATAGTACGTGATGTTTGGAAACATCAAGATATTGGAGATACTGGAGATAGGTATAGTTTCAAAGTACCGGCTCACGGTGTAGTTCTCCTTTGTCTTGCTCCTAAACAGTAATAAAAGAACCGAATATTCCTATATTACACAAATAAAAGCAGACGGTCAACTATTCCAAATACTCTTGACTGTTGCTATTGATATAATGTACAAAAAGCTATCTATCCAGAGTATTGGAAATAGTGACGCTATGTCAACAAGATAGTGTCGCTATAAGCTGCATATAGTGACGCTATACCGAGTGGATAGCGTCACTATTTTATTTGATTGCTTTCTTAATGATTGGATAAACTAAATCAGCGTATCTCATCATGCCTAAATCTGTGAAATGAATACCGTCTATAGTAGCTTCTCCATCTTCTCCCAACATATTTTTGGAAGAGATAAAAATGATATTCTTTTCATTTTCCTTCTTTAACCGATTGAATATTTCCTTTAGCGTATCATTCTTTCTTTGTACTTCTTTAGCTATTCTTTCATCATAAAGTGTATGAGTGAAAATAGGATCTTCTATAAAAATGACTGGCGTAGCCGGATGTTTACTACGAATGATATGATAGAATGCTTCCATTCGTTCTTTCATCTGTTCTGCAGAAGCATTAGGCACAAAGTCTAAAACAAAAACGCTGGCATCTACTTCGGCTATCACTTTGGCCACTTCCAAGTCTAAAAGTGCGTTTCCGCTAAATCCCAAGTTGATACATTCACGGTTCAATCTTCTCGATATGATATTGGTATGTGCCATCCCCGGACGTGAAGCACAACCTCCTTGAAGAATACTGGTGCCATAAAATACAACCGGCTTTTTGCGGATCGGATAATCAATTAAAGGCTGATCGATGGTGGCTAACGAATCCACTCCTATAGCCAAAGAAACAAGACCATCGTAAAGAGGAAGATAAAGCATATACTCTCTCTCTTCCGGTTGCATATTGGCAATGATCGTTGCTTGATTTATCTTTCCTGTTGGTCGGGCACTGTTCACAAATCTCCATAGACAATTTCCCTCCAAACAATATAAATCTAGGCCTTTTACTCCTGTATCAGTCATATGATTCATATGATTATTAAAGAGATTTTCCCATTTCACCGCTATTTGAGTAGAATTGCTACGAAACCGTATGGCCATTCCTGCCGAATTACGGCTCAAATTCCAAAGAGGAGAACGAGATATATTCCTTAGTGAATCTGGAAACCTTTCGTATCGTGCACTATTAGTTTCTGTAGCTTTTCCCAATAAAGGGAAGTTTGATGCATCGTGATATATAATTTGGGCAAAGCTTATAGCTTGTCCACAAAGTAAAAGTCCAATCAAAATATATCTTATCATAGTATTTAATTTGCTGGGAATTTAATCTTCTGGGAATATGTCTGTTTTAAGACTTCTCTAACAGAAAGATTATCAATCCCCTTATTATAAAAATAAATCTCACTATTAATCCCCAACTCCCGGTTTACACGGAGCTGCTCCCGTAACAGTTCCGGTGACATTTTGGAACTACTCCCTTCCATCAGAATCATACCAGGTGCAAATAATTGGTTTGGATTATTCTGATGTATATATTTCAATACTTCTGAAACCGTAGCACGATACGCTTCGATACTATAACGATAACACTGAACAGCCAACAAATCACAAACTTTCTCTTTACACCAACGAGGCCATTCCTGCATCAGATTCTCTTCACACCAGGGATAAGGATTTGGGGCGAAACTAATCATAACATTCGGACTCTTTGCTTTAATCCTTTTATATAATCGTTTTGCAAAGGTATTTAAAATATCCAAACGCCAACGTACCCATTCCAAATTATTATAATCTGTAGGAGGATTTTTCCCTTGATGTTGTGATTGATAGAGGGAGACTGTATATGTATCATATCCAGAATTTCGAGGCATAGCAGGTAAGCGGTCATCCCCTTGAATACCATCTAAATCAGGATAAAGCGTCAATGCCTCTTCTATTAGTTCTATTAAGAAATTCTGTACAGCTGGATTATAGGCATTGAAGTAATAATCATGTTGATTGTAATTGGCGGGGTGTTGTTGATTGTCTATTCCTAACCAGTGAGGATTCTTTGCTAATAAAGGATTATCAAATGATATCGGACGCCCCTCTCCCATAAAACCATATTCGAACCAGAAAAATACTTTTATATCATGTTTATGAGCCTCATCAATCAAATCACGTACCGGATCATTAGTTGGACTTTGATATTGTTTAGAATATCCGCTTAGTAGATAGCTTTCTTCTTGTGTCTTATAAATAGAATAATGCATCAATACATCACTCTTATATATTGTTTTAGTTTCTGCATAAGATACAAGGAATATAGAATTCATATTCAACTCATCTAATGTCTTCACAAAATCTTTTACTCCCTGATAGGTATGTAATACGGAAGTAAAACGAGGAGCGGGAACCCAGACTCCACGGATTCCTTGCTCTGTTTTTTTTGCTATGCTTTGCAGGCTTATAAATAAGATTGAAAAGCATAATAGCCATTGTTTTTTTCTCATTAATATCTTTTCTTGATAACAGTTGATATTATTTTATTGCTACTGCTGTTGTTACTGAACGTTGTACTCCGTCACTTGGTTGGATTGTTGCCTTACCATTGACCAGCATACAAGTAGAACCACCACCATCAAGATTTATAGCATCTAAGCATCCTAAATCTTTTAAAATATAAGCAACCTCTTCCAATGTAAATCCTGGAACATCAGGAGTCTTGTTTCTTCCTTCACAAACAAAAAAGATTAATTGATTATCTCCGGTTATACCAATAGCAGAACGCGGATTATTATTTGTCGGACCGATCCCACTAGCAGCATCAATTAATTCAGCTTCCCAAGTATTCTTATATAATCCATTCTTTAGTAATACAGGACCTCCCCCAATCGCATTTTTAGCTTTCCACAAAAAAGCACCTGAAGGATAGGTAGCTGATGGAACCTGCATAGGAGCGGTTCCTGCTTTATTAGGTGAGGGAACCGGGTAAGCATAAGTTTGACTGGCAGATACTGTATATATCCAATTTACTTCAAACTTACCATTTTCCATTTCACCAAATGCTGCCCGGGTTGGATAGAAAGCTACATTTGAAGTTCCATTCGAACGAGACATTGATTGTAAATTAGGAGCTAATATGTTTCCATCTTTGCATAACAAACTTACTGTAGTACCATTAGAACTAAAATAACCTCCGTTCATAACAATCGCTGGTTTAACAGGTTCTGCATTATAGAACTGCGTAGGTGTTTTAAGACCTTGCTTCTCTCCAAGTACATCAAAAGTTGCACCTTGATTCATATCTGCAACAGCAATATATGCTACAGCATTTTTATTCCTTAGAGTCGCAGGTGATTTATATACAGTCAAATAATCCGGAAGATTTCCCCATTCAGTAGATTTTACCCATCCAAGAGATGTAGGGTCAATGGCATCATATTCTATAGCAATGTCAAAATGATATATAATTGTTTCGTCTTTATATTTAAGAGTGACAGATGCCGGTTTTGTAAAATCATATATCGATTCTACTTCTGTAGGTTCTATCATTTCAACTCCTTTGGCCAAAGTCAGCCTTACAGACGCATTTGAGAAGTCTCCTCCTTTAGTAAATTTCATAAAGATAGTCCGCGATGGCGTATCTATATAAATTTCATCTGCTTGTATGTTAGTAACTCTAGCCATGAGCACGTAATTTATGGAAATGGGATCTTTATCATTCCCGCATGCAACAAATGAAAAGAGGCAGCATAATAATAGTGTATATTCGATATATTTCTTCATTTTATTCTTGTTTTAATTTGATAATCATTGTTTCATTATGTTCTCCAAAACCATCTTATCTGAGTAAATCCAATAGCTATAAGCACGGATAGTGTTGTTACAATCACTCCACGAGCAAATCCCAACCAAGCATTCTGATTTAATAGTGATAAATAGTCTGCTAAACCAGTAATGTGCAATAAGGGCATTACAACCAATTGGGGAGCTACGTATGCAATCATCGGATTTTGTCCGGCCTTTTCTAAAGGTAAAACCAGTTTTTTCCAACGGTAGATGTCACATAGGATAGAAAATAAGAGCATTGCCATGAAAGCTAATCCAGAAGTCACAAAATAATAGCTATAGGTTGAATGGTCTTTACGAATTCCTCCTTCATAAGCTTCAAAAAATAATCCTAACATCAATAAATATGCCCCTACGGTAAATAACCTACGCCAATATGCTGCGTTATTCCCCTCTATCTTTAGTAGCTGATAGAGGATTGTTAATAGAATTATAGTTCCTATCAAATTGAATACTAAATAACGCATATAAAGTCCATAAAGATTGAATACTATAATACCGATAGCCAGCAACAAAATAAACGGAGTTCGATTTATTTCTGTCTGTTTACGAGGAATATCTGTTCTACTACCCAACCATTCTTTTAAAAAATCTCCAGCAATACTTCCTGGAATTATTATAAAAAGATACTTCAGGTAATAGAATTTATACATCCATGGAACAGGAGAAAAATCCATCACTTCTTTTATCCATGAACCTTCGGTCGAACTTCCAAGAAAAACGGCCATGATAAATGGCAAAATTGAAATACGAGCCCACTTGTTCTCCTTTGTAAACAAATAAATTAAAGAACCAAAAATAGCCATATTAGCCAATACCAGAATTATTATATTACTATAAAAAAGATTGAAAGTGCGATTGTTTGCATAAGAGATTGTCAATAGTAATACAATGCCAATTCCATAGGCTGATAATTCTATCACTTTACGCAACCACCCTTTCATATTTACGGGAATTTGCATAAACATAGGAAACATCAGAATAAAAGCCAGAATAGCAAGAAGCCATGAACGCATATCCTGTGGAGAAGAAGTAACCCAAGGATACATGTGTTGAATAAAGATAGCAAAGAATGTCAATCGAATACCTCGTAGAATACTATCTCCGGTTAGATTCCATTTAGAAACACCTTTTTCCAATTTACTTCCGAGTGAAAAAGGAAAAGCAGCTCCCATCGCAAACAAGAAAAAAGGAAAAACAAGATCAACCCATGTAATTCCGAAGATAGTGGGATCAAATGCAAAATTAGAACGTGGTCCAACCTGGGCATGGTACATCCATCCAGGAAGGGGACCGGATGCGACAGTACCCGATAAAATCATCGTAATAATCGCATATCCTCGTAAGGCATCTAACGAAAAAGCTCTTTTACTCATTTTTACAATAACTTTAATGATTTTATCTGTTCCATTTAATAACCAGCTCCATTGATACTAATTGTTTCACCTCCTTTTTTCATTTCATCAGGTGTAGTTTGTATGTTGAAATATAGAGGATCCGGACACCGCATATCGGTAAAGCGTCCCTCATGGAGCGGTGCTTTTATGACTTTTCCATTGTATGTTCTAAATAAATAACTATCACTCCATTTTCCGTTTTCAACTTTTGTTTTGGTAGATTGTGCTGGTTTACCTTCATTAGCAACCTGATCTATTGCATTGACTCTTTTGAATTCGCCCATATTTCCTCTTTTATATCCGGCACAATCATAATCTGTTTCAAAACGTTTTCCATTACCTTCCACTATGAATTTTATTTGGTAGTCATTCACAATCTGAATCGAAATTGTTACAATCTCTCCCGGATACCAATAGTACTTGTCTTCAGCCGGGGCATTCATATAGTTTGCCTCCTGTCCACTTATATGATTCGTCCGTCTCATAAAAGGACGGAATGCTTTACGTTCTTGACTTACTATCCCGTTTTCTTTTATAACTTCCCATGTCAAACCGATATCAGTTTCTTGTCCACCCATATTTCCTCCTAAATATACAGAAGGATTATCCAAATATTGTCCGGTTTTATTAGGATTTTTTCTATCCTCATCAAATACGATAGTTGGTAGTTGTACTGTTCCGCCAATACCTAACCAAACATCTTTACTAGATACTACTTTACGGTAATAGGCGCCGGCAAAACATGATTGACTGGAAGGAGGGGATACCTCATTCTTAAAAAAAGTATTTATCGGATCAGCGGGTTCTTCTGTCTTATTCTCATTGTCATCCGATCCGCATGAAAAAAAACAGAAACAGGAGATTAATAAAAAATTAAATATTTTAATCATAATATTTCAGATTTATGAATGAGAGACCGTAACCTCATTGATTACGGTCTCATAGTTAAATAAATTACTTTTCCAGACAATATAACACCATCCCCACATTGGTATCTCCAAAAAGAGCGTATAACTTGTCATTGACAACAGCCAAATCAACTCCCATTGACATATTGCCATTTGCAGCCGGATAAGGAATTACCTCATCAAATATAGGATTCTGATAGGAGGCGACATCCCCTTCTGTAATATCACATATTCTCATAATTGCACCCTTATCATTAGAATGTACTACATAAGCCAAGTATATACGATCTTTATACTTATAAGTGGTACAGTCTGTAGAAGATATCCCTGACAACTTGAAATTTTCTGTTAATGTAGAAGTTAATGAGACAATACCGCTCAATGCATTTCCTACAAAAGCTCCGACATATCCGTTATTATCTGGAAGTGGATCTACACTCCAATAGTTACTGTTACTATATGGAGCCGTAAGTTTTTTAGGAATATTATTCAATACCCCTCCTGTGACTGTCCAGACATAAATATCAGCTGTACCGGCATTAGTCATTACAATTGTTGCATTTCCATCTAGGGATCCTGTTATATTGAGACCTGCAACTCGAGGAGCACCAGATGTTCCCAATGATGCTTGAGAGAAAGATATATATGCTACAGGTTCCGAAGCCGGTGTATCCCATCTATAAATGTATTGTTCTCCGGATGTCATACCGAGAGCTGAACCTAATACAATACCATTATCATCAGAAGCTACTATTCTAATTCCATGAGAGGCATTACCCACTTGCATTGAGTTTATATCACCCTTATAAGTTCCTATTTTTGTTCCTGCGAAATCATAATATACAGGCATCTTGGTACCTATTGAATAGTGAGCTGTTACTACAGTATTACCAGATAATGTAACTGCGGATAAGTCATTTGCGGCCAACCCTAAGTCTGCGTATTTCTTCATAAATACCGGTTTCAAAGATAACTTTGGTACGTCAATAGTAAATTCCCGCTCAATGCCGTCCGTCCCTTTTATTTTCACCTTATTATTTCCTGCCAGCAAGTTTAACCCCTTACCTGTAAATTCAGGATCTACAATATTGCCAAAACCTGTTTCCAAAGTTACATCAACAGAAGAAAAATCCATCAATCCTGGTACATAAGGAACAACTAATAGAGTTGCCTCATCTTTCAAGACAACGGCATCAGTGGTTAATCCACCTATAGTCATCGCTTTAATGGATGCAGGTCCTACTTCCTCTGTAGTCACAACCAATTGATATGAGTAGATTGTTTCATCATCTACTCCCTTTATATTCAGATTGTATGGTTGGGTGTAGTCTAATGGCTTACCATTTACAAAGTTCATCATTGTTCCATTTACAAATTCCATTGTTATCTCCAACGATGTCAGATCCGTTTCTTCCGGAACCTGAACAATTATAGAATTGAGACTTGTGTGAATATCTTCATTAGGTATAGTCATCCCTTTAATAATGAAAGATACTAATTGTGGGGCGGATTGGATCCGTAATTTGGTTGTAACCAAACTACCGTCATATCCCTGCAATGAAACCAGAATAGGCTTCCGACAATCACACTCTACATTGTTAACAAAATCAACAAGTTCACCGTTAGCAACCAATATTTGCAACTTTACATTACTCAAATCCATTCCGGAGGTTACCTTAACTATAGTTTCTCCTTCAGGAGCAATTTCCTTTGGAGTAAATAATTTATTGCCTAATTTTACTCCGACAATCTGAACACTTTCATATTTCCTGTTGTCTTCATCATCAGAACATGAAACAAATATCAATGAAAGAAATACTATTATAAGCATCACTCCATTTATACGAACAATTATATTTTTCATATTTCAAATACTATTATGAGGTCATTTTTTCATTTTAGAGAAGGCTAATTTCATTTGTTCAAAAAAAGTAGCCCAATCTACATAGCAATAATCAAAAATCATCAATCCGGATGAGTTTCTGAGAGAAGCGCCAAACACTTCTCCGGGGTTGTTAACTGATAAATCCGGCAGGCTCATAGAACCTAGAATAGGACATTGGCCACAAGTCAAGATATTTCCCAATGTTATATATCTATTAACTTCCTTAGCTGTCTTATAGTAAGTTCCTATCATCAAGAAATCCAAATGTTTCAAGTAACTGGTATTATTATATTCTTCACTATAAATTTCACTTTCAGGAAAGTTCAGACGGTCGTCATATCGAAAATCATTACTAGCCCAATTCACTCCATTTTGATAATAGACTTCATACCATGAACCTACATAAGCTGCCATTTTTAAGGCCGGATTCTTTTTCTGTTTATAGGTATTCACCAATGCTCTGATTCTTCCCGTAAAGTCTGCAATTGTCTGTGAACGGAACAAAATCCATTCATGATAATGTTTTCCTTTTATCAATGTCCCAGACTGATCTATTTTAAATGCATCCGCCGGAAAATTATCTAAAACCTTACCTTTTTCCCGAAGATAATCTTCAAAGGCATTTCGAGTAATATGGCTAAAATCCGCATACAGATTGTCATAGCGACAACGATCCAATACAATCCCATCTACGTCATAATTTTTTAAAACTTCTTCTACTCGCAATAATTGGAAATCTTGCACTTTTTTATTTGAAGGATTCACAAAAGCTAATGCGACTAGTTTACCTTCGGCCGCTTCTTTTCCTCGGCTACTCTCTGTAATCCGAAGAAGTTTTCCCTTATCTTCCGGCCGCTGCACAATTTCCTCCCAGTCTTTATGTTGGTTGAGAATTGCATAATCATTAGCGGTAACATTTCCTTCTGTAAAGAAATTGAAACTAGCATAGACTTTTAACCCCATTTTATGCGCTTCTTCCAATACCGTTTGAAGAAGATCAAATCCGGTATCAGTCACTTTCTTTTTAGGATTTTGACTGGCAGTGATATAAGGACTAGATGATAAATCATTTTTACGGTAAGACACATATCCTTCCGGACCTTTTACGTCCAGACCCAAAGCCGTGTAACCAGCTTTTTTGATATTGTTTACCATTTTGATCACAGCATTACGATCAGTCAAGACCAAAGCATTGGGAAACTGTTCAACCCACATAACTAACTCACGTGATCCAACATGAGAATTTCTAGAATATATAATAACAGGCTGTTTAGCTGCGGTTACTCCATCTTTTGACAATTGGATATCCATATAATTGGTCCCCTCAACCAATGACAATCCTGCTGTGAAATGTCCTTTAGAATTAACAGTTAATGTCATAGTTGAGTTTCCTTTTAGCAGCTCTAACTTATACTCGGCTTTAGGATCATAATTGTTTATTTTCCCTTTTATATTTGTCTTATTTCCCACCACTGTAAGAAGAAAATCACCCTCCAGTTCGATGTTAGGAAGAGCAACTCCCTTTTGTGAAGAAAGTACCTGTGACAAGGATTGAATGTCTCCATTTAATCTTAGCTTCACGATATCTCCTAACCGGAAATGTTCTGCGACAAATCTCTTCCAACCTGCAGAAGAATAGTCGGAATCGGAAGCAATAAGCACAAATCCATCCTTTGGGATTTCTAGATGTAGTTTTTCACTAAAAGATGGTCGCAAATTTTTGTCAACTCCTCCATTTATAATGGCAGTTACCTTCATATCCTTATCTATTTGCAAAGCTGTATAGTTTGTACGGTTGGAACGAACAATATTTCCATAGGCGGTAGAGAAAAGGGCCAGATAATTATCTTGCTTTTCCCAAGTGACATCATTGAATAAAGTTACATTCTTTTCAGGTCCACGAACAGTTAAAGTAGGATCCGGACTAGGGGCTTCGATAGTAACCGACACTTGTGCCAAAGCGACAGATACATATAACAAAGCAATAATATGAGTTATTATTTTTTTCATAAATTCAAATAATTGATTATTCTCCGTACCCCGGATTTTGTTCTAACCATGGACATTTATTACGTTCGGTTTGCGGAATCGGCCATAAATAAAATCTGTCTTCCCAAACTCTGTTTTTATCACGTGTTCGTAATCTATCCGCAAAAGCCGCGTAACTCGCTATATCATTCAAATCTCTTTCTGAACCGGGAGCTCCATACGATGGCACCATATCATCTGTAGCATCATCATAACCATCGGGATATTTGTTTTCAGAAGTCGGAGCTTTGGGCAATGGGTAACCATAGGTTGGCTCGGCATTCTGCAAGGCTCCTACACGCCAACGACGCATATCAAACAACATTAAAGATTCTTTAGCAAGTTCAACTTTACGCTCGCGTCGTACAATCTGTCTCATTTTTGCCTGATTTCCATCGCGGTTCGGATCAACAGTCAAGATTCCCGGCATCTCTACCCGGGCACGGACTTTATCAATGGCATTAATGACAGTTGCGTCAATTTCATTCAATTCTATTTTGGCCTCCGCATATGTAAGTAACACTTCTGCAAAACGAAGTATATGTATATTATATGTTGGTTGAGCCGAGCTCTCATCGTCATAATGATTGTATTTCTTCCATGCAAAGCCAACTCCACTTTGAACATAGCCGTATTGAGCTACGGCACCGGCATAATCTTGATTATCAATCATAGTTTCGTTTTTATTTTCATCCCATGACTTTGTTTGAGGATTATACAACTCCATTAAAAATTTCAATTTGTTTTTACCGGTATTTCCGATAATCGTATCATGATGAGTATAGATAGTTTCTTTTAAACGTGGATCACGATTTTCAAATGGTTTTTGTGGCTTATATCCTGATCCCATTTCATCAATACGTTTACCATTCTTCATTTCATAAGTATCTACCAATTGCTGTGTCGGGAAGCGCCCACTCTGACCAATCATACGACATTGTTCTCCCAAAGACATATAATGGCTACTTTTATCTCCAAAATCGGAGAACATCATAAATAACATTGTTTCTTTTTTTACATCCTCTTTCAATTGACCGGCACGGGTAAACAAATCTTTATATTTGACAGCCAAATTACGTCCACTTTCATTTATCACTCTTTTAGCCGCATCTGCTGCTGCCTCAAAATATATTTTAGCTTGTTGCTCATCCTTTATAGCATCCTTACCATAACCAAATTTACACCAAGAACCTGCATATAATGCAATTCGTGCCTTCAACCCTAATGCTATCGATCTGTCAACACGTCCCCATTCGGGGGATTGCCACGGTAAAATAGTAGCTGCCCCCTCTAGATCTTCCATGATATTGTTTACAACCTCTTTCCATGGAGTACGAGTGACATATTTAAGTTGCTCGTCTGTAACAGAAGATGTAAAGTATGGAATATCTCCCCACAGTGAGACTAACTGTATATTGAAGTGGGCTCTTAAGACTCTGATTTCGGCCAGATAGATTTTAGCCTGATCATTTAATTGATTATAGAAAGGTGCAGCTCCATCCAACACAGCATTACATCTTGCGATAGATGTGAAAAGAGTTGCCCAAATAAATTCTCCTGTAAAATTTGTACGCATATCAACATTCCCGACACCGATGGAACTGTTATCCGCCCGTTCAATACCAAATGGAGTATACATATCCCAAAGTATACTCAACGGAATGTTGCTGCTACTGGAATTGGCATGATCCATTTTCAGACGTTGGTAACATCCTGTTGCTCCTTGTTTTATCGCACCTTCATTATTATAAAGATTTGAAGACAGATAATCACTCATAGGTTCTTTCTCCAGATAATCACTGCATCCGGTGCCCAGTATCAATACTAAGGTCCCAACTAGAACTTTACTATTGAATATATGTTTTATCACTTTTTTCATAACTTCTTCATTTAAAATTTCAAATCAACTCCTACTGTAAATGTTTGCATAATGGGATAAAATTCTCCTCCCTGATTTCCACCATATGAGACTTCAGGATCATATCCTTTATAGAAATTACTTATTGTAAATAGATTCTGACCGCTGACATATAATCTTAAGCTCCCAATGTTTAACTTCTTTGTTAATGATTGAGGCAAAGTATATCCAAGTACCATATTTTTTAATCGACAGTAAGCTGCGTTGCGAACCCATTTATCCGATCTTACATAATTGTCAGCAGCATTAGCTTCGGGTACGAGTATTGGATATTCAGCATTCCTGTTATCCTCTGTCCATGAATCCATTTGGTGTCTGAATAAATTAGCTCCGTTAGCAAAAGGTTTCAGCCCGATACCACTCATGAAAGTTGAACGTTGACCTACTCCTTGAAAGAAAATTGTCAGGTCGAAATTTTTCCAGCTTGCATTTAAATTAAGTCCATATTCAAAATGTGGAAACGAATCACCTAAATAAACTTGATCACGACTGTCAATCAACATAGGATCAATACCTTCGCCCTGATTTATCTTTTTATATTTGACGTATCCGGGTCGAGCAGAGTTACTTAATTTGGGAGAATTTGCCACATCATCCCAATCTTGGTAATATCCATCTGACAAATATCCCCAAATACCATTATTGGGATATCCTTCTACCATTGTTTTATCTTGTGAATTTAAGCCATTCAGATTAGTTATCTTATTACGATTATCACTCAATGTAAAAGTGACTCCATAATTGAAATCTTTTATTTTATTTTTATGTCCAATACTTATTTCCCAACCTTTATTAGACATATCACCTGCATTTGAATAAGCTGGCTGCATACCTGCATAATAGGGTAATGGGAATGTCAATAGCATATCATATATATTTTTGATATAATAATCAGCTGTGATACTTAATAAACCATTCCAAAGACTTAAATCTATTCCCACGTCAAACTGTTTCGATTTTTCCCAACTGATATCACTGTTCGAAAGAGTAGTTTGAGCAACTCCGGGAGCTAAGCTTTTATCATCTCCTAAATAATATCCATATCCTGGTTTAACAACAGCAGCATACGGATAATTGCCAATATTTTGATTCCCTAGCAAACCATATGATACACGGAGTTTTAAGATGTCTATAATGTCGGTAGTGTTTTTTAGGAAGTTTTCTTGAGATACAACCCAACCGGCTGATACTGAAGGGAAAAATCCCCAACGATTATTTTTAGTAAATCTGGAAGAACCATCATAACGTCCGTTTACTTCTAATAAATAACGCTGCTGGTAGTTGTAATTTAAACGTCCATACCATGACATCATCGCCCACGAATTGGCACCTCCACCAGAAGAAGCTGTTGAGCCATCGCCATTATCCAAATAATAACGTTCTAAATCAAACCCTTGTTTGGCTCCATAAAAAGATGTAAATTCACTATCTTCTGCCTGAAATCCCACCAATAGTTTTGCATAATGGTCATTCATTGTCCTTTCATAAGATGCTTGTGCACGATAATAATTCCGGACTGTCTGTTCCCACTCTTCTTTTAAACTGTCATGATCTGGATATTCTGCTTTTACCATTCCTGATAAAGAAGTAAGATAAGGAGTTATTAAAGTACGCGTGCGCTTTGAAACCTGCCTACGTGAATATTGTCCAATCAGTTCCAATCCTTTTATTGGAGTAAAAGTTAAAGTACCATTTACTAATGCTTCAGAAGTACGTACTTTCTTTTCACCACTAGCATTAGCTGCCGCTGTAGGATTAATGCCGTTTTTACCATATCCCCAATTCCCGTCTAATTCTTTGGCAGCAGAAATATGTGGTAGCATATAAAGAGCCTGATTAATAATGGCTTTCGGAGTGCTAATACCTGGATTCAATAAATTAGACTGACGTAAATTAGTCTCAATCCCCAATTTCATCCAAGATAATATTTTAGCATCAGCATTTAAACGTAGATTTGTTCTATCAAAATTATCATTAGGAATCAAACCATCTTGAGATAAATAGGAACCGGAAGCAAAAAATGAAATGTCTTCACTACCACCACTAACTGTTACATTATGACTATGCATCAATGAGTTGTCTTTTAGTGTTTCTTTTTTCCAATCAGTATCATAACGTGTCCAATTATCAGGTTTCAAAGTTCTTTGTTCTTCTATCCATCTTAGTTGCTGTTCACGTTGTGTATTGGTTACTGACGCACCCGCATTGTCCCAAGAGTTTAACTCAGCTTGCAAGTATTCCCAAGCAGCTACTGGTTCTGGCATATTTGTTGGGCGCTGAACTGTAAGATAACCACTATAAGTAGTAGTAACCTTACCAGCTTTTCCTCTTTTAGTAGTAATCAAGATTACACCATTCGATGCACGCGAACCATATATAGAAGCAGAAGCTGCATCCTTTAATACAGATACGCTTGCAACAGTATTAGCATCCACCTGATTTATATCCATTTCAATGCCATCCACTAGCACTAACGGATCTTGGTCAGATTTAATAGAGCCTATACCACGAACCCGAATTTGTCCTCCATCGGAACCTGGTTGTCCAGATGTTTGCTGAATTGTTACACCTGGCATAGCACCTTGTAGTGCTGTGGATAATGAGGCAACATTTCTTTTAGTTAAATTTTCCGAACTGACAGAAGAGACGGCACCTGTCAAGGTGGCTTTCTTCTGTGTAGCATAACCTACCACCACTGCTTCTTCCAATTGAATAGCGTCTGTTTTCATTTTCACATTAATGGTCGATTGATTCGCAACTGCTTCATGAGCACGATATCCTATATAAGAGAAGATTAATTTACTTCCCTTTTTTACATTAATGGAATATTTTCCATTTACATCAGTGATTGTACCCTGATTAGTTCCTGCAACAACAATACTGACCCCAGGTAAAACATCGGATTCATCCGATACTACCCCTCTTACCGTAAAGTCCTGTGCATTTATATAGACAGAACTTACCATCATAATCAAAAAGAGGATTTTTTTCATAATATTTAATTTAGTAAATAGATTTAATTCATTCTGATTAGCTTGCAACTTATAGTTTGTGGTTTTATTCACATATTAAATTTGAAGTTCAATTCATCAAGTCTTCTAATATTTTCCAGCACTGGTACATCCCTCTTGGCACATGGAAACATCCTTTCCATTTTCCTCCTTTAAGTGGAAGCAAGACTTCTCCTCTGCGGTTCAGATATCCATACCATTCAGGGTATTCTTTATCCTTGAAATGTCCCCACGTGTAGTCATGTACTTTCTCAAACCACTCGAGGCATTTTTGATCTCCCGTTAACTGATAACCTTTTAATAGAGATATCAAAGTCTCAATATGCACCCACCAGAGTTTCTGATCCCACTCCAATTGTTGAGGTGGGCAACCATTACGATCCATAAAGTAATAAATGCCGCCGTACTCCTTATCCCAGCCATAATTAAGCATTGTAAGGGTGGTCTCTTTGGCTTTCTCTATCAATTCCGGACGGTTCAGGCGTTTGCCCAGATCCATGATAAACCACATCGCTTCAATGGCATGTCCCGGAGTTATCTGACGGCCTTCAAAGCAGTCAACCAGGCTACCGTCGATATCTACATTTTCAACAATGATACCTCCGAGTTCAGGACGGTAAAAAACTTCCATTACTTCGTGGATACAAGTTTCCATTGTTTCTTTTAGATAACTTTCATCTAAAAGATGCTCTATTTCCAGAGCCAGGTTACAAAGGATCATCGGCAAAGCAAAGTTCTTCAAATTGCGAGTACCCGGATGAAGCTTGTTCCATTTGCCTTTCGGATTATCCACTTTAGACAAGATGATATCGAAGGTTTTCCTGGCAATGGCTGCATATTCCTGATTGCCGGTGGCAAGACTTAACTGACCGAAAGCCATGGTAGCAAATGTATATGAAAAGATATTGTACGGTTCTACCAATGGTCTACCCGAACGGT